>Ga0310811_10000440_pt1 | contig 55553 bp, 52 predicted proteins | sample YCmetagenome_FD_207642 | JGI IMG/M metagenome (GOLD analysis project Ga0310811, IMG submission 207642) | Soil microbial communities from experimental microcosm in Duke University, North Carolina, United States - YC | ecosystem: Engineered > Artificial ecosystem > Soil microcosm > Unclassified ... | reverse complement strand
AAGCGTGGCTGTCGCTGCACGTGTTGGCGACAACGCAGCGCACGTATCGCGAGGAAGCCGAGCGGCGAATCCTGTGGGCGATCGTCGAGCGGGGGCGCGCGTTATCGTCTCGGAGCACCGAGGATGCCGTGGCCTATCGCGCGTTCCTGCGGCGTCCCACTCCACGCGAGAGCTGGATCGGGCCGCTGCGGCCGCGCAGTTCGCCGGACTGACGTCCGTTTGCCGGCGGCATCTCGGCGCAATCGGCCGCTCATGCGCTGTCGTTTCTCGGCGCGCAGTTCCGCTGGCTGATCGAGCAACGCTAGCATTCGGCTCCAGAAAATGACGGGGCGCGGAACGTGGACCGTTGCATTCGAAAGGTGATTCCGCCCGTCGCGGATCGTCGAGACTTTCGTTCAGTAAGGTTCTAGAAATCTTCGTGCAGCGGGTTTCCCGCCTGCGTGAGCAGCCTTACTCGTCGCACACCAGCAACGCGCAACATCGCTGCGCGCGCAATCATTCGGGTGCCTGAATGATCGCGCAATGGTTGCGCCGCCCTTGTCGCACCGAAATCATCATACGTATGAATTCACGGATTCTAAAAGGCGCATCAGAAGTCTAGAAAATGTGATGCGCATCGCCTACGCTTAATCGTGCCGGCCTTTTGGGAACAGATTGCCCTAACTCTTTTCCCATCTGCGGAGCCGACCCGTCCTGACGAAGCGATCAACGGTTCGAAATCGTACGCTTTTGGTGATTGTGAGGGTTGCGCCATCCTGCTTTTCCACGCCATCGACCGCGTGGATGAATGTCGCACTCCTGCGCTGAAATGCTTGAAAGCAATAAAAAGCCAAGGAGACATTCATGCCATTCAACCGTATTCAAGGTGCAGTCGGCCTGCCGCTGCTTGCCGTCGCGTTCGGCTGGCCAGCGGTGTACGCCGCAGACGAAGTTCAGAGCAGATCGACGACCACGACCTCGCCGGTGCCATCGACGCTACAACCGGTCAGCCAGCAACAGCTCGACCGCGCCGCCGCCACGCCGGCCGACTGGCTGCATTCGAACGGCTCTTACGCGCAGACGCGCTATTACCAGGGTACGCAGATCAACAAGACGAACGTCTCGAAGCTCAGACCGGCCTTCATCTTCCAGACCGCTGTCAACGAGTCGATGGAAACGGCGCCGATCGTATCGAACGGCGTGATGTTCATTACCACGTCGTTCAACCACGTGTACGCACTCGATGCGGTAACGGGCAAGGAGTTCTGGCATTACAAGCACAAGATGGGTCCGGTCACGACGTTCTGTTGCGGGCCCAACAATCGCGGCGTGGCCATATCGGGTGACCGGCTCTATATGGGCACCCTCGATGCGAAACTCGTCGCACTCGACGCAAAGACGGGCAACGTAGTGTGGCAAAGCGAGATCGCGGACCCCGATCAGGGCTATTCGGAAACGATGGCCCCGACGGTCGTCGACGGCAAGGTGCTGATCGGCACGAACGGCGGCGAATATGGCATTCGCGGGTTCGTCAAAGCGTTCGATGCAAATTCCGGCCAACTGCTGTGGACCTTCTACACGATTCCGGACACCGGCCAGGAAGGCGTGTGGGCCACAAAAGACGCAACTGGCCGCGACGAAAAGCGCGACATCGATGCGGAGAAAAAGCAGCTTGCCGCGAAGGGTGGCGACTTCTACAAGACACTCGGCGGCGGAGTCTGGATGACGCCCGCAATCGACCGCCAAACGCATACGGTGTTCTTCGTCGTGGGCAATCCGTCGCCGGATCTTTATGGTGCGATCCGGCCGGGAGACAATCTCTATACGGACTCGCTCGTCGCGATCGATCTGGACACCGGCAAATACAAATGGCACTACCAGTACGTGCCACATGACGTGTGGGACCTGGACGCAGTGAGCCCGCCGATTCTTATCGACGTGCGCGACAACGACGGCAAGATGATTCCAGGCATCGTGCATGGCGGCAAGACCGGTCACGTGTACGTTCACGACCGCGCCACCGGACGGCTGATCCGCTTTTCGCAGGCAATGATCCCGCAAGAAAACATGTGGACGTTGCCGACCGCCGCCGGCGCGCGCATGCTGCCGGGCGCGAACGGCGGAGTCGAGTGGTCGCCGATGGCGTTCGATCCGCACACGCGCCTCGTCTACGCGGCCAATCTGCATCAACCGATGACGTATCAGGTCGAGGACGCAGCCTATCCGGGCGGCAGCAAGCTATGGCTGGGCGGTGCGTTCAAGGTGATTCCGTCCGAGCAGCAATGGGGCAAGCTGTCCGCTGTGAACGTCGACACGGGTAAGGTCGCGTGGGACTACAAGACCGAACAGCCGCTCATCGGCGGCGTGCTCGCGACCGCGGGAGGGCTCGTGTTCAACGGCGAAGGCAATGGCCTGTTCCGCGCATTCGACTCGGCGACCGGCAAGAAGCTCTGGGAGTTCCAGTGCGGCGCGGGTGTCAATGCGCCCGCCGTGTCATACACGGTGCACGGCAAGCAGTACATCGCGGTCGCGGCGGGCGGCAATACGCAGATCGACTTCAAGCGCGGCAACAGCGTGATGGTGTTCGCGTTGCCATGAGGGTAGGGGCGCTGCGGGGAGCGCGCGGTTCGACGCGCCGGGCATGGGTGGCCGTTCTATGCGGCTGGTTCGCGGCCGCATGGCTGCCGTTGCACGCGCGCGCCGACGCCGAGGCGGGCAAGGCGAAAGCGCAGGTGTGCGTGGCCTGTCATGGACCGATGGGCAATTCGACCGATCCAGACTGTCCTATTCTTGCAGGTCAAAATGCGCGCTACATCTACCTTCAACTGAGGGACTACAAGGAAGGACGGCGCAGCGATCCGCGCATGTCACCCGCGGCGGCCAACCTGTCGCGCGAGGACATGCAGGATCTTGCCGACTACTTTGCCGCGCAAAAGCTCGTGCCCGTTCGGTTCAAAGCGGATAACGCCAGCATCGAAGCCGGAAGGAAGAAAGCCGCCGAAGTACTTTGCACGATGTGCCACCAGGGAGGCTTTTCCGGCCAGAACGAGATTCCGCGCGTCACCGGTCAACCGTATCCGTATATCGTCAAGCAATTGCAGGACTTCCGCTCGCACACGCGGACCAACGACGCGGGCAACATGGCCAGTGTGACGCGCAATCTGACCGACGAAGACATCCGCAATCTGGCCGCCTACATTAACAATCTCCAGTAACCCGGAGGAGACACCATGAAAGGGACGCTCGCGCGCCGTATCGCGGCTGCCGTTCTGCTTGCGGGCGCATTCGGCGTGTGCCTGCCGGCGCTGGCGCAGGGAGATGGGGAAACAAACCGGCAGCTGCTTGCAGCCGCGAAAGACGGCGACCAGCAGTCGCTTCTCTCGGCACTCCAGCGCGGCGCGTTAGTCGACTCGATGAACCGCATCGGCGACACGGCGTTGATCACCGCGTGCAAAAAAGGCGATGCGGCGATGGCGCGCACGCTGATCGAACGCGGCGCGAACGTCCAGCACGCGAGTGCGCCGGGCGTCACGCCATTGATGGCTGCGGCATACGGCGGCTTCGATGAGATCGTGACGCTGCTGCTCGGGCATGGTGCGGACCCTCTCGCGACGGATCGCGTCGGCAAGACCGCGATGGAGTACGCGGCCGGCCAGGGTCAAACGAAGGTCGTGAGTCAGTTGCTCGATGCCGGCGTCGACGTGAACCGGACCTACAAGAACGATCTCACTGCGCTGATGTGGGCCGCGGGATACGACCGCGCGGAGACCGTCCAGCTGCTGCTCGCGCGCGGCGCGAACCGGTCGTTGAAGGACAACCGGGGAATGACGGCGAAAGATATCGCGGTGCAGACGAAATCGGATCGGGTTGCGGGGCTGCTGTCCGTGGGCTAGTGATGACAGTTCTGCAAGGTTGGAACATGGCGTTGAAACGTCGCCGTTATTTCGCGTCTGTGAGGTCCCGCTCCTGCGCGAGAATCGCCGGTAACGCTTCGAACGAGTCGATCAGCGCATCGCAGCGCAATGCTTCGGCGCCGCCCTGGCCGGCATAGCCATAGCTGACGATGAATACCGGCAGGCCGGCTGCTCGCGCCGCGGCGACGTCGACAGGAGAATCGCCGACCAGCGCGCAATGCCCGGGGTCGACATCGAGCAGGCGGCACGCGTGCCAAAGGGGCTCGGGCGAGGGCTTCATGCTGGCTAACGTGTCGCCCGCGACCAGCACGTCCAGATAGTCGGCGAGGCCAGTCCTCGCCAGTAGCGAGGCGGCCAGCGCCTGGGGTTTATTGGTCACGCAGGCGCTGCGGTAACCTCGCTCCCGCAATTCGCGCAGCCCGGCTCGCACGCCGGGGAATACCCGGCCCAGTTGTCCATTCGTATCGGCATAGTGCTGTTCGAACACGCGCTGGGCCTGCTCGATGTCGAACCGCTGGTCGATGCCCGCCGTTTCCAGCGAACGTCGCACGAGGTTACGGACGCCGTTGCCGATAAAGCCGGTCACCTTGTCGAAAGGCAGCGGGGTTGTGCCGAAGTCCTCCAGCATTCGGCTGACGGCGGCGACAATGTCCGGTGCGGTGTCGACCATCGTGCCGTCCAGATCGATTAGCACGGCATCGAAGCGGCAGCCCGCTACCATGGCGAACTTGCCTCCGATTGATCCGTGTCCGGCGCCATGCACGGAGTTAAATCGGCCAGCGGCGCAGCGTCCCGATGCCAGCGGCGCAGCGTCTGCAGATCCAACCAGCGATGCTGTTCGCCACGCACCGGCTGAAGGATCGGCGTCCGCGGATCGCCGAGGTGAGGCAGGACGGCCAGCGCGCCTGCAAAGCAGTCCTGCGATGTGTACGCGGTCGGCGTAACAACGGTCGGAACATGCGCGGCGCGGGCCGCAAGCAGACCGTTGCGGGAGTCCTCGAAGGCAAGACATGCAGCGGCAGGCAGACCGAGTTGCTCCAGCACATGGTGATAGACGTCGGGGGCGGGCTTTTTTGCCCGCGTGGTGCCGGCGTCACCAATTGCCGCGAAACGCATGCGCCAGGCCGCGCCGAAATGGACTCGCAGCAGGGCGTCCAGATTGGCGGGTGTCGTGGTCGTCGCGATGGCCACCTCGATGCCGGTCGCTCGCGCTTGCGCCATCAGACGCGCGATGCCGGGGCGCAGCGGCAAGCCGCTAGTGCTCACCCGTTCGGTGTAGTGGCGGGTCTTGATCGCGTGGACCGTCTCGACGACTGCCAGCGCCTTCGCGCCATCGGCTGCGTCCCGCTCGACCATGCGCCAGTAATGGAGCAAACGTTCCTTGCCGCCGGCCACCTTGAGAAGACGTATGTAGAGCGCCTCGTCCCAGAACCAGTCGAGCCCCGCCTCCGCAAAAGCGGCATTGAAGGCTTGCAGATGAGCGGTCTCGGTGTCGGCGAGCGTGCCGTCGACGTCGAAGATAAGGGCTTGCATCGTGCGGTCCTCGCCAGGGTGATATGCCGTTCAGACACGCATCACGATAGCGGAGCCACAGGCCGATTTGAATTCAAAGATTCTTTCGCCGCCGATAAACCACTCTTTAGGTTCTCACGCCGGGATGAGCCTGCGAGCCACCGCGCTATTTTCTTGGCTGAGGGTTGGTCACAAATCCGATTTTCGTCAGACCGCCAGTCTGGGCGGCCGACATCACCTCCGCGATCCGCTCATAAGGCACTTTCCGGTCGGCACGCAAATGCAGTTCCGGCTGAGGCGTTGCGTGGGCGGCCTGCGCGATCCGCGCGCGCAAGCCGTCGTCGGTCACGGCATGACCGTCCCATAGTATCGAGCCATCCGCTTCCACCGCGACGTCCACGTGCGCGGGTTTGACCGCTTCCGGCTGGCTGCTCGCCCGGGGCAGATCGATCCTCACCGCATGTTGCATGGCGGGAATGGTGACGAGAAAAATGATCAGCAGGACCAGCATGACGTCGACGAGCGGCGTCATGTTGATCTCGTTCATCAGACCCTGTTCGTCGTCGTCGGAGAATGGGCTCATTGCCATCTGAAGTCTCCATCACGGGTTGCGCTGCCGCTGCGCGGCACGACGCGCATCTCCGGACCGGCGCTCGAAGGCAATTGCGACCCGGTCACGAAGTATGCGTGCAAGCCGTGCGCAAAGCGCTTCAGGCGGGCGACGATCGATCTGTTCGCGCGAGTCAGCCCGTTGTAGCCGAGCACGGCGGGAATCGCCACGAAGAGCCCGAAAGCCGTCATGATCAGCGACTCGCCGACCGGTCCCGCCACGTGGTCGATGGAGGTCTGGCCGGTCTCGCCGATCAAGATCAGCGCATGATAGATACCCCAGACGGTGCCGAAGAGCCCGACAAACGGCGCCGTGCTGCCGATCGACGCGAGGATCGCCAGGCCGCTTTGCAGGCGCGCGATCGTTTCGTCCATCGTGTCCTGCAAGCGCCGCGTGATCCAGTCGGATACGTCGATACGGTCGTGCAGATGCTGCTGGGTCTGCCGATGGTGCGTCGCCGCTTCGTGGCCCGCGAGCGCGAGTGCGAGCAGCGGATTGTCGTGCGCTGTCGACCCGGGGTGGCCGAGACTGCGCAACCCATCATCAAAGCGGTCCGCGCTCCAGAAGCGCGCGTCGCTCTGCCGGGTTACGCGCCGCAGCCGCATCACCTGCAATAGCTTGATGATGATGACCGTCCACGACATGACCGACATGATCACGAGCACGCTCAGAATGCCCCGTGTGACGAGATCGCCGGATTCCCAGACATTTGCGAGTCCGTAATGTTGCATGGTCGTTTCCTCGGTCCTTTGATTCGGTGGCGGGTTAGTCGGTCAGTCCGAAGACGAACGACTGTGAGTACGCGGCGCGAACCACCGCGCCGTTCTCGCTATAGGGTCGGCAGACGCTCGCATGGACAGCGGTGAGCGCGGCTTCATCGAGCCGCGCATAGCCGCTGCTCTTTTGCAATTGCACTGTCTCGATACCGCCGCCAAGTCCCACGACGAAACGCACGATCGCGGTGCCGCTTTCGCTACGCCGCTTCGATATGTCGGGATAGTCCGGCTTCGGGATCGTGCAATCGATATGCGAGACGTTTCTCGGCGCGCTCGATGCGGGCGTCGCACGTTCGGCAGCAGGCGCGGACGCCGTCATGGGCGCTGCGGGCGAAGGTATCGCGGGAGCGGGGGCCGCTTGCGTGGCGGCAGGTGGCGCGGCGTTCTGGGCCGGTGCCTCCGGCGCAGGCGTTGCGACGCTGCGCGGCACGCGTGGGTGCGGCTGCGGCTGCGGCGATGGTTTGACGCGAGCCGCAGGGCGGGCGGGTGGTGCCGGCGGGACAACAGCAGCGGGCGCGGCAGGTGTGACAGGCGTCGCGGGCGTAGCAGGTTCGGGCTCGGGGCTCAGCAGCAATGCGGTGATCGTTCGCGGTTCGACGGGCCGCTCGACCGTGATGTCACGCGCCGTCAGCGCCAGGGCCAGCAAAACCAGATGCGCAACGATCACAGCGCCCAGCACGATCGCACCGCGACGGTAGCGCCTCGCGGCAATCGTTGGGTGTTCAGGGTTCGCCATGGCAACTTGCAGCATCACCGCTACCTCCGCATTCATTGTCCTCCCGCGTCCAGGGTTTTAGAACCAGCGGCGGCCGGCATGGATCAATTCGGGAAATTCTCCCGCCCAATGTTCGTTGTCAAACAATCGACCGGTGGGATACTTTGAATGGATGACGCGAGCTATCGCGGCGCAGCGATTTCACCACGGAGTACAACAATGCTGGAGACACGGATTCCCATCAGAAGCCCACGCCGTTGCGTCGCGCTGGCTGCCGCGCTCATCGTGGCCGCGAGCGCCGCGCACGCCGCCGCGCCGCTGGCCTACGTGACTAGCGAGAAGGCCGGTGTCGGCGTGATCGATCTCGATCAGATGACGCTCGCAAAAACGTTTCCGGTTGGCGCGGACGGTCCGCGCGGCCTGAGCCTGAATGCGGACGGCACACGTCTTCTGGTCGCCAACAAGAACACGGGCGATCTGTCGGTGATCGACACGGCATCGGGCAAGGTCGTCCAGCGCGTGAAGATCGGCAAGAATCCCGAGTATGTGCGGGTGCACAACGGCTACGCGTATGTGACGTACGAACCCGGCGAGGACGGCGGCCCGCCGGGAGCCAAAGCGGACGGCAAGCCTGGCGGCAAACCGGACGGAAAACCCGGCGCGGACGACGACGACGCCAACAAGCCGCCCGCGGAAATCGCGATCATCGATATGAAAACGTGGCGCGTGATCCGCTCGGTGACGAGCGGTCACGAAACCGAAGGCATCGAATTTTCGCGCGACGGCCAGACGATGCTCGTCACCAACGAAGGCGACGATACGGTGTCGGTCTATCACGCGCGCACGGGGGCGCCGATCAAAACGGTGAAGCTTGCGGCCGGCGGCCGCCCGCGCGGCATCCGTCTGTCCCCCGATGGCAAGCACTATGTGGTCACACTGGAGTCGCTCAGCAAGTTGGTCGTGATCGACGCGCACACTTTCCAGGTGGTCAAGACCGTCGATACCAAACTCGGACCGTATGGCGTCGCGTTCGGCCCGGACGGGCAGAGGCTGTTCGTTGCCGCGGCGCGCGACAAGACGGTCCAGGTGTTCGACGGCCATACCTATGAGCACGTCGCCGACGTGCCTGTCGGGCAGCGTTGCTGGCATTTCAGCTTCACGCCGGATGGCGCGAAGCTGATGGTGGCGTGCGGGCGCTCCGATTCGGTCTATGTACTCGACGCGAAGACCTATCAGCCCATCAAGCAGATCGGCGAGCTGCCGCTCGCATGGGGCATCGTCACGTATCCCCACAGCGACGGCTCGATCGAATCGCATTGAGCGCCGCTGTCTTGCGCGGCGGCGCTATTTCCACGCATAGCGCAACCCCACCCACATGCCTCTCGGCGCACCCGGACCGACGAACTGCTCGTTGACCGGGTTCGCGCCGTCGAAGGTATGGTTCGGCCCGTTGAAGAAGTTCTGACCGAGTGCGCCGAAACTGGCGTAGCGCTTGTCGAGCAGGTTCGTCACCGAGGCGAACACCTGCAACTGCTTCGTCACCTGGTAGGACGTGTCCATATCGATCAGCAGATAGCCGGAGATCCTGCCGTTCGCATCCTGGTTGTTTTCATCGCCCTGCGCGTAGATGCTGCCTCGCCATGTGAGGTTCGTCCCGATCCGCCATTTTGCTGTGGCCGAGTAGTCGAGCCGCAGCTTGACGGTGGTCGCGGGAATGCTCGGAATGTGATTGCCTGGCCTGACGGTGATATTGCCGTCGGCGTCGGCGCTGGAATTGCTCGGGCTGCTTTCAGTCCAGGTCGACTGGTAGGTCGCGTCGACGTAGCTATAGCTCGCGATCACGGCGAGCGGACCGAACTTGGTCTGGCCCGCCAGTTCGACACCTTGCCGGCGCGTGCGGCCGACGTTCTGAAAAAAACCTAACGAACTGCCCGCGCCATTGCTGCTGATGAACTGGATATCGTTGTCGAGCGTCGTGCTGTACGCGGCGGCGCTCCAGGTCGTGGACGCGCCGATCCGGCCACGCGCGCCTATTTCGTAGGTCTTCGAGATCACCGGCTTGAGATCGGGGTCGGAGATGAAGTCGTTCGGCAGCGAACACGGCGCGGCCGGATCGGCGCAGGCCAGCTCGATCGCGGTCGGCGAACGCATGCCTTCGTTATAGGTGGCGTAGGCCGTCAAAGCCGGCGTCGGATTCCAGTTGATGCCAATGGCCGGGTTGAAACGCGAAAACGTATGGTGGCCGTCCAACCCGGGTTGCACGCCGCTCTCATCGCCGATCGTGGCTTCGGCCCAGTTGTAGCGCCCCGCGAGCGTCAACGACCAGTGCGGCGTGAGCGACAGCGTGTCCGACAGATAGATGCCGTAGTTGGTGTTGTGCGTTCTCGCGTCGGTCTGCGGCTCGAAATCGCCGATGCCGACCGTGGCGCGCGAATCGGTGAAAGCCGCGTCCTGTGACGACTGCGTGAAGTGCGAATTGGCGGCATCGACGGCCATGCCCGCGATCAACTGGTTTTCCATGCCGCCGAGTTTGCCGAGCAGCGTGAGTTGCAGGCTCGCGCCATAGCCGTCGGTCGATATGGTCGACTTCTCGTTGGTCGCCTGCAACGTGTCGACGTTGCCGTCTTCGTCCACCGAGCCGAAATCATCGTTGACGTTGCTGCTGGTATTGGTGTTGCGGAAGTGCCGGTAGTACGCGTTGCCGCTCAGTTCGACATGGTCGTTGAAGTAATGGTCGCCCGAGAGCGTCACGTAGCCGACGCTGTTCTGATTCTGGTCGGGATAGGTGTAGGGCTGCTTGAAGTTGTTGAGGAACGAGCGTGGAATGGTTTGCGTGCCATGCAGATCGTTATCGGCGCCACCCGCGGACAACGATAGCGTGGTATCGGCGTCGGTATAGCGCAGTTTGCCGAACACCTGCCTTATCCGGCTCGAGTTCTGCTCGGCCCAGCCGTTGTCGTTCGCGGCGTTGGCGGTGAAGTAGTAGTCGAGGTTGTGGCCGGCGGTGCCGGCCTGTTCGATCTGCGCGGTCTTGCGGCCCCAGGAGCCCCCGGACACTTCGGCCTCGCCGACGGGGTTGTCCTTGCCGTTTTTCGTGGTGATCGAGATCGCGCCGCCGAGCGTGTTGAACCCATAGGTCGGATTCGAGCCGGGAATCAGCTGGATCGTGTCGATGGCCTGCTGCGGAATCAGATCCCAGTTCACCACGTCGCCGAACGGCTCGTTCACCCGCACGCCGTCGACGAACACCGACAAACCCTGCGGCGTGCCCAGCAGCGGCGACGCGGTGAAGCCGCGATAGGTGAGGTTCATCTGATACGGATTGCCCTGCGCGTCGACGACATCGACGCTCGGCAGATTCTTCGCGAGGAAATCGGTGATCGTGCTGCGATGCTGGAGGGCGAGATCCGCTGCGTGAACGGTCTGCACGTTGGCCGGCACTTGCGTCAGTGGCGTGCCGATGCCGAGCAGCGGCGTGGTGCCCACCACGACGATCGGCGCTAGCGTCGTGACCGGAGCAGCGTTGGCCGCGGCGGCATCGGGCGCTGAGCTTGCGGGCGCCGATGCCGCCACAGGCGGCTCGGCTTGCGCCCATGCTGCCGCGCACAGGCCGGCGAGGGCGCTGCCAACACAGAGTGAGATGCCGGTGCGCCGCTGAAGGCGGCGTTTGCGGCGTGCTTGTGATCGCATGCTCATCTTTTGTCTCCTGCCGGCTCGATCTACTCGCGCGCGCAGCGCGTTCTTTGATGTGTGTGTAAAGCTTCGCATACGTGGCTGTAAGCCGCGCGGGAGCTTTTCCCGATCTGCCGGGGAAGCGTTCCCAAAAGCCGCGCAAAAGTCCGCTGCGCGTGAGTTCGCTGGGTAGAATGCAAACGTCATGTCAAGCGACCCGATCCACTCATCCTCTGCTGGCCGCATGTCGCAACGTTCATCGCCACATTCATCGCCAGATTCGCCGCCACATTCGACGATATGGCGCGATCTCGCGTGGGTCGTCGCCGTGACCGCGCTGGCGGCGGTGCTTGGCGCCAGGTTCGATATCAGCGAGCGAGCCTACCGGCTCACGCGCGGCATGGAGCGCTTCCAGCTCGACGAATTGCCGGGCACGCTATGCGTGCTTTCGATCGCCCTTGCCTGGTTCGCGTGGCGCCGCTACCGCGACGCGCGGCGCGAGTTGAGCCATCGCCGCATGCTGGAAGAGCAGGCCGAACGGCTGTTGGCCGACAACCGGCGTCTCGCCAATCAGGCGCTGCAGGCGCAGGAACTCGAGCGCCGTCATATGGCGCGCGAACTTCACGATGAACTGGGCCAGTATCTGAATGCCATTTCGCTCGACGCCGCACGCATCCGCGACCTGTCCAGCGGGCGCGAGCCGGAGATCCACCGTGTCGCTTTGGGTCTGATTCAGAGCGCGAGCCACGTGTACCGGGAGATCGGCGACATGATCCGTCGCTTGCGGCCTATTGGCCTCGACGAGTTCGGCTTGCCGAGCGCACTCGAACATTGCGTCGACGGCTGGCGCGAGCGGCTGCCTGATGCTTCGTTCTCTTTGACGATAGAAGGGGATTTCAGCGGTCTTAGCGAGGCGCTCACGATCACGCTCTACCGGCTCGTGCAGGAAGGGCTGACCAATGTGTCGAAATTCGCGCGCCGCTCACGCGTGGAAGTGTTCATGGTGCGCGCGCCGCGAGAAACGCCGGGCGCGGACGCGGCGCAGGGGCTGATCGACGAAATCGTCGTGACCATGGCTGACGACGGTCCCGGCACGGATCTCTCGAAGCCGCGCGCGGGACTCGGGTTGATCGGCATGCGCGAGCGCGTCGAGGCGCTCGGCGGTGAATTCCATGTGGCGAGCAAGCCGCAAGGCGGTTTTCTGTTCTGCGCGCGCGTGCCCGCTCACGCAGGGCTGGCCGAACCCGTGAACTGAAGTCCGAGCCGGCTCGCCATCTGCGCGAGCTGCACGCCGTTATCGGCGCCGAACTTCTGCCGGATCACGGATTGATGGTTGGCCACCGTCTTCTGACTCAACCCCAGCTTCTCGGCGATGCTCGGCAGCGTATAGCCCTGCACGAGCAGACGCAGCACCTCGAACTCGCGGGCCGACAACTGACGCCCGGGCGGCCCTTCGTTGAAGGCCGTGCGCATCGCGAGCGCCTGCGAGACATCCGGGCTCAGATAGCCCGAGCGCCGCGCGATGGAGCGCACCGCTTCAACCAGCACATCGGGTGCGCTGGCCTTGGTCACATAGCCGAGCGCGCCGGCATCGAGCGCACGGCGCACGAAGATCGATTCTTCATGCACGCTGAAGATCAGCACGCGGGCGTCCGGCTCGCGCGCGAGCATGCGCCGCATCGCTTCGATGCCGCTCGCACCCGGCAACGAAACATCCATCACGACCACATCGGGCCGCAATGCGCAAAAGCGCTGATAGGCCTGCGCGGCATCGGCGGCTTCGCCGCACACCTGCACGTCGGAGTTCAGTTCGAGCAGACGCCGGTAGCCTTCGCGCACGACCGCATGGTCGTCGACGAGCAGGACGGAGATGGTTCCCGCAGTCATGGTTTGGCTCCGCTGCCGCCGGTGATGACAGTGACGTCGGGCTCGCGAGCGCCGGCCGCAAGCTTGCGCGAGTTGGCGTCGTTACGGAACAGGATGGGCTGTTCGCGCGCCACGCTTGCCGCTGCCGACGCCGAGGCCGCGCGTTGCACGACCTTGACCACGGTCTCGTGAAACGGCGACTTGTCGCAAACGGGGTCGGCGTTCGCCGCGTCGCCCGTGAGCAGGTAGGCCTGGCAGCGGCAGCCGCCCAGGTCGCGTTCCTTTTCCTCGCAACTCCGGCAAGGTTCCTTGAGCCAGTGCAGACCGCGAAAGCGGTTGAACGCATCGCTCTCGTACCAGATCTCGCGCAACGACGTCTCTTTCACGTTCGGCAGCGTCAGGCCCGGCAGGCCGCGCGCGGCGTGACAGGGCAGGGCGACGCCGTCCGGCGCGACGCCGAGAAAGACCGCGCCCCAGCCGTTCATGCAACGTTTCGGTCGGCGCTCGAAGTAGTCCGGCACGACGAAGAAAATCTTGCAGCGCTCGCCGTGCGTGCGGCGATAGTGCGCGACTACCGCCTCGGCTTCTTCGAGCTGCTCGCGCGTCGGCATCAACTGCGCCTCGTTCGCGTGCGCCCAGCCGTAGTACTGCGTGTTGGCAAGTTCCAGATATTCGGCGCCCATCGCCAGCGCCATCTCGATGATCTTGTCGACGTGCGGCAGGTTATAGCGATGCAGCACGCAGTTGACCACCATTGGAAAGCCGTGCCGTTTGATCGAAGCGGCGACGCGCTGTTTCAGATCGAAGGTGCGCGTGCTGCTCAGGAAGTCGTTCAACTGCTGCGTCGAATCCTGAAACGACAACTGGATGTGGTCGAGACCGGCAGCCTTCAGATCGCCGAGCCGCTGGTCGGTGAGGCCGACGCCGGAGGTGATCAGATTCGTGTAGAAGCCGAGCTTATGCGCCTCCTCCACCAGCACTTCGACGTCGTCGCGCACGAGCGGTTCTCCGCCCGAAAAGCCGAGTTGCACCGCGCCGAGCGCGCGCGCTTCGCGTAGCACGTCGATCCATTGCGCGGTGCTGAGTTCGCGGCTGTGATCCGTGTAGTCGAGCGGGTTGTAGCAGAACGCGCAGTGCAGCGGACAGCGATAGGTCAGCTCCGCGAGCAGCCAGAGCGGCGGCGGCACGGTGGCGGTGTCCTCGGTCTGTGCGCCGGCAGCGGGCTGCGAGACGGGTTGCGAGACGGGTTGCGAGACGGGTTGCGAAAGATCGGTCATCGCACTACTCCAGCCAGCCGCGCGCGTGCGCGTCGGCAATGAAAGCCCGCACCTCGGTGCCGAGCCCGGTGGTGTTGAACGCCTGCTCCAGCTCGGCGATCAGCGTGTCCATGTCGCGTGTGCCGTCGCAGCGTTTGAGAATTTCCCCCGCGCTTTGATTGAGCTTCACCATCCCCTCGGGGTAAAGCAGCACATGCGCGTTCTGCGCGGGTTCCCACTGCAGCCGGAACGGCCTCGCGATCGTCAACGGAGTGGCGGCTTGCGTGGCGCCGCCGGCGCGTGTCACGTCGTTCATTGCGGGAAGGCCTTTTCGATCGAATCCAGCATGGTCCAAAGAATGTCGAGCTTGAACTGCAGGATCTCGAGCGCCCGTTCCTGCTGGTCGCGTCGCGTGAAATGCGCGAGCGTGACTTCGAGCCCGTGCTGCACGTCGCGTTGTGCGAGCGAAATGCGCGAGCGAAAATACGCGAGACCCGCGGGTTCGATCCACGGATAATGTTCCGGCCAGCTCGCGAGCCGGTCGCGATGAACCTGAGGCGCGAACATCTCGGTGAGCGACGAGCAGACCGATTCCTGCCACGGCGCGCGGCGCGCGAAATTCACATAGGCATCCACGGCAAAACGTACGCCCGGTGTCACGTGTTCGAGCGACCACAGCTCGTCGCGCGACAGGCCGACTGCGTCCGCGAGACGCGCCCATGTTTCGATGCCGCCTTCCGCGCCTTCGTAACCGTCGTGGTCGAGAATGCGCAACACCCAGCGGCGGCGCGTCTCGCGGTCCGGGCAGTTCGACAGGATCGCGGCGTCCTTCAGCGGAATGTTGATCTGGTAATAGAAACGGTTCGCGACCCAGCCACGAATCTGCTCGCGCGAGCAGCCGCCGCTATTCATCTTCACGTTGAAGGGATGATGGATGTGATAGGCGGTGCCTTTCGCGCGCAACTGGGCTTCGAATTCGTCACGGCTCCAGGCGGGCTCATCGGCGCCCGAAGTCCGGTTCGCATTCGCGCCGCGCATTGGCGTCGTCTCATGGCTATCTTTCGCGTTCATGCCGTCTCCGTTTTTCTGTCGTTCACTGCCGCGCCTCGTCACTGCTCCTATGCACCTCAGCACTTCAAAGTTCGATGGTCATCCCGTCGTACGCCACTTCGATTCCGTGTTCAGTGAGCACGCGCCGCTCGGGGCCGTCATCGATCAGGATCGGGTTGGTGTTGTTGATATGGATGAGCACCTTGCGGATAGCGCCTGCTTTGGCGGTGCGATCCGCCTCGAGCGAATCCAGCGTTTCGATCATGCCGCCCGAACCTGTTTGCGGCAGATGTCCCATGTCGGCGGCCGTCTTCTTCGACAGGCCGAGGCGGATCATTTCATCGCCGGTCCACAGCGTGCCGTCCACCAGCAACAGGTCGGCCTCGCGCATGGCCGTCAGCACATGTTTTTCGATAGCGCCGAGTCCCGGTGCGTAGAACACGCGCTTGCCCGATTGCAGGTTCGTGAAGACGAGTCCGATGTTGTCGCCGCGCTCGGGCGCGTTGCGATGCGGCGAGTAGGGCGGCGCCTTGCTCGACAGCGGCAGCGCGTCGATCCGCACGCCGTTCAACGCATCCACGGCAAGCGGCGCGCCGTCGAGCGCAATGCGGCGATGCTCGATGCCGCAATAGTGCGAAAGGATCGGCGCGACCGGAAAGCCGGAGCCGAGGTCTTGCCATACCGCATCGGTGGCGTAGAGCGGCAGGGGTGTGTCGCGCTCGCGCAGCATCAGCAGGCCGGTGACGTGGTCGATCTGCGCGTCGATCACGAGCACGGCGGCAATGCCGCTATCGCGTGCGCGGCGGGCGGGCTGAAGCTCGGGATTCGCCGCGATCTGCGCGAGCAGATCGGGCGACGCATTGACGAGCAGCCAGTCCTCGCCGTTCGCGCTCACCGCGATCGACGACTGCGTGCGGCGCGTGGCCTTTAGCGTGCCGCGGCGCACGCCCTCGCAATTGCGGCAGTTGCAGTTCCACTGCGGAAAGCCGCCGCCAGCCGATGAACCGAGCACCTTGATCTTCATGCCGCGCGACGCATGCTGCGCCCCTCCTGAATGGTCGGGATGAACATCGCGGCGAGCACGTGCGCGACGCGTTCGTGAAGTGCCGGGTCGCTCGCCAGATGTCCCGCGCTCACCAGCTCGACTTGCGCAGCGGGAACCGCGCGGGCGAAGCGCCGGAGATTGTCGGGCGGACAGACTGGATCGCGCGAGCCATGCACTGCGGCAAGCGGAACGCCGGCCGCCGCCGCGCGCCGCGCCAGCGACAGCAGACGGTTTTCGCCGAGCCAGCAGCGATGCGCGAGGTAGTGGGCCTGAATGCGGTATTTGCCGATCAGTTTGCTGGTATGCCGTTGCGTGTTTCTTGTGCGAGGCTGCGCCGCGTGGCGGGTGGCGGCGCTCGCGAGCACCGCGGCCTCGTAGCCGCGCCATGCCAGCGCGACTTCACGTTGCCGCGTTTCGTTCGCGCCGTATTGCAGGCCGGCGGCGCAGCGGGCCGCGAGACCCGCAGGCCGCTCGCATGCCGCCGCGGCGCGCAGCTTCGCCCATGCGCGCGGCGCGCGTTTGCGGGACGTGACGAACAGGCCGCGAACCTCCCGCTCCGACGTGAGGAACAGGCCGCGCATCACGACGCCTGTGACAGATTGCGGGCACTGCCCGGCATACGCGAGCGCCAACGCCGCACCCCACGATCCGCCGAGCAAGCCCCAGCGAGGGAAGCCGAGCCGCGCGCGGATCGCTTCGAGATCGGCGATCAGATAGTCGGTGCGGTTGTGGCGCACGCTGCCGTACGGGGTCGATGCACCGGTGCCGCGCTGATCGATCAGCACGACCCGGAAGTGGCTCAGATCGAACAGCCGCAGCGCGCCCGGCTGACTGCCGCTGCCGGGGCCGCCATGCAGGACGGCCACCGGCACGCCGTCGGCCGCGCCGGCCACCACGAACGACACGCGATGACCGTCGCGCGTGCGCAGCGTGCCGGCTTCGAGCGGCGGCAATGCGTGCCGCGAACCGCGTTCCCGATGGCGCATCGTCATGGCAGCATCCTCGCGAGCAGGTTGTCGCGATCGATCCATTGATGCTTGAGCGCCCCGGCCACGTGCAGCACGATCAGAGCGATCAGCACGTACGCGATGGCCTCGTGAATGCCGAAGAAAAGCTCGCGCAGATGCGCATCGTCCCAACCCCACTTCGGCAGCAGGATGCCCCAGAAGCGTGTGCCGTAGCGGTTGAACGACGAGCCGAGATAACCGGCCAGCGGCATTGCGACCATGCCGACATATAAAAGACCCTGCGTAGTGCGCGCGGCGGCGCGTTGCCACGATGGCATCGGCGGCAGGGGCGGCCGGTGAAGGGCCGCCCGCGCCACGATGCGCAGAAGCACCAGCAGGAAAACCGTCAGCCCGAGCGACTTGTGCAGGTTGATCAACGTCGCTTTGACAGGCAAGCCCTTCGGCAATCCGACCATATAGAAGCCGACCGCCAGCAGCCCGATGATGCCAAGCGCGATCAGCCAATGCAGCGCGATCAACGAACCGGCATAGCGCGGCGCGCCAACATCGGTGGCGTGCTTCACGTTCGGAGAATGCGCTGTCGTCATGCCTGTCTCCTTTTTTTAGTTGGCGTCTCTTGCCAAACACCCTTCCATCTGATCCACGCTTTAGCCGGCGATCAGTATTTCGCCTCTACCATCAACCGCGAGGTCGCCCGCATAACGGACCGGCAAGCGGTCCGCGCGCCACTGCGAAAACGGAGCGATTTCATCCGCGAGGCTGCGCACGAGCAAAGACCAGAATACGTCGAAACCGTGGCCGCCGTCCGTGAATGTCGCGGGCAGATGTGCGGGCCGCTGCACGAGAAGCAGCGTGCCTCGCCTCATCCCATAGGCAAAATGCGGGCCCAGTTGGCCCGCGACGCCCACGGTTCCGGCCACCAGCCGCGAGGCCGCAAATTCAGCCGCGTTGCCGCCGACCAGCACCAGCCCACGACGCATCCGGTCGGCCAGCCGCGCGCCCGCGTTGCCATGGATCGTCAGCGTGCCGCCGGTCATGCCTTCCATGTCGCCAGCCAGCGCGCCGGCGGCGAAATCGCCGCTGTCGCCGGTCACCGTCAGCCGGCCGCCGCGCATTTCGCAACCGGTGAAATGCCCCGCGTTGCCGTCCACACGCAGCACGCCGCCCATCATCCTCAAACCGCAGTAGTCGCCGACCGAGCCATGCACAGCGAGGTGGCCGCCGTCCATCGCCGCGCCGACGCAGTCGAGCCACGGCGCGGCGCCGTCGATGACCAGCGTGACGGTGTCCCCATCAGCGTTCCATTCTGAGACAGTAGTTTCATTGCGCAACACCTGGAACACATCGCCGACAACGCAACTGTCGTTGCCGGAGGGCAGAACGATGCGTTCGATCTCAGCCACGCTCATGCTCGCCAGCGATGCCGGTCGCAGCACAGAGGCATCGACGCGAAAACCCGGTGGCGTTTTCACGCGCAAGGTCGTCGTGCTCATGCGCGGCTCCCGTCGAGACTCGCCGCCAGCGCATGCAGATGGAAGTGGTACGGCCCGAGCTTGCCGCCGTAGTTGCCCGCGGAAATCCGCAGCACGCCGGCCGCGCGGCCAAGCCCGGCGGCCGCGCCGATTCCGGCCGTCATCGCCGCGCCGACATCGGCATCGGTGAGGCCGTCGATCACGATCTCCAGCACGCAGCCGACTTCCGCGCTGAGTTCGCTGCGCGCGGCCAGACCGATGAGGGTCGGACAGAACGCGTCGTTGGTGGAGGCGCTCGCGCCTTTGTACTTAGAGCCGATTTTCGAACCCGAGCGGACGATGCCGCCGGGAAACGGCATGATCACGTTCGGCAGCCGGCGCATCGCCGCGACGGCGGCTTCGGCCGCGGCGAGCGCGGCGCCGAGGTCGCTCGCGAGCAATAGCAGGTTACCGCCGCCGACGGCTTTGACCGTCACCGCCGTGTCCTCGCAGACGAACTCGCCGTCCATCACCGGCACGCGCCAGTAGCGGGTGGTGCCGATCATCTTCGAGATCTGCCAGCCATCGCCGAAAAAGCGCAGCCCGCTGCCGAGCGCTGCCTTGTCCGATAGCGGCGCGCGGCTGGTGGCGGGATCGATGCCGCTGAACACGGCGGTGCTCGGGCAGGTGAGCACGCATTGCCCGACGCGCCGCCCGATCTGCTTCGCCAGTTCCTTCGACGACACCGCGAACAGCAGCACCGCGACGCCCGGACGGCCGTCCGGCGTTTCCCCAGGCGCAAGCATGCGCTCGACGCCGGCCTCGCAGCCGCAGCCGATCACCGAGGTGGCGAACCCCGTCAGCGAGTTCGCCGCGTTCATCGCCCAGCCAGGCGTATGCGCGGTGATGATGAGCCGCGTCGCCTTCATCGGGAAGGCCTCCGCGAAGGTGGCGTCGATCGCGGTGCCGTTGATCTCGAACGTGGCCGGGGCGTTCATCGTGTGCGGTTCACCTGGCATCGGTCAGCCGTTATCCGTTAGCCAGACATTCGACGGGCAACAGACGCCCGCCGCGGCAGCAGTCGCAGACCTCGTCGTCGCTGATCGCGGCATGCGCGAAGTTGCTCGCGAGCCTGGCGTCGCTGTAGGCGCGCAGCGTCTTCTCGATGCTGCGATCGAACTCCGGCGACACGAAATGGATGCCGCCCGTCGGCGTGGCGACGAGGGTGCCGTCGCGCGCGACCAGCTCGCCGTCCTTGAACACATAGGCGGGCGAGGTGAACATCCGCTCGCGGTCCGGCTCGTCGCGATAGACGGCGATGTCCGCCGCCGCGCCTGCGCCGAGGTGGCCACGGTCGCGCAGACCGAGCAGCCGCGCGGGACCGGCGCGCGTGATGATTGCGATCTCATACATCGAGAACTCGCGCGTCAGCCCCGGCAATGCGCTGGCGACCTGGGCGTCGGGATTGAGCTTTGCGAGTTGCTCGTCGCGGAACGGCTTGTCCATCAGGAGGCGGATCAGATGCGGATAGCTGGTGAACGGGCCGCCGTTCGGATGATCCGTGGTCATCGCGACGCGCCACGGATCGTCAACCAGCAGGAAAATTTCCAGGCCGATGATCCATTGCAGCGCGTTCACATAGCTTTGCTCGCGATAACGGAACGGCACGACGCCGCAGCCCGCATCGCATTCGATGTCGCCGACCACCCACTTGTGCGGCCGGGCGAACGGCGTGTTGCGGAACTGCATCATCGTGTCACCCGAGGCCGTGACGGTCTGTCCAAAGATGATCTGGCCGACATCGATCGAAACGTTCGGCCGCGCGTTCACCGCATCTGCGATATGCCGCGCGCCCGACGAAAACTTCTGCGGCCCTTCGACCCCATAGCTGTGAAACTGGATGTGCGTCAGGTGGATCGGCAGGCCGTCGGCGGCGTCCATGGTCGCGATCGTCGATTCGATGTTGCCGGGCACGCCGAGATTGCTCGCGTGCACATGCAGAGGATGCGGCACGCGCAGTTCGGTCAGCGCGCGCGATAACGTGTGCAGCACTTCGCGCGGCGTGATGCCGTAGTGCACGTGCGGTTCGTCGACGTCGAGCGAACGCTGGTTGAACTTGAAGGCGGAGATGCCGCCAGGGTTGACCACTTTCACGCCGAGCGCCTTGCTCGCATGAATCGTCCAGCCGACGTAGTCGCGCAGGCGCGCGAAGTCGTCGCGCGCCGCCAGCATCTGCAGGAACAGTTCGTCGTTGCCGAGCATCACGTAGGCGCCGTGATCGATGATCGGGGTGTCGCCCATTTCGAGGTGCGTGTGGCGCGCGTTGGACGGCATCATGGCCGGCTCGAAGGCGGCGGTGTAGCCCATTTCGGCGTAGCGGTAGCCGGTCGCGAGCGTCCCCGGCGTGCAGACGCCGCATGACGGCAGACGCAGATAACGGCCCGCGTCGTCCTGCGCCGATTCGCCGGCCGGCTCGCGCAGAGGATCGGTGCGATGGTCCTCGGGGAGCAGCAGGCGCGACAGGTTGGTCTTGCCGCCGCCGATATGCGAGTGCATGTCGATGCCGCCCGCCATCACGATCATGCCGCTGGCGTCGTATTCGCGATCCACCGGCATATTGGGCGCGAGGTCGACGATGCGTCCGTCGCGGAAGCTCAGATCGCGGCGCTCGCCGTTCACGTTGTGCGTGGGGTCGAAGATCGTGCCGCCTTTCAGTCGGACGAGGCTCATTGCTGCACCTCGCCGGACCGCTGCTCGTGCAGGCGCGTGGTCAGTTGCGTGGCAAGCGACGCCACTGACGCAAGCGCGGCGCCGCGCGCGGCGGCAAGCGGCATCACGACCGAGCTGTCGACGCGAAACAGATGGCCGCCGGTGTCGATGCCGGGTGTCGCGACGGGAATGAACACGGTGTTCGCGCCGCGCGCCTTCGTCGCGTCCGCGAGCGCCGGATGGCCGAGCACGATCAAGGGGACGGCGGGATCGAGCGACGCCGGCCACGCAAGCGGCGCGAAGCTCGCGGTCCACAGTAGCGCGTCCACTTCGCCGCCAGCGAGTAGCCTGCTGGTGCGATAGCGGTACGGATCGTGGTCGAGCGACGCTGTGCCGGCGCTCCGTGCAGGCGTCGACAAGCGCGTGCGCAGCGGCATGCCCGAGAGCCAGGTTACTGTCTGATTCACCGTCAATGCGCCGTCGTCGCCGCCGAGCGCGAGACACGCGGCTCGGGTGGTGCGGTTCGCGGCCTTGACGATCCGGTTCAACGCTTCGATCAAGAGCGCCGCATGCGGGCTGGGCAACGCGCCCGGATCGTAGACGAGCACCGTGTAGCGCGCCGCGGCGATGCGCGCCTGCAATGATGAGAGCGTTGCCGCCGGGCTGGCGTCAGCGTCGTTGCCGTTGCTGTCCCGGTGCAGCCCGCCCGGTTCGCGCCCTTCACCAAGCGCGGACCACAGCGCGAGCGTGTCGTAGGGATCGGCGTGCGGCAGCAGCGTTTCCGTTCGCGTATGCGCGAAGCCGGCTGCCGCCGGGTCCACTGCGCAGCCGACGAATATCAGCTCACGCGCGATATCGGTGCTCGCCAGCACTCGCGTGAAAAAACGCGGATAACGCCGTGACGGCTGACAGCCGAAGAACAACAGCAAGTCGGCGCGGGACCGCACTTCGGAGAGCGTCGTGAAGAACGAGCCGCGGTCCTGCAATGCGAGGGTCGCCGGCGTCAGTGCGTCGCCGTGCAGATGATCGAGAATCGCGCCGCAACCGGCCGCGAGCACGTAGACCGCGCGGGCGCCAGCAACGTCGGTGGCAAGGCCGCCAAACAACGGACGGCGCGAGTCCGCGAGGATTTGCGCGGCGCGGGCCAACGCCGCATCGAGCGCCACCTCGTTTCCGTCGACGACGCTGCGGCATTGCGTGTCCGTTGCGCTATATGACGCAAGGGCCGCAGCAAGCCGCGAACATTCGGTGTCCGCAACGCTGAGTGTGCCGTCGCCGTGTGACTCGACCACGAGGTCGTCACACAGCAATGGGCAGAACGGGCAAGTCCAGTCGCGAGTGATCGCCGGCGTGCGCGCGCCGGTTGTGCCCGACGCGTTCATGCTGGGATTCGATGGATCGGTAGGCGAAAGGTGCATGGCGCACTTTTAGCAAGCTCCATGCCGATTGGTGTGACGACGTGATGGCGCTACCCCGGCCCGCATCACGTGCCCGGTCGTGCTGCTTTGCGTTCAGAGGAATCGGCAGGGCGGATGCGCATTCACCGGCGTCCCTTGATCGTGAGGCGGCCGATACGCTCACACGCGATTGCGCCGTACAGGTTGTGTGCCGCGCTGGAGCAGAGTGTCACGCGCAGCCTGCCTGGCTTGCCGTTCGCTTACATTCGCAGGTTGCTTATGCCGTGGCATGGAAATTGTATGAAAAGCCTACAAGGATTCGGATTGCGCGAGGCCGATCTGTCGATCGTGCAGTGCGGAGGCGACCAGCCACGCGGTCGCGCCAGTGCTTGCCGCGGCCGTCATATCGGCGCGATTGCGGATGCCGCCCGCACCGATCACCGTGGTATGCGCCGCCGCGCCGGCGCGGATGCGCTCGAAGGTAGGCAGATCAGGCCCGGCGTAACTGCCTACCTGATCGAGTGTCATCGCGATCACGCGCGACGGCCACCATGTCGAGGAACGTTCGAGTTCGGTGGCCGCGAGTAACTGGCCGGCCCGGTGATCGAGCGAGAGGATCGGCGAAAGGCCGGCAGTCTGTGCCGCATGCAGTGCATGGATATCGCGCAGCGACTCCGTGCCGAACACCGGTACCAGAGTCGCGAGGTCGTGATCTGCGGCGCGGCCCGCGTGTTGGCCGATCGCGTCGATGTGGTCGAACAGCGCGCGCATCGAAGCGTAGTCCGCGTAGCCCGCATCGAGCCAGAGTTCGATGCCGGGCAGGGCGGCGCGCAACGCGGCGAGCATCGACGCATGTGCGCCGCGCTGCAGGATGGCGCCGAGGTCGGCGATATAGAGCGTGCGCGCGCCGCTTGCGGCGAGCAGCGCGCGGGCGATGGGAAGCGGCTCGCTGGCGGCGGCCAAGCGGGACTGGATGGGCCGATAGGCGGTCCGCTCGCCGCGCACTGCGCGCACGACATGGCCGTCGAGCAGATCGAGAACCGGTATCACCTGCATAGGGGCGCGTTCCTTTGACCAAGATCTTTGTGTATGAGTATCTCACTGGCGGCGGCATCGATCCCGCGCTGGCCGGCGCAGGCAGTCTCGCCGACCTGAGCGCGCTGATCGTCGAAGGACGCGTGATGCGCGACGCGCTGGTCGCCGATCTGCGCGAACTCGACGGCGTGCACGTCACGTTCGCGACCTCACGCTTCGAAACGGTCGACGCGGCGCAGTCGCATTGTATGGCTGCGCACGGCGAATCAATGACGGTCTTCGTCGCCCGCGCGGCGCGTGAACACGATTACGCCTGGGTCATCGCGCCGGAATGCGACGGCCTGCTCCTGCACCTCTACGATGCCGTCGGCGCCGCACGCTGGCTCGGCTGCGGCAAGGAAGCGATCCGCGTGGCGTCGAGCAAGAGCGCGACGGCGGTGTGTCTTACCGCGCATGGGATTGCCACGACGCCCGCCCTCGAACCGGGGCAAGCGCTCGAAGCTCGGGCCGGCCGTTGGGTCGTGAAACCGGACGATGGCGCGGGTGGCCTCGATACCTTCGTGTTCGACCGCTTCGCCGATGCCTGCGCCGAATACGAGGTGCGCGCGGCCGCGGCGCGCAATCCGGTGCTGCAGGCATGGGTCGACGGCGAACCGCTGAGCCTGTCGCTGATCTGCCGCGACAAGGGCGCCGAGCTGGTCAGCATCAACCGTCAGCAGATCGGTTTGACCGGCGGCGACGCGCCGGGCGGGCCGCCGCGGATCGTCGAGTTCGACGGCGTGCTGGTCGATCAGATCGATCGTCACAGCGACGAGGGCCGCACGCTCGACACGCTCGCACAACGCGTTGCGAGGGCGATACCGGGCTTGCGCGGCTTTGTCGGCATCGACGTGGTGTGGCATCCGCAGCGCGGACCGGTCGTGATCGAGGTGAATCCGCGTCTCACGGTGGCTTATGCGGGGCTGTCCGCCGCACTCGGCGGCAATCTGGCGTCGGCTTTGCTGGCCGCGCACGGGGCGCGCGTCGAGCGGTCCGAGGCGGCGCGCACCAGCCCATCGCAGTCAACTTTCGGGGTGCGGCCTTGAGCGCGATGCATACGGAAGAGGCGGCAGCGGGCGCGGTGGTGTTCGGCTGGGACGTCGGCGGCGCGCACGTGAAGGTGTCGATGGCCGATGGCAGCGCAACCGTGCTCGATGTGGCGCAATGGCCCTGTCCGCTGTGGCAGGGACTCGATCATCTGGAGCGGACCATCGGCCTCGTTTTCGAGCGCTGGGCGCATGCACGCACGGCCGGCGCGCAGCACGCAGTGACGATGACAGGCGAGATGGTCGATCTGTTCGGGGACCGCGCCGAAGGCGTGCGGGCGATCGTCGCCACACTCGCGCAGCGGCTCGGCGCGCCGCTGCACTTTTATGCCGGCGACGCCGGCTGGCTCGCCGCCGACGCCTGCGCGGCCGGCTGGCGCCACGTCGCGTCGGCGAACTGGCTTGCGACCGCGCGGTGGGTGTGCACCCGGGTGGCGGACGCCGTGCTGATCGATATCGGCAGCACGACCACCGACATCATTCCGATCGTCGGCGGCCGGGTGGTCGCGTGCGCCGCGACCGATGCCGGCCGGCTCGCCACCGGCGAGCTCGTGTATCAGGGTGTCGTGCGCACGCCGTTGTGCGGGGTCGCGCACCGCATCGAATTTGCCGGCGTCACGGTCAACGTGATGAACGAATGGTTTGCGACCACCGCCGACGTTTATCGGCTGACCGGCGAACTGGACCCGCTGCACGACGCGCATCCCAGCGCCGACCAGGGGCCGAAGACCGAAGCGGCGAGCCGTGCGCGGCTCGCACGCATGATCGGGCGCGACGCGCATGAAGCGGGTCCGCCCGAATGGCGCGGCTTCGCGCAACGCTGGCGCGCGCTCCAGTTGCGCGAAATCGGTGTGAATCTGGCGCGGGTAGTCGCCGTGCATCCGGAACTGGCCGCCGCGCCGCTGCTGGGTGCGGGCTGCGGCCGATTCCTTGTCGCCGCATTGGCGCGTGACGAAGCGCGTGGCTATATCGACTTCGGCACGCTTGCGGGCGTGCCGGACAGTTGCGCCGCGTGGGCGGCGACTTGCGCGCCGAGCGTGGCGGTCGCGCTGCTGGCGATTCGCGATCTCCACGCCCGCGAGCAAGACGTGAATCGTGAGACGTCGCGCGCGGCGTGATGTGAAAAACGGCGCCGCCGTCTGATAACGTGGCGTGCAAGCTGGACAGTGCAACGATGAGCCTGGTTTGAAACATGACGGGACACAGACCGGAACCCGGACGGGCACTCAACTGGAAGCGAGGACAACAGTCATGTGGGTGGTCAAGATCGGAGGCAGTCTGAGTCACGACCCGACGCTGCGCCACTGGCTCACCGAGCTATGCGAAGTTGGCGGCGGACGCGTCGTCATCGTGCCCGGTGGCGGCGATTTTGCGGACAAGGTGCGGCAATATCAGAGCGAGTGGCGCTTCGACGATCTCGCCGCGCACAATATGTGTTTGTTGGCAATGACGCAATACGCGCTTCTGATGCAGGGGGTGTTGCCCGAACTGGTGCTCGCGTCGAGCGAGGCCAAGATTCGCCGCACGTTGCGCGACGGTCATGTCGCTGTGTGGGTGCCGACCGCGTTGATGCGCGACACACCCGATGCAATGAGCAACTGGGACACGACTTCGGACAGCCTCGCCGCCTGGCTGTCGACGATGCTCAATGCCGAGCGCCTGATCCTGGTGAAATCCTGTCCGATCGCCGCTGACGACCCACTCGAAACGCTGGCCGAAGCGGGTGTGGTGGATTGCCGTTTCGTCGAATACGTGAATGATGCGAACTACGTGGTCGAACTGTTCGACAGGAACAACGTCGCGTTGATGCGCGACCGGCTGCTCAACATCCCGGTCACCTGATTCACGGCTGATTCGCGTCGTGAACGGGAACGGGGACGCGCCGCTTGCGTCCCTCCGTCCTACAGCCGCGCCGCGTTCGCGGTGCCTGACGCCGACGCGCCACCGCTCGCGCCCACGTCGCCCGCCGGCCGGTGCAACGCGCTGGCCCATTGCGCGACGCGTTGCGGGTCGAGCCTCGAACGACGCCCGTCAGCGCACAACGCGGTGCGAAAGCCCGCGACATCGGGCGCGAGCGTGCGGATCTGCTCCAGCTGTGCCCAGCCGAGCGCGCCGGCGATGCCGCCCATCGCGCCACGCGCGCGCGTGAGCCGCAGCCAGCGGGCGAGCGTATCGACATCCGCATGATCGAAAAGCGTGCTGCCGTCCTTGCTGGCAGTATCGAACATCACACCGGCAAAGCCGAGCGCGGCGGTGTGGATGACCAGTTCGTCGTCCACGCCGCTGTCGCATAGGAGCACCGGCACCACCGTTGCCGGCAGATTGGCCAGTTGCTCCAGGCAGCGTCGCGCTGACGGTCCATGCGCCACGCCGACCTTCACGTAATCGATGCCCGCGTCGCTGACCTCGATGACGCGCGCGGCGATCTCATCGAACGCGTCGGCTGGCACGTCGCCGATCGCCGCACTGATCGGCTTGACCGGGTAGCGCGCGCGCAGTTGGCGCGCGATGAGCGTAATCTCGCCAATCGACAGGCCGCCGAGCGCGCCGGCGTTCGGCTCCTTCAGGTCGATCAGTTCGGCGCCGGCGCGAGCGGCGTCGAATGCCTCGTCATCCGAGCGGACGCTCGCGAGCAGTGCGGTCATCGGTGTTCTCCGGGAAGACTAGTGGTGTACGGCAGCGGCGGTTTGACCACCGGATGATTCGAGGCTCGCCCGATGCCGCGCGACGGCGGCGACGAGCCAACCCCATGCCGTGCGCTCGTTTTCGCCGGCTGTCTTGTCGATCGCGATCTGCAGGTAGGCCATCTCGCGATCGACCTTGTCGGCAGGCAGCATGAAGAGCCGGCTCACGAGAATCGCGCCTTCGACCACGGCCGCCTGCGCGCGGTTGAAGCCCGCGAACGGCGCGTGGTTTTCGCGGTGCACGCATTTCATGAGCAGCACCGGACGCTGCGCATCGTCGCGCAATTCGTCGAGTTCGAGTTCGGTGTGCGCCAGCGATTCGGCGAGGCGCACGCTGGCGACGCGGCTTGCGCGAACGGTCGGCCAATCGGTGGCGCAGTGCGTGACACAGCCCGCGAAGATGCGCACGTCGGTGGTGAAGTTCAGAACCGCCGCACGCGACGCAACGATATTGTCGAGCGTCGTGGATGGACGAAACGGGGAGAGGATGACACGATCGCCCTCGTACCGCGCCCCCATCGGGGCGACGTGAGGGCGGCCATCGCACGCTGCCGTGGTGACGATCGTTTCGTGGATCATGGATGAGAACGCGTGTCCTGACAGCGCCGAAAGGCCGGCCGGTTAGCTGATGACAAACATGATTCGCAAAGGGGCCGCGGCGTGCGGCCCAATTGCGGGCTTAACGCGTAGCGACATACATCACGATTTCAAAACCGAGACGCACATCGGTATAGCTCGGAGTCGTCCATTGCATACGTGCTTCCTCCATGGGTTGACACAGCGTTGCCGTCGGCCTGGCGTAATGCCGGACTTCATGGGCATCCGGCATAACGCAAGCTTTATGCCCATGCGTGATGCCGAAGCGATGCACCGGCGCGCGTCCGCCGGCTATACAGCGCCTGCCGAATTACGCCGGCATGACAGTCACACAGCGCAGCCGTACAACCTGCATTCAAGGTCTTCGCTGTGTGGCGAAAACGAAGCAAAGTGTTCCATCGCACTCGGATGGATTGGCAGTGCGCTGTCACGCCATCCTCTGTTTCGTCACGAGACATTCTGCACCGATTTTTCGCGCGGGTCCCGAAAAAGCAAACCGCGATGTGCGTTCGATAACGGATCGGTTAAGTCTGCCAAATAAAATCGTGAATTCCCTTTGACGTCGTCCGTACCTACAGTGCAACTCAAGCGCTTCGTTCTTCCGGCAGCGCGCCTGCCACCTTCAAGGACACGTCATGAACGATTTCAGCCAACCGGTGATCGAGCCGGAACGTAATCCGCGCAATCCGCGCGAGCGGTACGCAGCTGGCGTGATGAAATACCGCGAAATGGGTTACTGGCAACCGGACTACGAGCCGAAAGACACCGACGTCATCGCACTGTTTCGCATCACGCCGCAACCCGGTGTCGAGCCGGAGGAAGCGGCGGCGGCCGTGGCCGGCGAATCGTCGACGGCGACCTGGACGGTCGTGTGGACCGACCGGCTGACCGCCTGCGACATGTATCGCGCCAAGGCTTATCGGGTCCAGCCGGTGCCGGCTTCGCGCGCCGACGAGCCGCAGTACTTCGCGTATATCGCGTATGAGCTCGATCTGTTCGAAGAAGGCTCGGTGGCGAATCTGACCGCGTCGATCATCGGCAACGTGTTCGGCTTCAAGCCGCTCAAGGCGCTGCGTCTCGAAGACATGCGCATACCAGTTGCTTATCTGAAGACTTTCCAGGGGCCGCCGACCGGTATCGTCGTCGAGCGCGAACGGCTCGACAAGTATGGACGGCCGCTGCTCGGCGCAACGGTCAAGCCGAAGCTGGGGTTGTCGGGCAAGAACTATGGGCGCGTGGTGTACGAAGGACTGCGCGGCGGACTGGATTTCCTGAAAGACGACGAGAACATCAACTCGCAGGCGTTCATGCATTGGCGCGACCGTTTTCTGTTCTCGATGGACGCGGTGAACCGCGCGCAAGCGGAAACCGGCGAGGTCAAGGGCCACTATCTGAACGTGACGGCCGGCACCATGGAGCACATGTACGAGCGCGCCGAATTCGCGAAGGAGCTCGGCTCGTGCATCGTGATGATCGACCTCGTGATCGGCTGGACCGCGATTCAGTCGATGTCGCACTGGGCCCGCAAGAACGACATGATCCTGCACCTGCATCGCGCCGGGCACAGCACTTACACGCGCCAGCGCAACCACGGCATCTCGTTCCGGGTGATCGCGAAATGGCTGCGCATGGCGGGCGTCGATCATGCGCATGCGGGCACGGCGGTCGGCAAACTCGAAGGCGATCCGCTGTCGGTGCAGGGCTACTACAACGTATGCCGCGACGCCCACAATGCAGTCGATCTGTCGCGCGGCATTTTCTTCGATCAGCCGTGGGCCGGCTTGCGCAAGGTCATGCCGGTGGCCTCGGGCGGCATTCATGCGGGGCAGATGCATCAGTTGCTCGACCTGTTCGGCGACGACGCGATTCTGCAGTTCGGCGGCGGCACGATCGGTCATCCGGCCGGCATTCAGGCCGGCGCGGTGGCGAACCGCGTGGCACTCGAAACGATGGTGAAGGCGCGCAACGAGGGCCGCGACATTCTCAACGAGGGCCCGGACATTCTCGAAGCCGCCGCTCGCTGGTGCACGCCGCTCAAGCAGGCGCTCGACACGTGGCGCGACGTGACTTTCAACTACGCGTCGACCGATACCCCCGATTTCGCGGCCACGCCGACCGCGGCATAGATGGCGCAGGTGGCGTAAGCAGCAAGTCAGCGCCAGTTGCCCATTTTGTCGACTAGCAAGCCAATCCCGACGACGGTGCCATAGCACCGCGCGAGGGGACAGCTGACGCCGTTCGGAACGTGACATCAATCAACGAGGTTCGTCATGCGCATTACACAAGGAACGTTCTCCTTTCTGCCCGAGCTGACCGACGCGGAGATCAGCTTGCAGATCGATTACGCGCTGCGCCAGGGCTGGGCGTGTTCGGTGGAATTCACCGATGACCCGCATCCGCGCAACACCTATTGGGAAATGTGGGGCTTGCCGATGTTCGACCTGCACGACGCGGCCGGCGTGTTGCAGGAGGTGAACGCGTGCCGCGCGGCGCGGCCGCAACACTACATCAAGGTCAACGCGTTCGATTCGGTGCGCAGCTTCGAGACCATGCGGCTGTCGTTCATCGTCAACCGTCCGGACGAGGAACCGGGCTTCCGTCTCTCGCGTCAGGATGCGCAAGGACGGGTGCAGCGCTACGGCATGTCGGGCTATGCGGCCGACCGGCCGTCGGACGAGCGCTACGGCCCGGCACGCTGACGGCCGCGAACAACGCAACGTGATGCGGGTCACGACGAATCGCCCGACGACTCGCCCCAGGGAGGAGCAATGAGAGACGACGCTGCCATAGCGGATGCGATCCTGTCGTCCGTGGCGCGAACCGACGTCGCGCGCAATCCGCGACACGAGTCGCTACACGATTCGCGACGTGAGCCGCCCCAGGTCGATCTCGCCGCGCTCTATCGCGACTCCGGTATCGGCGACGTGCTCGGCGAACTCGATCGCGATCTGGTCGGGCTCGCGCCGGTGAAGACCCGCATTCGCGAAGTGGCCGCTCATCTGCTGGTCGAGCGCGCGCGCGATTCGCTCGGCCTGGCGAGCGGTGCGCCGACCCTGCACATGTGCTTCTCCGGCAACCCCGGCACCGGCAAGACGACTGTCGCGCTGCGCATGGCCGAGGTGCTGCACCGGCTCGGCTACATTCGCCGCAATCATCTGGTTTCCGTGACGCGCGACGATCTGGTCGGGCAATACATCGGCCATACCGCGCCGAAAACGCGCGATGTGCTCAAGCGCGCGATAGGCGGCGTGCTGTTCATCGACGAAGCGTACTACCTGTATCGCCCGGAAAACGAGCGCGATTATGGACAGGAGGCGATCGAGATCCTGCTGCAGACCATGGAGAATCAGCGCGGCGATCTGGTGGTGATTCTGGCCGGCTACGCATCGCGGATGGAAGTCTTCTTCGAGAGCAATCCGGGATTCCGTTCGCGCATCGCGCATCACATCACCTTTCCCGATTACGCCGAAACGGAACTGCTCGACATCGCCGAGCGGATGCTCGCGACGATGCATTACCGCTTCGACGCCGCCTCGCGGCATGCGTTCGCCGACTATCTGGCGCGGCGCATCCGTCAGCCGAATTTCGCCAATGCGCGCTCGGTGCGCAATGCGCTCGACCGCGCGCGGCTGCGCCAGGCCAACCGGCTGTTCGCGGCCGCGCTGCAAGGCGGCGCGCCGATCGACGCCGCCGCGCTCACGCTAATCGAGGCCGCCGACGTCCGCGCGAGCCGCGTGTTCGACGAGCCGCCGCCTACGCCGATTCTGTGCCACCTCACGGCGCCGCCAGGCTGAGTCACGACACACTCCAGGGAGAACGCCATGCAAGACGGACGTACGACACTTTCGAAGTTCCTGATCGACACACTCGACCGCCAGCCGTCTGCCATGAGCACGGCGGAGACGGCGGGACTCTCGGCGCTGCTGATCGATGTGGCGGCCGCGATCAAATCGATCTCGGCGATGCTCACGAAAGGCTCGCTCGGCGGCCACTACGGGTCTGCGCAGACCGTCAACACGCACGGCGAGGAACAGAAGAAGCTCGACGTCGCGACCAACGAGATCTTCGTGCAGCAATGCGAGTGGGACGGCCTGCTGGCGGCGATGGTGTCCGAGGAAATGGAGGACGTATACGCGATTCCGGCGAGCTATCCGCGTGGCGACTATCTGCTTGCGTTCGACCCGCTCGACGGCTCGTCGAATATCGATATCAACGGCGTGGTGGGCTCGATTTTCTCGGTGCTGCGCACGAACGGCGACAAGCACGGCGTAGTGGGCGAGGCCGCGTTCCTGCGGCCGGGCTGCGAGCAGGTCGCGGCGGGCTATGCGGTCTATGGGCCGTCGACGATGCTCGTGCTGTCGGTCGGCAATGGCACGCACGGCTTCACGCTCGAACGCGACATCGGCAATTTCGTGCTCACGCATTCGAATATCCGGATTCCCGAAGACACGGTCGAATTCGCGATCAATGCCTCCAACGAGCGCTTCTGGGAGCCGCCCGTGCGCCGCTACGTGCAGGAGTGCAAGGACGGGCGCAGCGGCTGCCGGGCGAGCGACTTCAATATGCGCTGGATCGCGTCGATGGTCGCGGAAGTGCATCGCATCCTGATGCGCGGGGGCGTCTTCATGTATCCGCGCGACTCGAAGACGCCGGCGATGGAAGGGCGTCTGCGCCTGCTGTACGAGGCGAACCCGATGAGCTTTCTGGTCGAGCAGGCGGGCGGCCTGTCGATCACCGGGCGCGAGCGCATTCTCGACGTCCTGCCGCGCGCGCTGCACGCACGCGTGCCGGTGATCCTCGGCTCGAAGCACGAAGTCGAACGCATCGCGCGCTATCACGGCGAATACGATCGCGGCGAGGACAAGCCCTTCACGTCGCCGCTGTTCAGCCCGCGCTCGCTATTCCTGCCGGACTTCACGACTTGACGCGCGGCGGACAGTCCAGCCACACCGCCCGTTGAGAAGGCGGCCAGAACATTGCCATCCGGAGACAAACGCATGTCAGTCAAACACCCGATCATCGCGGTGACCGGCTCGAGCGGCGCCGGCACCACCACCGTCATGAAGAGCTTCACCCACATCTTCAGACGCGAGCACATCAACGCACAGATCGTCGAAGGCGATGCATTCCATCGCTACGACCGCAACGGCATGCGCGCGGCCATGAAGGAGCATGAGCACGACGGCGCGCCCAATTTCAGTCATTTCGGTCCCGAGGCGAACCTGCTCGAAGAACTCGAAGCGCTCTTCACGCGCTACGGTGAAAGCGCCACTGGACAGTTGCGTCACTACGTGCACGACGCAGCCGAATCACAGCTCTACAAACAGGATGGCGGCACCTTCACGCCGTGGGAAGACGTCGCGCCCGGCACCGATCTGATGTTCTACGAGGGGCTGCATGGCGCGGCTGTGACCGACAAGGTCGACATTGCGCGCCACGCGGACCTGCTGATCGGAGTAGTGCCGATCATCAACCTCGAATGGATTCAGAAGCTGCACCGGGATCAGACGATGCGCGGGTACTCGCATGAAGCGGTGGTCGACACGATCTTGCGGCGCATGCCCGACTACGTGAACTACATCTGCCCGCAGTTCTCGCGCACGCATGTGAACTTTCAGCGCGTGCCGACCGTGGACACCTCGAATCCGTTCACCGCGCGCGAGATTCCGCAGCCCGACGAGAGCTTCGTGGTGATCCGCTTCGCGCGGCCGAAGGGGATCGACTTCCAGTATCTGCTGACGATGCTGCACGACTCGTTCATGTCGCGCCCGAACGTGATCGTCGTGCCGGGCGGCAAGATGGGACTCGCGATGCAACTGATCTTCACGCCGATGATTCTTCAACTGATCGACCGGCGCTCGCGCGCCTGATGCGCGCCGCGCACACAGCGGCGAAGCGCGTGGTCATATTGCAAGGAGAGATTCGATGAGTGCTGTCGCAGAATCGGTTGCCGTACCCGCCACCCGGCTGATGGCCGACGCGCTGCGCATGCTCGCGATCGACGCCGTGGAAGCGGCGAAGTCCGGACATCCCGGCATGCCGTTGGGCATGGCCGAGATTGCCGTCGCATTGTGGGACCGGCATCTGAAACACAACCCGCGCAACCCGGCATGGCCCGACCGCGACCGATTCGTGCTGTCCAACGGACACGGCTCGATGCTGCTCTATGGACTGCTGCATCTGAGCGGCTACGACCTGCCCATCGACGAGTTGAAGCGCTTTCGCCAACTGCATAGCAGGACGCCTGGGCATCCCGAAGTGGGCGTCACGCCGGGCGTCGAAACGACCACCGGGCCGCTCGGACAAGGGCTCGCGAACGGCGTCGGCATGGCGCTCGCCGAGGCGCTGCTCGCGCGTGAATTCAATCGGCCCGGGCATCGGATCGTCGATCATCACACGTACGTGTTCGTCGGCGACGGCTGTCTGATGGAAGGCATCTCGCACGAGGCGGCTTCGCTCGCGGGCACGCTGAAGCTCGACAAGCTGACGGTGCTTTACGACGACAACGGCATTTCGATCGACGGTCATGTCCGGCAATGGTTCGCCGACGATACGCCGGCGCGCTTCGCGGCGTATGGCTGGCACGTGGTGCGCGAGGTGGACGGACACGACGTCGACGCGGTCGATCGCGCGTTGCAGGGCGCGCGCGCCGCGGGCCGGCCGACGCTGATCTGCTGCCGGACCGTGATCGGCCAGGGCTCGCCGTCGAAGGCCGGGACCCACGACGTGCACGGCGCGCCGCTCGGCGCCGATGAGGTCGCGCGGACCCGCCGCGCGCTCGGCTGGCCGCATCCGCCCTTCGAGATTCCGGACGACATCCGCGCGCAGTGGGACGCGAGCGCGCGTGGTCTGGCCGCCGAAGCCGACTGGAGCGAGCGTTTCGAAGCGTACCGCAAGCACTATCCGACTGAGGCCGCCGAGTTCGAACGGCGGGTGCAAGGCAAGCTGCCCGCGCATTGGCGCGGAGCGGTCCGCGCGCTCGTGCGCGACGCCGATTGCGCGGCCGAATCGATTGCAACGCGTAAAGCCTCGCAACAGGCGATCGCCGCGCTCGCGCGTTACTTGCCGGAGTTGCTCGGGGGCTCGGCCGATCTGACCGGCTCGAACCTGACGGACTGGCCGGGCGCAGTCGATATCCACACCGACGGCGGCGGCTTGCAGGGCGGCAACTATCTGCACTACGGCGTGCGTGAATTCGGCATGAGCGCGGTGATGAACGGCATCGCGCTGCATCGCGGCTACCTGCCGTTCGGCGGCACCTTCCTCACGTTCTCAGACTATTCACGCAACGCGCTACGCATGGCCGCGCTGATGAGGACACGGTCGATCTTCGTCTTCACGCACGATTCGATCGGTCTCGGCGAAGACGGGCCGACCCATCAGGCGGTCGAACATGCGGCGAGCCTCAGGCTGATCCCGGGGCTGGATGTGTGGCGTCCGTGCGATACGGTCGAGACCGCCCAGGCGTGGGTCTGCGCGGTCGAACGGGAAGGGCCTTCCTGTTTGCTGCTGAGCCGGCAGAACCTGCCGTTCGTCACGCGCTCGCCTGAGCAGATCGCCGCGATAGCGCGGGGCGCTTATGTGCTGCGCGACTGGCCGGTCGAATCGGCGCATGCGCAACTTTCACGCGTCGTGCTCATCGCAACCGGCTCCGAAGTCGCGCTCGCGCTCGACGCCGTCGCGCCGCTCGAAGCCGCCGGCATCGCTGCGCGCGTCGTTTCGATGCCGTCCACCACGGCGTTCGACCGGCAATCGGCCGCGTGGCGCGAAGCGGTGCTGCCGCCGGGCGTGCCGCGCGTCGCGATCGAGGCGGGCGTCAGCGCATTCTGGCGGCAATACGTCGGGCTCACCGGCGGCGTGGTCGGCATCGATTCGTTCGGTGAATCAGCCCCTGCCGCAGCGTTGTTCGCGCATTTCAACCTGACCGTGCAGGCCTTGGTGGACGAAGCACGCCGAGTCGCGCACGGCGCGCGCTGAACCGTGCCGATCCGTTTCGATCCGGTTTCATTTCGAGGAGTGTGCAATGGCCTTCATATCACTGCGGCAACTGCTGGATCACGCGGCCGAACACGGCTACGGCGTGCCCGCTTTCAACGTCAACAACATGGAGCAGATCCACGCGATCATGCAGGCCGCCGAGGCCACCGACAGCCCGGTGATCCTGCAGGCGTCGGCGGGTGCGCGCAAGTACGCGGGCGAGCCCTACCTGCGCCATCTCGTGCTCGCCGCACTGGAGGCGCACCCGGATATTCCGCTGGTTCTGCATCAGGATCACGGCGCGAGCCCCGCGGTTTGTCAGCAGGCCATCCGCTCGGGCTTCACGTCGGTGATGATGGACGGCTCGCTGCTGCCGGACCAGAAGACGCCCGCGGCCTACGACTACAACGTCGACGTGAGCCGCCGCGTGGTGGACGCCGCGCATGCGGTCGGCGTGTCGGTCGAAGGCGAACTGGGCTGCCTCGGTTCGCTCGAAACCGGCACGGCGGGCGAGGAGGACGGCGTCGGCGCGCAAGGCCAGCTCGCGCGCAAAGACCTGCTCACCGATCCGGACGAAGCACGGCGTTTCGTCGACGCGACGGGCGTCGACGCGCTCGCGATCGCGATCGGCACCTCACATGGCGCGTACAAGTTCAGCCGCCAGCCGAGCGGCGACATTCTCGCGATCGACCGCATTGCGGACATTCACGAACGGATTCCGAACGCGCATCTCGTGATGCATGGTTCGTCGTCGGTGCCGCAGGAATGGCTCGCGGTGATCCGCGAATATGGCGGCGAGATCCCGACTACGTACGGTGTGCCGGTCGAGGAAATCCGGCGCGGCATCGCGCATGGCGTGCGCAAGGTCAATATCGACACCGACATCCGGCTCGCGATGAGCGGCGCGATGCGCAGGTCGCTCGCGAACACGCGTTCCGAGTTCGATCCGCGCGCGGCGCTGAAAGCGGCGACGGCAGCGGCGAGCGCGATCTGCGTCGAGCGCTTCGAGGCGTTCGGCTGCGCGGGCCAGGCGGCACGCATCAAACCGCTCCCGCTCGACGCGATGGCGCGCCGCTATCACTGAGCACTGAGCACCTGCAAGGAGAAGATGATGCGCGAATTCCTGATTGCCCCGTCGCTGCTGTCGGCGGATTTCGCCCGTCTTGCCGACGAGATTCGCGACGTGACGGCGGCCGGCGCGGACTGGATCCATCTCGATGTGATGGACCACCACTACGTGCCGAACCTCACCGTCGGGCCGCTGGTGTGCTCCGCAATCCGGCCGTATACGACGGTGCCGTTCGACGTGCATCTGATGACCATGCCGGTCGATCCGCTCGTCGCTGCCTTTGCCGAGGCGGGCGCGAATCTGATCAGCTTTCATCCCGAGGCATCGTTGCATGTGCATCGGACCATCGAACTGATCCGGTCCCACGGTGCGCGCGCGGGGCTCGCGCTCAATCCGGGCACGCCGCTCGCGGTGCTCGATCACGTGATGGAAATGCTCGACGTCGTGCTGGTGATGTCGGTCAATCCGGGATTCGGCGGCCAGGCGTTCATTCCGGAAACGCTCGACAAGCTGCGGCTGTTGCGCGAGCGGGTCGATACGACGATGCAGCGGACCGGGCGGCCGTTGCTGATCGAAGTCGACGGCGGCGTGAAGGCATCGAACATCGCACAGATCGCCGCGGCGGGGGCCGATGTGCTGGTCGCCGGTTCGGCTGTTTTCGGCGCCGCCGATCGCGCTCAGGCGATCGGGCGGCTGCGCGACGAACTGGATACCGTGAAAGAAGGCAGCGGCGTAGCGGAAATCGAAGGATGACTGGGCGACTCGCGAGTGCCCGTCAGCATTTCTTCATCGTCTCGCCGGGCGCGCGCCAGACGAGAAGGTCTTCTTCGGGCCGGTCGAGCGCGCAGCCCCAATCGAGCGGCTGGTCCTGATCGAACCGCTTGCCGAGCCGCCAGGCAATCTCCGCGCGAGCGAGTTGCACGCCCATATAGAACGCGTGGCCGCCGTCGCTGTCGAGATTCAGGTGCGGATAGAGCGCAAACGGATCGTCGCCGCGCCGGTGTCCGTCGCGGTTATAGACGTGAATGCCTTCGGCGCTGACCTGCACGCGGAAATTCGGATCGCGCACGCCACGGGCGAGCTCATCGATTTCGTCGGCGCTATACGGAAACGGCCGTTTCGCGTGGACGGTCGCGAGATCGCTGCTGATCCCTTTCGGCAGCACTTGCGCGTCGCGCGCGGCATGCATCACGCGGCGCGCGACGTCGGCTTCGCGCAGCGCGCGCCGCGCATGCAGGCTCACCGACGTGGTGAGCACCGCGCCGATCCGCAGCTCGGCGGCCATGCCAAGCAGCACCGCGTTGATTCCGCTGGTATCGGCTTCGGTCAATTCCGTCACGTTGCCGATGCCCATCATGATCGCAATGTCGGGATAGCGTTCGCGCAAGCGGACGTAGCGCGCAATCGACGCGGCGAGCCCGAACGGAATCGGGTCGAGAATCGGATCGGCAAGAAACGCGCGGCCGCGCCCGGATAGCTGATGGATCGCGGCGTCGAGCGAGGCCGGGTCGCCCGGTTCGCGCGCGACGAGGATCGGTGTCGACGGCACCTCGTCGGCGATCCACAGCGTATCGAGGTTCAGGCTCATCAGATAGTCGGCGCCCGCGCGACCGCCGCGCAATAGTTCGTCGGTGCGCATCGAATCGACGCTCACGCGATAGCCTTCGGCCTTGAGCCGCCGGACCGCGTCTTCGAGATGGGGAAACGGTGTTTCAGGCAGGCAGCCAATGTCGATGACGTCGGCGCCCTGGGCCGCATACTCGCGCGCCCGCGCGGCAATGCCGTCGAGATCGAGGCGCGGTGCGTCGACGATCTCCGCGAAGATTTCCGTCTCGTAACGGCTCAGGTCGAACGGCTTCGCCTTGCGGCCGAAAAATTGCGGCAGATCCTTGACCTCTTCAGGACCGCGCTCGAACGGCACGCCATAGTGATGGGCCAGCATGTCGAGATCGCCCCGGCAGCGCCCCGGCACGATCACCCGCTGCGCGCCGAGCGGTGTGGGCACGCGGCGCACGATCAGGTCGGCCGTCATCAACGCGGCGACTTGCAGACCGATTTCGCGGACCTCCCAACTGAACGGCGTCGGCGCCATGCTGTCGAGCACGCGCAACAGGCTCGGTTCGGCAAGCCGGCCAGTCAGGAAGAGGATGTGGTCCATGCGAGATCGAGGGTCGACAGGCGTTCATCGAGCGCCGCTTTGAGTTCGTCGAGCGAGCGGACGAGCGTCGTATATTCGAAGCGCGACAGGCGCTCAACGTTGTCGAGTTCGATCGTCCGTGGACGCAGTTCGACCCATTCATCCGGGCTGTGCGTGATCACGGTCGGTTCGGTGTCGCACGCAAAGACAATGCCCGGAATGCACTGCTTGCCGGCCTGCGCGTACATATTGGTCGGCAGCGTATCCGAGATGCCATACGCGCATTTGGCGACCGTGTTGCTGGTGGCGGGTGCGATCACCACCGTGTGATAGATGCCGTGATAGAGCATCCCGACCGGCACACCGCTCGCGCTGTTGTCGCGCAGCACGCGAAAGTTTTCACGCAACTTTTCGAGTGACCAGCCATAAAGCGGCAGCACTTCCTCCGCGGCCGCGGACAGGAAGAGGTCCACGCGCGGCAATTGCAGCGCAAGCGCGATGGACTCTTCGATTAAATGGCCCGAGCCGGTCACGCACCACGCGAAGCGCGCGTCCGGCTTGAAGTCGGCGAGATCGCGTGAGGGCGTCTGGGTCATGCGTCGAGATTCATGCGTCGAGATCGAGCGGCATTCCGTCGGACGGCGAGCCGTCATGCGACAGCCGGATATGCAGCCGGCGCATCTTCCGGTACAGCGTGTTGCGGCTGATGCCGAGCGCCTTCGCGACGTTGCTGACGTTCCAGCGGTGTTCGTCGAGCAACGACAGCACGGTTTCGCGCTCGTTCAACTGGATCGCATTGAGCGTGGAGATGTCCGCGTCGTCGGCCAGATGCGCGTCCATGTCCGCAGTGCCGAGGCGCAGGGCGGTCGGCATATCCAACGGCGCGGCGCGTTGCGTGATTTCGGGCGGCAAGTCCTCGCAACGGATCGGCTGACCATCGGAGAGCGCGACCGCCATTTGCAACACATGGCGCAGTTGACGGATGTTGCCCGGCCACTCGTAAGTCAGCAATGCATGTTCGGCTTCCGGGCTCAGTTCGGGCGGATCGTCGGTCTCGTTCGCGAGCAGATGGTGGATCAGCGGGAGCTTGTCGAGCCGGTCGCGAAGCGCCGGCAGATTCAGCTCGACACCCTTGAGCCGGTAATACAGATCCTCGCGGAATTGCCCGTTATGCACGAGTTCGAGCAGGTTGCGGTGGCTCGCGCTGATCAGCTGGAAATTGACCTTGACGGTGGTTTCGGCGCCGAGCGGCGTGACCTCGTGTTCCTCGATGACTCGCAGCAAACGCGCCTGCAAGACGAGAGGCATGTCGCCGATCTCATCGAGAAAGAGGGTGCCGCCGTTGGCCTGCACGATCTTGCCGCGCCGTCCTTCGCGCTGTGCGCCGGTGAACGCGCCGGCGCGATAGCCGAACAGTTCGCTTTCAATCAGGTTCTCGGGCAGCGACGCACAGTTGACCGGGACGAAGGGACCATCGGCGTGCGGGCTGATGCTATGCAGCGCCTGCGCAAAGACTTCCTTGCCGGTGCCGGTTTGCCCTCGCAGCACGATCGGAATCTTGCGTTGGATCACGCGCGCGGCCAACTGGATCTGCGAAGCCATGCGCGGGTCGCCGAACTCAAGGTGCGCGATCTCGTCGAGCTTCGGCGACGGTGCGCGTTTGTCGGGCGCGCTGCCGCGCGCGGCGGAGTCGGTCACAAGGACTCGTGTGACGCGCCCCGCGCTGTTCTGCGGGGTCTGCGCGACGAGGAAGAAGCGGTTCGTCGCGTTCGCGCTATAGACGGTGACCGGATGGAACGATCCGCGGATGCTGCGCGCGATCATGTCTTCGAGAGAAGCATTGAAGGCCTCCTCGATCCGCCGGCCCCGCAGTTCGCTGAGCGAGCGGAAGCCGAGCTGGAACAGCGCGCTGCGATTCGCGGCGAGCACCGTGCTGTCGTCCGCGACCGCGAGCTTGCCGCCGTGGAGGGTGCCGACGAATTCCGGACGGCTGTGGAAATGAATCATGTTCGCGTGGCGGTAACGCGCATCCAGCAAACGGTTTTCGATCATCTGCCTGGACATGCCGACGAGTACCAGCGAGTGTTGCTGCAGCAGCTTCGAGCGGCTCGTGACGTCGAGCACGCCGGCAATCTCGCCGCTGTCGTCGAAGATCGGCGCGGCGGAACAGGTGAGCGACGTATAGCGCGGATAAAAATGCTCGTGCTGGCAGACCGCGATGCAGTCACGCTCGGCAAGACAGGTGCCCATGCCGTTGGTGCCGGCCTCGCGCTCGCTCCACAGCGCGCCGACCCGAAAGCCGTCGTCGGCGACCGCCTCGGCAAACGGCACGGACGACACCTGATGAACGATCACGCCGCCTGAGTCGACCAGCACGACCGCAAGTTCGGGGTCGGCCAGTTGCTGATAGAGCGTCGTCATCTCCAGCTTCGAACAGGCGATCAGATCGCCGAGCGCTTCGCGGCGCGCGCTTAGTTCGTACTGCGTGAGGACTGGCGGGGTGACGAAGCGGGAGGGGTCAAGCTGGAATTCGTTGATGCAGCGCGCCCACGATTGGGCGACGGATTCGCTCGTCGGGCGTGTCGTCAATTGATGATTGACGACGTTCAATACCTCTCGGACGTGCGTATTGCTGTCAGCGAGCAACGACATGGGGTTTGTCTCCGTTGCGTCATTTCGGACATGCCATTACGCACGCCTCGACTGCCGCTTTATGAATCCTGTATTCCCCTGGCGCTACGAAATCTAACGTTCGCATGCGCCTACGCGACCGGCCGTGCTATCTGGCGGTTCCTTAAAACTCTACGCCCGATGTCGCTTTGGTTCAACAAGAAGTCGCATTATCTCCACGCACCGCGCCCGATACTTGCTTTTACCGATTCGTTGCCTCGTTGACGGACGCGACGCCGCGGGCGTGTTGCAGCTTCGGCACACAGTGTGCCGCCCGCCGTTTCGGCCGTTCCTGATTTGTTGCTTTAACCAGGCCGCGTCGCGGCGGAGTACACCATGGATCGTATCGATACCGTTCGCCTTGCCGCTTTCCCCAGCATCGGCTCCGATGTCAGCGCGTTGCCTGGGCGCATGGATATCGTGTTCATCGAAGATTTCATCGGCCAGACGGTCATTGGTATCGACAGCAGCGAGCAGCACATTCCGCAACCCGTGCGCGTGAACCTCGCGATCGGCGTGCCCGCGATCCGCGCATGCACGACAGACCGAATCGAAGATACGGTCAACTATGCGGCGGTACGCGGTGCGCTGCTTGCGCTGTTCGCGTCGCATCGCGTGCGCCTGCTCGAAGCGCTCGCGGAGACCATCGCGCAATTGCTCATTGCCGATTTCGGCGCTCACTGGGTGCGCGTATCCCTTGCGAAGCCGGCGAAATTCGACGACGTGGCGGCGGTCGGTGTGCAGATCGAACGGCGCCGCAGCGATCTGCCGGCAGAAGGTGCGGGCCTTGTCAGCTACGCGTCGCTTGGGAACGGGCTGGTGCCGAACTGAGCGGCACGGCTATGTGGCGCCGCATCGTGAGCGGCGCCGCTGTCGTATTCACGGAATCCGCACGTCATCTGCACGGCATCCGTGTGCACTGCATCATTTCGTGACCGTGGGTTTCGCGACCGTCGGCGTTTTCTGTGGACCCAGTCCGCACGCCTGGTACGCAGTGGTCTGCAGCGCGCGGAATTTCTTCGTTTGCGACTTCGCACGATCGACGCGGAACTCGTTCCCGCCTTCGCCGCCGAGCGTCGCGTACTTCGAGAAAGTCGACTGCTCGACGAACTCGTCGTACGGCAGTGCCGCGGCCATCTTGTCGATCACGCACGAGCATTTATAGACGTTCGCGAAATCGTGACCATTGTCGTCCATGCAAGTCAGCACGTATTCGACACGGCCTTCGGTCGGATAGTTGTAGCCTCCCGCCGCAGCGGAGGACCGTGGCGCATCGCCGGCCGCCCAGGCGAGCGGTCCCGCTAGCGCCAGGCTGGTGAAGGCGAGCAGCGCGCGGCATCTTATGGTCATATCGTGCCTCTGTCAGAGCATTGAGCCTGCTTCACGAACTGATGTGCTGTCAGCGACGTGACAGGATGCGAGAGGAGGCGGGCCATTGCGCCGGCGCCGCGTCTCCTCACATATCGTGCGGCTTCAGTTCGGCGCGAACGGATGCGCGACGGTGCCTTTTTTCGCCACCACTTCCGCCGCGCTCGGTTCGCCGTTGACCGCGCGCTTGATCGCCTCGCGCGTGGCCTCGTAGTTGAACTGCTGGATCTTCTTGTCGTCATCCGCCTGCCAGTGGATGAAGACGCCGACGCACAGGAACAGGTCGTCGGCCTCGTCCTTGGGGATGGTGCCGTCTTCGACACTGTCGGCAACCGCGAGGGCCACCGCGTGCTGCGCAGGGCCGAACATCTGGACGGCCTGCTTCGCGCCCTTGATCGTCACCTTGTTGAACAGGATCGTGTTCGGCTTGGTAAGCAGATTCGGTGCGACGACGGCGAGCAAAGATGTGAAGCCATCCTTATTGTTGGTGAGTGCATGGCAGAACGCGGTTTCCGCAGCCGAACCTCGCGGTCCGATCAGCAAGTCGATATGCGCGACCTCGTTGCCGTCGCCGACGAGCGACTCTCCGATCATGACGCGGTTGATCTTGGCCATTCTGTTCCTCCGATGTGTGAGTACGGACCTGCTGACTGGCCGCTGCCTGCTGTATTGCCGATTCTGCATCGCACGGCAGCGTGTTGATGCACGGTGGTACTAACTAACATTTTTCGTGCCAACACTCGGCGCGGCAGGTGTGGCGCACGTCCCTCAGCGGGTATTCAGGCAGCCCGCAACGAATAGCGTGGCCACCGCCAGATCCGCGCTGGTGCCGGGGTTGATTGCGCGAGCCTTCAGCTCGGCGTCCCATGCATCGAGTTGCGCAGACGTAGGCGCGCTTTGCGATTGGAGCGGCGTTTTCCGCCATTGCACACGCTGTTCGCGTGCCGCGAGCGTGACACTCTGCGCCAGCGCCATGCCGTGCTTGCGCACAATGTGAGAGTCGGGCCAGCCGCTGAGGAAGGCGAGGAACACGTTGAGCATCGCCACCTCGGGCGCAGTGGCGGGCGCTTCGCAATATGCCGCAAGGCCGGTTTCGAAGATGTCGTGAAACCCGTTCGCATATTGAAGGGCGATGCTGTCGCGTTCGCTGGCGAGTTGCATCGCGTCGCGCAAGCCGACCGTCGGCGGAGCGTGGACCGATTGCTCGGGCGCGTCGCCGAGGCCGCCGGGGTTGGCGAGGGCGATTGCGCGGTAGGCGAGGCGCGCATCGTCGACATCGAGACTCGCCAGCACCCGTGAGGCGGCTTCGCGCCAGCTTTGCGCCGACAGCGTTCGTCCCGTGCGTTCGAGGGCCGCGGCGAGCGGCGCGATCAGCAGCACGATGCCGAGGTTCGTGTTGCAGCCGACCGCATCGCGCGTGCGCGTCACCGCGTCGAGAATGCGCTGGCCGACCGGTGCGCCGCGTGCGAGAAGCGCGTCGGCCGCGGCGTCCGCGCTGGCGAGGAACTGCGCCGCGCTCATCCCGTGGCCCGGGCTTTGCACGCTGACATTGCCCGGCTTGGGCGTGGCGACGTCGAGCGCGCAGGCTGCGAGGAACGCCGCGCGAACCTGTTCGAGCGGTATCGCGCCGGCCTCAGGCATGACGTCCGGGCAGCGCGACGAAGGCTGGCTCCCCGGTTTGCTCGGTGAGCTGCCGCCGCGCCGCCAGCTTGCGATCGAGCAGGTCATCGGCAAGCACCGCCGCGAGATCGACCGCCGTGACCGACTGCAAGCCGCGCCACGCCGCCACGCCGTTGACTTCGAGCACGAGCGGGCGTGTGGCATCGTCGGGATTGGGGATCAGGTCCACGCCCGCGTAGTCGAGTCCGAGTGCGGCGGCGGCCTGCACGGCGGTTCGCGCGAGCGGCAAATCGAGTTCGACCGGCTCGCAGACTGCGCCTTGTGCGAAGTTGTGAATCCAACCCTTGCCGCCGATGCGCCGCATCGCCGCGACAGCCTGACCGCCGATCACCAGCACTCGCCAGTCGAAGCCGGGGCGTGCGCCGGGCACATAGCGCTGCAAGTAAGCAACCTGCTGGTAACGTGCGAGCGACGGCAGCGGCGCGAGCAAACCGCGGCGCGCGCCGAGCCGTTTGAGTCCGTGGCCCTGTGAACCGAATAGCGGCTTGAGCACGACCTGACGGGCCGCCGCCGCTTCGCGCATCAGTACGCGCTGTGCGAACGCCGCGGATTCGCCGGCCCAGGTCGCCGGTGTCGGCACGCCGGCGCGGTGTAGCAGGAAGCTGGTCATCGATTTGTCGACGCTGCGCTCGATCGCACGCGCATCGTTGTACACCGGCACACCGGATTCGCGCAGCGCGTGAAGAATGCCGAGCCGCAGCGTCACCTGTTCGAACGTGCCGCCCGCGATACCGCGCACGAAGACCGCGTCCGGCAGCGCGTGGCCAAAGCCCGGCACCACCAGTCCGTGAGGTTGCCATGTGGTGTCGATCCGGCAATCCGCGAGGTCGACGCAGCGCGCTTCGGCGCCGCGCGCGCGGAACGCTTTCTTCAGGCGTCCGGTGTGCCAGCCGGTTTCATCGCTCATGATCGCGATGCGCACGCCCGCGTGGGTGGCGTTGGGGTTTGCGGCCGGAGTTGTGCCCGTCTGCGTGAGCGTCATGGCGCGACGGACCTGCCGCCCCACTGATCCTGAAGCAACGCGCTCTCGATGCGCCCGCCATGGTAGGTCGCGCCGCTTTCGAGGCTGCTTACCCAGACCTCGGCGGGCGCGAACAGCGCCGGATCGATCTGGTAGAAGTCGAAGTTGAACGACGTGAAGATGTCCGCAAACGGCCGTCCGTAATCGCGCGAATTGGCGGCGGGCAAGGTGTCGGCGAGGCGTCGCGCGACTTCGTCGTGCTTGACGGTCAGATGCACGCGGCCGCCATAAAGGATCGCGTCGTTGGTGCGGCCCATCGCCTGAATCCCGTCCGGCGCGGGCGGCGGCAATGGCGCCGAGCCCGCGCCTTCCACCACTTCGTCCAGCGGGACGCCGAGCACGTGCACTTTGTGCAATGCAACTTCGACGACGCGTGCCACGACCTGTACCGTTCCCGCGACAGACTGTGTCGGCGTGACGACCAGCGTGAGCCGGTCGGGCGCCAGGCCGCAATCGCGCAACACCTTGCCGATGACGATCTGGGGCGGCAGGCGGTCGACTTCGAGCACCAGCACGCCGCGATCGTGGTGGTCGCGATAGCCGAGTTCGGCGAACAGCGGCTCCTTGACGGCCAGTGCGCGCGCGGGACCGGAGCCCAGCGAAAAGAACTTCTTGCCGCCAGTCTCTTCCTTTGTCGCCGACAGGCTCCACCCGGCGTATTGGCTGCCGAGACAGGCCAGCACCGGTGAAGACGTGTGCACGTCGATCATGGTGGGCCAGAGCGGCGCGGTGTCGAAGTTCGAGCGCACGGCGACGCGGCCGAGTCCACCCATGCAGATGCGCGCGATCAGCACCCCGGCGTCGATGCTGCCGCGCGCGTCGACGCCGGCGTCCGCGATGACCGTGCCGTCGGGCGTGCGCGTGATCGCAACGGCGAGGCGCGCCGCATCGTCGACGAGCCGGGCGACGAGCCGCTCGCTCAGCGCGTTGACGCCTGGCGCGACGGACTGCCGGGAAGCCTCAGGAGGGGTATTGGATGCAGGCATGGTCAGATTCATCGCAGGTTTCGATTCGTTGCACGACGCGCGCATGCTGCGCATCGAGCGCGCGCCGTACCGCATCCGCCGACGCCGCGCGCATGAGTAGCGTAAAGACGGGTTGGCCCGCTTCGACGCGCGTGGCGGGCATCGGCACGTCGTGGCAGTGGGGATCGCGCAGGCAGGCATCGGAGAAGGCGGCCGACACGGTGAACGGCCGGGGCGCGAATAGCACGTGCTGGCCCGCGCACCAGCGCGGCTGACGGGCCAAGGCCATGCTCGCGGCCGACGGCGGCCGGCCGCTACGACATGCATCGAGGTGGCAGGCGAGCAGTCCGTCCGGCCACGCATCGGGCGACGCGGTTTCGTAAAGCGCCATCGTCGACGAAGGCCGCGCGTTGATTTCGAGCACTTGGAACGCGTCGCCGTCGAGCAGGAAGTCGCAACTGTTGATACCGACGAGACCGGTGCGCGCGCAGAGGGCGTCGAGCGCTTCCTGCACGCGCGCCGCGACCTGCGGCGGCAGATTGATCGGACCGATCGATCCGGCATGCACGAACGCCAGATCACCCAACTCGCAGGTCAGTTGCTCGGCAAAACCGATCAGATGCGCGTGGCCGCGCGCGCCGATGAATAACGCCGACACCGGCCGGCCGTTGCCGATTCGCTGGAAATAGCCTTGTGCGGGCACGGGCGTCGTATCGAGCGCGGAAGCCGGTTTGATGTGGGTGCCGCCGCAGCCGAACGCATCCTTGAACAGCCAGCCCGCGGGCGTCCCGGGCCACGCAAACGAGACGGCGGGATGCGCAATGTGCAGCGAATCGAGCAGTGCGAAGAAGCGCCGGGGCTCGCGTACGGCAGCGTTCGCCTCGGCATCGTTGCCGATGAATCGGGGCAAACCTGGTTCGCGGCACAACTGCGCCATCAAGGGCTCGAGCCCGCTGCCGTCGATCCAGCCAAGGAAATGGGGCAGGTGCGCGACGCGTGTGAGCGCGTCGATGAGCCGTGCGCGATCGATCGCCAGCGCGCCGCCGTCGCCGCCGATATCGAACCAGATCTCCGACGCCGCGCGCGTATCGCGGTCGCCGAAGATGTCGAGTGCGGCGACGCGCAGACCCGCGCGCACCGCGGACTGGGCGAGCAGGCGCGCGGACAGTCCGGCTACCGCGACGAACGGCGCGTGCGACAGTGGCTGGCGCGACTTCATGACGAGCAAGCTCAGCCGAGCCCGGCCGCGACCGCGCGGGCCTCGTCGAACGCTTGCGCAAAACCCAGGTAGACCGGCTTGCCGCCCGTGCGCATGCGCATGAACAGCCGGTGTTCGACCTGGTACTTGACGTTGCCGATCGCCAGTGCGCCGATGCCGACCGCGCCCGCATTCGGCACGCCGTCGATGGGTTTGCCGTCGTTCATCACGTTGAGGCCGGCAATGCCTTCCGGCGGCACGGCGTTGACGTCCGCGGCGATCAGGAGCCGTTTGGCATGCGCCAGGTCGTCGCTGCTGACCACCTGAACGCCCGCGATCGCGGTGGCGAGCACGATCTCCGCGTCGGCCAGCGCGCCACGCAATTCGTCCGGTGTCGCCGTGCTGATGCCGTTGGTCACGATCGTGAAACGCTGGTTGATTTCGGCCGCGACGCCGAGCGCGCGAGCGCGGCTGTGGTGGCTCGCAATCGTCACATCGGCGCCGCCCGAGGCGGCCATCACAGCCGCGACGCGCCCGACCGCGCCAGTGCCGCCGAGAATCAGCACGCGCTTGCCGCCCAGTTCCATGCCGTGCTGTTTGCCCAGATGACGTTCGACCAACGCGACGAGCGCGGCCGCTGTCGTGTACGAGCCGCTTGGATCGGCGAACACCGACACTTCGAACGGCGGGACCATCGCTTTGCGCGCGGTGTCGAGCATGTCGGCGGCCTGCATCACGTCGCGTCCGCCGATGAAGATGCCGGTGCGCGACACGCCTTTGGGGCCGCGGGAAAAAATCGCGTCCTGGGTCAGGTTCGCAACCATGCCGGCTTCGACGCCGCAATACGGCACGATGACCTGGTAGCCGGCGTCGGCCGCCATGTTGACGTCGAATGGACTCATTTGCGGCGTGGCCGTGAACATGTGCAGGATATAGGGCCTTTCAATGGTTTCGGACATGGCAGCGGGCTCGTTTCAGTGGCGTTTCTCGTGGACGGCGCGAACGGTGGGCTCATGGGAGCCCGCAGGCAGCGATCTCCGTGCGTGTGCCGCGCGCGACGCAGTCAGTGCTGGGGTAACGGAGCGGCATCATGCGGCGTCGATCCGCTGGGCACGCGCCTCGGCGCTGCGGATGGCCGCGCCGCTATTTCGTCCCGCGACGATCGTGCATTCGATGTGAGGCATGGCGCGCGCCGCTTCTCGCGCCGTGGCGAGCGCGCTGTCGGCCGCGCGCGCACTCGCGACGATCGCAAAGCCCGTCGGACCCCACGAAGTCTGGCCGATGCCCGCCGCTCGCTCTGCTGCGACCGCGCGCAACACGCGCTCGACATCCGGACTCGCGAACACGCCGCCTTGCGCGCTGGCGAAGTATTCGCCGATGGTCTGCTGCATTTCGGTGAGGCCCGCTGCGAATGGCGCGAAGTTGCGCTCCGCGGCGCCCGGCAGGATCCGCATCAGCACCAGATGACACAAATGCGCGGCGAGCCGCTGCGGGAACGGCGCAAGCGAGGCGAGGGCGCGGCGCTCTTGCGCGCCGTGCAAACCCTCGCGACTGTGGTCGCTCACGAGGAGCACCCGCCACTGGTCCGGAAACGGCTGGCGCGCGAGCAGGGGCGGGACGCTCTGATGCAGATCGCCGGCCGGTCCGCCGTCCAGCAGCAGGCCGCCGGATTCGAAACCGAGAATGCCGATGCCGGAACGGGCGCCGCGACCGAGCAGGCTGGCCAGTTCCGCACTGCTCGCCGGGTGGCCGACGAGGCGCACGAACGCGGTGCCCACGGCCAGCGCCAGCTGCGTGCCGGAGCCGAGGCCGGTGTGTGCGCGCGGCGCATGCGCGACGTTGATGGCGACCGTCGCCGGTCCGTAAGCGGCCTGCAACCGCGCCAGACAAAGCGCGATGCGCTCGCGGTCGGCTTCGGTCACGGCGCCGTCGATCTGTTCATGCTCCGCGAGGCGCGCTTCGAGCCGGGTGCCCTGCGCAGCGATGACCAGTCCCAGACTGCCGAACGCGCGCCCGAGCGACGCGTTCGGGTCGAGAAATCCCAGATGCAGGCGCGCGGGCGCATCGATCGTCAGTGCCGTATGAGGCGGGAGGCGGCGAAACTGAAGCGGCATCGCAAGTGTCCTTGTGGGTGCGCTGAACAGGGTTTGGCCGAAGGGCGCCCGTGAATCCGGCGCGGGCCATAACGGCAGTGCGCCGGGCGACTTCAAGCAGAAGCCGTACCAGGCGCGGTTCAGGGCCGCCGTTGCTGTTTCAGGCCGCCGCGCGACCCACTCGGTGCCACGCTGTCTCGCGTGCGCATGGACGCTGTGTGACGTCGAAGGTGCACTGTGTCACCTGCTGTTGCAGTAGGCGCCCGGCGGCAAGCGTCCCGTCCGCTAGCCGCGAAGCCGCAGCAATGCCGACGACTGCCTTCTCAACTGCCTGGCGCGGTTTTCGGCGCGTCGTACTTGATATAGCGGAAGCGCTGGTCGTCGGACGGCGTGCCCTCGAGCGGGCCGTCTTCGAGGCCGGGTTGCCACTGGATCACGGATTCCATCTTTGTGGCGAGCGCGAAGTCTTTGTCCGTGATGCCCTTGGCGCTATGCGTCTTGAGCTTCACGGTCACGAATGCGTAGGAGACCGTCAGATCCGGGTGATGCCAGGCGGCTTCGGCGAGATGACCCACCGCATTGACCACCATCAGCGTTCCCTTCCAGCCCTCGGTCCGATACTTGCGCCTCAGCCAGCCGTCCTCGAGATACCAGTGCTGGAGCGCACCGACGAGGCGTTGCTGGACTTCGTCGTCGGAATAGACCTTCTCTGCGTTTGCCATGACCGCTGCTCCTCGGATGCGGGAACCGCCCGCCGAACTACATATTGCGGCAAATGACGGGCCAAAGGCGAGAGACACCACTCGCAATGGACACGTTCCGTATCACGGAAGTGACACAGTATGTGTCGCGCTCCGTGGCGCAACCGGGTCAAGGTCGTCACACCGTGACGCCGATCGTGAAGGACACAATCGCCGCGCGGCGCGAAGCGCGTGTGGAACAGAGGGCTTTGGGTGCGGGACGGCGGCAACCGCCGCCACTTTCCGGCATGGAATATGCGTTGGCCGTTAATGCGCCACGAAGCCTGACATCGATCGGGCCAGGGCGTTGATCGTTACCTGCACTCGAGAAGGCGCGCACGATGCGATGAGGTAGCGTGGGTCATTCGTGAGTTGAACAGCAGGACAATTCTGGAGGAGACATGAACTTACGCACCGTGGTTCTTGGGCTCGCGATCCTCGCATCGGCAGCCTTTGGCTCTCTCGCCGCGCAAGCCGATTCGCAGCTCGACGGCCTGATGAAAAATCCATCCAACTGGGCGGCCCAGGCGGGCGATTATGCGAATCACCGCTACAGCCCGCTCAAGCAGATCAACGAGAACAATGTCGGCAAGCTGCAGGTCGCATGGACCATGTCGACCGGCGTGCTGCGCGGCCACGAAGGCGCGCCGCTCGTGATCGGCGACACGATGTACATCCACTCGCCGTTCCCCAACAAGGTCATCGCCATCAACCTGAAGGATCAGACGTTCATCTGGCAGTATCAACCGAAACAGGACGAACAGGTCGTCTCCGTGATGTGTTGCGACACCGTCAACCGCGGTCTCGCCTACGGCGACGGCAAGATCTTCCTGCAACAGGCCGACACCAAACTCGTAGCGCTGAACGCGAAAACAGGCGATGTGGTCTGGACCGCGCAGAACGGCAATCCGAAAGCGGGTGAAACCAACACCAACGCGCCGCACGTATTCGGCGACAAGGTGCTGACCGGTATCTCGGGCGGCGAATTCGGCGTGCGCGGGCGTCTCATCGCTTACGACATCAAGACCGGCAAGCCAGCCTGGACCGCCTTTAGCACGGGCCCCGACAAGGACATGCTGATCGACCCGCAGAAGACGATGACGTACACCGACGGCAAGATGGTGGCGGTGGGCGCGGATTCGTCGCTCAAGTCGTGGAAGGGCGATCAGTGGAAGCTCGGCGGCGGGACCACGTGGGGCTGGTATGCGTGGGATCCTAAACTCAACCTCATCTATTACGGCACCGGCAATCCGGGCACATGGAACCCGACGCAACGTCCGGGCGACAACAAGTGGTCGATGTCGATCTTCGCGCGCGACCTGAATACCGGCGAGGCCAGATGGGTCTACCAGATGACGCCGCACGACGAATGGGATTATGACGGCGTCAACGAAATGATCCTGTCCGACCTGAACATCAACGGCAAGAAGGTGCCCTCGATCGTTCACTTCGACCGCAACGGTTTCGGCTACACGCTCAATCGCGAGACCGGACAACTGCTCGTCGCGCAGAAGTACGACCCCGCGGTGAACTGGGCTGACCGTGTCGACATGAAGAGCGGCCTGCCGATCCGCAATGCGGCGTACTCGACCCAGGCAGCAGGCTCCGATCACAACGTGAAGGGTATCTGCCCGGCGGCGCTCGGCTCCAAAGACCAGCAACCGGCTGCGTTCGATCCGGGCTCGAGCCTCTTCCTCGTGCCGACCAACCATGTCTGCATGGACTACGAGCCGTTCGATGTCGACTACGTGTCGGGACAGCCGTATGTCGGCGCCACGCTGTCGATGTATCCTGGGCCGAACGAGAACAACGCGATGGGTAACTTCATCGCGTGGGATGCGAGCAAGGGCAAGATCGTCTGGTCCAAGCCGGAGAAGTTCTCGGTCTGGTCGGGCGTGCTCGCCACGGCTGGCGGCGTCGCGTTCTACGGCACGCTCGAAGGCTACATCAAGGCGGTCCGCATCAAGGACGGCAAGGAACTGTGGCGCTTCAAGACGCCGTCGGGAATCATCGGCAACGTCTTTACGTACGAGTACCAGGGCAAGCAGTTCATCGGCGTGTACTCGGGCATCGGCGGCTGGGCCGGTATCGGTATGGCAGCCGGGCTGGAAAAGTCGACCGAAGGTCTGGGTGCGGTCGGCGGCTATCGTGAACTGGCGAAGTACACCGCGCTCGGCGGCACGCTCTTCGTGTTCGCGATTCCCGGCGAAAAAAGCTGAATGACCGGGGAGTACTGATACGCACGGCCGACGCGTCTGTTGCAGCAGGGCGCACCGGCCGTCCGTTCAGTCCGACCGGACGAACCATCCCATGTGCGCCCGTTTCGCCGATGCGTTCATGAATCGCATCAGGGCGCCGCTCATCTCGTGCAAACATTTTGCATGGGACCGGAGTAAGTGCTGAAACACCAACTCCAATCGACAAAGGAGACACGTGCATGAAAGGCCGATCAATCTTGTTGCTCGCGGCATTGCCCGCAGCGCTCGTCCTGCTACCTGTCGGATATGCGCAGAACAATCCCTCGGTTGCGCAGGTCGCATACAAGGTGGTCGACGGTAGCAAGGTCGACAGTAATACGCTGCAAGGGTGGAAGACATGGCGCGCGCTCGCTTGCGAACGCTGCCACGGCGCGCAGCAACAAGGCATGGTCGGACCGTCGCTCATCGACGCGTTCAAGACCCTGGACAAGGGCGAGTTTCATCGAACGGTGTTCGGCGGGAGGGTAGACAAGGGCATGCCTGATTTCAGCACGAGCCAGATGATGCAGAAGAACTGGGAAAACCTCTATGCTTATCTGAAAGGGCGCTCCGATGGACAGATCAAGCCGGGCGATCTTCAGGCCATCGACGCAAAATAAGGCCGGCGCTGCTACTCTTTCGGAGGCTCACGATGCGTCATAAAAGAAGCATGTCGGTGCACGCCACGCTGATCGCCGCCGCGCTGTGCTGCGCGGCGCTCGCGAGCGCCGCGGTCAAGGCGGACGGTCCGACGCTGCCCAATAACGACGGCGCGGACGGCGTGCTCAGAGTGTGCGCGGACCCGAACAACATGCCCCTGTCCAACAACAAGGGCGAGGGGTACGAGAACCGGATCGCCAGCCAGATGGCCAGCGATTTCGGCTACAAGCTCGAGTACACGTACTTTCCGCAACGCATGGGCTTCGTGCGTCACACGCTGCGTGAGAAGGAAGAGGGCAGCGACCGCTTCCGGTGCGACCTGATCATCGGGGTACCGAAAGGTTACGACCTGACCTCGACGACGCAGCCGTATCTGCGTTCGACCTACGCGATGGTGTTCCAGAAGCGCCCCGAGTTCGCCAGCATCAACACGCCTGACGACCTGCTCAAACTGCCGCCCGAACAGTTGCACAAACTGCGCTTCGGCATCTTTTCGCAGACCCCGGCGGTCGACTGGCTGCTCAGCCATGATCTGATCGATCAGGCGGTCTCGTATAGGGTGCAAAGCGGCGACCCACAGGAATATCCAGGCCAGATGATCGAGCAGGATCTGCGCGCGGGCAAAGTCGACGTAGTGTTCCTGTGGGGGCCGATCGCGGGCTACTTCGCCAAGCGCTCCGGCGATACGGTCAGACTGGTGCCGTTTCCCGCCGGGCCCGGCATCCGCTTCGACTATACGATTTCGATGGGCGTCCGGTATGGCGAGAAGGCGTGGAAAGACAAGGTGGATCAATGGATCGGCGCGAACCACGACAAGATCGACAGTATCCTGACCAGCTACCAGGTGCCGCTGCTCAAACCCGTCGACGTGCCGGCGCCGAAGGCCGGCGATGCGTCGCCATGAGGCGTGCACGAAGCGGTTGGCTTCGCGCGGTGGCGGCATGGATGATGTGGGCGATGTGCGTCGTGCCGCTCGCGTCTCACGCAGCGGGCACGCCGGCAGGCGACGACATCACGCCGGCCGAACGCCTCATCTTCACGACGGATCACCTGCACGGTGTCCCGGCGCAGACCGAGCTCGACTACGCGGTGGTCAGCTCCGAACAGCCGTCGCGCAGCGCCGACCTCGTCAAGGTGCTGGTGCTCAGCCCGGACAACGCGAAAGGCGACGCCCAGGTGTCGGACCATACCGGCAACGTGCCGTTGCCGAATGGCGGCCTGCAGTGCAATCCGGTGATCATCTATTTTCTCGAACGCGACATCTCCGAGATGCAGGGCCTGACAGGCGGCCAGCGCCGTTATTTTCAGCAGCGCCTGCGCCTCGCGCTCGCTGCCGGACCGCGCATCGAAACGGTGACGAGCGAAGCCGGCGGCAAGTCCGTCAGCGCGCGGCGCATCGTCGTGCAGCCCTACCTGA
>Ga0310811_10000438_pt1 | contig 55839 bp, 50 predicted proteins | sample YCmetagenome_FD_207642 | JGI IMG/M metagenome (GOLD analysis project Ga0310811, IMG submission 207642) | Soil microbial communities from experimental microcosm in Duke University, North Carolina, United States - YC | ecosystem: Engineered > Artificial ecosystem > Soil microcosm > Unclassified ... | reverse complement strand
CGGCCAGGTGGTCGTGAGGCCGTTCCCTGTGACGTCGGCGGCGTCGGAGTACCCCTCGTCCAGCAGATGGCGGACCCGCGCGTGGTCGAGGGTGGCGTTGAAGTCGCCGGCCAGGACGCGTCTCGACCCGGCGGGTGAGGGGAGCGCCGCCAGGCCGTCCGCCCAGCACTGGTACCTGTCCTGGTAGCGCGGCGCGCAGGGGTGCACGGACACGATCTCGACCGGTTTCCCGTCAGGCGCGGTCCCGATGGCCCGCGCCTGCCCGAAGCCGCCGATGTCGATGGCCTGGCCCGGTGTGACGGGAAACCGGGTGTAGATCCCGGAACCGCCGGTGCCGGGCCGCGAGCGATCCACCTTGTACGGCAGAAGCGCGCCGATCCCGGCCTCGTCCAGCCCGGCGGCGGCGGCCGGGGTCAGCTCCTGCAGGGTCAGCACATCGGGACGGAGACTCCGTACGAGATCGACCAGGGCGGACGGGGGCACCGCGCCGATCATCAGGTTGGAGGAGAGGATTCGCAGCGACGGCCCGGATCCGTTCACGTCCGACGCCGTCGCCCGGGGCAGCACGCAGCCCGCGAGCACAGCGGTGACGACGAGGCTCGCGGCCAGGGCCGTCCACCGGCGCGAGACCAGCGCGACGATCGGTGCGACGGCCGACGCCAGTGCGACGTAAGGCGTGAAGCCGACGAGTTGCACCCAGCGGAAGTGCACGTCCGCGGGGATCGATCGGAGCACGGCCCAGATGGCGAACGGCGCCACCGTCAGCCAGGCGAGCACGCTCACCCAACGCCTCGGGCGGAGCTCAGAGCCGACCGGCGAGCCGTCCTGCTGTGCGACCACTGTCACCCGGGACTCCCCATCGGCTCGATCATGCTCGGCTGGGCAATCCTAGGGTGGTTCAGGTCGCGGCGGTCTCGCGATCGTGGCGCTCGCGGGCGGCCCGGATGTCGTCGCGGTGCGCGTTGGCCCACTCGTCCAGCGCAGTGAGCGGGCCCAGCAACGTCCGGCCGAGCTCGGTCAGCTCGTAGTCGACGCGTGGCGGCACGCTCGCGTGCACCGTCCGGCTGACCAGCCCGTCGCGGGCGAGCGCACGCAGAGTGTGCGTGAGCATGCGCTGGCTGATGCCCTCGATGGCGCGGCTCAGCTCGCTGAAGCGGTGCGTGCGCTGCCCGAGGAGCACCACGATCAGCACGCTCCACTTGTCGCCGACCCGGTCGAGGACGTCGCGGATGGGGCAGTCGTCCGTCAGCTGGATGGTGACAGGCACATCCGTGTGCGTGGGTGACATGGAAGTGCCTCCTTACGATCGCCGTTATTGTGACTCATGATGGTGTTACACACAATAAGTAACCAGGAGGGCTCGATGAGCGCACCCGCCTCGCAGGAGGCTCCGCGACCGGAGGTCCCCGCCGCCGAGACGTCTCCCGAGACGTCCGATGGGGCGCGGCCACTCACGCGGCCGGTGTCGCACGCGCCGGGGCTGGTGGTGCTGGGCGCCGGGGACGCCGAGGCGTGCTCGGACGGAACCTGCTGGTGAGCGAGGAGAGATCAGTGCGGGTCGAAGTGTGGTCCGATGTCGTGTGCCCGTGGTGCTACATCGGCAAGCGGCGGCTGGAGCGGGCGCTCGAGGGGTTCGAGCATGCCGGCGACGTCGAGGTGGAGTGGCGCAGTTTCCAGCTGGATCCGTCGCACCCCAAGGGCGTCCGGCAGCCGGTCTACGAGGCCCTGGCCCAGAAGATGGGTGGTTCGACGGCGCAGATCCGCGCGATGACCGACCGGGTGAAGGCGCTGGCGGCGGAGGAGGGGCTCGAGTACGACTTCGAGCACTCCATCTCGGTCAACACGTTCGACGCCCACCGCCTGACCCATCTGGCGAAGGCGCACGGCCTGGGCGGGGAGACGCACGAGCGGCTCATGCGGGCCCAACTCATCGAGGGCGAGACGCTCGACGATGTGGACACGCTCGTCCGGCTGGCCGCCGAGGTGGGCGTCCCCGCCGACGAGGCGCGGCGGGTGCTGGAGGGAGACGACTACACCCGGGACGTCGAGGAGGACATCCGCGAGGCCCGGATGCTCGGCGCGAACGGCGTGCCGTTCTTCGTGCTCGACCGCACGTACGGCGTCTCGGGGGCCCAGCCCGTCGAGATGTTCCTGTCCGCGCTCCGCACGGCCTACGAACACGAGGACACCCCGGCCCGCTGACGACGTCCCGGGCCTCGCGAAGCCGGGGCGGCGGCCGTGTGAGGCCGCCGCCCCGGCCACGAGACATGGCTATGGGTGGCGTCCCGGCGTCCCGCGTCCCGGGGCTGACGGGCATGGCCGGGTGCCGAGGCGAATCACAGTTCCGCGTCGCCTGCCGGGAGCCTGCCGTCCCAGCCCGGTGCCAGGCGGAGCCGCCCCGTGAAGTCCGTCAGGTCGTTCGGGTAGTCGATCCCCAGACGACGCCAGAAGTCGGTGAACACCCAGGGGACCTCGCGGTCGAACGAGTCGTCGGCGACCGCCTTGCCCCCACCCGCGGTGGCGTATCCATCGTCGTCGAGCACGATGTGGACGAGGTACGGCGCCACATCGTCCACCGGGCGCCCGACCGCCTCGGAGACGATGGAGGGATCGCCGGCCCATTCACGGGCGAGCCTGGACGCCTCGGCGGGGTCGTCGGTGAAGTAGTCGGGCATCGACGCGAACCGATCCAGCACCTGTCCGTCGCGGAACAGGGTGTGGCTCCAGTAGTCGCCGTCGTGGATCCGCACCGTGCTGGCCAGGACTCCCAAAGCACCGGAGATGAATTCGGCCGCTGGAACGTCAGAGAAGTACTGGGGCCATGCCACCACGACCCAGCCGTTCACGGATCGGAAGACGAGCACGTCGTCCCCTTCCGCATCGTCGCCTTCGATCCGATCCGCGTGCGTGCCGTACTTTTCGAAGAACTGCCGGACGGTGTCCAGCACTCGGTCGAGATGATCGCTTCTGAACGCTGAGACTGCTAAGAACTCGCCCACACGATGCCCGTCCTCTTCATGTCCTCGCGGATCTCGTCACAGGGATGGTGCTGGAGACACGTGGTGGCCGCAGGGCCATGTGGGCGTTCGATGTTTTTCTGTGACGTTCTCTCGCGGTCTCGATCGCTCAGTAGTCCCTGATGGTGATCGCGGTCGCGGCCTTGCGGATCGGCTCGGTGACCCGCTTGATCATGCGATCCTTGCCCGGCAGGTGCGGCATGAGCCGCAACATCCCCATCTGGAACCGGATCTGGCCCGCCGACTTCAGCACCATCCCCTTGAGGTTGCTCGCGGCGAGCTTCTGGTTCTCCTCGACGAAGGGCCGCATGTCGTTCTCGTAGGCGGCGAACCCGGCCGCGTGGTCTCCGGCCGCGGCGGCGAGGGAGCCGGCCAGGACGTAGGCGCCGACCAGGCTGAGGCTCGTGCCCTGTCCCGACGCGGGGGAGGGGCCGTAGGCGGCGTCGCCGACGAGGACCACCCGGCCCGACGACCAGCGGTCCATGCGCACCTGGCTCATCGAGTCGAAGTAGAAGTCCGTCGCGTCCCACATGGAGTCGAGCAGGCGCGGGACGTCCCATCCCTGGTCGGCGAAGGTCTTGGCCAGGAGCTTCTTCTGCTCGGTGACGTCCCTGCGGTCATAGGGGTCGGCCGGCGAGGTGAACAGGAACATCGCCTTGGCGTCGGTGCTCTGCCGCGTGCTGTACATCCCGACGCTCCGGCCCGGGGCCGGGTGCATCATCTCGGTGCGGTCGAGGCCGAGGTGGTTCGGGACCGTGAAGATCGAGATGTGGTGCCCGAGGTCGTGGATGAACCGGGACTCCTCGCCGAAGGCCAGCGCGCGCACGTTGGAGTGCAGGCCGTCGGCGCCCACGACGAGGTCGAACGTCCGCGCCGGGCCGTTCTCGAACGTGACGTGCACGCCGTCCGGCCGCTCCTCCAGGGCGGTGATGGAGTCGCCGAAGATGTACTCCACGTCGCCCTTGGTGGCCTCGTGGAGGATCTCGGCCAGGTCGCCACGCATGACCTCGACGTCGTCGCCCTCCCTGCCGCCGAACAACTGGGCGCTCATGCTCGCCATCTGCTTGCCGTTCACGTCGACGAAGCGCGCGACCTGCATGTCCGTGCTGCGCCGCCGCACGTCTTCGAGTAATCCCATGCGGCCGACGACGTCGAGGGCCGCGCCCCGGATGTCGATCTTGTAGCCGCCCTCTCTCAATGAGGGTGCGCGCTCCACCACCGTGGGGGTGAAGCCGTGCTCGCGGAGCCAGAAGGCGAGGGTGGGGCCGGCGACGCTCGCGCCGGAGATCAGAACGTTTGTCATGTCTCCGACTGTACAAACGTCTCAGAAATTTGTCTAGGACAATTGTTCAAGACATCTGTTCAAGAAGGCGCTAGGCTGATGACCATGGGAAATCGGGAAGATCTGCTCGCCGGAGCCCGCCGGTGCCTGATGGAGAAGGGGTACGCGGGCACCACCGCCCGCGACATCTCGGCGGCCTCGGGCACCAGCCTCGCGTCGATCGGTTATCACTTCGGGTCGACGAAGGCCCTGCTGAACGCGGCCCTCTTCGAGGCGATGGAGGAGTGGGGGAGCGAACTCGAGCGCGCTCTCGCCGGAGGGGCGCCGTCTGGAACGACGCCCATGCAGCGGTTCGAGGAGACGTGGGCGCGGATCATCGAGTCCTTCGCCAGGCTCAGACCCCTGTGGGCCATCCAGTTCGAGCTCATCGCCCAGATGGAGCGCATGCCCGAGTTGCGGGAGGCCTTCGCGTCCGCCAACCGGCAGGCCCGGCTGGGGCTGGCGGCGCTCTTCGACGGCCTGGACCCGGTCGCGGACGAGAAGAAGGCGCTGGCCGTCGGCGCGTTCCACCAGGCGCTGCTCGGCGGCATGGCGGCACAGTGGCTCGTCGATCCAGAGGGCGCGCCCTCGGCCCAGGACCTCGTCGAGGCGCTGCGCACGATCACGGCCGGTCTCGCGCAGGCCTGATCGGTCCTTGCTCGACGACTTTGGGCGGAAATTTCGTCGTGGTTCATCGCATGTTCCGTTCGCCTGCGGAGGATCGGGCGACATCCCCTGAACACGAGGAGTCCGATGCGCCCCCTGACCGGACTGACCGCACTGGCCCCCGCCGCGCTGTCGATCTGTGTGCTCGCCGCCCCCCTTCCGGCGGCGGCGACGGATCTGCCAACGGTGCGCCCACGGGTCGAGACCCCCGCGTTGTACGACGACGAGGCCGGCGGCAACGCCAACGGCGACGACCCGGCGATCTGGGTCCACCCCACCTCGGCGGAGGCCAGCGTGGTCGCCACCACCGCCAAGGAGGGCGGCCTGTACGTCTACGACCTGGGCGGCAGGCAACTCCAGCACCTTCCCGCGCCGGCCGCGCCCGGTGAGGACGACGAGCCGGGACGGCTGAACAACGTGGACGTCGTCTACGGCCGCCCCTCCGCCGGTGGGCGGCCGGACCTCCTCGTCGCCTCCGATCGCGGCTCCGACAAGCTGCGCGTCTACCGCGTCGATCCGGCGAAGGCGGCCCGTGGCCAGGCACCGCTCACCGATGTCACCGACCCCGCCGCGCCGTTCGTCTTCAACAAGACGCAGGCGGAGGTGAACGACGCCGAGACGGTCTACGGTCTCGCGACCTGGAAGCGGGCCTCGGGGACGTACGTCGTGGTCAGCCGGCGGCACACCACGCGGCTCGCACTGCTGAAGCTCACCGACGCGCCTCACGGGAAGGTCGGGTACACGCTGGTCCGCACCATCGACCTGCCGTCGAGCTTCGCCCTGCCGAACGGCAGGCGCTGGACCCCGTGCGACGAGCCGGGGGTCGGACCACAGGTCGAGGGCATGGTCGTCGACCCGCAGACGGGCACGCTCTACGCGGCCCAGGAGGACGTCGGCATCTGGCGCATTCCCGCGGACCTCACCGGCCGGCCGGCGCTGATCGACCGCGTCCGCGAGTACGGCGTGCCGGCCACCTACGACGCGGACACGGAGGAGTGCGCACCCGGAACCGACCCCGGCTTCGGCGGGCGCCATCTGTCCGCGGACGCGGAGGGCCTGACCATCTACTACGGCAAGAACGGCAGGGGCTACCTGATCGCCTCCAGCCAGGGCGACGACACGTTCGCCGTCTACGGCAGGAGCGGCGGGAACGACTACATCGGCTCGTTCCGGGTCGGCGACCACGGCGGCGTCGACGGCGTGCAGGCGAGCGACGGCGCGATGGTGGTCAACGTGCCGCTCGGCCGGAGGTTCCCCAAGGGCCTGTTCGTGACCCACGACGGGGCCAACACCCCCGCGGCGCTCGATCCCGACGGGGAGGTTCGGGAGAACACCGACTTCAAGTACGTGAAGTGGGACGACATCGCCCGCGGCCTTGATCTGGACGTGGACACCAGGAGCGGCGACCCTCGCGGCTGACGCCGCTCCTGCCCGGCCGGCCGCTCACGCGTGTGCGGCCGTCCGGGGTGAGGTGAGCGGGCCGTACTCCTCGTTGAGCACCTCCATCGCGGCACCGGCGGCGATCACGTCGGTGCCGAGCGAGGACGTCGTGACCTCGGCGGTGAGCCAGTCGACGCGGGGCACCTCGGCGCGGACGGCCGCCAGCGCCGCGCCCAGGTAGGCGTCGGCGTGGGGGAGCAGGTCCGCACCGGCGAGCACCACGTGGTCGACGTCGATCGCCTGCAGCAGGTTGACGACGCCGACGGCCAGGACGCGGGCGGCCGCGTCGACGTCTCCGCGTGCGCGGGCCTGGTCGTGCACGATCTCCAGGCAGCCGCGCCGGCCGCACACGCACCGCGGACCGTCGAGCTGGACGACCATGTGACCGAACTCGCCGGCGTTCGTGTGCGCGCCCCGATAGGCGCTGCCGCCGAGCCACAGGCCGGAGCCGATGCCGGACTCGACCATGATCAATACGGCGTCGCGGAACGTCGTGCCGCGGCGCCACGCCTCGGCGGTGACGCCCGCCGTGACGTCCTTGTCCAGCAGGACCGGCATCCCGAGGCGCTCGGCGGCCAGGTCGCGGAGCGGCACGTCGTGCCAGTGTCGCAGCCGGTGCGCGTCGCGGACGACGCCTTCCGCGTGGTCCAGCGGCCCGACCATGCCGATTCCGACGCCGACGAGGCGACCTGCCCTGCATCCGTCGGCCAGTGTCGCGACGCCTTCCGCGAGGGCGTCGAGCAGGTGCTGCGGGGTGAAGTCCTCGGGCAGGGGGGTGACGATCGTGCGCAGCACCTCACCGACCAGGTCGGTCAGGACGAGCCGGAGCGTGCGGCGGGCGACGTGCGCGCCGATGGCGTAGCGGCTGGTCGGGATCAGGCGGTAGACGGTGGTCGGCTTGCCGACACCTGTGCGCCGCACGCCGTCCGGTTCCACGAGACCGGCCGCGAGAAGGCGCGCGACCACCTTGGAGACCGCCTGCGGCGTGAGGCCCGTGCCGGCGGCGATCGTCGCGCGGTCGAACACGCCGGAACGGCGGGCGATGGCGACCACCAGCGCGTCGTTGTAGTCGCGCAGGTAGTCCAGGTCGGCTGCCTTCTCCACCCTGCCAGGGTATTACGCAACAGCGTTGCTATTCTAGAGGCGCACTGACCACGAGCGCCTCAGCCGCCCTCCGACGACGCGAGGCGGGGTAGTGCTCCACCGATCACGAAGGTTTCGCATGAGCCCCCTCACCCCGTCGCAGCGCTGGTCCGCGCTCCTCGCGCTCGCCCTTGGCGGCTTCGCCATCGGCCTGACGGAGTTCGTCGCGATGGGCCTGCTGCCGGACATCGCGCGGAGCCTGCTGCCCACGCTCTACGCGCGGTCCACGTCTCAGGCCGTCGCGCACGCCGGCTGGATGATCAGCGTGTACGCGCTGGGCGTCGTCATCGGCGCCCCGCTGTTCGCGGCCCTCACCGCGCGCCTGCCGCGCAAGAAGATCCTGCTCGGCCTTCTGGTGATCTTCATCGTGGGCACCGCGGCCTCGGCGGCCGCCCCGACGTTCGGGCTCGTGCTGGCCGCCCGGTTCGTGGCCGCGCTGCCGCACGGGGCCTATTTCGGCGCGGCGGGACTGGTCGCCGCCTCGATCATGGGCCCGGGCAGCCACGGCAAGGGCTTCGCGGTCTCGCTCGGCGGCCTGACCGTGGCCAACGTCGTCGGCGTGCCCGCGATCACCCACATCGGCCAGACGGCCGGATGGCGGGTCGCCTACCTCATCATCGCCGTCATCTTCGCGCTCACGCTGTTCGCCGTGCTGGCGACGGTGCCGTCGGTCGCCGCCCACCCGAATGGGTCGGCCCGCAGCGAGTTGCGCGCCTTCCGCGCGCCGCAGGTCTGGCTCGTCGCGGGCATCGCGTCGATCGGCTTCGGCGGCTTCTTCGCGATCGACAGTTACATCGCACCGGTGACCACCCATGTCGCGGGCCTGTCGGCGTCGACGGTCCCCTGGGTCCTCGTCGCGGTCGGCCTCGGTATGACCATCGGCAACGCCGCGGGCGGCTGGGCGTCGGACCGCGACCTGCGCCGGGCCATGCTCACCGGTTTCCTCGCCTTCATCGTCTCCATGGTCGTGTTCGCGCTCGTCGCGCACTGGCCGGCCGGGCTGTTCCTCGGCGCCTTCCTGGTCGGCGCCGCGAGCCTGTTCCTCGGCCCCGCGATGCAGTCCCGCCTGATCCAGGTGGCCCCCGGCGCGCAGATGATGGGCGCGGCCGTCAACCAGTCCGCGATGAACATCGCCAACAGCCTCGGCGCGCTGCTGGGCGGAGTGGTGATCGCGGGCGGCCTCGGCTATGTCGCTCCCAGTTGGGTCGGCGTCGGTCTCGGCCTCACCGGGTTCGCGCTCGCGGGCGTCAGCTTCGCGCTGGAGTCGTCCGCCAGGCGGGCGACGACGGCGACGGGGGAGACGACGCCGCTCCCGGAGCCCACGAAGGGCCGCTGATTCGCCGTACGCCGGCCGACATGGCCCGCGGATGGCCGTCCACTCGTCGTGCAGGAGACCGAAGCTCTCGCTGAGCCGGGGCAAGGGTCCGCCTTCGCGTTTCTCATGGAATCTCGCACGGCTTCCATGAGAAACGAAAAGGCCGAGACTGCATGAGGGATCGGCACGGCCGCTGAACAGATCCCTTCGGCCGGCGGCGCGAACGCCGAATGGGGACAGACGAGCGTCGCACGGGAGATGCGCGGACACGGAACGGGGTCGGGTTCCCGCGCGGCCTGACCGTCGAGGGCGGCGGCCGGTCCGGTCAGGCGGTCGTGGCGTCTCCCGCAGCGCGGCGTCCGAGTTCCGCCTCGACCGCCTCGACCGACTCGGTGTCCTTGTCGCGGTGGTACTCGCGCCAGGAGTAGGCGATCGCGGCGGCCCAGACGGCCGCGATGCCGATGTAGGCGACGGCCTGCACGCCGCCGGAGGCGTCGATCAGGTCGCTGCGCAGCAGGGTGCGGACGTTGGTCAGGATGATGACGCCGCCCACGGCCGATCCGAGGATCCGCGGCGGGATGTGGCGGACCAGCCAGGCCGCGATCGGCGCGGCGATCACGCCGCCGAGCAGCAGCACGCCGACCCAGGCGAAGTCGATGTTCTCCGAGCCGATGCCGAAGAAGAATCCGACGCTGGCGGCGATGGCGATCAGGAACTCGCTGGCGTCGATCGATCCGATCACCTTGCGGGGCGCGAGCCGCCCGCTCGCCAGGATGGCCGGGGTGCCGACCGGCCCCCAGCCACCGCCGCCGGTGGCGTCGATGAATCCGGCGACCAGGCCGAGAGGGGCGAGGAAACGCCTGCGTAGCGGCTTGCCCAGGTTCCCGCGGGGCAGCCCGAACGTGGTGAAGCGGATGAGTACGTACAGGCCGAGGGCGAGCAGGATGATCGACATGACCGGCGCCGCCACCTCGGTGGACAGGCTGGACAGGAACGTCGCGCCCGCGAAGGCGCCGGCTGCTCCCGGCACGCCGATCCTGGCGACGACCTTCCAGTCGATGTTGCCGAAACGCCAGTGGGAGACACCTGAGGCGAGGGTGGTGCCGATCTCCGCCAGATGGACGGTGGCCGAGGCCGCGGCCGCGTTGGTCCCGATGGCGAGCAGGAGCGTGGTCGAGGTGACTCCGTACGCCATGCCGAGGGCGCCGTCGACGAGCTGGGCGGCGAAACCCACCAGTCCGAGCAGAATGAGCGAACGCACCACATCCCCTTCCCACTATCTCAATCGTCTGAGTAGGAATTATCGTTAATTGCACCCTTAGTATCCGTCAAGTCACGTTTCGGATTTCTTGGGAAAGGGCTGGTCGGGCCTGATGCGCCGTTGATGGGCCACCGTTCCCCGAGCAGGTGGCTTCACACAGGGGAGTTCTCCGGAGCCCCCGGATCCCGCGCCGCCTTCTCGCCGGGACCGTGAGGTGGCTCCGTGAGCGTGTGTCCCGGCCGGGTGGATCCCCGGCCGGGACGTCCTACGGCTTCAGCACTCGCTGTCGGCGAGGACCCAGTAGTTCGGGCCGGTCTGCTTGAGCGCGTGGACGGTGAAGGTGTTCCACAGGCCCATGGCGTCGTTGGAGCCGTTGGCGAAGGTGTTGCCACCGGACTGGTGCGCCCGGCCGGCGGTGGTGTGGGCGTAGTTGCTGGCCCGGACGCAGACCGCGGGCCCGGTCGGCGTGGGCGTCGGCGTGGGCGTGGGCGTCGGCGTGGGGGTCGGGGTGGGAGTGGGCGTCGGCGGCGGGGTGGGCTGGGTTCCGCCGTCCAGGCCGAAGAACCGCGCGTCGTGGTAGGCCGAGCAGATGGTGTCGAGGAAGTAGGCCGCCGTGGCTCCGCACTGGTCGGGGGCGCCGCCCGGGTCGACCGGCAGGCCGTGGCCCATCCCGGCGATCTCGTACAGCCGGACGGCGTCGTCGCCGTACACCTTCAGTGAGGTGCCGCCGGTCAGCGACTGGGTGGAGGTGGGAGTCTGCGAGACGCCGCGCACGTTCGTCCACTGGTCGCGCAACTGCGTGCCGTTGGCGGGGGTGACCGTGTAGTCCGACTGGCCCTGCCAGATGGCGACGCGCGGGTAGGGACCCGAGTAGCCGGAGTAGGCGCCCCGCACCAGGTCGCCCCACTGCTGCGGGGTCTTGCTCGTGGCGCTGTACTGGCAACTGGACGCCTGGATCAGGCTGGAGGCGCATCGGTAGGCCAGCCCGGACCCGATCGATCCGCCGGCGAAGACGTCCGGGTAGGTGGCCAGCATGACCGCCGTCATCGCCCCGCCGGCCGACAGGCCGCTGACGAAGATCCGCGAGGGGTCGCTTCCGTAGTTGGCGACCGCGTAGGCGACCATGGAGCGGATGGAGGCGGCCTCGCCCTGGCCCCGGGTGGTGTCGCCGGTCTCGAACCAGTTGAAGCAACTCGACGAGTTGTTGGCGCTGCTGGTCTGCGGCACCACGAGGGCGAAGCCCCACTGGTCGGCGTACTTGCGCCAGCCTGAGTTGGCGAAGTAGCCGGAGGCGTTCTGGGTGCACCCGTGCAGCAGCACCACGAGCGGGCGGCCGGTCACGAGGCCGTCGGGGCGGTAGCCGTACATCGCGAGGTTGCCGGGGTTGCCGCCGAAGGAGCTGACCTGAACCAGCGACGCCGCCCTCGCGGGGGTCGCGTTCAGGGCCGTGCAGAGCAGGCCGGACAGTCCGAGGAGGACGGCCAGCAGAGTGAGGACCGCTCGTGACGGTCGCGCTGGGAGGGGTGTCGCCATGGGGGGCTCCTTGTGACCTGGATCACTGGTCCTTTCAGCGCACGGTAGAGCTCGGGAAATTGTTCCGACATGTTCGCGAAACACACTTTTCGCCGCGATGTCATGGTTCTGACTGGCGTGCCCACCCTCCGTGAACGGCAAGACATGACGCTTTCGTGAACCTCCCGTGGGGGTGGCCACGGGTGCGGCCGGGTACCGGCTCTGACACTGCGAGCCGATCGCACCGTCGCGTGCGACCGGCGACGACGAAGGTTTCCATGATCAGTACAGTGCTCATCGGTCTCGCGGCGGCTTGTCTGCTCGGACTGGGCTTCGTGGCTCAGCAGCACGCCGCCTACGACGAGCCGCTCGGCGAGATGTTGCGCCTGCACCTGCTCCTCGACCTCATCCGCAAGCCCCTGTGGTTGTGCGGGGTCGGAGCGATGGTGGGCGGCCAGATCCTCGGCGCACTGGTCCTGCAACGGGCCGACATCGCGCGGGTGGAGCCGCTCCTGGCGACCAACCTCATCTTCGCGCTCGGCGCCGCGGCCGTCGTCTACAAGGAGCGCCTGGGCTGGGTGGAATGGCTGGGCGCGGTGCTGGTCAGCGGAGGGGTGGCCGTCTTCCTGGCCTTCGGGCAGCCGCACGGCGGCGACGCGCCGGCACCCGGGTCCCCCGTCTGGCTCACCGTGCTGATCGTCCTGATGGCGGCGGCGGCGCTGGTCATGGCCGCGCTCCGGGTCGACCTGCAGACCAAGGCGATGTTGCTGGCCGCCGCGGCGGGCATGTTGTACGGCCTCCAGGACGCCCTGACCCGCGGTTCGCTGCTCACGCTCGCGCAGGGGCCGCACGCCCTGGCGGTCACGTGGCAGCCGTACATGGTCGCGGTGGTCGCCGTGGTGGGCATCCTGCTCAACCAGAGCGCGTTCGACGCCGCGCCACTGCGGATCTCCCTGCCGGCCACGACCGCCGCCGAACCGATCACCGGGATCGTGCTCGGGGTCGTGATCTTCAGCGAGCACCTGCGCGTCGATCCCGGCGCGCTGGCGGGGGAGATTCTCGGCCTGATCGCACTCGTCGCGGGCATCGTCGTCCTCGGCCGGTCGCCGTTCCTGGCCAAGTCGGAGCGGAGCCCGGTCGAGAGCCCCGACCCCGAATGCCGATGACCGCCGTCAGCCGTTCCCTCGCGAGCGTGTCCGGTATCAGCTGTCCCCTTGCGAGCGTGTCCGGGGTCAGGCGGCGACCGAGTCCACGTCCCTGTCGAAGGTGCGGTGCTCGGCGATCGCTGCCGCGAACGCCGCCGTGAACTCGTCCCGGGTGGTCTCCGAGCCGATGACGCCCTGGCGGCCCGGCAACGCGGCGGCCTCCAGCAGGGCCTCGCCCCCCGGGAGGGCGCCGATGGCCTTGCCGTGCTTGAAGGCCTCGCGGACGAAGTGCACCGCGTGGCCGTTCTCGCTGAGATCCCCGTCGCCGACGAGCAGGACGGCGTCGTACAGCACGGAGGACACCGCGCTGAGTTGTCTGTCCACGGTGACCGAGCCGACCAGTCCCTCGTGGGGCGCGACGATCTCGCAGACCGCACCCTTCTCCTCCAGCGCCGCCCGGACCTGGCCCGCGCGGCCCAGGTCGGCGCCGTCGGCCACCAGGAACGCGATCTTGCGGGTGGCGATCGAGTCCCGCGGCGCGTTGGCCTGGCTGAGCGCCGGGGACGTCCTCCCGTGGTTGGGCGTGGTCACGGCGGGTGCGGGCATGCCGAGCCCCTCGGCGACCTGCCGGGCCAGGTCGCCGTCGACGTTGGCCAGCCGCTGGACGACCTGCTCCTTGATGTACCGGCGCTCCACGTGCCCGAGTTCGAACAGGAACGCCTCGACGATGTGCCGTCTCTCCCAGCCGGACATGCTGTTCCAGAAGAGGGTCGCCTGGCTGTAGTGATCATCGAAGCTGGGGCTGCGCTTGCGGATCTTGGCGCCGTCCACGCGTTCCTGGTAGTGCCGGTAAACGCCCTCCATGTCCCCGCTCAGGACACCGGACATCGGGCAGCCGCCGCTGATGGAGTTGGGCGCGTAGCTGGTCCTGCCCTGGTGGATGATCCGCTGGTTGTAGCCGTCGCGCTGGTCGTTGTGCACGGGGGCGACCGGCCGGTTGACCGGGATCTGCGCGAAGTTGGGCCCGCCCAGGCGGATGAGCTGGGTGTCCAGGTAGGAGAAGTTCCTGGCCTGCAGCAGGGGGTCGTTGGTGAAGTCGATCCCCGGCACGACGTTGGCGGTGTGGAACGCCACCTGCTCGGTCTCTGCGAAGAAGTTGTCCGGGTTCCGGTCGAGGACCATCCGGCCGACCACCCGGACCGGCACGATCTCCTCAGGGATGATCTTCGTGGCGTCGAGCAGGTCGAAGTCGAAACCGTGCTCGTCCTCCTCGGGGACGAGTTGGAGGCCGAGCTCCCATTCGGGGAACGCGCCGCGCTCGATGGCCTCCCACAGGTCCCGCCTGTTGAAGTCGGGATCGTTGCCCTGGATGCGCAGCACCTCGTCCCAGACGAGGGAATGGGTGCCGAGCACGGGACGCCAGTGGAACTTGACGAACGTTCCCCGCCCGTCGGCGTTGACCAGGCGGAACGTGTGCACGCCGAAGCCCTGCATCATGCGGAAGCTACGGGGGATCGCCCGATCGGACATCAGCCACATGACCATGTGCGTGATCTCCGGCTGGAGTTGCACGAAGTCCCAGAACGTGTCGTGCGCCGACTGGGCCTGGGGGATCTCGTTGTGCGGCTCGGGCTTGACCGCGTGCACGAAGTCGGGGAACTTGATGCCGTCCTGGATGAAGAAGACCGGCATGTTGTTGCCGACCAGGTCGTAGTTGCCCTGGCGGGTGTAGAACTTCGTGGCGAACCCGCGCACGTCACGGACGGTGTCGGCGGAGCCGCGCGACCCGGCCACCGTGGAGAAGCGGACGAAGACCGGCGTGCGCAGCGACGTGTCGCACAGGAAGTCGGCGGCGGTGTACTCGGCGAGCGACTCGTAGAGCTGGAAATACCCGTACGCGCCGGCCCCCCGCGCGTGGACGACGCGTTCCGGGATGCGCTCGTGGTCGAACCGGGTGATCTTCTCGCGGAAGTGGAAGTCCTCCAGGAGCGTCGGGCCGCGTTCGCCCGCCGCCAGCGAGTTGTCGGTGTCGTCGACCCGCACGCCCTGGTCGGTGGTCAGACGGCTGCCCTCGGAATCGACCCGGTACCTGTCCAGTTGCCGCTGCTTCTCGTCATTGCCGTCGGCCACGGGTTCCCCCTCAGGAGTCGAGCTCTCCTAGGCACCCGTACCCCGCCCGACCTCGGAAAACGGCGGGGAGCGATCCATGGCGGGGTAATTTGGGTCCTCGATCCCGGGGCGGGTCCTACTCCTGGTCCAGCCGGACGGCCTGCCCGATGTAGTTCCGCAGGGCGTCGGCGTTCACCGCGTCCGCTTTCTTGATCTTGACGTGCCTCGTGGTCTTGCCGGAGCCCTCCAGCAGGCCGAACTCGTCGTCGAACTCCGCGCCCCTGACGAAGGCGAAGGTGATGTGCGTCTTGCTCGGGCTGATGATCGCCAGGAGTTTCCTCCCCTGCCACGCGGGGGAGCCCCGGCTGATCACCTCTTCCGCGCCGGGAGCGTTCTCCTTCATGAGCTCGCGGAGCGTGCCGACGATGCTCTGGTGTTCGGGCAGGACCCTGGTCCTGACGAACTCGTCGACGGCTTCGTTGGGCATGGGTGGGACCTCCGTTGCTTGCCGATGAGAGTTACTTGATCACGATGAGGTGAGGAAGCGCAACGCGTTCGCCGGGTTACGGAGCCGAACTGCGCACGGGCAAGGGGCCGCCGGGGCCGATCCCGGCCAGGGCGTGCCGGGGGAGGAGGAGGCTCAGCGGGCAGGACAGCGCCGCCAGCCCCGCGGCGAGCAGCAGGCTGTGGGCGCTCGCGTCGGCGTAGTGCGCGGGCTGGTACCCGTGTTCCGGGGTCAGCAGGCCGAAGAACAGGGCGCCGAGTGCCGCGACGCCGACGGCGGAGCCGAGCTGAAGGGTGGTGTTGACCAGCCCGGACGCCGACCCGGCGTGGTCGGCGGGCACGCCGGACAGGGTGATCGTCACGAGGGTGGCCGACACCAGGGCCAGCCCCAGGCCGGCGAGGACCAGGCCGGGAGCGAGGTGCCAGGCCTCCAGGGCGTCGCCCGCCCCGCCGACGACGAGGATCATCCCGAGGATGCCCGCGGCCTCCACCACCGCACCGGCGGTGACCACCGTACGGCCGAGCCGGGGGACCAGACGTGCCGCGGCGCCGGAACCGGCGATGACACCGAGGGCGAACGGCAGGAAGGCCAGCCCCGTTCGCAGGGCGCCGAAGCCCAGTCCCGCCTGCAGGTGGAGTGTCAGGACGAAGAAGTAGCCGGTGGATGCGAAGAAGACCAGCGCGACCAGCAGTCCGGCGATCACCGGGCGCGAACGGAACAGTCGCGGGTCGACCAGAGGGGAGACGCCGGCGCGGCCTCGGCGTCCCTCGTGCACCCAGAACAGGGCCAGCAGGGGAACCGACGCCGCCATGGCGAGGAAGGTCCAGATCGGCCAGCCGAGCTCACGCCCCTGAATGAGGGGGTAGACCAGGGCGAGGAGTCCCAGGGTGACGAGCGCCGTGCCGAGCGGGTCGAGCCGTGGCCGCCGGTGCGCCCTCGACTCCGTCATGAGGACGGCGGACCCGGCGAGTGCGAGCACGCCGACGGGCACGTTGATCAGGAAGATGGACCGCCATCCCCAGCCGAAGAGGTCGGCCTCGGTGAGCAGGCCTCCCAGCAGCGGACCACTGACCCCGCCGAGCGCGAGCACCATGCCGTACAGGCCGAAGGCCCTGGGGCGTTCCGCCTGGCGGAAACCGACCTGGATGGCGGTGAGGAGCTGCGGAATCATGATCGCCGCAGCCGTGCCCTGCACCGCACGGGCGGCCACCAGCATGCCCGGCCCCGCCGCCAGGCCGGACAGGGCGGACGCGGCGGTGAAGCCCGCGATGCCGGTCAGGAACATGGTCTTGCGGCCGTAGATGTCGCCGAGCCTGCCGCCGGTGATCAGGGCGAGGGCGAAGGCCAGGGTGTATCCGGCGGCGACCCACTGCAGGGCGGCGTCGCTCGCGCCGAGATCCCGCTGGATCGAGGGGAGCGCGACGGTGACGATCGTGGTGTCCAGCAGGTCCATGTACGCGGCGATGAGCATGACCGCCAACGCCGGCCAGCGCCTGGAGTCCATACCATATCCTCACTGCTCGAAGAGATTTAGCTTAGTGAGCTAAACTTCTTAGCAAGGTAAGGGGATTTGCGTGATGGTGTCAACGCCGGGACGTGACGCGGTGCTGCGCGACGTCCACGAGGGGCTGCGTTCGTTCACGGCCTACGCGGTGCTCCTCAGCCATGCGGTGGCCGAACGGCTCGGCCTGAGCGCCACCGACTCGCGCTGCGTCGACCTCCTGGACAGGCACGGCCCGATCACCGCCGGCCGGCTGGCCGAGCTGACCGGCCTGACCACCGGTGCGGTGACGGGGATCATCGACCGCCTGGAGCGTGCTCACTTCGTGCGGAGGGAGAAGGACCCCGCCGACCGGCGCCGCGTCATCCTCCGGCTCGTGCCGGAGCGCGAGAGCGAGGCCTTCGCCGACCTCGCGCCCATGACCGGGCGGGTGGACGAGATCCTCGCCCGCTACGACGACAGGGAACTGGCCGCGATCGCCGACTTCCTCAGGCGGTCGGGGACGGGGACCGCCGAGGAGATCGCGCGGTTGCGCGAGGGGAATGGAAAATCTACAACGTAAAGGCGAGCGCATCGGCCGCCGGCGGCACTCCCGTCACGAGGTCGCGAGACTCATCGTCGGATCGACGTTGACGTGTGGCTCCAGCAGCGGGAAGACGACCTGCCAGAGGAACAGCCCCGCGAGCGTGAGCACAGCCAGGACCCGGCGGGCTGCACGGCCTGAGCCCCCGTCAGCGGTGGCGGGGCAGCTTGACGACGGCGGTCACGCGGGATCTCCTTCCAGGGCGGATACGGCGTTGTCGTCGGGCACGGCCGGGGCGGGTGCGGGGAGCGTGAAGCGGATGCGCGTGCCGTCCGTGTAGTCCGTGTCGATCCAGATCCGACCGCCGTGGAACTCGACGATCTTCTTGCAGAGGGCGAGGCCGATCCCGGTGCCGCCGTAGGCCTCTCTGGTGTGCAGGCGCTGGAAGATGATGAAGACCTTCTCGGTGAACGCCGCGCCGATGCCGATTCCGTTGTCGGTGACGCTCAGCCGCCACAGACCCGAGTCCGGCTCTTCGGCGCAGTCGACGCGGACGACCGGCGCACGGTCGGGACTGCGGAACTTGATGGAGTTGCCGATGAGGTTCTGCCACAACATGGTCAGCAGGCTCGGATCGCCGACGACCTCGGGCAGGCGTTCCGGGCGTTCGACCCGGCCGTCCGACTCCTCGATCCCGCCGGCCAGGTTGGCCAGCGCCGTGTTCAGGGAGTCGTCGAGGGCGACCCGCACGCGCGCGTCGTTGAGGCGGCCGACGCGGGAGAAGGTGAGCAGGTCGTTGATCAGGACCTGCATGCGCTTGGCGCCGTCCACGGCGAAGGAGATGTAGGTCATCCCGCGCTCGTCCAGCTTGTCCGCGTAGCGTCGTTCCAGCATCTGGCAGAACGACGCGACCTTGCGCAGGGGTTCCTGCAGGTCGTGGGAGGCCACATAGGCGAACTGCTCCAGTTCGGCGTTGGAGCGGCGCAGTTCGACGGTCTGGGCGTCCAGGTGGGCCGTCTGCTCGGTGAGCGCCGCCCGCTGTTCCTGCGATTCGTGCAGCGCCTCGACGATTCGCCGGCGCATGAGTTCGACGTCGTGGGCCACGTCGCGGAGGTCGGCCGGGCCCTGGGCGGGGATGTGGTGGCCGAAGTCGCCCCAGGCCACCTTCCGCGACGCGGCGCGCAGAGCACGCAGGGGCCGGCCCACGGAAAGGTGGAACAGGACGGCGAAGGCCAGGCCCGTCAGGACGAACAGGCCAAACATCGCGATGAACGCCCAGTCGCGCAGGTTCCGCATCCGCACGAGGTCGGCCCGGGCGTGCGCCCGGGTCTGGTCGAAGTGATCGGTCTGGGCCTGGAACAGGGTGCGGATGCGGTCGAAGGCGCGTTTGCCCGCGTCCAGTTGCGCGTCGTCGGGATGACCGCCCGCCTGTACGGCGGCGATGTTCGGCGCCGCGTACGTACGGCGCCATTCCGCGCCCGCCTCACGTATGGCGGTGAGATCCGCGACCAGGTCCGGCCGACCGCCGACCAGTGCGGTTATCTGCGCCGCTTCGTCCCGCTCTGTGGCCACTCCCTCGGTATAGGGCTCGAGGAAGGCCGGCTGGCCGGTCAGGAGGAACCCGCGCACACCGGTCTCCTGGTCGATCAGCGCGTTCTGCAGCCGGGCGGCCGAGGTGCGGGCGGGAGCGATGCGGTCCACCAACTCGTCGGACACGCTTGCGGTCTGATTGAGCAGCCAGGCGCCGATTCCCACGCAGATCAGCACGAGAACGGTCATGACGCTCAGCAGGACATAGACCTGCGCCTGAGTGGTGAGCCGGTGCCGCCCGCGGCCGGGGTCGTCGGGAGGCACCCGCACCGCGTCCGGCCGGTCCAGCGGTCCGATGTCGGCGCTCCCGTGCATGGGGGCAAAGATATCCGGCCCCCGGACTCGTACAACCCGCTCCGTCCGCCGGAGTGCGGGACGAGGGTTGACCGGGTCGCGATGATCGCGGAGGCTGCCCCTGGACCATTACGTTCCCGGACCTTTTGAGGAGCTTTCATGGCGCACATCCCCCTGGGCAACGATCTGCCGGGAATCACCAGCCTGTTCCGCTACCGGCCGGAGACCGCGCGCCCGCTGAGCGAGCTGGCCGAGGTGCTGCTACGTGGTGAGAGCCCGCTGTCCCGCGGGGAGCGGGAGCTGATCGCGGCATACGTGTCCGCACAGAACGACTGCCGGTACTGCTACTCCTCGCACGCGGCCTTCGCCGCCGCGCAACTGCCGGAAGGGACGGAGCCGGTCGAGCAGGTATGCGCCGACCCGTCGTCCGCGTCGATCTCGGCCAAGATGAAGGCGCTGCTGGAGATCGCCGCCGTGGTGCGGGAGAGCGGGAAGTCCGTCTCGGACAAGCACGTGGCCGCGGCCCGCGCGGAAGGGGCCACCGACGTCGAGATCCACGACGTGGTGCTGATCGCGGCCGCCTTCTGCATGTTCAACCGCTACGTTGACGGCCTGGCCGCGTTCACCCCCGATGACCCGGCCGCCTACGAGCCCATGGCCGAACGTGTCGTCCGGTTCGGCTACCTGAGCTCGCTGGGCGGTCCGGCGGCAGGGCCGGCCTGACGATTCGAACGCGGCGGCCCGTTCGAAAGTCGTGCTCAGTAGGACTGCAACTCGATCAGGACGCCCTCGGGGTCGCGGACGTGGGCGGTGCGGAGGTTCGGCCCCCACTGCGGGCGGTCGGCGGCGTCGGCGGCCGGTTTCGCGTCGTGGCGGAGGCAGAGGGCCAGCGCGGCATCCACGTCGTCGACCCGGCAGACGAACATCACGCCGTCCCGCGTGGGAGAGCCGGCGGCGGCGAGGCCTCCCACAGCCGCCGCCATCGCGTCGGCGTCGAACAGGGACAGCAGGCCCTGCCCGTCGACGTCCCAGCCGGCGTACGGCCCCGCGGGGCCGCCCCTCGTCAACGTGGCGCCGACCAGTGGCGGCAGGACGGCGTCGTAGAACTCGAAGCACTCGGCGAAGCGGGTCACGAGCAGGCGGGGGTGCAGGGCGTCCATGAGGCTCCTCCAAATAGTAGGTGTGAACCCACTATAGGGCTCGCCCTACAATAGGGTCATGGTGACGTCTGATGCCGCGCCGCCCAGCCTGCTCGGCCTGAGCACCTACCTGCTGTCCCTGACGGGCAAGGCCGCACGCGGCAGGCTGGCGGATCGACTGGCCGAGCGCGGGCTCCGCCTTTGGCACATGGCGGTGCTGGCCGCGCTGGCCGACTTCGGCCCGCACGTCCAGCGGGCGCTGGCGAATCGCCTGTCCTTGGACCCGAGTGACGTGGCGAAGGTGGTGGACGAGTTGGCCGTCGCCGGTCATGTCGATCGCGTCCGCGATGCCGCCGACCGACGCCGCGTCGCGGTCAGCCTCACTCCCGCGGGCCGTGCCGTACTGGCCGAGCTGGACGCGGAGGCTCGAAGGGTTCAAGACGAGCTCCTGGCGCCGCTGAGCCAGGCCGAGCGGACAGAACTGCAGGAGATGCTGCGCAAGGTCTACGCCCGGATCCACTCCCAGACCGCGGGGTGAGGAGTCAGGACAGGCAGCTGACGTGTGCCAGGGCCTGCTTCAGCAGGACGCCCTGGCCGCCGGTCATCTCCTGCTGCACGACCGGCGACGCGGCCTCCTCCGGCGTGAACCAGACCAGGTCGAGAGCGTCCTGCCGGGGACGGCAGTCGCCCGCGACGGGGACGACGTACACGAGTGACACGGCGTGCTGCCGGGGGTCGTGGTACGGCGTGACGCCCTGGGTCGGGAAGTATTCGGCGATGGTGAACGGCTGGGGCGAGGCGGGGATGCGGGGGAGCGCCGTGGGGCCGAGGTCCTTCTCCAGGTGGCGCATGAGGGCGTCGCGCACACGCTCGTGGTGGAGGACGCGCCCGGACACGAGCGCACGGCTGACCGTTCCGTCCGATCCGATGCGGAGCAGCAGGCCGACATGCGTCACCACGCCCGTGTCGTCGACCCGCACGGGCACCGCGTCGACGTAGAGGATCGGCATCCGCGCGCGGGTCGACTCGAGCTCGTCGGGACTGAGCCAGCCGGGCGTGGTTTCGGTCATTTCGGTCATTGATCGATGGTACCCGGCCTCCCGCGCTTGACTCCGGCATTGCCGGAACGCGCAGCGCGCGTGGCATTCCCGGCGCGTCTTGTGGCGAAGCCTTTGAGGGCGGCGGCGGGGGATGGTGGCTGGCGGTAACGACAACGCGGCCACACAGAGGGGATCGTGGAACCTGGATACAGTATCCGGGTAGTTGTATACGGTATTCGCCGGAAGGGAGCGCGCCGTGACCAGTAAGTCCCTTGGAAGCGGCCGGCTGCGGAGGGTGTTGCGCCATCTGCGCCCGCAGTCGATCCGCGGACGTCTCACCGCGCTGGTCACACTCCTCGCGGTGCTCCTCCTGCTTCCCGCGGGCGCGGCTGAGGGCGCCGTGGGGCGCCAGGCCATCGGAGACGCCCTCTGGCTGGAAGTCCGGGAACAGGCCGACCTCACAGCGGCGGCCGACAGGCTTCACGAGCTGGGCGACCCCGTCGTCCCGCACGTCGCCGGCGTCGATCTGGTCCAGGTCGTCGCGCCGAACCACCGCGTCATCGACGCCTCGAAGGACGCCCTGGGGATGCCGCCGCTGAGCTCGGCCTGGCCGAAGCCGGGCGATCCGGAGGAGGACGTGCAGACCTGCACCTCGAGGCATCTGGGCTGCGTCCGTCTGTCCGCGCTCCGGGTCCAGGGCGCGGCGAACTCGCCGGTGGTCTACGCGGGCCGGCTCGCGGCCGGTATGACCTCGACCGGGATCTTCGGCCGGCTCTTCGGCGTCCAGGACGCGGCGCTGGTCCTGTTGGCCGCCTGGGCTACCTGGAAGATCACCGGCCGCACGCTGAAGCCGGTCCGGGCCATTCGCAACGACCTCGCCGCCATCAACGGCAACGACCTGAGCAGCCGGGTGCCCGAGCCTCCGGGCCGGGACGAGATCGCCCGTCTCGCCAGGACCGTCAACGCCACGCTGGGCCGGATCGAGGACGCCAAGCTGCACATGGACGCCGTCCTCGCCCGGCAGCGCCAGTTCGTCGCCGACGCCTCACACGAGCTGCGCACCCCTCTCGCGGGCCTGCGTGCGGAGCTGGAGATCGGGCAGTTGCATCCGGACGACACCGACCTGAACACCCTGCTCGACAGCGCGCTGGTGGACGTCGACCGGCTGGAGGCGATCATCACCGATCTGCTCCTCCTGGCCAGGGTGGGAACCGCCGGGGCCGCCGACAAGACTCAGCTGAACCTCAGCGAACTGGTCCGGGGTGAGGTCTCCGGCAGGCTCGACCGCCTGCCGATCCGGCTGCGGATCGACCCGGGCGTTCCCGTCACCGCCGTGACCGTCCAGATCGCCCGTGTGCTGAAGAACCTGCTCGACAACGCTCAGCGGCACACCAGGAGCCTGGTCGAGGTCAGCGTGCGGCGCAACGGGCCTTTCGCCGAACTGGCCGTCGACGACGACGGAGCCGGCATCCCCGAGCCCGACAGGGAGCGCGTCTTCGAGCGCTTCACCCGGCTGGACACGGCCCGCAGCCGCGACCACGGCGGCACCGGCCTGGGGCTGGCGATCGCCCGCGAGATCGCGCACGCCCATCAGGGCACCCTGGAGGCGGTGGAGTCGCCCAGCGGCGGCGCCCGGTTCCTGCTCCGCCTGCCTCTCGCCGGGGCATAGGCCCGCATCTCACAGCCGGGCGGCGTCTCAGCCCAGGCGGATGACGTTCCACGACACCGGGGGCAACAACACGCGCAGAGGGTCGTGCTCGATGTCCGGGTTGGGGCGGGGCGCGATCCGGCCGGGGGCGTCGGCGGTGTTGCGGGCGTAGACGTCGGGATCGGTCAGGGTGGTGGCTTCGACAATCCGGGCGTCACCGAGAGCCCGGGCGTCGATGACGAGGGAGAGCGGCCGGTCGGTCGACCGGTTGACCGCGAATAGGGTCGTGCCCTCTTCGGAGTGGGTGGCGACCGCGTGGAGCAGCGGCACCTCGCCGTACTCGGCCGTCTCGTACAGCGGTGAGACCGGTTCGACCCGCAGCACGTCGCCCGCCGCGTACCGGGACGCCTGGGCGAACGGATGGAAGGTGGTCTGCCGCCACGCCCGCCCGCCCGGCTCGGTCATGATGGGCGCGATGACGTTGACCAGCTGGGCCAGCGAGGCTGCGGTCACCCGGTCACTGTTGCGCAGCAGGGTGATCAGCAGGCCGCCGAGGGCCACCGCGTCCGCCAGGTGATAGTGGTCCTCCAGCAGCGGCGGAGCGATCGGCCAGTCCTCCGGCGGCCCGGCCGACTGGAACCGGCTGAGGTACCAGACGTTCCACTCGTCGAACGAGACGTCGATCCTCTTGCGGGATCTGAGCCTCGCCCCGACGTGGTCGGCAGTGGCGACAACCGAGGAGATGAAGTACTCCATGTCGGTCGAGCAGGCCAGGAAGCTCCCCAGGTCCCCCTTCTTCTCCTCGTAGTAGGCGTGGCAGGAGATGTAGTCGACGACGTCGTAGGCCTCCTCCAGCACGGTGGCCTCCCAGGCGCCGAAGGTCGGCATGGAGGACCCGGAGCTGCCGCAGGCGACGAGCTCCAGGCCGGGGTCGACCATGCGCATGGCGCGGGCGGTCTCGGCGGCGAGCCTGCCGTACTCGCGGGCCGTCTTGTGGCCCGTCTGCCAGGGGCCGTCCATCTCGTTGCCGAGGCACCAGATCCTGATGCCGTGCGGCTCCGCCGTCCCGTTGGCGATGCGACGGTCGGACAGCGCCGTGCCCCCGGGGTGGTTGCAGTACTCCAGTAGGTCGAGGGCCTCGGCGATGCCGCGGGTGCCGAGGTTGACCGCCATCATCGGCTCGACCCCGGCCTTACGGCACCAGCGCACGAACTCGTCGACGCCGACCTCGTTCGTCTCGGTGCTGTGCCAGGCCAGGTCGAGCCGTCGCGGCCGCCCGGAGATCGGCCCGACACCGTCCTCCCAGCGATATCCGGAGACGAAGTTGCCCCCCGGGTAGCGGACCGTGGAAACGCCGAGCTCCCTGGTGAGGGAGAGGACGTCGCGGCGGAAGCCGTCTTCGTCGGCGGTCGGATGGGACGGCTCGTAGACGCCGGTGTAGACGCAGCGGCCGAGATGCTCGACGAACGTGCCGAAGGTGCGACGCCGTACCGGTGCCACCAGGAACGCGGGGTCGATCGTGAGATGTGCCTCGTGCACGGTGAGACTCCTCTGTGGGGGGACGCGGAGGGTTCAGCGGGGCGGATAGTCGCCGAGGCCGTCGCGGAGCCGGTCGAAGACCCGGCGGACGTCGTCGTGGTGGGCCCGCTCGACCGCCTCGTCGTCGTCGCCCGCGGCCACCCGCTCACGCAGCCGGCGGTACAGCGCACGCTGCGCGCCGATCAGGGTCGAGGCGACGATCGACGGGATGGGATCGTCGGGATCCGCGCCGGCCTCGGCCGCCACGGCCTCCGCGAGAGTGCTCACGAGATGAGCGTTGACCTCGTACATCTTCCGCTGCAACGACGGGTTGGCGTTCACCAGGTCGAAGAACCCGCGGGGGTGCGCCTGGTCCCGCCGGATGCCCGCCACGAGCCGGGTCTGCGACAGGCACAACTGCCGGAAGGAGTCGAGGATCGAGACGCCGGGAGCCCGCTCCCTGACGGCGGCCAGTGACATGGCCTCACGTTCCTCCGCCCGGTAGAAGACCAGGTCCTCTTTCGTGGGGAAGTGGTTGAACACCGTCTTCTTCGACACCTGGGCGACCGCGGCGATCTCGTCGACCGTCACGTCGTCGAAGCCCCGGGCACGAAAGAGCGAGGCGGCGGTGTCGGCGATGAGCTGACGCGTCTGGCTCTTCTTCATCTCACGCAGCCCGCCCGGTCGCATGGGCACAGCGTAGCGGTTCATACCTTGCTCCCGATTTGACTACACTAAGAGCATTATTACACTTGGAGTACTTAAATCAGGAGATCACATGACACAACCGGCGGTCGCCACGACCCGCCTGACCAAGCGCTACGGCGATTTCGACGCGGTGCGGGGCATCGACCTGACCGTCGAGAGCGGCGAGACGTTCGGCTTCCTCGGCCCGAACGGCGCAGGGAAGTCCACGACCATCAGCATGTTGTGCACCCTCGTGACCCCTACGGGAGGAACCGCGAGCGTCGCCGGGCACGACATCGTGCGGGAGCGCGACGAGGTGCGCCGCAACATCGGGCTGGTCTTCCAGGACACCACCCTGGACGGCTATCTCACCGCCGAGCAGAACCTCCGGCTGCACGCCGGTCTGTACGGCGTGCCGAAGAGCGAACTCGAGGCCCGGCTCCGGCACGTGCTCGACATGGTCGGCCTGTGGGACCGGCGCGCGAGCAAGGTGAACACGTTCTCCGGTGGAATGAAACGGCGGCTGGAGATCGGCCGCGGCCTGCTCCACTCGCCCCGCGTGTTGTTCCTCGACGAGCCGACCGTCGGCCTCGACCCCCAGACGCGCAGCTCCATCTGGGCCTACATCCGCGAGCTCAAGCAGGCCGAGGAGATCACGATCTTCCTGACGACCCACTACATGGACGAGGCCGAGAACTGCGACCGGATCGCGATCATGGATCACGGCCAGATCATCGCCCTCGACACACCCGAGGCGTTGAAGGCGGGCGTGGGCAAGGACCGCGTCCGGATCGAAACCGACGACAACGACAAGGCGATCGCCGTCCTGGCCGAGCGGTTCGGGCTGGAGGCGACCGCGTCCGAGGGCGCCGTCACCTTCTTCGTGGAGCAGGGCGAGAAGTTCGTCCCCACGCTCTTCGGGGAGTTCCCCCTGTCGATCCGGGCCGTCAACGTCGCCCGACCGAGCCTCGACGACGTGTTCATGTCCTACACGGGCAAGACCATGCGTGACGCGGAGGCGACCGCCGGCCAGCGTGGCCGGGACACCATGGCGAAGTTCCGAGGAGTGCGCCGATGACCGCCGTCCAGACCGCGCCGGTGTCGCGGATCCGGGTTCCCCGCCGCAGCTTCGCCGGTGAGTTGCGCGCCATCAAGATCGTCTGGCAGCGAGAGCTCATCCGGTTCTTCAGCGACCGGCTGCGGATCCTCACCTCGCTGGTGCAGCCGTTCCTGTTCCTGTTCGTCCTGGGCACCGGCCTGTCGCAGCTGACGTCCGGCGGCACGGGCGGCCTCAGCCTGCGTACGTTCCTCTACCCGGGCATCCTCGCCATGGCCGTGCTGTTCACCGCGATGGCCTCCGCCGCCTCGATCGTCTGGGACCGCGAGTTCGGCTTCCTGCGCGAGATGCTGGTCGCGCCGGTCCGCCGCAGCTCGATCGTCATCGGCAAGTGCGCGGGCGGCGCCACCGTCGCCGCCTTCCAGGGCGTCATCGTCATCTGCATCGCCGGCCTGGTCGGCGTGCCGTACGCGCCGGGGCTCGTGCTCGGTGTGTTCGGCATCCAGTTGCTGCTGGCGTTCACCATCACGGCCTTCGGGGTCATGATGTCCGCCCGGATCAAGCAGATGCAGTCGTTCATGGCGCTCACGCAGATGCTGATCCTCCCGCTGTACTTCCTGTCCGGCGCCGTCTTCCCGGCGTCGAACCTGCCCGGGTGGCTGACCGTGCTCAACCGCATCGACCCGCTCGCCTACGCGGTGGACCCCATCAGGCGGATCGTGTTCTCCCACCTGACGCTGGATCCCGCCGTACGGCAGCGGCTCGACGCGGGCATGACCTGGGGGAGCTGGCGGGTGCCCACCCTGCTCGAGGTCGGCGTCGTGGCGGCCATCGGGGCCGTCCTGCTGGCGATCGCGATCGCGGAGTTCAGCAAGACGGACTGAGCGGGCCAGGTCTCCACCGAGCACGCGGAGGCGGAGGTCGACGACGACGCCCTCGCGGCCTACCTCGACGAGACGGACGAGACAAGGAATCGACATGTGCGCAATCACGGGCTGGGTGTCGTTCGAGCGTGACCTGGGGGAGGCGCTGCCCACGCTCGAGGCGATGACCCTGACCATGGCCCGCCGGGGGCCGGACGACCACGGGACCTGGGTGGCCGGGCACGCGGCTCTCGGCCACCGCCGTCTCGCGATCATCGACCTGCCCGGCGGACGGCAGCCGATGAGCGTGCGCACCCCCGAGGGCGACGTCGCGCTCGTCTACTCCGGCGAGACGTACAACCTCGCCGAGTTGCGGCGCGAACTCCTGCGGCGCGGTCACACGCTGCGCACGACGTCCGACACCGAGGTGGTGCTGCACGGCTACCTGGAGTGGGGCGAGGCGGTGGCGGAGCACCTGAACGGCATGTTCGCCTTCGCGATCTGGGACGGCCGGCGGGACACGCTGGTGATGGTCCGCGACCGCATGGGGGTCAAGCCGCTCTTCTACCACCCGACGTCCGACGGGGTGCTGTTCGGTTCCGAACCCAAGGCCATCCTCGCCAACCCGCTCGCCGAGACGGCCGTCGGGCTCGACGGGCTCAGGGAGATGTTCGCCTTCGTCAGGACGCCCGGTCTCGCGATCTGGAAGGGCATGCGCGAGGTCGAGCCGGGGACCGTCGTCAGCGTCGGCCGCGACGGGATCCGCGTCGACAGGTACTGGTCCCTAAGGACGGCGCCCCACACCGACGACCAGGAGACGACGGTCGCCCGGGTCCGCGACCTGCTCGAGGACATCGTCGGCCGCCAGCTCATCGCCGACGTGCCGCGCTGCACGCTCCTGTCCGGCGGGCTGGACTCCTCGGCCCTGACGGCGATCGCCGCCCGGCGGTTGTCGGGCACGGGGGAGAGGCTGCGCAGCTTCGCGGTCGACTTCGCCGGGCAGGAGGAGAACTTCGTCGCCACCGCGCACCGCGCCACACGCGACGCCCCTTACGTGCACGACGTCGCCGAGCTGTCCGGCACCGACCACGAGGACATCGTGCTCGGCTCCGCCGCTCTCGCCGATCCCGGGACGCGGGCCGACGTCATCCGCGCCCGGGACGCCCCCGTCGGGCTGGGAGACATGGACGCCTCCCTCCATCTGCTGTTCTCGGCCGTCCGCCGCCACTCGACCGTCGCGCTGTCGGGCGAGTCCGCCGACGAGGTGTTCGGCGGATACCGGCAGTTCTTCGATCCCAAGGTCAGGCAGGCGGACACCTTCCCCTGGCTGGCGTCCTTCGCGGGCGGCTCACGGCCGCGCACCTTCCTCGACCCCGGCCTGAGCCGCGCGCTCGACCTCGGCCGCTACATCGGGGACGCGTACGGCACGGCCGTCGCCGGGGTCGGGCGGCTGGACGGCGAGAGCGACCTCGAGCACCGGATGCGCCGGATCTCCTACCTCTACCTCACCCGGTTCGTCCGCGTCCTGCTGGACCGCAAGGACCGCGCCAGCATGGCCGTGGGCCTCGAGGTGCGGGTGCCGTTCTGCGACCACCGGCTCGTGGAGTACGTCTACAACGTCCCCTGGGCGCTCAAGTCGTACGACGGGCGCGAGAAGAGCCTCCTGCGCGGCGCGACCGCCGACCTGCTGCCGCAGTCGGTGGTGGACAGGACGAAGAGCCCCTATCCGTCCACGCAGGATCCGGCGTACACGGCCACGATGCGCGGCAACGCGCGCGACCTGCTCGCCGACCCGGCCGACCCGGTGTTCGGGCTCATCGACCGCGACGGCCTGCGCCGCGCCGTCGAGGCGACGGACCCGCGGGTCGTGCCCCTCGCCCGCCGCCTGTTCGAGCGCGCCCTCGACCTGTCCCTCTGGCTCCGGATGTACAAGCCGGTCATCACGACGTCGTAGGGCACGGAGACGACGAGGCCCCCGCACTCGACGGAGTGCGGGGGCCCGATCGTTCGCGGAGAGGTTACGCGAGGCGGTAGGCGACCATGAAGGTCTCGGTCGGGAACGTCGTCTCCCGCAGGGGGATGATCGTCCGCGGAGCCTCGATGATCGTGATCGTCGAGCCGCTCACCTTCGAGACGATCACCGTGTGGGAGGGCCTGTTGTGCTCGTCGGGGCGGCTGAGGATCAGGTCGCCCGGCTGCAGGTCGGAGACCCGGTGAATGGTGTAGGCGAAGATGGACGGCCGGTGGTCGTACATGTTGTAGGTCGTCACGGGACCGATGTCGACGCCGGTCCCCTGGTAGAAGGCCCAGCGCATGAGCCCGGAGCAGTCGAAGCCGATCCGCTTGTCCGCGGCGCACGCGCCCGTGGCGTCGTAGCCGTTGATGCCGTCGCAGTACCCCCGGGTCGGGCCCGGGTGGGCGCCGTGGCCGCCGCCCCACGCGTACAGCGGGTGGTTGGTGATCTCGGCGCGGGCGGCCGCGATCGCCGCGTTGACCTTCTCCTGGTGGGTGGAGGACGGCGGAGCCGGTGAGCCGGGGTCCCAGCCGGACGGGTCGCCGCCGGCGGGCGGAGGCGTGTTGTCGCAACGCGGCAGGCCGGCGACGAAGCCGTCCGTGCCCGTCTTGACGTAGTAGTCGGCGACCCAGAGCCCGTCGGTGGTCTTGTCCCAGATGGCCGAGCCGCCGTAGGTGAACTCGCCGTACGCCTGGCACGTGATCGTCACCGTGCTGCCCGACGGGTACTTGTCCGGGTAGGCGTGGTTGCTGAGGCTCTTGGCCGTACGGCCGTCGAGGGTGGCCGTCACGACGTACGAGTGACCGCCGGTGGAGCCGCCCCCGGAGGTGCAGCGGGGCAGGGCGGGGGAGAAGCCGCTGTAGCCGGTCTTGACATAGAAGTCGGGGAGCCACCAGCCGTCGGCGGTGAGGTCCCAGATCGTGCTGCCGTAGGCGGCGGGGCCGCTGTCCTGGCAGCTGATCTCGACGTACTGGCCCTCGAAATACCGGTCGACGGAGGCGTGGTTGTTGACGTCCTTGACGCTGCGGCCGTCGAGCGTCGCCGTCACCGGGAACGAGTGCGGGCCGGTCGCGGGCGGGTCGACCTCGTCGCCGCCGCAACGCGGAAGCTGCGGGGTGGGGCCGCTGTAGCCGGTCTTGACGTAGAAGTCGGGGACCCACAGGTTGTCGTCGGTGAGGTCCCACAGGTTGCTGCCGTACGCGTCGGGGCCCGTGGTCTGGCAGGTGATCCAGACGACGCTGCCGCTCAGGTACTTGTTCACATACGCGTGGTTGTTGACGTCACGCTCGGTGCGCCCGTCGAGGGTGGCCGAGACGGTGTACGGCCGGCCGGTGCCGCTGCCCGGCGTGTTGCCGTTGACGCAGCGGGGCACCTCGTCGGTGAAGCCCGAGTGCCCGGTCTTCACGTAGAAGTCGGGGACCCAGAGGCTGTCGGAGGTGCGGTCCCAGACCGTGCTCCCGTAGGCGTCGGGCCCACTGTCCTGGCAGGTGACCGTGATGGTGCTGCCGTTCGCGTACTTGTTGGGGTACGCGTGGTTGTTCAGGTCCTTGGCCGTGCGCCCGTCCAGGGTCGCGGTGACCGTGTAGGAGTGCGACCCGACGGCGGCCTCGGCCGCGCCGGGCGCCACGAACAGCGCGACGAACAGCGTCGCCGCGCCGACCAGCGGTGCGCATAATTTGCGCAGCCGCGAAGGTCCAGACTTCAAGGGGGGTCCTTTCACAAGAGCGGCGTCAGCCGCGGAGAACGTCGCCTGCTTGGGAGCGGGCGTGCTCGTGGGAGGCGCCGGCGGCCGCGATGGGGAACCGTCCGGCGCCGGAGGGCCTCGTCAGCAGCGCTCGCTCGTCTTGGCGCTCGCCCCGTCGGGGATCCAGCCGATGGCCTGCGTGCACACCGACAGCGTGTTGGTGCCGAGTGACCAGATCTCGGTCGTGTGGGTCCTGCACTGGGTGCCGTTCAGGGTGCTGTTTCCGGGCGTGCCGACGGCGACGCACGCGTCCCACGTGCTGTGCGTGCTCCGGTAGCCCTCCCACACGTAGAGGTAGGCCCAGTTCTTCCCGCACCCCTTGAACTGCTTCACCGACGCGAAGGTCGTCCCGCCCGAGGTGATGTAGGCGGTCGAACCGATCTGCGTGGTCCCGCTGCATCCCGGAGCCGATTCCGCGTGGGCGGTCCCCGAGATCCCGGCGACCGCCGGAGCGCACAGCAGCGCGATGATCGCGCCCTTCGCGAAACGTCCTGCCTTCAAAGGTGCCGCCTTTCTGGCGATGGACTCCCCGGCCGTCTGTCGGCCGGTCAAGGGTCGGAGTCATCATGGGCGGCGATCTTCGTTGTCAGGTAGCGCGTCTTACAGGTTCTGACATGCTCTGACACCCGTCATTGCGCGACGTTGACGACGAAGTAGACCGGGCGTGAGCCGGGGAGGAACGGACGGTCCTCCCCGTCGACCATCTTCCAGCCGACCCAGCAGGAGCCAGGAGTGTCGGGGGCCATGACCGTCACGCTGATGCGCACGTGCGTGCCCGGCTTCGTGTCCGGAATCGGAACCTTGCTCGGCGTGGAGCACGTCCCGTTGTCGGCGGGCAGCGCGACGCGCTCAAGAAAGCGGCCGTGCCACGGGACGGTCCCGATATTGGCGATCTCCCAGGTCTTCGTGAACTGCTGCCCGGGCTCCACGACGGTGCCGTCGGGAATCGTGACGTCGGCCACGAACAGGCTCTGGTCGCCCTTTATCCGGGGAACCGTCAACTCCGGTGTCGCGGCCGCCGATGTCGTCGCCGGTGTCGCCGGTGCCGTCGCCCATGTCGTCGTCGGGTGCGGACTCGATTTGGCGCGAATCGGTGTTCTCTGGCCGTGCCACGGCTGCAGATAGGCCACGGTGCCGGCGGCGGCCACCGCCGTGCATCCCGCCAGGATCAGCGCCGCGCGCCGGTGCCGCCTTCGCGTGGGGACCGGATCGGCCGCGGTCGCGTCCGCGGTCGCGGCCGGCGGTGCGCCGGATCCCGGTTCGCCGACGGGGACTGCCGGAGTGCCCGTCACGAGGTCCGGGACGGCTTCCCGGGTGTCGGCCTGCGATCCCGCCCCGCCCCCATGGCCGTGCGGTCCCGCGGCGCCCCCGTGGCCGTGCGGCCCGTCCGCCGGAACCACCGGGTCGCCGCCATGGCCGTGCGGCTCGTCAGAAAGACCGTCGCTCTCATCCGCGGTGCCGTCTGACGTGTTCTCCGGCTTGTGCGAGGGCGTCTCCGGCTCATCGGCCGCCGTCCGTGGCTCGGGCGCGACCGTTTCGGGTGTGCGTGGCTCGGGCGTGGCCGTTTCGGGTGTGCGTGGCTCGGGCGTGGCCGTTTCGGGCTCGCCCAGTGCCTCGCGCCACCGCGTCCGCCAGTCGTCGACGTCTCCGCCGCACGCCTCGACGAACGCCTCCGTGGTCAGCCAGCTGGGGAAACGCGTCCCCTTGGCCGCCTCGTGCAGCGTCGCGTGGCTGACGGTGCGCGACTTGGCGGCCATCACCCGGAACGACGGATTCCCCGCCTCCGCACGCAGCCCCCGCAGTTCCTTGGCGAAGCGCTCCTGACGTTCCCGCTTGCCTGACACCGCATCATGCACAGCGGCCTCCGTCCTGGCTGTCCGATCACAAGTGTTCCGCGACCGCCGAGAATCTAGCCCCTGCCTTTTAAGCGATCAAACCGGCTTGAAAGGGCCGTGTCAGAGGTCGTGTCGATCATGCCGGACGCGTCCGCAGGGCCGTGCACCGGGGCCGATTCCGCCAACGGTGTAAGGCTCAGTCGATCGAGCGGCCGTTCCGCTCCGTCGCCTCTTTACGCCGATCGCCGCCCACTGGTGCCCGCACGGCCGGGAGGGCTTCCTGACTCGTCTGTCAGACCGCCGGAGGTTCACGGGAGACATCGCGACGCGACTCGGCGATGGCACGGGATGGTGTGGCGACGGGGCCCTATCGTTGACGCATGACCGAACAGCGACGGCTCCACGCCTCCATGCCCGAGAAACCGACTCTCGACGGCCTGGAGTCGGTATGGGTAGCCCGCTGGGAGGCCGAGGGGACCTACCGGTTCGACCGGTCGAAGCCGCGCGAACAGGTCTACTCGATCGACACCCCGCCGCCCACCGTGTCCGGCTCGCTGCACGTGGGCCACGTGTTCTCCTTCACCCATACCGATTTCATGGCCCGCTATCAGCGGATGAACGGCAAGTCGGTCTTCTATCCGATCGGGTGGGACGACAACGGCCTGCCCACCGAGCGCCGCGTCCAGAACGTCTACGGCGTGCGGTGTGACCCGTCGCTTCTCTACGACCCGGACTTCGTGCCGCCGGAGAAGCCGGGCAAGCGCGACGTGTCGATCTCGCGGCGCAACTTCGTGGAGCTCTGCCACAAGCTGACCGCCATCGACGAGCAGGCGTTCGAGGCGGTCTGGCGGCGGGTCGGCCTGTCGGTCGACTGGTCGCTGCTCTACACGACGATCAGCGACGAGGCGCGGGCCGTCTCGCAGCGGGCCTTCCTGCGGAACCTGGACCGGGGCGAGGCCTACCTGGCCGAGGCTCCCACGTTGTGGGACGTGACGTTCCGTACGGCCGTCGCCCAGGCCGAGCTGGAGGACAGGGAATGGCCGGGCGCCTTCCACCGCGTCTCCTTCCGCGGAGACCGGGGGCCCGTCTGGATCGAGACGACCCGACCCGAGCTGATCCCCGCCTGTGTGGCGCTGGTCGCGCATCCCGACGACGAGCGTTACCGGCCGCTGTTCGGCACGAGTGTGCGCACCCCGTTGTTCGACGTGGAGGTGCCGGTCCTCGCCCATCGCCTGGCCGAGCGGGACAAGGGTTCGGGCATCGCGATGATCTGCACGTTCGGCGACGTCACCGACGTCACCTGGTGGCGGGAGCTGGGGCTGCCGACCCGCCCGGTCATCGGGTGGGACGGCAGGCTGCTCGCGGACCCGCCCGCGGGCGTGGCGGCCGAGCCGTACAAGGAACTGGCGGGCAAGACCGTGCACAGCGCGCGCGAGCGGATCGTGGAACTGCTGCGCGAGTCCGGCGACCTCGACGGCGAGCCGCGGCCGGTGTCCCGCCCGGTCAAGTTCTACGAGCGCGGAGACAAGCCGCTGGAGATCGTGACCACCCGGCAGTGGTACATCCGCAACGGCGGGCGTGACGCGGGCCTGCGGGAACGGATGCTGGACCGGGGGCGCGAGCTGTCCTGGCATCCGCGGCACATGCGCGTGCGCTACGAGAACTGGGTCGAAGGTCTCGCGGGAGACTGGCTGATCTCCCGGCAGCGGTTCTTCGGCGTGCCGTTCCCGGTGTGGTACCGGCTCGACGCCGCCGGAGAGCCGGTTTACGACGAGCCGATCACTCCCCCGGAGGGGACGTTGCCGGTGGATCCCACCTCGGACGTGCCGCCCGGCTACAGGGAGGACCAGCGCGGAGTGCCCGGCGGGTTCATGGCCGACCCCGACGTGATGGACACCTGGGCCACCTCGTCGCTGACACCGCAGATCGCGGGCCGCTGGGAGACCGACGGGGATCTGTTCGGACGGGTCTTCCCCGCCGACCTGCGCCCGCAGTCGCACGAGATCATCCGGACGTGGCTCTTCGCGACGGTGGTCAGGTCGGACCTGGAGTTCGGCGGCCTGCCCTGGAGCGACGTCGCGATCTCCGGGTGGATCCTCGACCCCGACCGCAAGAAGATGTCGAAATCCAAGGGCAACGTCGTCACCCCGATGGACCTGCTGGAGCAGCACGGCTCGGACGCGGTGCGCTACTGGGCGGCCAACGGCCGTTACGGCGTGGACACCGCCTTCGACGCCGGGCAGCTCAAGATCGGCAGGCGGCTGGCGATCAAGATCCTGAACGCGTCGAGGTTCGTGCTCGGGCTGGGCGACGGCGACGGGGAGATCACGGAGCCGGTCGACCTGTCCATGCTGGCGCAACTGGCGGATGTCGTGCGCGAGGCGACGGACGCCTTCGAGGCCTACGACCACACCCGCGCGATCGAGGTGGTCGAGCGCTTCTTCTGGATGTTCTGCGACGACTACCTGGAACTGGTGAAGGGACGGGCGTACGGCGGAGCCGACGCTCCGGCCGCGTCGGCCCGTGCGGCCCTGCGGCAGGCGCTCGACACGTTGTTGCGGTTGTTCGCCCCGTTCATGCCGTTCGTCACCGAGGAGGTCTGGTCGTGGTGGCGTGAGGGCTCCGTCCACCGCGCGCCGTGGCCGGTGCCGGAGCGCGGCGCGGGCGACCCCGCCGTGTTGTCGGCGGCGGGGGAGGTGCTCAGGCACGTGCGCAAGGCGAAGTCCGAGGCGAAGGTGTCGATGCGCGCCGAGGTCTCCGGCGTGACCGTCAGCGGGCGTGGGGCCGGTCTCGTCCGTCTGGGCGAGCAGGACGTGCGCGCCGCCGGCAACATCGGGGATCTCGTCCTGGCCGAGAACGGCGGAGACCTCGCGGTCGAGGTCGTCCTGGCCTGAGTCGGAGGAAGGCGCCGGTCCATCGGCTTCCCGCCCCGGATGAACGAGTGAGGGGCCCGGCTCATGCCGGGCCCCTCAGTTCTATGTCCTGTACGGCTGGGCCGTACAGAACATGGTCAGTGCGCCATCACCGGGACCGTCGACGAGTCCTGCTGGCCGTCCTCGCTCGAAGACGACACGACGGTGGCGCCCTGGCGCCCGGTGTTGATGAAGGTGGCGGCGATGATCGCCGACACCAGCAGGATGCCCACGGCCCACCAGATCGCGGTGGCGTACCCGTGCACCGCGGCCTCATTGGCGAAGCCGACCTTGCCGAGGGTGGCCGCCTGGGCGCCGTGGGAGGCGACCCAACTGGTCACGGCGCTCGCGGCGATGGTGTTGAGCAGAGCGGTGCCGATGGCGCCGCCGACCTGCTGCGAGGTGTTCACCATCGCGGAGGCGACGCCCGAGTCGCGCGGCTGGACGCCGTACGTCGCGAGGCTCATCGCCGGCATGAACGCCGTGCCCATGCCGAGGCCGAGCAGGATCTGTGCGGGCAGCACCAGGCCCGCGTAGGAGCTGTCGGTCTGCATCTGGGTCAGGATCAGCATGCCGATCGCGGCGGTCAGGAAGCCCGGCGCCATCAGCAGGCGCGGCGGCACCCGGGTCATGAGGCGTGCGCCGATCTGCGTCGAACCGGTGATCATTCCGGCGATCATCGGCAGGAAGGCGAAGCCCGTCTGGACGGGCGAGTACCCCTTGACGACCTGCAGGTAGTAGGTCAGGAAGAGGAACAGGCCGAACATCGCGATGATGGCCAGGCCGAGCGACAGGTAGACGCCGCCGCGGTTGCGGTCGGTCACCACACGCAGGGGCAGGAGCGGAGACCGCACCTTGCCCTCGACCAGCGCGAACGCGGCGAGCAGCACGACAGCCCCGACGAACAGGCCGATGGTCACGCCCGCGGTCCAGCCGTCGGTCTCGGCGCGGGTGAAGCCGTAGACCAGGGAGACGAGACCGAGGGTCGCCAAGATGACGCCGGGGATGTCCAGGCCGTTGCTGTTGCGGCTGCCCGCAGGCTCGCGGATGACGAGGAACGCGCCGGTGGCGGCGACGGCCGCGAACGGGATGTTGACGAAGAACGTCCAGCGCCAATCGAGGTACTCGGTCAGGAAGCCGCCGAGGATCAGACCGAGGGCGCCGCCGCCGCCGGCGATGGCACCGTAGATGCCGAACGCCTTCGCGCGCTCCCTCACCTCGGTGAACGTGACCGCGAGCAGCGAAAGCGCGGCCGGTGCGAGCAACGCGCCGAACGCACCTTGCAGCGCGCGGGCGCCGAGCAGCATCGCCTCGTTGGCCGCGGCGCCCCCGACGGCCGAGGCGGTGGCGAAACCGATGAGACCGATGGTGAAGGCGCGCTTGCGTCCCCACAGGTCGGAGATGCGGCCGCCGAAGAGCAGCAGCCCGCCGAATGCCAGGGCGTAGGCCGTGATGACCCACTGGCGGTTGGTGTCGGAGATGCCGAGATCGACCTGGGCGGAGGGCAACGCGATGTTCACGATGGTTCCGTCGAGAACGACCATCAGCTGGGCTATGGCGATGAACGCAAGGGCTTTCCAGCGCCGCGGGTCCGGCTGGACCTGGGCCGTTTCAGGCATGGAGATACTCACTAACGATGTAAGAAAGGCGAAATTGCAGGTGGACAGCAGATGAGGGACGAAGAGCTGAAGGGTGGTCGGCGTGGTCAGTTCTGGCCGCGAAGGTCCTCGAACGTCGCGGCCGCGCCGGGCAGGGGGGATCGCGCCGGAGCGCGGAGCCCGTCGAGGAAAAGCTCGAGGTGACGATCGATGAACCGGCCGAGGTTCAGGCAGCCGGTGCCGGGCAGTGGGCGGGTGAGCTGCGGCAGCGCGATCAGGACGTCTCCGGGGCCGACGTCGGGGCGCAGCACCCCTGCGTCGCGTGCCCGGTCCATGATGCTCTGCACCGCCTGTTCGAGACGATCACGTTTGTCCGTGAACTCCGTCGGCATCGGCGGGCAGACATCGGACAGGATCGGGCACAGAGCCCCGATACGCTCGTCGGCCGCGCCGTGGACGAAGCGCCGCAGCGCCTCGAACGCGTCGGGCTCGTCCGTGAGCGCCGACTCCGCCAGCTTCACGATTCGGTTCATGACCTCCAGGGTCACCTGACGGATCAGTTCCGTGCGATCGGCGAAGTGCCGGTAGATGGTGGCGTTCCCCACCCCGGCCCGCCGCGCGATCTCATCGAGGGTCACGTCCGCGCCGAACTCCACGAACGCCTCACGTGCGGCTGTCACGATCCGCTCCCGATTGCGCGACGCGTCCGCCCGCAGCCGGGGAGCACCGCTCCGCTCGACGGTCGTGCTCGCGGAACCCACGGCGACCCTCCGTTACCTCTTGTATGGACTTTCGTCATCTGTCGTACATAAGTGGGGAAGTTCTCCCCGTTTCTGTGACGTACGTGCAAACAGGGAGACCGTCCCCGGTTATTTCGATGCGCGCCGTGAGCTGTGTCACACGCATCACCGAACGAAAAAACTGTCTTGACGATTCAAGTTGTCGGTGGGAAGGTGATGTCACACCACGAGAGACGGGAAACCTGACGTGCGCAAGATCATCGCTGGGTTCTTCATTTCGCTGGACGGCGTCGTCGAGGCGCCTGACCAGTGGCACTTCCCCTACTTCGACGACGACATGGGCGCGGCCATCGGCGCCCAGATGGAGGAGTCGGACGCGCTCCTCATGGGGCGGGTCATGTACCAGGAATGGGCCGCCTACTGGCCCGGCAAGACCGCCGAGGACGACCCGTTCGCCGGATACATCAACACCATCGGCAAGTACGTCGTCTCGAACACGCTCGAGTCCGCCGACTGGGAGAACACCATGCTGCTCCGCGGCGACCTCGTCGAGCAGATCACCGAGCTGAAGAACCGGCCGGGCAAGAACATCAGCATGAGCGGCAGCACCACGCTCGTCCGATCGCTCCTCCGCCACGGCCTGCTCGACGAACTGCGTCTCCTGGTCCACCCGATCGCCGTCGGCAAGGGGCAGCGGCTGTTCGAGGAGGGGCAGCAGATCCCGCTGAAGCTCACCTCTTCGACGACCTTCAAGACCGGTGTGCTCTCCCTGATCTACGAGCCCGCGGAGAAGTGATCGGCGCGGGCGTCCTCCGGCCGGCGGTTCGCTACTCGAACGGGTCCCACGCCGTGGCGTACCGCAGGAGCGAACGCGCGAGGTCCTCATGCCGGGCGATCCACATGTCGTCGAAGAGGAACCACTGCTGGTGCCCGAAGAAGCCGCTCAGGTGGATCGACAACTGAGCCAGGTGCTCGTCGCTGCGCATGAGCGTGCGGCCCGGATCCCGGCCGGAGAACACGCCGGGGTCCGCCAGTTGCGCGAGCGCGAAGCGGTGCGCCTCGCCGTGCTCGCCGTACAACTCGGCCGGCCTGTCCTCGAAGGAGGGCCACACGTTGCGCCGTTCGAGCGCGGGGCCGAGGTCGTCGTCTTCAGGGGCGACCAGGGCGCGGAGTTCCAGCAGCTCGACCGGCCACCTCTTCAGGTCGTCGGTCGTGGCGCGAAGGTGCGCCGCCAGTCCGGGCAGGCGGACGCCGGGGAAGGTGAACGGCGGCTCCTGGCAGATGCTGTCGCCGTCGTAGAAGGTCAGCAGGACGGCATGCGTGGCGCCGGCGCCCGGAACTTCGGCGGCGTCGGACGGCAGCGGCCAATCGTGCAGCAGGTACGCCACCTCGCCGGTGCGGGTGTCGTCGAAGAAGAAGTACGGCAACGTGACCTCGTCGTCGTCGGTCAGCACCCGCACGCTGTGTGCGTCGACACGCAACTCGCCCTCGAAGTAGAGATGCTCCTGGAGGAGGTCGCGCAGTTCCTGCCAGGACTCCGGCGCGGCGAGGCCGTGTTCGCGGGCCCGATCGAAGATCGTGTGCAGGCCGTACACGTCACCGCCGAGCTCCGCCCCGAGCCAGGTGTCGACGTCCTGGTTCTGGCCGGTCACCACTTCGGCCCACCCGCGGCGGAACCAGCCGAGCACGGTGGCGTCGGGCAGCCGGCGGACCCTCTTGCTGAGCGGGCCTTCGTAGGGGGTGCGGTAGACGAAGAAGATCATGCGCTGAACCTGCCAGACGCCCCCGACAAAACCCGGCCGGCGGGAGAGTCGGTGTGGAAAGGCCCTGGGCGACGGCGCCCCTACGTCGTGGCGCCGGGCCGTGGACGATGGACGGCCAGCACCCTGGCGAGGTTCTCGGACAGGGGCCGCGCCGAGTCGACCACCATGGCCTGCTCGGGCCAGGGCGTCCAATCGCCCCGCCGCCGCTGTACGGAGTCCCAGGTCGGCTCCGGAATGGCCAGCCCGCGATCGCGTGTTTCCAGGCGCTCCCGGTGCAGTCGTGCGTCGGAGCACACGCATTCGACGACGCCCAGCGGCACGTCGTTCCTGGCGGCGATCTCGCGCCAGGCGTCCCGCGCCTCATCGGCGTCGTTCACGGCGTCCGCCACCACCGCCTGGCCGAGGGCGAGGTGGTCATCGGCCATGCGCTGGGCCACGCCGTACGCGGCCAGGCCGGTGGTGAACCCTCGTGGCAATCCGGCGGCCAGCAGGGCCGACTCGATCGGGTCCACAGAGAACACCGCCGCGGGAAGCGCGCGGCCGAGTGCTTGCGCCAGTGTGCTCTTGCCTGTTCCCGGCAACCCGGACAGCAGGATCATCATCAGCACATCCTGCCCGAGAGGCGGCGATCCCGTCGGGCGGGCGGAACTGTCGATCCAGGCACAGGCCGTTCGTATGGACAGTGAGAGGCGGGCCCCGCCGATGTCCGGGAGGATCACATCCGATGGAAGCGGGGTCGTTCAGGGGGACAAGGAGGACTGACATCCGCCATGGCGCATCCGTCCACCTCGGAGATCGACGGCGTGTTCCGCCGGGAGTACGGCCGGGCGGTGGCCGTGCTGGTCCGTGCCTTCGGCGACATCGACGTCGCCGAGGAGGCCGTCCAGGACGCCTTCACCACGGCGGTGCAACGCTGGCCCTCCGACGGCCCGCCTCCGAGCCCGGCGGGCTGGATCATCACCACCGCCCGGAACCGGGCGATCGACCGCCTGCGGCGTGAGGCGTCCCGCGAGGACCGGCACGCACAGGCGGCCCTGCTGCACGCCAGGAACGAACCGGCCGAGGAGGGGCCCGTGCACGACGACCGGCTGCGTCTGATCTTCACCTGCTGTCACCCCGCGCTCGCCCCCGCCGCCCAGGTGGCGCTGACGCTGCGACTCCTGGGCGGGCTGACCACCGCCGAGATCGCCGGGGCCTTCCTGGTGCCCGAGCCGACCATGGCCCAGCGGCTGGTCCGGGCCAAGGGCAAGATCCGTGACGCGCGCATCCCGTATCGGGTCCCGAGGGAGGCCGACCTCCCCGGGCGGCTCCAGGCCGTGCTCGCCGTGATCTACCTGATCTTCAACGAGGGCTACACGGCCAGTTCCGGCGATCGTCTGGTCCGTGAGGACCTCTGCGCCGAGGCCGTACGGCTGGGACGGCTCCTGGCCGAACTCATGCCCGACGAGCCGGAGGCCATGGGGCTCCTCGCGCTGATGTTGCTCGTCGAGTCCCGCCGCCACGCCCGCACCACCGTGGCCGGCGATCTCGTCCTGCTGGCCGACCAGGACCGCGGCCGGTGGGACCGCGACCTCGTCGCCGAAGGGCAGGGCCTCGTCCGCCGGTGCCTCCGCCGGGACAGGCCCGGGCCGTACCAGATCCAGGCGGCGATCAACGCCGTCCACAGTGACGCGGACACCGCGTCCGCCACCGACTGGCGGCAGATCCTCGAGTTGTACGACCTGCTCCTGACGGTCGCCCCGACCCCGGTCGTGGCTCTCAACCGCGCGGTCGCCGTGGCCGAGGTGGACGGCCCGGAGCCGGCGCTCGCCCTCGTGGACGGTCTTGATCTGGACGCGTATCACCTGTTCCACGCCGTACGCGCCGACCTGCTCCGGCGCCTGGGTCGCGACGCGGAGGCGGTGCGGGCGTACGAGGCGGCGATCGCCCGCGCGGACAACGCCGCGGAGCGCGCCTTCCTGATCCGCCGCCGCGACACGATCACCCGGACGTGAGGAAGAGCCGCTCGAGGTGGTAGTCGACCGTCGCGACCACCTCCTCCGGGGAGAGGTGGCCGATCAGGGCGGGGTTCACCAGCCCCTGGGCCATCGTGTACAGGATCACCGCCTCGATCCCCGCGTCGAGGTCCGCGCGCACCTGGCCGAGTTCCTGCGCGGCGCGGATCTGCTCGGCATAGAAGCCGATGACGTACGGCAGAGCCTGGCGGAGCAGATCCGCCGGTTCGTCGGCGACGACTGATCGGGCCAGAAAGGCGAGGCCGATGCGGGCCTCCGAACGGCGTTCGTCGTCGAGCGGGAGGAGTTCCAGGATCGCGGCCCGCAGAAACGCCCGCGGCGACGGCGCATCCATGGCGGTGGCCACCCGTTCGCCGATCCTGGCGTTCAGCTGGATCATGGCGAACATGAGCATCTGGTCCTTGCTGGCGAAATAGTGCTGGACCATGCCCATCGACACCCCTGCCTCCGCCGCGACCTCCCGCAGGCTCACCGCGTCCAGCCCCTCCCTGGACGCGATGCGGAGCAGGGCGTCGGCGATGTGCCGCCGCCGCGCCTCGTGATCGACGATCTTGGGCATCTCCGGTCTTTCCAATGCAGTCGTATTGATTCCCCGGTTGGCGCACTTTACGATGCGAGTGCATTGTAATCGCCCCGGGAGGACGAACCATGCCCATCGTTCACCTGTGCACCAGAGATCAGTCCACATGCGGGTGCTGATCATCGGGCTCGGCACCCGTGGCGACGTCGCACCTTACACCGGCCTGGGAGCCCGCCTCCGCGACGCGGGCCATGAGGTCGCGATCGCCGCACACCAGCCCTACGGCCATCTGGTGACCGCCTCCGGCCTGGAATTCCGCGCCATTCCCGGAGATCCGATTCCGCTCCTTCCCGTGTCGGCGGGCGGGGCGAAGGTCGCGCCGGTGGCCAAAGCCAGGATGTTCGCCGACTACGGCAGGAAATCGGCCGACGGGATCGTCCAGGCCGCGGAGCGGGGCGCCGACGTGCTGCTCCTGAATGCGCCGGCGTCCGCCGGTTACCACGTGGCCGAGGCCATGAGTCTCCCCAGCATCGGGGTCCATCTGCAGCCGATAGAGCCGACGGGAGACTTTCCGCCGGTCATGGGCGCCTTCCCCCGTTCGCTCGGCCGGTGGGGCAACCGGGCCGCCGCCCGATTGCTGTTCACCGTCCCGTCTCCCGCGCACGCGGGCTCCGCCAAGGACCTGCGGGCCCGGCTCGGCCTTCCCGCGACGACCTCCAGGGAGGTCTACCGGCGCCGCGAGACCACCCGATGGCCGGTCTTCCACGGATACAGCGCCAGCGTGCTCCCTCGTCCGGCGGACTGGCGGGAGGGACTGGAAGTGGCCGGCTACTGGTGGCCCGAGCGCACACCTGGCTGGCGGCCCCCGGCGAAACTGCTCGATTTCCTGGAGTCGGGCCCGCCCCCGGTGTTCGTCGGATTCGGCAGTATGGCCTCCGCGAACCTCGACCGGCACACCGAAATCGCGCTGGCAGCGCTGCGACGGGCGCGGCTGCGGGGCGTGTTGCAGACCGGGCCCGCGGGCATGGCGGCGGAGGGCGACGACGTGCTGGGCGTCGAGGACGTGCCGCACGACTGGCTGTTCCCGCGGATGGCCGCGGTGGTCCACCATGCGGGAAGCGGGACCACAGCGGCCGGAATCCGCGCGGGTGTTCCCGCCGTGGGCCTGCCCGCCGTAGCCGATCAGCGTCTGTGGGCCTCGCGGCTGGCCACGCTGGGTGTGGGTCCTGGTGCGATTCCGTTCCGGAGCCTGTCGGCCGGCCGGCTGGCCGCCGCCCTCGGCGCCGCCGTGTCCGACCAGACCTATCGGCGCAGGGCCGCCGAGCTCGCCGGTCGTGTCGACGCGGAGGACGGCGCCCTGGCGGTCGTCGAGGCCGTGGGCAGGTTGGCCGGCTGACGTGGCCCGAGTCATCCGGCCGGCCGGGCGTAATGTGGGGAGGTGGCCCCGGACGTCCGGATAGTGCTCAACGGGGGGTGTCATGGCCACCTATGAATTTCTGTGCCCGGCCTGCGGGCCGTTCGACGTGGTCCTGCCGATGGGGACCGCGTCGGCGCATCGGGAGTGCCCGTGGTGTGGCGCGGGTGCCCGCCGGGTCTACTCCACCCCCCGCCTGTCCCGGCTGGCCCCGGCACTGGCCGGCGCGCTGGCGCGGGAGGAGCGGAGCCGGGACGAGCCCGAGGTCGTCGCCAGCGTGCCGCGGCGCAGGCGGCGCCGCTGACGGCCGCATGAACCGGGCACCCGGGCCCGCGTGGAAGACCGGCCGGTGACCGGTACGGAAACGGGTGCGGAGCCGCGCGCGGAGGCGAGGCGTCGACGAAGGAGGCCGCCATGCCTGAGGTCGTGTTCCAGGTGGACCAGGCACGCTCCATGCGGGATCAGGTGGTGCCCGGCCACAACAGGTGGCATCCGGACATCCCCGCGGTCGTGACCGTACGGCCGGGCGAGGAGTTCCGGGTGGAGTGCAGGGACTGGACCGACGCCCAGATCGGCGACAACGACTCCGCGAACGACGTCCGGGACATCGATCTGACGCTCCCGCACATGCTCAGCGGGCCGATCGCGATCGAGGGGGCGCAACCCGGCGACCTGCTGGTCGTCGACATCCTCGACCTCGGTCCGGTCCCGCAGCAGGCGGGCGAGATCGCGGGACAGGGATGGGGCTACACGGGGATCTTCCCCAAGGTCAACGGAGGAGGCTTCCTCACCGATCATTTCCCCGACGCCTACAAGGCGATCTGGGACTTCCACGGACAGCAGGCGACCTCCCGGCACCTGCCGGGCGTCCGGTTCACGGGGATCACCCATCCCGGCCTGTTCGGCACGGCGCCCTCGCCTGACCTGCTCGCGACCTGGAACCGGCGGGAACAGGCGCTGATCGACACCGATCCCGGCCGCGTCCCGGCGCTGGGCCTGCCGCCGGAGCCACGCAACGCCGTCACCGGTACGGCCACCGGCGCTGTGGCGGCCCGCATCGCGGCGGAGGGCGCCCGCACGGTCCCACCCCGGGAGAACGGCGGGAACCAGGACATCAAGAACTTCACCCGGGGCGCGAGGGTCTTCTGCCCCGTGTTCGTCGAGGGCGCCAAGCTGTCGGTGGGGGATCTTCACTTCAGCCAGGGCGACGGCGAGATCACCTTCTGCGGCGCGATCGAGATGGGCGGGTTCATCGACTTCCACGTCGACCTCATCAAGGGCGGCATGGAGAAGTACGGCGTGACGACCAACCCGATCTTCCTTCCGGGCAACGTCGAGCCGCGTTATTCGGAGTTCCTGTCGTTCATCGGGATCTCGGTGGACCACGAGAGGGACACCAACCACTACCTCGACGCGACCCTGGCGTACCGCCGGGCCTGCCTCAACGCGATCGAGTACCTGAAGAAGTGGGGCTACACGGGCGAGCAGGCGTACCTGCTCCTCGGGTCGGCGCCGATCGAGGGCCGGATCAGCGGGATCGTCGACATCCCGAACGCCTGCTGCTCCCTCTACATACCGACGGCGATCTTCGACTTCGACGTGCGTCCCACGGCGGCGGGTCCCACCAGGGCGGACCGCGGCCGGTGCGCGGTCACCTCCTGAGCCTGTCCATCCGGGCGTCGCCGGTGGTGACGCGGTTGACCGCGTCGAAGGAGCGGACGTAGACCCGGTGGCCGATCGGCTCGCCGGTGCTCAGCAGGTCGAGCATGGCGGTGTCGGAGTCCTCGGTTCTGGCGAGGAAGCGGCGGCCGTCCGCCTCGAGGCGTCCGACGACGATGCCGACGCGGTCGCCTTCACGCCGATGCCTGACGGTGTAGGTCTCAATCGTGCCCCACCCGTCGGCCTGGACGGCCTGCTCCACCCCGGGCCAGGCGTCGATCTCGGCCTGCAGGGTCGCGCTGCGGTCGGGCCGCCACTCACCGGGCGTGGTGGAGTAGACGCCGGCGGAGTACTTGCTCAGCATCCCGCCGTTGGCGCCGACCAGTCCGTACGACCCCGGAGCCGAGCGCAGCCGCTGGACGGTCTCGGCGATGGCGTGCATCGAGTAGTCGTTCCCCGCTCCGCCGAAGAACGGCAGGCCGCCGGTGACGGTCAGGCCCCTCGGGTCGTCGGCGGCCAGGCCCAGGCCGTCGCAGATGTTGGAGACCGCGATGGGGAAACAGCTGTAGAGGTCGATGGTGAGCAGGTCGGCCACGCCGATGCCCGCCACCTCCAGCGCGTGCCGGACCGCCATGATCGACGCGGGGCCGGTGCCGAGGTCGGCACGGTCCAGCAGGTCACGGTCGCGCAGGTCGGCGTGCCCGCGCAGGAAGACCCATCGGTCCTCCGGGACGCCGAGCCGCCGCGCCGCGGCCACCGACATGAGCAGGACGGCGGCCGCCTGGTTGACCTTCTCCCTGGCCACCACATAACGCGTGTACGGCTCGGCGATCATCCGGTTCCGCTCGGTCGGGGTGACGAGTTCGGCGGCCGTGCGCTCGGTCGGGGCGGCGGCGTGCGGGTTGGCGGCGGCGACCTTGGTGAACGGGGCGAACAGCGCGCCCATCCCGGCCGCGTACTCCTCGCGACTCTGCTTCAGCCGCGCGCGGCGCGCGTTGTCGAACAGGGCGTACTGGCTGGGGGCGCCCGTCAGCCCGTGGGCCGCCTGGAACCGGGAGACCATCCCCTCGAGCCCGTAGCCGCGGTCCTCCAGATCGCCCTCGACGGTCTCGGAGAAGTCGGGCCGATCGGGCGCGCCGGCGAAGTGCCGGACCGTGGAGATCGCCTCGGCGCCGAAGATCAGCGCGACCTCACAGGAGCCGGCGGCGATCGTCGCGGCGAGTTCGTTGACCAGGTGTTGCGGTCCCTGGCCGCCCGACACCTCGAGGATCGCCCGTGCGGGGTCGGCGCCCACCCTGCGGGCGACCGAGCGGGGGAAGTTCGTGGACCTCCCGAGCGGGGCCGTCGCACCCGGCGCGGAGGTCTCGAACTGCCGGACACCCGCCACGGTGCCGACCATCGCGGCCGCCGCCGACGGATCCGCGCCCGTGTCCCCGAGCGCGTCACGCGCCGCGGCGGCCGCGAGGTCGACGGCGGAGAGCCGCTGGTAACCGGGCTCGCCCAGACGCTCCGACCACTGACCGACACCGACCACGACCGGGGTGCGGGGGTCGAGGTCCCGGACGGCCATATGAGCTCCAAGGGGGTGCGGTGACGTAGGGGCGGCCTCAACTTATAGACGGAATTCGCCCCTGAACAAGCATGTTGGGTTGCTATTTCCGGCATGTGGTCCATCGCCGGATCGGATGTCTTCCGCCGGCGTCCCGGGTGGCGCTTTGTACGCCCCCCGCCGTCGGTCGGAGAGCACACCCGCCCGGTGTGCAGGACGCTGCCCGATGTCGTCGGGGCAGGCGCTCAGTGAGTCGGGAGATCTGGAGGGGGCGCCTGAGGCCGTTTTCCATTCTCACGGAATCGTGAACGGATTCCGTGAGAATCGAAAATCAACATTGTGGGGGCCACCTGCCCGAGCAGGGGTGCGCAGCCCGGCCGACTGCAGGGGGTAACTGAATGTGACGGCGTACGCGGTGAATTGTCCATTAGCGTCAGCAAACTCGCGACATGCGGTGCGTCAAAACGCTATTAATTAATTCGAGGGCAATGTGCTCGTATTCCGTGCGTATTCGCGTGCCATGAGGAAGAGGCTCGTCGGCAGCGCGGAGGCACGTGCATCGATGGAGTATCCCTCGAAGCGGCATGGGACGCGCCAACTCGACTGGACGTGCGCGGACGTACCTGTCAACCATGGATTTCTACCCGTATCGCCGCGCACGAAGGCGATTCGGGGGAGGAGGCGCTATGCACGGAAAACGCGTCACGGTGCCGCTCGGTACGGCACTGCTCGGGGCGGCCTTACTTTTCGGGTCCGGCCAGGTCTCAAATGCCTCGACCGGCCAGGTCCAGGCGAACGCGACAATGCTCAGCGCAACAGAGTACGCAATGGCGACGGGCACTCTCCGAAAGGAACCGCCGCCCGGTCCCCGTGAGCGCGAGCGCATGCGCGAGCGCCACATGCGTGAGCACATGCGCGACCGCCACATGCGCGAGCACATGCGCGACCGCCACGACCGCGAAATGCGTGACCGCATGCGCGACCGCCACATGCGTGAGCGGTACCACCGCGACATGCGCGACCGCTACGACCGCGACATGCGCGACCGTATGCGCCACGAGCGCATGCGTGACCGCCACATGCGTCACGACATGGGCATTCCTCAGCGCCAGAGTCAAGCCCAGGCCCAGGCCCAGAGCCAGTCCCAGAAGGGGGCGGGCGCGGGCCAGAACCAGAGTCAGAGCCAGAGCCAGAGTCAGAGCCAGGGGCAGGAGGACTAGAACCGTCCGATCCAACGGACCGCAGGTCATGTGAACCCTTGTGGGGCCATGGCCGATCCGAGCCGAGCAGGCCCCCAGGGATGCGGTCGATGCCTCCGTCCTCAGCCGAGGGCGGAGGCATCACCGTTGCGCCGCCCGGGAGATCACTTCTCCAGGCATCCAGGCAAGGTGCCGCTCGCCTCGCCGCACTCCTCGAGGATGCTCTAGAGCCCGTCCAGGCGTCCGTCCTCGGCGAGCACGAGTGCCAGCAGGCCGGGAAACCGCGCGGTTATGCGGCCAAGCCGCCGCGCCGGTGCGACCGTGATCCGTCAGGACGATCTGCAGGGAAGGCCCGATCACGTGGTGATGGCCGACCCGGAGGGTAACGAGTTCTGCCTGCTCTGACACGGCCGGAGAGCCGGTCACGTGTGCATGGGCGCCCGGTCCGCCTCCAGGAGCGGCAGCCGGAGGACGAAGCGGGCGCCTCGCGGTGAGTCCTCGATGCCGAGGGTGCCGTGGTGGGCGCTGACGATGTCGCGGCAGATGGCCAGGCCGAGGCCGCTGCCTCCCGGGTCGCGCCGGCGGCCGTCGTCCAGGCGGACGAACGGTTCGAAGACCCGCTCCCGATCTTTGAGCGCGATGCCGGCCCCGTCGTCGGTCACGTTCACCACGGCGTACCCGCCCGCGCCCACCGCGGTCACCTCCACGCGCGTCTCGGCGTGCCGGCACGCGTTCACCAGGAGGTTGTTCATCAGGCCGATGATCTGGATCCGGTTGCCGAGGACCATCAGGTCACCGGTCGTGTACGCGCGCACCGGGGGACCGTTCGCCTGGCCGGCGGCCTCCTCGGCCACCAGGGCGCCGAGGTCGATCGGCACGTGCGGAGCCGGGACGACGGTGCGGAGCCGGGCGAGGACCAGGATGTCGTTGATGATCGCGTGCATGCGCTTCGTGGTCGACAGGGCCGCTGCGACGGTCTCCCGCAGATCCACCTCGTCGGGGTAGAGCACGGCCTCCTCGAGCCGTGTGTACAGGCCGGAGACCGGGGATCGGAGCTCGTGGGAGACGACGGACGCGAACTGGCGTTGCTGGTTCACCGCCTCCTCCAGCCGGGCGAGGGTCCGGTTGGTCGTGCGGGCCAACTGGGCGATCTCGTCGCGGCCGGGAGGCTGGGGGAGACGCAGGCTCAGGTCACCCACCGTGATCTCGGCCGTTCTGGCACGGATCTCCGCCACGGGCCGCAGCGTGCGGCCGACCACCCACCAGGCCACCCACGCCGCGAAGGCGGACATCAAAGTGATGCCGAGACCGGTGAGCCACTCCAGGCGGTGTCCCGAGAGGATCGGCGGCTGGACCATCCCCGCGTAGACGAAGTGAGGCTCTCCCGACCAGAGCACGGTCGTCTCCAGAGGCGGGACCCGGACGACGGTGAACACGACGCACCGGGCCGGGGTGCACGCGGTTCCGTGCTGGATTCGATCCTCCTCCGGAGGCAGGAGCCTGCTCATCGGCACATGGCCCGCGGCCTTGCTGGCCGCCAGCACCCGGCTGTGGGAGTCGGTGAACTGGAGGAGGTCGATGCGGGTCGTCGTGACCGGTTGCGGCGCGCTGTAGGGCTCCCAGTCGATCCAGGTGGTGGCGAGGCGCTGGGAGTCGGCGTAGATGCCGTCCTGGATCCTGGTCCGGACCGCGAAGTCCAGGCCGACGCCGATCGCAGTGAAGACGATCACGGACAGGATCGCGGTCACCAGCGTGAAGCGCGCCCGGATCGAGTATGGGCGTAACTGCACCGGCATCCCTTCCTCCCCGGGCGTCTCCTCCTTTGAAACTTCATCCACATATGTCCTTTTCAGACCTTACGTTAGGTCCATCCGTCGCACCTGACCTGGGACTCCAAATCTTGGAATGGCCGCCCCCTCGTTACTCCTGATGCCGCCCGGGTACGCACCGCCCGAGAGGCCCGACCGAGAAGCCCGGTCCGCGAGATCGAGGGCCGCCTGCCGGGAGGTCCGTGAATGGACTGGTTGTGGCACGCGCTGGCGCTCGCCGGAGCCATGGGGTGGGAGATCCTCTGGGCGTTGATCCTCGGGTTCGTCCTGTCGGCGGTCGTCCAGGCCGTGGTGCGCCGTCAGGCCGTCACGGCCCTGCTGGGTGACGACTCGCCGAGGGCGCTCGCGGCCGCGAGCGGGCTGGGGGTGGCCTCCTCGTCGTGCTCCTACGCGGCGGTGGCGCTCGCGCGGTCGCTGTTCCGCAAGGGGGCGAGCTTCACCGCCGCCATGGCCTTCGAGATCGCCTCGACCAACCTTGTTCTCGAACTGGGCATTCTGCTGGCGTTGCTGCTGGGGTGGCAGTTCACACTGGCGGAGTTCGTCGGCGGCCCGATCATGATCGTGCTCATCGCGGTGCTCTACCGGATCCTCCTGCGCCGGCGCCTGGTCGCCGACGCGCTCCGGCAGTCGGAAAAGGGACTGGCCGGGTCGATGGAGGGGCACGCCGCGATGGACATGTCGGTGGCGGGCGGAGGATCGTTCCTGCGGCGGCTCACCTCGGCGAAGGGCCGCACCGCGATCTCGCACATCTTCGTCATGGAATGGGCCGCGATCTGGCGCGACATCGTCGTCGGACTGCTCATCACCGGCGCCCTCGCGGCGTGGGTTCCCATGGAGTTCTGGAAGAACTTCTTCCTCACCGGAGATCCGCTCCTGGCGGTGCTGTGGGGCCCCCTCGTCGGGCCGCTGGTCGCCGTCATCAGCTTCGTGTGCTCGATCGGCAACGTGCCGCTCGCGGCGGTGTTGTGGAACGGGGGGATCAGCTTCGGGGGAGTGATCGCGTTCATCTTCGCCGACCTGATCATCCTGCCGATCCTCAACATCTACCGGAAGTACTACGGCCTGCGGATGGCCGCCTTCATCGCCGGCACCTTCTACCTGACGATGGTCGTCGCCGGATATCTCGTCGAACTGATCTTCTGGGCGCTGGGCCTGACGCCGCGGGAGCGGGCGGCCCGGGTCGTCGAGGCGCAGGTGGCGTGGAACTACACGACCTGGCTCAACATCTGCTTCCTCGCCCTGGCGGCAGTGCTGGTCATCCGATTCTTCCGTACGGGCGGCGAGTCGATGTTGCGCATGATGGGCGGCCGTCCGGCAGCCGATGCGAGCGAGCACCCGGGTGCATGAAGTTACATAATGTCCTGATATAAGTTCCTTATGGATTTTTCCAGCGACAGTGCGCGCGACCTGCCCGCCACGGAGATCACGGCGGCCCTGGAACGGCTGACGCGCCTGTTCCTGCGGCTGGCCCCGCGCGGCGAACTGTCGCTCACCGCGGTATCGGTGTTGTCCCTTCTCGGCCGGTCGGGTCCCCGGCGGCTGACCGATCTGGCGGCCGGAGAAGGCGTGACCCAGCCCGCCATGACCCAGCTCGTCTCCCGGCTGCAGGAGGCCGGCCTCGCCGAACGCGCGGGTGACCCGGAGGACGGGCGCGTCGTGCTGGTGCACGTCACCGATGCCGGGCGCACGGCGCTGGCCGAGCGCAGCGCGGCCCGCGCCGCCCTGCTCTCCGAACTCCTGTCCCAGCTCGCCGAGGCGGAGTTGGACGGCCTCGTCGCGGCGCTGCCGGCCATCGACAGCCTGACGAGCCTGATGCCCGACGAGCGCCCGGCGACCGTCCGGGCCTCCTGAACCCCACCCCGTTGGATTTGGAGCATGTCGATGAGTGGTCATCCCACGGCCGCGAGCCCGTTCAAGCAGCCGAAGGCGGTCTTCGCGGTCGCCTTCGCGTGCGTGGTCTCCTTCATGGGGATCGGTCTGGTGGACCCGATCCTGCCCGCGATCTCCAGCGAGCTGAACGCCACTCCCAGCCAGGTCACGCTGCTGTTCACCAGCTACCTGGTGGTGACGGCCGTCGCGATGCTGATCACCGGCTGGGTGTCCAGCCGCGTCGGCGCCAAGCGGACCCTGCTGGCGGGCCTCGCCCTGATCGTCGTCTTCAGCGCGCTGGCCGGCGCCTCACCCGGCATCGGGGCGATCGTCGGATTCCGCGCGGGCTGGGGCGTCGGCAACGCGCTGTTCATCGCCACGTCCCTCGCCGTGATCATCGCCTCGGCGAGCGGCGGATTCATCGGCGCGATCATCCTGTACGAGGCCGCGCTCGGGGTGGGCATCGCCGTGGGCCCGCTGCTCGGCGGCCTCTTGGGGAACATCAGCTGGCGCGGGCCGTTCTTCGGGGTCGCGTTCCTGATGGCCATCGCCATGATCTCCACCGCGGTTCTGGTACGGCCGACACCGGTTCCCCAGCGCAAGACCGGCCTGGGCGAGCCGCTGCGGGCGCTGCGGCACCGCGGCCTGCTGACGATGTCGCTCACCGCCCTGTGCTACAACTGGGCGTTCTTCACCGTCCTCGGTTATGCGCCCTTCCCGATGGGGCTCGACGCCATCCAGCTCGGCTTCGTCTTCACCGGCTGGGGCGTCCTGGTCGCCGTCTTCGCCGTCTTCGGGGCGCCCCGCCTGCAGAGCCGCTTCGGCGTCGCCCGGACGCTGTACGCCAACCTCGCCCTGTTCGCCGTCACCGTGCTGGTGATCGCGATCTGGACCACGCATCCGCCCGTGCTCATCACGGCCGTCATCGTCGCGGGCGTCTTCATCGGTGTGAACAACACGGTCACCACCCAGGCCGTGATGACCGTATCCCCGGTCGAGCGGCCGATCGCCTCCGCGGCGTACGGGTTCGTCCGGTTCATCGGCGGCGGGCTCGCCCCCTTCGCCGCCGGCAAGCTGGTGGAGCACACCAACGTGCACGTGCCGTTCTACATCGCCGCCGGGGCCCTGGTCCTCGGGATCCTGATCCTGTCCACCGCCCGCGACCATCTGCGGCACTCCGAGCGTGTCCAGGCGGCGGGAGGCGAGGAGCCGGCGGACGCCGCTCCGTCCCGCCTTCCGGCCTGACCTGGTACGGCCCGGCCCGTACGGCCTCGCCGTACGGGATCGGGGCCATGGGCGGCGGCCGGGAACGGGGAGGGATTCTCGACCGGTCAAGCACGAACAGCCGTACCGTCAGGACATCTCTCCGGAAGAATTTCCCGGAGAGATGTCCTGGAGAGCCCGAGCCCCTTCGTCCCCAGTGTGAGACCGGGGCACGGACCCGGTCCGCCCACGAAAGGACGGCCGTCATGCCGCTGTACGCAGCCCTGCTCTACACGCCCGATCTCGACTGGTCCGCCCCCGAGCAGGCCGATGACATGAAGCAGTACCGGGCCTTCCACGACGAGGCCGGCGGGCACATCAGAGGGGGCAACGCGCTGCGTCCCACCAGCACCGCCACCGTGGTGCGGGTGGTCGGCGCCCGCGGCGGGGAGGTCGTCGTCAGCGACGGCCCCTATGCCGAGACCAAGGAAGTGCTCAGCGGCTTCTACCTGCTGGAATGCGCCGACCTCGACGAGGCGATCATGGTCGCCGCGAAGATTCCGTCCGCCTGGCAGGGGGCGGTGGAGGTCCGCCCCGTGCTTCCGCTGGACGGCGAGTGACCCCACCGTGCCGGGCCCGGTGACGGGGGGCCCGCCTCTCGGCGGGCCGGCGCCGCAGGAGGGCGGATCCTCCTTCGCCGAGGCCCGGCTCGCCGAGACCGTACGGATCGAGGGCGCGCGCATCCTGGCGACCCTCGTCCGCACGGTCGGCGCCCTCGAACTCGCGGAGGACGCCGTGCAGGAGGCGACGATCGCGGCCCTGCGCGACTGGCCGGTCTCCGGCGTGCCGGACAACCCGCGCGCCTGGCTGACGGTCGCCTCCCGGCGCAAGGCCGTGGACATCATCCGCAGGGAAGGGCTGCGCGCCGGCAAGGAGCGTGAGGGGACGGAACTCGTGGATCTCAACGCCCCCGAGCCGGCGGAAGGCGCGGTCCACGATGACCAACTCCGGCTGATCTTCACCTGCTGCCACCCGGCGCTCGCCCTGGAGGCCCGGGTCGCGCTCGCCCTGCGGACGCTGTGCGGGTTGTCGGTCGAGGAGACGGCGGCGGCGCTGCTGACCAGTGAGGCCGCCATGGCGAAGCGGCTGACGCGGACGCGGCAGAAGATAGCCCAGGCGTCGATCCCGTACCGGGTGCCCTCGGCCGACGAACTGCCGGGACGGCTGGCCGCCGTGTGCGCGGTGCTCCACAGCCTCTACACCAGCGGCCACACCAGGCTGTCCGGTGCGCGGCTGACGGACGTGGACGTCTGCGCGGAGGCGATCCGGCTGACCCGCCTGCTGGCGCGGTTGCTGCCCGGCGCGCCGGAACCCGCCGCGCTCCTCGCGCTCCTGCTCCTCACCGAGGCGCGTCGCCCTGCCCGGATGAACGCCGCGGGCGAGGTGGTGCTGCTCGCCGACCAGGACCGGACGCTCTGGGACACCGCCAAGATCGCCGAGGGCCTGGCGTTGCTGGAGGCGTCCCTGGAACGTACGGACGGCGTGGCCGACCCCTACCAATTGCAGGCCGCGATGGCGGCCCAGCACGCGGTGGCGGCGACCTCCGCCGACACGGACTGGGCCGAGATGGTCCGGCTGTACGACCTGCTCCTGTCGGTCCAGCCCGCCAACGGCGCCGCGGCGCTCGGCCGGGCCGTCGCGGTGGCCGAGGCCGAAGGGCCCGCCGCCGGCCTGGCCGCCCTCGATCTGCTGACCGAAGACGACCAACGCCGGCAGGCCGTACGCGCGGAACTGCTCGGCCGCCTGGGCCGGTTCGACGAGGCGATCTCCGCGATGCGGCGGTCGCTGGACGCGGCACTGCCCGATCCGGAGCGCGATCACCGTATGCGGCGCATCGCCCGCTGGTCGTCCGGCCGGGGGTGACCTCGCCTACCAGTAGCACGTGGGGGTGGTCGCGTCTGCGGGCAGGCCGCAGAACGTGGTGAGGGGGGAGGTGATCCTCGTCCAGGTGAACCCGGGGACGGTGGTGCCCGCGATGTGCCCCACCTGGTAGGTCGACTCGACCATGAATCCGTCCGCGTCGTCGATTCCGACGTCCTTGCTGCTCTTTCCGCTGGGCAGCCAGTAGGTCCGGCACGGGAAGCCGCCCGCGTTGTAGGTGACGCAACGCTCCGGCCCTTCGCCGAAGACGGCGGCCTTCACGGTGAAGGTCCTGGGCAGTTTGTTCCTCACCTCGCCGCAGGATCCGTGGGCGCAGGTCCGCGCCTGCGCGGGCCCGGTTCCGAATCCGGGAAGCAGGATCAGGGCGAGGGCGAACGTCGCCGTCGCCCGCAAGGAGGCATTCATCGGGGGGCCTTCCTGAGGGGGACCGGTTCCCCGGCAGGGCGGGACGAGATCCCTCCGGGTCGGCGACGACGGTAACGCGCTGTGAGCGTTTTGCCAGGCGATTACGGAGAGTGCCGGAGGCTCCAGGCTCCGGACCCCGATCGCGGCGCGCTCAGTGGACTTGCCGGGGCGGCCTGCCCTTGGCGAATCCCAGGCGCACGAGTGCCGGCAGGTGCTCGAACCCCAGGGTGTTCCTGAGTGCGGGGAACGCCTCGTCGCGGAGCCGGGCCAGGACGGAGTCCACCGCGGCCGGATCCCGCGTGGTGACGCGCACGTCCAGAGCGGGCCTGTCGGCCG
>Ga0310811_10000437_pt1 | contig 55929 bp, 49 predicted proteins | sample YCmetagenome_FD_207642 | JGI IMG/M metagenome (GOLD analysis project Ga0310811, IMG submission 207642) | Soil microbial communities from experimental microcosm in Duke University, North Carolina, United States - YC | ecosystem: Engineered > Artificial ecosystem > Soil microcosm > Unclassified ... | reverse complement strand
GACGTGGCGAACCTGCCGGCGGTGCTCAAAAGCTGGGATGTCCTGATCGCGCCGCGGCCCGACCCGCTGTCCGGCATCATGAGCAAGATTTCAATGTGCAGCGCGTGGACCAGCATCAACGTGCTGATGCTCGACGAGAAGAAGGTCGTGGTCGATGCCTCGCAGCCCACGCTGATCAAGGCGTTCAAGGATTGGGGATTCGATCCAATCCCGTGTCCGTTCCTCAGCTACGGGCCGTTCGGCGGATCGTTCCATTGCGCGACGCTCGACATTCGCCGTCGCGGCGAGATGCAATCATATTTCTGAACGTGTCGAATCTTGCCCAACGGGATTCGATGCAAATTTTTGTCGTGCCCCGCCTTCGACCGTCATTCCGGGATGCGCCACTTGGCGCAGGCCCGGAATCCACGCGCCTGGCGGTGATTATGGATTCCGGGCTCGCTCGCAAAGAACTCGCAACCCGGAATGACAACGGCAGTGGGATTCAACCCAGGTCAAACGCGTTAAACATCCGCTAGTTGCGCACGTCCTGCAAAAACCACTCGGTCGGGATTTCGCGCCCGAGGCCGGCTTTTTTCGCCAGTTCATAAACCTTGCCTGCCACGGCGTAGAACTGCGCACCCTGCAGATTGCCGCGCTCCGAATAGGTGATCTGTTTCGCCGATGTGCGGCCCTTGGCTTTGCCGGCGACGAGGTCGGCGAGCGTCACGCGGATGTCGGGCCGCGCCACGCCATGGGCGCGCCTCTTGCGGCGGCCGTCGCCGTATTTCATGGCGTCGGGGCGGGCCTCGTAATCCAGATGTTCGTCGTCGACACCGAATTCCGGATGTCCGGTCGGTGCGGGCGCATCGCCGAAGCGCAGATAGGCGTCAACGCGTTTGAGGCTTTCGGCGTCCGGCTTGCCGCTGCCGCCGATATTGACGATATGCGCGCCCTTTTCGAGCAGCGTTCCGTCCATCACCGACACGGCTGAATCCGTCAGCGCGGCGACGATGTGCGCGCCGCGATAGACCTGCTCGGGGCTGTCGCAGACCTGCACCTCGATATTATATTTCGCCGCCATCTCGCGCCCGAACACGTCGCGGTTGGCTTTTGTCGGACTGAACACCTGCAGTTTTTTGATCGTACGAACGGCGTTGAACGCCTGCATGTGGGTGCGCGCCATGCCGCCGGAGCCAAGCATGCCGACGACTTCGGCGTCCGCGTTGGCCATGTATTTGACGCCGATGCCGCCATCACCGCCGACGCGCATGTGCTGCAGCACGCCGTCGTTGATGAAGGCGAGGGGCTCTGCGTTCTCGATCGAGGTGAGCAGGATCAGGCCACAGAACAAGCCCGGCTTCGTGCAATATTTTTCCTGCGTCGTGGCGCCGTTATAGGTCGTCTCGTAGATGATATCGGACTTCATGCGGATGGCGAAATAGCCGCCGGTCGAGCCGCCTTCCATCGTGCCCCACTGATAGTTCTTGGCCGGGTCGCTGGTCGGGATGCGGATGTCGATGCGCGGGCGGCATACCGCTTCTTTCGCGGCGAGCGCGAGATAGGATGCTTCCAGCGCAGCGATGGTATCTTCCATCGTCAGTACCTGTTCGACCTCGTGATTGTTGATGATCAGCGTCATGGTTCCTCCCCGGCGCTCCGGCCGCTGTTGCATCCCGCGACCGTTTCTGCTTCCTGAATCCGGCGTGCTTCGTGTTTTTTCACTGAAAGCTATAAAAGGATTGCCCCATGAATGCGAGACCGCGCCGCGAACGCCTGCGGGCCATTCTGTCCGGTCGCACCTGCGTCCACCCCGCTTCGGTGTATGACCCGGCGTCCGTCCGTATCGCGGAAGACCTCGGTTTCGAGATGGGGATGTTCGCGGGCTCTATCGCGTCGCTGACCGTGCTCGGCGCGCCCGACATCGTGGTGCTGACTCTGAGTGAATTCGCCGAGCAGGCGCAGCGCATCTGCCGCGCCAGCACGCTGCCGGTCTTGTGCGACGCCGACCACGGCTACGGCAACGCGCTCAACGTCATGCGCACAGTCGAGGAGATCGAGACCGCCGGTATTGCCGGCCTGACCGTCGAGGATACCGCGCTCCCGGCGGTTTTCGACGAGCCCCGGGCCTCGCTTCTCGCGGTTGGGGAAGGTGTGGGCAAGATGAAAGCGGCGCTCGCCGCCCGGCAGGATGAAAGCCTGGTCATCGTCGGCCGCACGTCCGCCATGAGCGTCACGAACGATGACGATGCGCTGGCGCGGATCAAGGCCTACGAAGCCGCGGGCGTCGATGCGATCTTCCTCGCGGGCGTCAAGACGCGGGCGCAAATCGAAAAGGCCGCCGCGTCGGTCAAGCTGCCGCTGATCCTCGGTTCGGTTCCAAACAACCTCATGAACCGCGAAGACCTCGCGACACTGAACGTCCGCATCTGCTTGCAAGGCCATCTGCCATACGCGGCCGCGGTGCAGGCGGTCTACGACACGATGAAGGCCTTGCGCGACGGCACGCCGATGCAGGACGTCAAGGGCGCAGCTTCGGCCGCGCTGATGAAGGCGGTCTCGCGTGGCGATGCGTATGCCGACTGGGCCAAGAACTATCTCAAATCCTGACGGGGCCTTTAGGCGCGGATTTCGGGGAGCGGAATGTTGTGCTCTTCGGCGATCTTGGAGAGTTCGGCCCAGAGCTTCCGTGGCATGGGCACCCCGGCCGACGCACGCTTCGCCGCGAGCAGGCCGCCGCGTTCCCCCGGCATCAGGATCCTGTCCGTTCCCGCCGTGCGGGGCAGGCTGCGCAGGCGGTCGGCGAGGTCGGTCACATCGGCCTCGAAGCCGGGCAGGGTGCGGAAGGTCGCGATGTCGATCACGATGATCGTCGCATTCTGGACGTGCGGCGCCTTGGCCGTAAGGCGCGGCGCCAGCGCCGGCGATCCGGCCAGAATTCCCGTCAGACATTCGAACATCAGCGACAGGCCCGACCCCTTCGGGCCGCCCAGCGCCAGTCCTGTAACGGCCTGCGCCGCCTCCGTGGTCGGATTGCCGTCAGCATCGAGCGCCCAGCCTTCGGGCAGCGGTTTTCCCTGCCGCTCGTATTGGCGCAGTTTTCCCATAGCGACCACTGCGGTCGCCATGTCGAGCACCAGTGGATCACCTTTAGCCGCCGGAACGCCGATGGCGATGGGGCTGCTGCCGACGCTCGCACCGCGCGTGCCTTCATAGGCGATGTTGGGCACGCCCGCGGCCATCATGATCGCCGCGCAACCCTGACGCGCGGCGCGCTGCACGTAATAGCCGATAGCGCCCATATGCGTGCTGTTGCTGACGGTGGCGATGCAGATGCCTTGCGTGCGCGCCATGGCGATGGCGCGGTCGGTCGCCTCGGTCATCACGACAGGCCCGGCGGTTTTGTGCGCATCGATCGCGAAGGCGGATGGCGTCAAGGCACGAAAGTCCGGCTTTGCCTGGGTGTCGAGCGCGCCGCGGGCGATGAAACCGAGATAGTTTGGAATACGCGCGGTGCCGTGGGATTCCACACCGCGGAGGTCTGCCCATACCAGCACGTCGGCCACGGCGCGGGCGCCGTCCTTACTCAATCCCGACTTTTGGAAAATCGCGGTGACGAATGACGCGAGCGCTTCGGCGTCTATCGAAAGCGTCGCGCCGTTTGCGGCCGCCATGCGTGTCTCTCCCCTTGAACAGGAACAGACCCTTGCCGTTCCGTTAGTGGAGCGTCAAGATAGGCTGACGTGTCGCGATGTGACAGGACGGGATGTAGACCAAGAATGAGTCTTTATGCGTTGCAGAAGCTGATCCGTGACGTGAACCGCAAGCCCGATCGGCGCGCGGCATTTTTTTCGGATCCGTCCGCCTTCGCTGGCGACTATGATCTCGATGACAAGGAGCGATCGGCGCTTCTAGCCAAGGATGTGGGCGCGTTGTATGCGCTGGGGGTGCATGGCCTGCTGCTGCGGCCGTTCACACTGCTGCAGCAGATGTCTGAACCTGATTATCTCAAAGCCATTGGAGGACAGTAGCCATGCCTGTTTCATTCGCGTGCGCGACCAGCCATGCCCCCGGTATCACGGCCTGGGCCGAAGCCGCGCCCGCCGAGCAGAAGGATGCGCTTTACGCCGGTTTCGGCGAATTGCGCGACGCCTTGGCAGCAAGCCGTACGGAGGTGCTGGTGCTGCTGACGTCCGAGCATTGGGCAAATTTCTTTCTCGATCATATTCCCGCGTTTTGTATCGGCAGGGCTGACAAATATCGCGGGCCGATCGAGCCCTGGCTCAAGGTCGACAAGGCCGAGATCGCGGGCGACCCGGATCTCGCAGCGGCGATCATCAACGCGGCCTACGAGAACGATGTCGAGCCGAGCTTCGCGCACGAGTTGGAATTCGATCACGGCACCATGGTGCCGCTGCACTTCCTCACGCCAAAAATGGACAAGCCGGTCGTGCCCGTGATGTTCAATACGCTCGCTGCCCCGCAGCCGAGCGCGCGACGCTGCCTGCAACTCGGCAAGATCATCGGCGATGTCGCGGCGCGGTCGCCGAAGCGCGTCGGCATCATCGCGACCGGCGGCCTGTCGCACGACCCCGGTGAACGCAATCACGGCGTCATCGCGACCGACTTCGATCACAAGTTCATGGACGAGATGGCGCGTGGCGACGTGGCGGCGCTGTCACGTTACAGCAGTGAGGACTTCGCCAAAGCCGGCGCTGGCGCTTTTGAATTGCTGAGCTGGGTGGCGCTGGCCGGCGCTCTCGGCGGCCGCAACGGACATGTCGTCGCCTATCAAGCGGTCAAGCCATGGGCGACAGGCATTGGCATGATGCTGTTCGATCCACCGCCGGCCCTGTCGGCAGCGGCCTGACGAGGCTTGCGACAGCGCATCGTCTTAATTCCGATATTCAATTGAGGTCTTTGGCTTCGGCGAAAAGCGTTATTAGCCGCTTGACCACAGACGGTGGCGTTTCGGAGATTTCCTTGACTGTCGCTGCGAGTTCGGCGCCGCTCAGCGGTTCGTCGACCTCCATGTTCGCCTTTTTGAGATCGCCCAGAAAATCCGGATCCTTCATGGTGGCGTCGAAGGCGTGCCGCAGGATGGCAAGACGATCCGGCGGCAGGCCCGGCGGCGCGAGATAGGGCTTTGCGATCTCTTCTCGCACTTCCATGAGCCGGATCATTTTGCGTTCTTCATCATTGCGCGCGAGTTCGATGAATAGTGGGATATCCTGCAAATCCGGACGCTTCTTGCTGCCATGCTGGATGATGATCCGGACTTTCTTCTTCGCAAGCCAATCGGTCGTGTTGAGGCTCGACCAGCCATTGGCGATGGTGCCCTGTATTTCGCCGCGTTCCATCGCGAGTTTCGTATCGTTGCTTGTCGGATAGCCGGAGACGATCTTGATTTTGAACCCGAACAGTTCCTTGGCGATAATGGCCATGTCGATGCCGGCGCCGCCGATGCTGCTCCCGCCGACGACGATCGGCTTTGTCCTGAAATCGTCGACTGAATAGATCGGCGCAGTGTGCCAGACATAGGCGAGATAGGTGTCGCGTGTGGCATTGCCGATCCAGGAAAAGGCATTGACGTCGTAACGCGCGGTATCGGGGAAAAGGAGCGGCGAGGTGATCACCGCGCCGTGCAGCCCTGCAATCACGGTGCCGTCGCGCGGGGCGATCTTGTCGAGGTAGGTCGCGGCCTTCACGCCGCTCGCGCCCGGCATCGCCTTGACAATCATGCTCGGATGACCGGGAATGTATTTCGGCATGTAGCGCATAAAGGTGCGCGCGTAGCGCTCATAAGCGCCCTTGCCATCAACAATAATGGTGATGACCTTGCCCGCGTAGAATTCGTCCGCCGCGCGCAGCGGGAAGGAGATGGCGCTGACGGCGAGGAAAGACGTCGTTAAAAGCACGATGGCGGCGCATCGCACCGCGCCTCGCCCGCAGGTCGTCTTGCGTTCGTACAGCGCAGGCGTCATCCGTCGCCTCCCGAGTTTTTCGAAGCGCGGCAAGGTTGCTTCGCTCCATTGAATTCATGATATGGATGGCAAGGGAAACACGTCAAGCGCGCAGAGTCGCGATAATCGGGTGGGACATGTTCGAAGCCTTCGTGCCGACACGCAAGATCGGCTGCCTTCTGCCGAATACGGTCATCGACAACCACCCCGCAGAATTCTATCGGCTTGTGCCTGAGGGCGTCATGCTGGTCATGGTCGGCGTCGGCCTGAAAGAATTTTCGAGCGGCGATGTCGATCGGGTATTCAAGCCGCTCGATGCCTATCTCGACCAGTTAATGGAGCGCGGGGTCGACATGGTCACGCAAAATGGCGTGCCGCTTCCGATCCTGATGGGCGTCGAGAAACACGACCGGATGATCCGTCACATGGCCGAGTATACCGGAAAGCCTGCAACGTCGACGGTTTTGTGTGTCGTGCAGGCGGCGGAGGACCTTGGCGTGCGCAAGGTCGCGATCGTGAACAAATGGACCGAGGCGATGAACGCGACGCTCGGTGAATTCTTTTCGCGCGGTGGTGTGTCGATCACGGGAGAGGCGATACGCGCGCTCGATCCTGTTGCTTTTCACCGGATCGCGACCGGCGACCATATGCAGTTGGCCTACGAACTCGGCCGTCAGGCGATCACGGCCAATCCCGATTGCGATGCGGTCTACATCGGCGGTGGCTCGTGGCTTGCGGAGCCGGTCGCAGCAAAACTCGAGGCAGACTTCGGCAAGTCGGTGATTTGCAACCAAACGGCCGTGATCCGGGCGAACCTCAAGACGCTCGGCATCTGGAAGCCGATTCCGGGTCACAGTCGGCTGCTTGCGACACCTTGATTTTTTAGGCGCTGACCGGGAAATATTTAGCCAGCCAGTCGTCGATCACCGTCCAGACGCGCAGGTTCGTGTCTGCGAACATGAAATGATCGGTTTCTGAAAACAGATGCAGGTCGCACGGCTGCCCGGCGTGGTTGAACAGGTCGATTGATTGCTGCGTCGGCGTTACCGAATCCTTCGCGCTGTGCAGCAGAAGTACCGGCCGCGGCGCGATTTTGCCGATCACCGCCTCGGCCTTGAAATCGTACATGCTCTGCGCCGTCTCGGCCGGAAACATCTGGATCGATCCGGGCGCGACATGCGTGCGCATGTGCTCGGGAATTGGAACGATGTCGTAACGCGGCACCATCAGGGAGTCGCCGGTGCGCTGCTTGTGGGCGCGGCCGGCCTCGAGCATGGCGACAAATTTCGCCCACGCATCGGGCGTGGAGTGCTGGCCGCGGAATTTGGTTTCGCCGTTACCCCAGCCGCCCGACGAAATGACGGCGGCGATGCGGTCGTCGACACCGGCTGAATACACGGCGACGGCGGCGCCAAAGCTCGAGCCGAGCACGGCAATGCGTTGCGGGTCGACGTTGGCCTGTGATGCCATGAAACTCACCGCCGCGCATGTGTCCGCGACTTGTTCAAGGCAAATGACGCGCCCCTTTTCCCCTTCGCTGCGGCCGCATCCGCGCATGTCGAACCGCATGGTCACGTAGCCGAGCGCGCTCAGACGCGAGCAGGGGACGCGGGCATTGTCCGATTCCATGGTCGAGCCGAAACCATGCAGTACGATGAAGGCGGGCCGACGCTCACTGCTTTTGAGCCCGGCGGGGCGCCGGATGACGCCCGCCAGCGACAACTGTCCAGATTTGAAGCACACGTCCTGATCGTTCACCGATCGCCCCCTCGCATTAAGAATCAAATCTGCGACGTTGATCGGGTCGCTGTTGATTCCCACGCCCGAGCACGACCGCGGCTTGTTGAACTGCATCCACGCGGGAATTCATGCGCATGGCAAATTTTCTGTTAACGCGCCGTTGGCTGGAATCGTCCGGAAATACACAGATGGCTGAATTTACGGGGCTACTTAACCCACGATTAGGAATGATTAAAACCCCTCGTGTAAAATTTTATCGGATAGGGGTGCCGCATCTTAATTGCCATCCTCTAGCGTCGAGACGTTCGAAATGGGCTCCAGCGCTTTATTACAGCGCCCCGTTTCGTCGAGAGGGACGCCCGAGGGGGCGAATAAGATATGCCGGTCGTGGTTATTGTCGACGATCAGGTGACTAATCGAAAGATTTTTTCGAGAATCGCCACGTCAATTGCGCAAGACATCACGGTGCATGCCTTTGCCGATGCAAAGGCGGCGCTGGGATTCGTGACCGAAAACGCTCCCGACCTCATCGTCACCGACTATAAAATGCCGGAGATGGATGGCGCGACGTTCATTCGCAAATTTCGTGAACTGCCGCACTGCGCGGAAATCCCGGTCATCGTTATCACGGTTTACGAGGAGCGCGCCTTCCGTATGAACGCCCTTGAGGCGGGCGCGACCGACTTTCTGCAAAGTCCTGTCGACCATCAGGAGTTCATAACGCGCGCGCGTAATCTCCTGGAGCTCCGGCGTCAGCAATTGTTGCTCGCCGCGCATGCCTCGCGGCTCGAGGTCGAGCTGAAGGACAGTGAATTATCGCGCGAAATGGCCATCCGCGACTCGAGCACGCGCCTGGCGCAGGTGATCGACACCGTGCCGGCCATGATCTGCGCGACGGACAAGGACGGAAAAATCCTGTTCTCGAATGCGATGCAGAACGCCGTCGCCGGCGTGACCAAGACCGATCTCGCGGGCCAGGACATCGGAATTCTTTTGGGCCAGGACCATGGAAAGCGATTCCGCGCGCTTGATCGCAAGGTCCTGCGATCCGAGACGACGCTGACGAGCGTCGAGGAAGAGATCATCGACGCGTCCGGCATTCGGCGCGTCTTTCTGACGACGAAAACGCCGTTGCGCGATCATGCTAATGAAGTCGTTGGCGTGTTGACGAGTGCGCTGGATATTAGTGAGCGCAAACGCGCCGAAGAATATCTCCTCCACGTCGCCCAGCACGATGCGCTGACCGGCCTCGCCAACCGCACCTTGTTCATGGATCGCTTGCGGCGCGAGATCGCACGGGCTCGCCGTGGCGATCGCTGCTTTGCGGTGCTTATTGTCGACCTCGACGGATTCAAAAGCATCAATGATGCTTTCGGCCATTCGACTGGCGACAAGTATCTTAAGGCTGCCTCCGAGCGTCTGCAGACGCTTGCACGCACCACCGATACCGTTGCGCGCTTGAGTGGTGACGAATTCGCGATCCTGCAGATCGATATTTCGCGTGGCGAGGATGCTGCGGAACTTGCGACACGAATCACCACTGACCTGTCAGCGCCGCTTGTTATCGATGGTCAGGCCATTTCGCTGACGGCGAGCATTGGCGTTGCGGTGCATCCCAGCGACGCGGTGGACGCCAACGAAATGATCCACAACGCCGGCCTCGCGATGCACGGCGCCAAGGCAGACGGCGGCAATCTCTTCCGCTTCTTTGCGGCAAACATGAACAAGCGCGCGCGTGACGCCGTGATGCTTGACCATGCGCTGCGCGACGCGATCACTGATAATCAGTTCGAGCTGTTCTACCAGCCGCAGGTGGATGGCGCGACGGGCGAGATCATCGGCGCCGAGGCGCTTCTGCGTTGGAACCGGCCCGGCCATGGCATGGTCGGCTCGACGAAATTTCTCGCGCGCGCGGAAGAAAATGGCCTGATCGTGCCGATCAATGAATGGGTGCTCCGCGAAGCCTGCCGGCAGGGCCGCGCGTGGTGTGACGAAGGCCTGCGGCCGATCCGTGTCTCCGTGAATATGTCGCCGGTCCAGTTCAAGAAGGTGACGGTGCCACTGCTTGTTGCGAACGTGCTCTCCGAGACGCGCTTCGCGGCCGAGAACCTCGAACTCGAGCTGGTCGAGAGCATCATGATGGAAAATTCCGAAGCGGTTCACGACGATGTCGCGCAACTGAGCAAGCTCGGCGTGACGATCGCCATCGACGACTTCGGCACGGGTTATTCGTCGCTCAATTATATCAAACGGTTTCCGGCCTCGCGCATCAAGATCGACCAGTGTTTCGTGCGCGACATCCCGCGTGACCCGAACGACATGGCGATCGTACGAACGATCATCAGCCTCGCCCACAGTCTCGAGTTGAAAGTTGTCGCGGAAGGCGTCGAAACAATCGAGCAAGCGAAATTCCTGCAGATCGAAGGTTGCGACGAGTTGCAGGGCTATCATTTCGGCAGGCCGATGAAAGCCTGTCAGTTTGCCGAGCTGCTCAGGCACGGCGCGAAGCAGCGCGCGACGGCTTAAAGCAATGAGATTTGCAGAATCGACCGAGGCTGTAACGTCGAGGCTTATCCCTCCCGCGCTCGACAGATTGCGCTGGGTCGTCGGCCGATTTCGCGACAGGCCCGATTCCGAACACGAAATGCTGATCAACCGGCTGGCGATCAGCCTGGTTGTCGCGGTCTATACCGCGATCGCGATCGCGTCGGGAGCGGAAATCCGCAGCGAACTTATATTTGCGATCGAGGCTTTTTCGACTGTCGCGGTCGTTTTCGTCTTTCATTTGATCTTGTGGCCCGGCATTTCCGTCGGGCGTCGCATCTGCGCGATCTTTCTCGACCTTGGAGCGGTTTCTGCGGCGATGTATTTCGGCGCCGAGTCCACCGCATGGCTTTACCCGATCTATCTCTGGATCATCTTTGGCAATGGCTTTCGTTTCGGCGAACGCTATCTGTTTCTCAGCATGGTCGTCTCTCTCGCCGGGTTCGGGTGGGTTGTGGCGATGTCCGAATTCTGGTGGCGTCAACCGCATCTCGTCGGCGGCTTGTTCGTCGGTCTCGTGATCCTGCCGGTCTATGCGTCGACATTGATCCGCAAACTGTCGCTGGCCCGTCAGCAGGCGGAGGCAGCAAGCCAGGCCAAGAGCCTGTTTCTCGCCAGCATCAGCCACGAATTGCGCACGCCGCTCAACGCAGTCATCGGCTACAGCGATCTGCTGCTCGACGGCCATATCGAGCCGGCGCAGCGCGAGATGATCAGCACCATCGGAACGGCGGGCCGCTCGCTTTTGTCGTTGATTACCTCAATCCTGGATTTCTCGCGCGTCGAAGCCGGGAAGACTGTTTATACAGCCGTTGAATTCGACCTTTTTCAACTGGTCGATAGCGTGCGTGCGATTCTCGACGTGCAGGCGCGAGCCAAGGGCATCGCGCTGGTGACGCACATCACATCGCGTACCCCGCGTATGATCCGTGCCGACCGCAAGCGTTTGGAGGAGGTGCTGACAAATCTCACCGCCAACGCCGTGAAATTCACCGATTCAGGCCATGTCTGCATTGCGCTCGATGCTTCGACGGACGCGACCGCGGAGTGCAGGCTGCATGTCGAGGTCTCGGACACTGGCATCGGCATCGCGCCGGAATCACAGGCGAAAATCTTTGAGAGCTTCACCCAGGCCGACGAGTCGATCATCGACAAGTTCGGTGGCACCGGGCTTGGTCTGTCGATCTGCAAGAAGATCATCGAACAGCAGGGCGGGCACATCGGCGTTGGCAGCATCGTCGGCCGTGGCAGCACGTTCTGGTTCGACCTCGGCGTTGAAATTGTCGAAGAGGCGGTAAGCACGCAGCCGGTCGAATGCCCGCTCGTTATCATCTCGCGCGATAGTCGCGTTGCCGCCCGGTTCTCGAAATTGGGCCTGGACGTTCACGGCGCCGAAACGCTGGATGATGCGAAGTCGGAGATCCGTTATCTCTCGCGGCAACTGCCCCGGCCGGTTGTTCTTGTCGATGAAGCCCTTGTTGAACCGGGCGCTGATGTCGTTGCGCAGGTTTTGAAGGATACAGAGAACCTCCGCGGCGTAATGCTGCTGCGGGCCGGTCGTGGTTCAGGCATCCCGGCGGAACCTCTGCGTCATTGCTTTCGCATGAGCCTCGATCAGAAGAGTGATCGCTCGGCGGTGCTGCGCTTGATGAATTTCGCCGGTAGAACGAGCGAAGGCGGCGGCTTCGAGACGACCCATAAACTTCCGGTGCGCCAGTCGCGGCGCCTCTCGATTCTGATTGCCGAGGACAACAAGACCAACCAGAAGCTGATCAGCAAGGTCATGGAGCGGGTCGGCTATGCCTCGCATGTCGTCGATAACGGCGAGGCTGCTCTTGATGCCCTGGCAATCGGCGGCTTCGATCTTGTCCTGATGGACATCAACATGCCGGTTCTCAACGGCATCGAGGCGACAAAGCTCTTTCGTGTCGCCTCGCTCGGGATGACGCGTGTGCCGGTTGTCGCTCTCACGGCCGACGCCACCGACGCGGTGCGCACGCGCTGTATCGAGGCTGGAATGGACGACTGCCTGACCAAGCCGATCCAGCCAGCGCTTCTTGTCGAAGCCATCGAGCGCCTCACGGCGCACAGCCCCATGGTAAGCAGTCAATCGGAAGAGGTGATCGACATGAATTCAGGTGTTGAAACGCTGTTCGCGCCGCGCGCGCGCGATGCTTCCGATGCCATGGTGCGAGCTAAAGAGTTGACGACGAATCACCAAAATGTCGTGGAAATCTCGGTGCATCCGAATTTCCAATCGCGCAGCCTTCCAGTGCTCGACCAGAGCACGGTCGATGCCTTGTTCAAGCTGGGTGATGCGCAATTCGTCTGCGACCTTGCGGCAAATTTCCTCGGCGATTGCGAGGACACGGTCGAGGAACTGTCGGTTATCGTGAAATCGGGTGACGCCGTGCTGTTCCGCGATCGGCTGCACGCGCTGCGCAGTGCCGCCGCCAATGTCGGCGCTCAATATATCTTTGAACTGTGCCTGGCGTGGCGCGAAGCGAGTTCGGAAAAACTGGCCGCGGACGGCGTCGAGTTCTGCGAGCAGTTGAGAAATGAGTTCGAGCGCGCGCGGACGGCGCTGCGCGAGACCTTGAGCGCGCGCCACGGTATCGACGAGATCAAAGATCGCATCGGTTAGCGCGTATTAGGGACAAGATAGCCTCAGGGGCGGGCGCGGGCCTTGAGCGGCATCCCGCTTGAATCGTCGATCTTGTTCAGGCGCCGGTTCTGGGCGGCGACCAGCCGTTCCATGCGGCGCAGGTCGCTGTCCTGCACCTCGAGCGCCGTATCCGCCCAGATCTGAACGACTGATTCCAGTTCAGCGAAGGCCAGCGGGTTCACCTTGCGTCGCACATTGTAGATATTGGTGTGCGCGCTGTGACGCCGCTTGTTGTCATTGATGTATTGGCGGACGGCGTGCTCGCCTTCGCCATCCTCGCAAAGGACCTGGACGAGGCCCATATCGTGAAGTTGTTCCGCGCTATAGAGGCGTCCGCCCAAAATCATCTTTTCGGCCTGTGCGGCGCCGATCCGGCGTGACAGGAAGCTATAGGCGCCCATGCCGGGGAACAGGTTGAAGAGAATTTCCGGCAAGCCGAATTTGGAACGACGCTCCGCGACGATGACGTCGCAAGCCAGGGCAGCTTCAAATCCGCCACCCAGCGCGTCACCCTGGACCAGGGCAACCGTGATCACCGGCTGATGGAACGCCATCGCGTTGGTGTAGAGCACGCGGATGCAAGCATAACCGTAAGCGAGAAGCGCATCGCGGTCGCGGCGCCGAATGCATTCGGCGAAATAAGACAGATGTCCGCCGAGACTGAAAATGCCGTCGAGCTTCGATGCCAGGACGTAATAGAGCAGGGGCTGGCGCTCGTAGTGGGTATCGCGAAAAACCTCACCGATGAGATGTTGCGCGCCGGCGAGATCCGCGAGAAGGCCGCGCGTGAAGCTCGGTGGCCCCTGCGGGCGCATATAACTCCACATCACGCGCTCATAACTGTCGTAATGCAGATCGAGTTCACCGAAAGGACTGATGGGCCAGCGATGCTCCGGCCGGAGGCAGGCATCGGGTCGGGATGCGAGGTGGTCTACACTGTCCGTTTCGTGGATGGATGCGCCGTCGTCGGAAAACCCAGAACGATCAAACAGCATAGGGGACACCAGAGCGTTCACGCATCACCTTTACTCTCTACGAAGGTCCGCTCGCTGGCTTGCGGCAGTAGGGACTTTCTCTGAGCATATTAACCTCTCATTAACCGACAGCAGAGTCATACCTTCTCTTAGGGTTAACAATCGCGTTTTCGAGCCGCTCTGGCGGATTTTGCCGCTTGTAAGTTCAAAGGCGGCGACATTTGGCGCGAAGATCGGTTTTGCCACACAGAAAATCCAAAGACAGCGCCGCGCGGGCAATCTGCTGCGGCGCCTGGTCCCGGTGATGTTTGAAATGCTGGCGCGGTGCGAGAGATTTGCGCTGAGGTTGTTCGGTCGTTGCTAGGGAACTCGGGCGCCCACGCGCATCGGGCTTGTCAGGGCGACACGTGAGCCGGCATCGACTGCCTGCGCGTCACAAATCCTCGCGGTCTGTCTTGGGCTTCGCGTCCAGGCTTATGCCTGCGTCAGTCGCTTCAAGACAGTTTCGGTGAGGCGCGCACAGCGGTTGCCGCCGAACGGAAAAGCGTCTTTTAACGTCGAAGCGAGTTGCCCGTCCAGCGACTGGCGCAAGAGCTTGCGGGCGCGGTGCAATCGCGTTTTCACTGTCTCTGGTCGGATGCCGAGGTGGGACGCGGTGTCCTCGATGCTCATCTCCTCAACGTCGCGCAGCACGAAGACCAGACGGAAAGCCTCCGGAAGCGCATCCACCGCGCGTTCGAGCAATTTGCGGATTTCGCCCTGCGCGGCGGAGCGTTCGGGATCGATATCGGTGTTCATGTTGGGGAACGGTATGATCTGTCCGCTTGTTTTCTGCATGACTTCGAGCGTATCCAGCGTGACGACGGGGCGCTGCTTGTGCTTGCGCCCAAGGGCCTCATTCAAGGCGATGCGCGTCAGCCAGGTGGCGAGCGATGCTTCGCCGCGGAATGTGGAGAGATTGGCGAACGCGCGCAGATAAGTTTCCTGCACGACATCTTCGGCCTCCGAGTCGTCCTTCATCACAGTGCGTGCCAGCCGGAAGAGGCGGCGATTGTGGCTTTCGATGATGATGCGAAACGCCTGAGCATCGCCGCCGAGCGCGCGCGCGACGAGACTTCGTTCGGTCGCCGCCGGCAGAGCGGCTTCATTCAACGCGTTCGGTGTGGTCATGGTCGGGCCTCATCCGCTGCGAGGACGGTCGCGCAGGGTTTGATCATTATGGCGCGATCGTCAGACGCCCCTTCATATTGGGGTGAAAACGGCAATAATAGTCGACTGTTCCCGCTTTTTTCAAAACTTGCGTCACGGTCTTTTTGGCTGGGATCACGGTATCAAAGTCGCCGTTCCGGGCCGTCGCCGTATGGGCGAGGATATCCTTATTTACCCACTCGATGGTATCTCCGACTTTCGCACTGGTCGTCGCCGGCACGAAGCCGATGTTTTGCATTGTGATCCGGATTGTCTCCCCATGGGCCGAAACGGGCGCCACTCCCAACGACAGGGCAAGGCAGAGGAAGAAGCGGCGTTTCGGCGACATGGGAAGGTCCTGCTACAACGGATTGCGATTGAAGACGGTGCTACTTGAGCGACGCAGCGACGTGTTCCGCGTGCTGTTCGTGGCCCTGGAATATTTTTAGGCCGGTCTGCAGCAGGGTTTTCAACTCGGCATTGTCCGCAGACGGGATCAGCGTGGTTTCCAGCGCGCTGTCGACCGCTTTGTGGTACGCGACTTCGTTGTCGACGTAAGCCTTGTCGAAGGCCTTGCCCTTCAGCTTCGCGAGTTTGGCGCGTTCGGCCTTCGCCTGCTTGCTCAGGGTTTGGCTGGTGGGGTTGTCCTGCGGCGTGACCTTCAGCTTCTTGACCAGAGCCAGAGCCTGCTTGTTCACTGCTTCATGGTCGCGCACCATGTCGTGGGCGAAGGCCAGAACGGCCTTGTTCTTCGACTTCGCGATGGCCTGCTTCGCCGCCGCCACGTCGATCACGCCCGCTGTGTAGGCGATATGCGCGATTTGCGGGTCTGTCGGTTTTGCCCCGCCCTGTGCGAAGGCCGCGCCGCTCATTAGGCACGCGGCGGCAATCGCTGTTGCACTCAACCGGATGAACATAGAAATCCTCCTCTGGAGCCACCACCGTGGCGGCCCGAAATGCGTTGACGAGGCATTAGATGGAGGATCGGGAAAAAGGTTCCCGGAATTCGATGCATTTCTGTTGGCCACTGATTCCGGGGCGTTTCTCGGGTAGGCGCCTGTGCGGCGAAGGGGCCTCTGTCGGTTCAGGCCGAGGAGGGACGAGGGATCCTTAGACGTCGGCCCGTTTCATGAATTTTGTCATGAACGTGTTGAATGCCGACACCTTGGCTGATGGGTACCGTCCCATGGGAAATGTGCTCCAGACGGCAAACTGGGGAAGCACGTAATCGGGAAGTACTTTCTTCAAGCGACCGGTAGAAAGTGCTGCCTTGAAAAAGTTCTCAGCGCCGTAAGCAATGCCGAGGCCGGACGTCGCAGTCTCATTGAGGACGATTCCGGAACTGGTGATGACCCGCCCGGAAACGGCCACTTCAAACTGTCGTTTGCCTTTGGACAAATGCCAGATTTGAGGTTCGTCCACATAGCTGTAACTGAGGCACTCATGCGATGCCAGATCCTGTGGCGTGCGCGGAGTACCGCGCTTTGCAAGATAGTCCGGGGACGCGCAAAGGATTCGGTTGGTGGTCGATATGCGGCATACGCCAAGATTGGGCGAGGCATGAAAGACACTGTTCCCAATTCTGATCGCGATATCGTATCCGGCCTCTATGGGGTCGACACGGCGATCGTTGAGCCGCAGGTCCAATCTTATCTTCGGGTATTTGCGAAGAAACGAAACCATTGCGCTGCCGATTGCCGCTCGGCCGAAATTGACCGGGGTAACGACACGCAGTTCTCCGGAAATATCACGATCGGCCCGATTGGCTGAGTGCTCCGCCTCCTCGAATTCGGACAGGATATTGCGGCACCGCTGATAATAAACGCGGCCGGCCTCGGTTACGCTCACGCGTCGCGTCGTCCTGTTGAGCAGGCGAACGCCCAGCCGCTCTTCGAGTCCGGCAATATATTTACTGACGTTTGCGCGAGAACTACCGAGTTGCTCGGCCGCACCGGTGAAGCTGCCGCTATCGATGACGGCGGCAAGCACGCGCATCTGTTCCAGCCGATCCACGGGCGTCTCCATAGTTTCGATTTTGGAGACAATGTAGTGCCGGATCGACCGACGATCAAAGGATTTGCGGACGCTATCTTGTATCGGCGCGCGATCACACGTCGATCACAAGGGAGACCGTCATGCCGGGATTACGAGGGAGATTTTTCGTTTCACTCTTTTTGGGCGGAACGATCGTGGTGGCGATCGGCACGCTGGCCCAGAGCCAGCCGGCGGTCACCCTGAAGGGCAAGACAGTCAATGTCAGCATCGGGTTTGGCGCAGGCGGGGGTTACGACACTTACGGCCGTCTGCTCGCGGCGCATTATGCGAAGTTTCTTCCGGGCAATCCCGTGGTCGTGCCGCGCAATATGCCGGGCGCGGGGGGCCTGAAGCTCCTCAACTATCTGGCGTCCGTTGCGCCAAAGGACGGCACCGAAGTCGGGGTCTTCGCGTCGTCGACCGCGATGGAGCCGCTCATGGGCAATGCGCAAGCCAAGTTCGATCCCATGAAGTTTTCCTGGATCGGCAGCATGGATCAGGACGTCTCTTATTGCGGTCTCTGGCAATTGCCCGGCGCGCCGAAATCGTTTCAGGAATTGATGACGCGGGAGGCGACTTTCGGCGACAGTGGTCCCGGCGCGACGTCCCATCAACATCCATTGATCCTGAAAAATGTTCTCGGCGCAAAAATCCGCGCGATCAGCGGTTATCAGGGCAGCCGATCCGTGCATCTGGCGATGGAGCGCGGCGAGGTTACGGGCGCCTGCGGAATGGTGTCGTCCGCCATCAGGTCGCAATGGCTCGACGACGTGAAATCGGGAAATCTGAAACTCATCATCCAGATGGGACCCAAGAAGTCGTCCGAATTCGGTGACGTTCCCAGCGTTTATGACTTTGTGAAAAACGACGAGGACCGGGCAGTTCTGGATGTCCACTTCAAGCAGATCCTGCTGGCTCGTCCTATGGCAGCCCCGCCAGGCCTGTCGCCCGAGATGCTCACGGCCATGCGGGTCGCGTTCAATGCGACGATGACCGATCCTGATTTTCTTGCGCAGGCGAAGAAATTCAACGTCAGTATCGATCCCGCGAGCGGCGAGCAGGTGCAGGCATTGATATCGCAACTGATGAACTATCCGCCTGCGATTATCACCAAGGCAAGGAAGGCGATAGAGCGTTAGATCGAGCGCCCCGCACCACTCATTCTCAATCGATAAGACCCGCGCAATACCACGCAACAGGAGATCTGCATGCTTTTGATCAATAACAACGATGTCTCAAAAGTCCTCGACATGAAGCTGTGTCTGGAGGCGCTTGACGGCATCTTTCACGAAATGGCGCGTGGCGAGGCCGTCGGCATGGGCCGGATCGATGTCTATGTGCCGTCTGCGGTGGAGACAGCGCCCTATTATCGATGGGCTGTGATGACCGGCGGCAGCAAGAAGGATGGACTGGTCTGCGCGCGCATGCTGTCGGACATGGTTGCGTGGCCGCGAACATACGGCCGCATCCGCGAAAACAAATACGCAAAGCAGCCGGGCACGTTTTGCGGCCTGCTTTTCCTCTTCAGCGCGAAAGACGGCACCCCCGTCGCCATGATCAATGACGGCATCCTCCAGCATATCCGCGTCGGTGGCGGGGCCGGATTGGGCGTGAAATATCTTTCGCGCAAGGACAGCAAGGTCGTCGGCATGATCGGCTCCGGCGGCATGGCCAGAACATATCTCGATGCGTTCATGCAGGTGAGGCCGATCAAGACCGTGCAGGTGTTCAGCCCCAATCGCGAGAACCTGATGCTTTACGTGCGCGAAATGGAAGCGCTGCACGGGATTGAGGTCGTGCCAAAGGAAAGCGCGCGCGAAGCCGTTCGCGGAGCCGATATCGTGTCGTGCTGCACGTCCACGAACGAGCCGGTCTTCTTCACGGATTGGCTGGAGCCGGGAATGCACGTCACCAATCTGACGTCGAGCGAATTTGAGCCGTCGATGATCGCGGCGGTCGATGTCGGGATGCGGGCGGGAGAGGCGACGCCACGTCTGGAAAAGCTGCCTGGAGAAGCCGATTACGCCCGTGCCGGGTTTCTTGGCTACATCGCAGGCAATGAAGCAGAACGAAATAGCGTGCCGCGGCTCACGCTGGCGCCTGAAGTGATCGACCTCCCGCGCCTGGTTGATCACATCGCGGGACGACATCCCGGGCGCACAAGCGACAAGCAGACGACGTTCTTTCTTAACGTGGGTGCGATCGGTGCGCAGTTCGAAGGCGTGGCCGCCGCCGTCTATCGAAAAGTTGTGGCCGCGAAACTCGGACACGAAATTCCGACGGACTATTTTTTGCAGGACGTGAGAGACTGAGTCGCGTCCATGTGGAGATCGCGGGAGCGACCATTGAGTAATTAACTTGTGCAGACGGGCCGCTTCAAAGCGGTCCGTCTTTTTGTTCGCCGACAAGATCGAGAAAAGGGGCGCCTCACGTCTTCTTCCCCGGCAGGTTCAACAGCGCGGCCGCGCGGTTCACGATGGCGAGCGGTGCGCCATAGGCCTTTGTCAGCAGTTGCGTGACCTGATCGCCGGACAAGGGATCGATCTCCAATTGCAGCTTCTTCGCTTCAGCCACAAACTCCGGGTCCTTTAGTGTTGCACTGAACGCAGCTTTCAGGGCGTCTGCGCGGTCCTGCGGCACGCCTGGCGGCAACGCAAATGGGCGGCCGGTCTCCTGTCGGATCAGGATCAATTCGAGAACCCGTTTCTTGACGGGATCCGACACGAGATCGAGAGCGCTCGGCACGTTGGGCAGATCGGGAAGTTTGTCGAGACCCATCTGCACAATGACGTTCAACAGATGATCCCTGATCCAGTGCGGCCGCGAGGCTTTCATCGTTGACCAGGACAGGCCGCAGATGCCCTCGACCTCGCCTTTCTCAATGGACAGGGTCAGATCGTTCGCGCCGTTGTAGCCGCCGACGATCTTGAATTTCGTCCCGAGCAGTTCGTTGGAGATGCGCGGCATCAGCGCCGTGTTTGACGTCGCGCCGGCCGCACCGACAAAAATTTCCTTCTCGCGCGCCTGTTTCAGCGTTTTGACTGGACTGGTGTGCCAGGTCGCGCAGACGTTTTGCAGCTTTCCGATGCTGCCGAGCCAGACCATCTTCAGCGGATCGTAGTGTGCAGCCGGATTACCGAACAGCGGGTCCATCGGCACGTTGTTGGTGAACGACGCCATCGTCAGGCCGTCTTTGTCGGCTTTCGCATACAAGGTATTTGCCGCCGCCAATCCGAATCCGGCTGGTTGGTTCTTGGGAATGATGTCCGGATTTCCGGGAATGTGTTTTGACATATGGCGGGCAAAAGCGCGCGCATACACGTCGTAGCCACCGCCGGCGTCACCAGCGATCAGCATGGTGATCGTTTTGCCGTGGAAAAATTCAGCCGGCGTCTGCGCCGACGCGGAATGCGCGAGCACGGCACATGCGACGACTGTAAGACCCGTCAATAAAATTTTCTTCATCATCAATCTCCGCCGGCTGTAATCGTGCAAAGCAATCCGTTCAGTGCTCGCGCAGCAATTTTCCGAACCCTTCGATGCGATCGGTGACGCCGCAGCGGCGCAGGGCCTGCCAGACGATGGCCTGATGCGCACTGATGACGTTGACCTTGAATTCATCTTCAAGCTGATCGATTGCGCCGGCCGTGGGCCAGTGCGGCGAGGGGAGCAGGATCGTGTCGGCGTCGGGATGTTCGGCCATGAGCTTGCGTCCGAGCTGGACGGCGGCATCTTTCGGAATACGGCCGATCTGATTGAAATGGCTTCCCCAGCCGAGCGCGCCGAGCAGTTCGCAGCCGAACTCGACGGCATAGCTGCCGAGGCGCGCCGTGTCCGAGTGCAGATACGGTTGAGCAACGACGGCCTTCCTACCGCCAAGGGTTTTCACTGCGGCGGTCTGCGCGGCGGTGCTGCTTGTCACCTTGACGTTGAGTTCGGCTTCGAGGTCCGCCAGCATCTGTTGCGCATTCGCCGTGCCCTTGGAAAGGTTGATCGGCACACCGCCGAGCACGACGATATCGACGCCCGCAGCCGCCATTTCGCGCGCGGCATGCATGCTGATGTCATAGGAATTGTCGATTTCCTGCTTGCTGCGTTCCACGATCGCCAGAGTCGTGAGAACCAGTGTCACCCCCTCGGGGACGATCTTGTAGAATTCGTAGGGAAAGACTTCAGTCGTCAGCGGCGGAGACGTGTAGCCGATCCTGGCCCGACTTCCGTACATCTCACCGCGTTGGCTCGCTGGCTGCACGCAATCCTCCCTTTTCTTTTTGTTCTGTCGGAGAGGATCCAATCCATTCCGACTCTTTGCCTGCCGCGGCGGATCGCGGAGGTCGCGAGTCTGACAGAGAAACCACTTGTGTCAATCGAAGTGCGGCAAACGGTGGCGATAGGGCACGCGCTGTCCTGACTGTCGCAGGTATCGTCAAGTCAGGTATCCTCAAATCCTGATTGCTTAATCGCTCCGGACACGCAATGTGACGCCTCCCTGAACGGATGAGGTCCAGTGACTGCAACGAAGGAAAGCCACGCGCTCCGCGCCTATGCTCTGCTGGCGGCCGTGATGCTGTTCTGGGCCGGGAACGCCATCGTCGGACGCGCTGTTCGCGATGATATCCCGCCGTTTACGCTCGCGCTTGTGCGTTGGGCTGGTGCGCTGCTGATCCTCATTCCTTTCGTCTATCCGCTGCTGCGCGAGGATGCGCCCGCGCTGCTGCGGCATTGGAAGCAGACGTTGATGCTCGGGCTGCTCGGCGTGGCTGGCTTCAACGGATTTCTGTATCTGGGATTGCACCAGACGACCGCGACGAACGGCATTCTGATCCAGGCTGGGATACCGCCGCTGATCCTGATCCTGAATTTCCTGTTGTTCCGCGAGAGGGCGAGATGGATGCAGGCCTTCGGGCTGACCCTCTCGACGATCGGCGTTATCGTCGTCGTGGTCCATGCCGATCTCGACGCATTGATTCACATGCAATTCGGGCGAGGGGACGTGCTCATCCTCTGCGCCGTTGTTGTCTGGTCACTGTATGCCTCGTTGCTGAGGCTGAGACCTCCCGTGCATCCGCTCAGCTTCCTCGCCGCGACATTTGTGGTCGGGGCGCTTGCCATGCTTCCGCTGGCGATCGGTGAATGGGAAGAGGGCCTGCGTATTGTGTGGCGGCCGATGACTTTTGCGGCCTTCGCCTATGTCGCGACCCTGCCGTCTCTGGTGGCGTATCATTTCTTCAATCAGGCAGTGGCGATGATTGGAGCGGGCCGCGCAGGACAGATGATCAATCTCATGCCGCTGTTCGGCGCGTTGCTCGCGGCGTTTGTGCTCGGTGAGCCGCTCCACGCCTTCCACTTTGCCGGCATGGCACTGATCCTGGTCGGCATCGTCCTTGCGTCCGTTGCCCGTCCGACATAATCGCTGACATTCAGCGGTCGTTGTCTTGCTCCAGCCAGCGCGCGAGCTGCTCCAAGGACAAGCGGCATCCGGCCTCATTGTCTTCTAGCCGTATGCCCGGCGGAATGTTTTGGCATGTGATCGAGACATCCGTTCCGCCTTCGGCCTCGGTGAATGTCATAACCATGGTCATTTCGCCGGCAAAGGCCGGATCGTCGCTCTCGAAATTGACCATCTGAACGATCCGTTCGAACGGCGAAAGTTCGACAAAGCGCGCCGTGAAAGTATCGGTCTTCTCGGTCGTCTTGCCGCGGTTCTCCTTCTCGGATGCCGGGTAAACCAGTGACATCCTGAAGCCGCCGCCTTCGGTCGGATCAAAGGCATGCATCTCCCCGGTCATCTCACCCGGAGGGAGCCACGCGACCAAGGCGGCCGGATCGACGAAGGCGCAATACGCCATCTCCCGTGGCGCATTCACGATTTTTGACACCTGTGTCGTCGCGCCCGTCACATATGCTCTCCCAAGGCCATTGCCCAGTATTGACGCTAGTCTAATCCCTTTCCGTCCGTTCCGGGAGTTCAAACCGATCTTGTCGCCGTTGAACGATGCGGCCGAGCATGTAAACCTCGGACCCGCGCAGGGCGTAAGAACACTGCTTGAGGAGCACTATGATGGATCAGCAACGATCAGGCGAAGATAAGACATTCATTTATGATTATCTTGATCGCAATGCGGAGGCCGTCGCGAACCTCGGAGACAGTATCTTCTATTTCGGCGAACTCGGAATGCAGGAGTTCGAGACGGCAAAGCTGATGACGGCCGTCCTGGAACGTGCGGGGTTTCAGGTCGAGCGCGGCATATCGGGATTTCCCACCGCCTTTTGCGCGACATACGGAACGGGCAAGCCGACCGTCGCGATCCTCACCGAATATGACAGCGTGCCGGACAATTCACAGAAGGCCGGTGTGCTGGATCAGATGCCGATCGTGGACGGCGCGCCGGGACATTGCGAAGGCCACAACATCAACGCCGCGGTGCTGATCGGCGCGGCGATGGCCGCCAGGGCGGCGATGGATCGGTATCAGGTCGCCGGCACGCTGAAAGTGTTCGGGGCGCCGGCCGAGGAGCAACTCGTCAGCCGGCCTTATTTTGTGCGCGACGGGCTGTTCGACGACGTCGACGTTGCGTTTCACGATCACATCGGCGGCGAGTTCGGAACGGGTTATGGCTTGACCCAGGCGGCGCTCGTGTCGGCCGTGTTCACGTTTCACGGCGAGACGGCACATGCCGGCGTGGCGCCCTGGAAAGGCCGTGACGCGCTCGATGCCGTGGTGCTCATGGATATGGGTATGGCGCAATATCGCGAGCACATGCTGCCGACTGCCCGATGCCAGCGCACGATCACGCGCGGCGGCGACCAGCCGAATGTGATCCCGCGGGAGGCAGCGATCTGGTGGTTTTTCCGCGATGCAACGGCCGAGGGCGCAGGCAAACTATTCGAACAGGCGAAGAAGATCGCGCAAGGCGCAGCCCTGATGACCAATACTGAGGTCGAGGTGGAGGTCTTGAGTGCGGTGTGGCCGACCCGCGGAAATCGGACGCTTGCCGAACTCGTGCAGCGCAACATGGAACTGGTCGGAATGCCTGAATGGTCCGACGACGAGCAGACTTTTGCGCGGGCGGTGCAGGAAAAGGTCAAAGTCAAGGTCGAAGGGCTGAAGTCAGCCATCAAGCCGCTGAGCGGAGCGGCCGTGCAACGACCCTCCGCCAATGATGTCGGCGACGTCTCGTGGAAAGTCCCGCTGGTGAAATTCTATTTTCCAGCAAACATTCCCAATCTCAACTCGCATCACTGGGCGGCGGGCGTCGCGTTGGCCCATTCCATCGGCCACAAAGGGGCCGTCGCCGGGGCCAAGGTGATGGCGACGGCGGCCATCGAGTGCATGCGCAAGCCCGAAATCGTCGCGGAGGCTGCGCGGACATTCAAGGACGAGATCGCGGGTGTCGAATTCAAGTCGTTGCTGCCGGCCGATCAGAAACCGCCGTTGGACCTGAACAGGGTGACCATGGAAAAATTCCGGCCTCTGATGGCAAAGCACTATCTGAATGTTTTCCCCGAATTCAAAGAAGGGGGATGACACATGAGGGCGTATCACATCGCCTCCGCTGGCCTGGTGGCAGTTCTGGCGGCTAATTCCTGCGGCGGCGCTTCGGCAGATCCGGTTGCTGATTTTTACAGGGGCAAGGTTGTCAATGTGAACATCGGCTTTTCCGCCGGTGGCGGATTTGATCTCTACGCGCGCACCGTCGCGCGATATCTGTCGCGCTACATCCCCGGCCATCCGACGATCATTCCGCGCCAGATGCCGGGGGCCGGGAGCGTTCGCGCTGCACAGTACCTCTATGCGGTCGCGCCGCAGGATGGGACCCAGATCGCCACCATTGCGCAGAGTCTTCCGCTCCAGCAGGCGTTCGGAGATGTCAGCACCTTCGATCTGCGCCGTTTCAACTGGATCGGAAATCCGATCAACGGCGTCAGCACGGTTGGTGTATGGGCCGCAAGTGGAATTACCACGCTCGATCAAGCCAAAACCCGTCAGGTCACGATTGGAGCGACAGGCTACAACGTCACGATGCAATACCCTCTGGCGCTTAACGCGATAGCCGGAACGCGATTCAAGGTTGTGCTCGGCTATCCCGGCGGACACGACATCGAGCTTGCGATGGAACGCGGCGAACTAGACGGCATGGGACAGATCTCGTGGGCGAGCTTGACCTCGGCGCGGCGCGAGTGGCTGAAGGAGAAGCAAATCAATCTCCTGGTCCAGATCGGGCAGCATAAGAACCCCAAGGTCGACGCCTATATGGGTCACGAGGTGCCTTTGCTGAGCGATCTTGGCCACGATGACAATGAGCGGCGCATGCTCGAATTGCTGTCCTCCGGAGAGGTCGTCGGGCGTCCGCTCATGACCACACCGAACGTTCCGCCGGAGCGGGTTGCAGCTTTGCGCGCGGCATTCGATGCGACTATGCGCGATCCGGAATTTCTCGCTCAGGCAAAGCAGATGGGGCTGGACGTCGACCCCATCGGCGGCGCCGAACTGCAGAGGATCGTCGAGCGGATCGTGTCGTCGCCGCTGTCAGTCGTGAAAAAGCTTCGCAGCATCGTCGAGCAACCCAATCCTCAAAAGGCGAATCCAAAGCCGTGACGACGTAGAACGACCGGAACTTGCAACGCTCTTTCGCGCCGGGCCGGAGCGTGGCACTCTTGGCGCCAGACGGAAGCAAGAGGGCGTACGCTCGACAAGAAAAGGACCGATCATGACCTATCAGCCCGCCAGCTATGATGACATTGTCGCCTCCCGCCACGCGACCGCCATGCCTTCTCCCGCCATCCTGCCGCAGACCGAGACGCGGAATTATTTTCAGGCGATCGATAACCTCATAAAGGTTTTTGCCATCCGGCCGGGCGACGAGGTGCTGTTCCTGACTGATCCGCTGCTCGACCGCCGTGTGGTCGATGCGATTTCAGGCATCGCCAATTCTCGTGGCGTCTTTCCGCGCGAATTCATGGCCGCCTCGACGCAGATCATGGACTGCCCCGAGGAAGCACGCGCGCTTGTCGAGAAAGCGACTTTCGTGATCTCGACGTGGTTCTGTTCGGTCAATGCGCCGCTGTTCACGAAGCTGCGGCGCGAGAAGGGACAGCGCTGGATCAAGATCACTTACTTCCGCAATCTCGATGCGCTGCATACGCCGCAGGCGCGCTTCCCGGTCGATCTCGTCGGCGAAATCATCCGTGCGACGGCGCGGATGTATCCGAAGGATCACGATTTCGACATGACCTTCTCCGATCCGCGCGGCACAGATCTAACGATCAAATTCACCCCCGACATGGTCAAGAACCTGCATAGCGACAATCGCTGGCAGGGGCAGGACAAGGCCGATCAGCCGGGCTGCTACGTGCATTATCTGCCGACGCACGGCCCGAATATTTTTGGCCGCACCTGCTTCAAGAGCAAGCCCGGCGCGCATTCGGACATGGGCGGCGTCGTCTTCCCGCAATGGGCTATCGGCTTCGACAAGCCATTCCGCGACAAGATCGGCATCGAATACAAGGACGACATCGTCGTGAAGGTGCACGGCAAGTCGATGGAGGCGGAAATTTTGCGCGACATGCTCGTCGGCGTGAACGCGCACCTTCACGAACTCGGCTGCGGCTTCAATCCAAAGTATCCGCGTTTCAAGGCCTATCCGGCGGGGTCGAATGCGCCCGGCGCGCTGCATTTCGGCACCGACGCCGATCGTCCCAACGCGTTCATGAATCAACGGGTGCCAAAATGGGAAGAGCCGCACACCCATCAGGATTGCGTCATCTTCGACGCGACGGTGAAGGTCGGCAACGCCACGCTGATCGACAAGGGGTTCCTGATGGCGCTGCGCGATCCAAAGGTCCGGGAGGAGGCCGCCAAATACGGCGATCCGGTCGAACTGTTGGAGAGTGCCGTCGATTGACGGGCCGAGCAGTTGCCTGGCGCATAATAAAGGGGAGGACACAATGAACCGGCGCTTCCTGCTCACTACGGCTCTCGCGGCGGTCGCGGCTCTCGCTCTCGGCGCATGGCCCGCTCCTGCAGCGGCGCAATTCTATAAAGGCAAAACGCTGACCTTGATGGTCAATTATGGCGTCGGCGGCAATGCCGACACCGAGGCGCGCGTCTATCAGCGTTATTTGTCCCAGCATATCGAGGGCCATCCTACCGTCGTGGTCGTCGATGTTCCCGGCGCGGGCGGCTTCAAGGCGATGAACAAGCTCGGACTCAATATCGGCCAGCGGCCGGATGGGCTGACGGCGGGCTATTTCACCACCAGCGCACTGGCGCCGATCATTGATGATCCGGCGCTACAGGTGAAAGTTTACGACTTCCAGGTCGTCGGCGCCGCGCGCGGATGGAATATCGTTTACGCGCGCAAGGATATCGTGCCGGGTGGCATGAAAACGCCGGCCGATATTGTTAAGGCCAAGAACATCCAGGCCGCCGGATACAGCAAGGCCTCCTCGCACGATACCCGGCTGCGTCTGGCGTTGGAGGTTCTGGGGCTGCCTTACAACATGGTCACCGGCTTCCCGGGAACGGCCAACATCAACAAAGCGATGTTGCAGAACGAAGTGAATTTCACCGGCAGTTCACTTCCCGGATATCAAACACAGGTGATTCCGAACCTGATTACGCCGGGCATCGCCATGCCGCTGTTCCACTATTCCGTCATCGGCGACGACGGAAAGCCCACGGGCAATCCCGCTTTGGAGAAGCAAGGAATCCAGACCTTCGACGAAGTGTATAAGACCATCAATGGCAAGCCGCCGTCGGGACTGAAGTGGGACGCGCTGCTGCTGATGAATGACATCGGCACGCGCATGCAGCGTGGCATCCTCATGCAGAAGGACACGCCGCCGGAGGCTGTGGTGGCGTTGCGCAAGGCGTTCAACGAACTCGAGCATGACGAGGCGTTCAAGGCGGACTACCACAAGATCACTGGCGAGGAGCCCGATCTCGTCGAAGCCGAAGAGCTTGGCCCCCTGTTCAAGCGCATGCGCAATATCGATCCGAAGGTGAAAAATTTGCTGCGGGAGTCAGTCGGCATCAAGTAACATCGAAACAAATCAAAGAAACGTACGAGCGAGGAAATCATGGCGCAGGATCCCACCGTTTCCATAGACCTTGCCGAGAAATTCGCCACCGAAAAGAATACGCCTTACGAACGCTGGGTGCGTGAAGAAGGCCTCGATATCATCCCCGCCAACTATGTGCGCAATCTACGCCATGTGGAACTGAAGCCTTGGGCCCGGCGCGGCGGCAAGGGCGTCTTCATCAATCACGAAGCCTCGCGCACCAGCAACGATTGCTACGTCTGCGAAATTCCGGCGGGCGGAAAGCTTGCACCGCAGCGACAGCTCTATGAGGAAATGGTGCTGATCCTGGACGGCCGCGGCTCCACGACGGTGTGGAACGACGCGGGTCATCGGATCACCTTCGAATGGAAGGCGGGCGCGATGTTCGCCATTCCACTCAACACCTTTCATCAGCATTTCAACGGCTCGGGCCGCGAACCGGCGCGCTATGTGGCGACGACGTTCTGTCCCTGGGTGCTCAACCTGTATGGCGATCCGGATTTCGTCTTCAATATGAAACATGATTTCGTTTGCCGCTTTTCCGGCGAGCCGGATTATTTCAGTGCCAAGGGCGAGCAGAACGGGTTTTTGCTGACGACCAATTTCGTGCCGGATGCGGTCAATCTTCCGCTTATCGTGGCGAAGGAACGCGGCGCCGGTGGCGGCCATATCCGCTTCAACATGGCGAAAGGCTCGCTCGCGAGCCACATTTCGCAATTTCCCGTCGGCACCTACAAGAAGATGCACAAGCACGGGCCAGGCGCTCACGTCATTATTCTCAGCGGGCAGGGCTATTCCCTGATGGGGCCGGAAAATGAGGAGCAGAAACGCTACGATTGGGAGGTCGGAACGCTGATCGTGCCGCCGAACGCGCATTTCCATCAGCACTTCAACACCGGGCCGACACCAGCCCGCTATCTCGCCTTCAAGCATAACTCGGTCCGCAATGCGCAAGGCGTGCCGATATCCTGGATCAGCCGGCGTCTGGGCGGAAATCAAATCGATTACGCCGACGAACGACCCGAAGTCCGTGAACTGTTCGCAGCGGAACTAGCGGCGCACGGTGTGACGTCACGCATGGAGCAGGTCTACGAAAATGAACTGATGACATTGCCGCCGAAGCCATCGGCGCAGGCCGCTTAACGGTTGATCGCAGGATTGCCCGTCTTCGCAAACCGGAATCTGCGTACCGTCAATTGAAACCAGGAGACCCTTCGCTTCCAGTCCGCCGATAGAGCGAGCGGGAGCATGCGACGCCAAGGGAGGCAGCCAATGGGATGCGCGACGACAAAGTTTGCAGCGCAGAGGCCTGAGACAGTCGACATGAAAGCTCGCGAACGGCGGCCGGGCCGGTTCGGATTTTTGGTTGTGATGGCAATCTTCGCTATAAGTGTTGCAGCCTTTTTGTCTCCCGTAGCGGCACAGGATGCCGCCAAAACATTTCCGGCCAAAAAGTCAGTCGCGCAGACAACGAGCATCTTGATGATTCTCAAGGAACCGGAAAGAACCGCGACTCTCCTTGAAGGCGCAAAAAAAGAGGGGGCCCTGAATTGGTACACGTCTCTGCAACGCGGAGATTCAGATGCAATCAGCAAGGCCTTTCAGAAAAAATATGGAATCAAGGTCACGGCCTGGCGATCGAGCGCGGAAAACGTCGTTCAGCGCGTGATTGCCGAAGGCCGCGCCGGCCTTTTCAACGCGGACGTTTTTGAATTGGGCGGCCGCGAACTGGAGTCATTGTATCGCGAGAAGCTGCTGGCGACGCTGCAATCGGCTGCCTTGGCGGATTTTCTTCCTCAAGCACTGCCGCCGCATCGCGGCTGGGTCGGCACGCGCGTCAATCCTTTTGTCGCCGTCTTCAATACGGCGCTGATCAAGAAGACCGAATTGCCGAAATCCTACGAGGACCTCACGGCGCCGCGCTGGAAAGGCAAGCTTGCGGTGGAGGCCGACGATTACGATTGGTTCGCCTCTGTCGTGAATTTTTATGGTGAGGAGAAAGGTCTGGCGTTATTTCGCGAGATTGCCAGCAAGAACGGATTACAAGCGCGCAAGGGCCATACGCTTCTGACCAATCTGGTCGCTTCGGGTGAAGTGCCGCTGGCGCTGACGAATTACGTTTACAAAGCGCAGCAGTTGAAGGACGACGGTGCGCCGCTGGACTGGTTCTTCATTCCACCCGCGATCGCGCGAGTGGCCGGAACGGCCATCGCGAAAACGGCGGCGCATCCTTATGCAGCGGTGCTTTTCCTCGACTTCATGCTCACGGATGGCGAAAAAATAATGGCGTCGCGTGATTTCTGGGTCACGAACCAGAAAGTGAAGACGATCTCTGGCAATGTTACATTGAATTTCACGGATACGATCAAGATGGTCGACGAAAACGAAAAGTGGATCAAGCTCTACCAGTCCGCGTTGGATAGCCAATCCAAATAGGTTTCTCCGCAACCCGAGGTCAGTCATGTCGTGGATGACGCCGATAGGCCGCTTTCATCGCTGCGCTCTTTTCGCGCGTTGTGGTTCACGCCGCCAGTTTTTCCGCGAAACGCTGGCCGCACTCGCGGTGCTGATCGTCTGCGCCGGGCCGGCCTTATCGCAAAACGTCGAAGACCTGTGCAGGCTTTCGGGGGCGGAGCGGACGAAGGTGCTTGCGGACGGCGCACGAAAGGAGGGCACGGTCACGCTCTATACTTCGCTCGCGCCCGAAGATGTCGCCATCCTTTCCGCTGCCTTTGAGAAGGAATACGGCGTCAAGGTCGTCGCGTGGCGCGGCAGCGGCGAGAACGTGATTCAGCGCGCTGACGCGGAAAATCGAGCTGGCCGGCTTTCCGTCGATGTGTTTGAAGCCGGCGACAGGCAGCTCGAAGTGCTCCATCGCCTGAAAATCCTTCAACGGATCACGGCGCCGACGCTGCCAGATATTCTGCCGCGCGCCATTCCCGCTCATGGCGAATGGGTCGGCACACGGCTGAATGCCTTTGCGGCCGCCTATAATACCGATCTCGTGAAGAAGGCGGAACTGCCGAAATCCTACGAAGACCTGACCGATCCGAAATGGAAGGGACGCCTCGGCATCGAGGCGGAGGATTATGACTGGTTCCAAACGGTCGTCGAGCAACTGGGGGAAGAAAAAGGTTTGGCCTTGTTCAAGACCATTGCGCAGACCAATGGACTCTCCGTGCGCAAGGGCCACACGCTCCTGACCAATCTCGTCGCCGCCGGTGAAGTGCCGCTCTCGTTGACGAATTATCCCTACAAGCCGGAGCAACTCAAGCGGAAGGGCGCGCCGATCGACTGGTTCTTCATTCCGCCAGCCATTGCGCGTGTGAACGGCATCGGCCTCGCGCGCGAGGCGCCGCACCCGCATGCGGCTGTTCTGTTTGTCGACTTCATGCTTTCGGAAGGCCAGACAATCATGGCGAAGCGCCAGTTTTGGGTGACCAACCAGAAGGCGAGCGCGATCGCGTCGCACTACAATCTGATCATCACCGACACGAACAAGATGATTGACGAAAACGATAAATGGCAGAAGCTGTTCAACACCATCGTCGTCAGCCAAAGCCGTCAGTAATATTAAAGAGTAGCGCATGCCTCCACCAGTTCATAAGGGCGTCGATTGCGACGTCCATCCTGCGGTGCCTAACCTGAAGGCGCTCTTTCCGTATCTGGACGGCTATTGGCGTGAAAGCTTTATCGAGCGGGGAATCCCGGGGTTCGAGGCAAACACCTATCCGCCCAACGTTCCGCTGAGCCAGCGTCCGGACTGGAAGGAGACGCGCGCGGCAACGGACGTCTGCCAGTTGTCGGATCAGGTTTTTCGCGGCGCGCAGACGGACTTTGCAATCTGCAATTGTCTCTACGGCGTCGAACTTCCATTCAGCGAGGACATGGGGCGTGTGGTTGCGCGCGCCGTGAATGACTGGATCCGCCATGAATGGCTCGACAAGGATGCCCGGCTGCGCGCATCCATTGTCATCCCGATGCAGAATGTCGAATTTGCCGTGGACGAGATCGAGCGTTGCGCCGCGGACAAGCGCTTCGTCCAGGTCAAGGTGATGGCGACGCAAGAGACGCCGCTCGGCCGGCGGCACTGGTGGCCGATCTATGCGGCCGCCGAGCGTCACGGCCTGCCGATCGGCATCCACCCCGGCTCGACCTATCGTCATGCGACGACGTCGCTCGGCTGGCCGACATATTATAGCGAAGACTACAACGCCTATGCGCAGGCCTTCCAATCCCAGATCGCCAGCATGGTCTGCGAAGGCGTTTTCACGAAATATCCCAAACTCAAGGTGGTGATCCTGGAGTCGGGCGTGACCTGGGCACCGGCCTTTCTCTGGCGTCTGTCGAAGCTGTGGCGGGGTCTGCGCTCCGAGGTGCCGTGGGTCGATCGCCCGCCGGTCGAAATTGTGCGCGACCATGTGCGGTTCACCATTGCGCCGTTCGACGTCCCACCGGATGCTCGGACGATCGCGCGGGTGATCGATCATCTCGGTTCGGAGGAATTCCTGCTTTACGCTTCTGACTTTCCACACTGGCAACATGATGATGACGACGCCATGCCGCCGCATGTTCCGAAGACCCTGCAAGACAAGATTCGCATCGACAACCCGTTGGCGACCTATCCTCGTTTGAAGGAGGACGCGGCATGAACATCCAGTCTCCGCAGCCGTCGGTCCACGACAAGACCACGTTGACGATCATCGACGTCGACATTCATCCCAAGACGAGCGCCGGGGATTTGCGGCCTTATCTGAGCCAGCGCTGGTGGGACTACCTCAAGACATATGGCACGCGGCAACGGCAGGGGTTCCAGACCGGATTCGCTTATCCCAAAAGCCAGCCGAATGCGGCGCGCCGCGATTCCTGGCCGCCCGGCGGCGGATTGCCCGGCAGCGATCTCGATTTCATGAAGAGGCAATTTCTTGACGCTTATCCGATCGAATTCGCGGTGATGAATCCGTTGTCGCCGACCGGGCAGGGCGACCAGAACGACGCTTTTGGCGCGGCGATGGCGACAGCCGCGAACGAGTTTCAAATCCATGGCTGGCACCATCGCGACAACCGTCTGCTTGCATCGGTGATCGTGCCCTATGAGGACACCGAGGCTTCTGTTGCGGAAATCCGCCGCCGTGCCGGTGATCGCCGGTTCGTGCAGGTGCTGTTCCGCAGCCGCACCAGCGAGGCGATGGGCAAGAAACGGTATTGGCCGATCTATCAGGCAGCGGTCGAAGCCGGATTGCCGGTCGGCGTTCATGTTTTCGGCACGAGCGGGCGCCCCGCCAGTAGCAGCGGGTGGCCGTCATTCTACATTGAAGACATGGCGGAGCATGCGTGCTGCTGCCAGACGCAGGTTGCGAGTCTCATCCTGGAAGGCGTTTTCGAGCGCTTCCCGGATTTGAAGATTGTCATGATCGAAGCCGGCTTCGGTTGGATGCCATCGGTCGGCTGGCGGCTCGACGCGATCTGGAAACGCCTGAAGGATGAGGTGCCACATCTGAAAAAAGCGCCGTCGGAATATCTGCGCGAGCATTTCTGGGTCGCCACCCAGCCGATGGAGGAGACAGAGAATCCCGCCCAACTGCTCGACCTCATGGGCTGGGTCGGATGGGACCGCATCATGTTCTCGAGCGATTACCCGCATTGGGACTTTGACGACCCGCTGCAGGTGTTGCCGGCGGGCCTCGACGCTGAAAAGCGCGCTGCGATCTATTCCGAAAATGCCCGCAAGCTTTACAGGATTGGCCGATGACCGCGCACGTCGTCGCCGCCGTGAAGGACATCCCACCCGGCGCCCGCAAGCTCGTGAAGCTGGGGCGGCGGGATATCGTTATCTTCAATGTCGGTGGTGAATTCTTTGCTCTCAACAATCGCTGTCCGCATCTCGGCGGCAGCCTTTTCCACGGCATCCAAACATCGATGGTGCAATCGTCGGAGCCGGGCGTCTATGCCTGCTCGCGTCGCGGTGAGCTCGTAAAATGTCCGTGGCACGGCTGGGGCTATGACATCCGCACTGGTCAATCATGGTGCGATCCGGCCGATGTTTGCGTGCGTCAGTATGAAACGGCGATCATGCCCGGCGCGCAACTCGTCGCTGGACCGCTCAAGGCCGAAACACTCATCGTCCGTGTCGAAGACGACTACGTGCTCGTCGAGGCCTGATATCCGACGCTTGGAAGTTCGCGACGGGTTACTGCGCCTTGCCAAGCGGGTGGGTCGATTTAAGCAAGGCGACGAGTTGACTCTGCTGATGCGTTCCGGTTCGCCGGAAGACCTCCTCGAGATTTGAACGGGCCGTACTGAACTTGATTCCCTGGTCGGCGGCTGCTTGCTTCAACGTCCTCCCGCTGCTCAGCAGCGCAGCGAGCTGTGCTTGCCGCGGCGAAAGGCAAAATAGGTTTTGCAGGTGTTTCTCGAATCCCGCGGGCAGGTCGAGAGTCATATCCCGGACAAGCACGACGGCGCAGGGCTCAAGAGGAAGAGTGTGGGTGCGGTCGCGGGGAAAAGGACTGACAGAGACGGACAGGGTCATCGGACGAGAGCTGTTCGATCTCGACGCGATCAAAAAATCGCCCCCGAGACCGGGAGCGATTCCGTCGCTGCAAGCACAGACATCGGATATGAGCCGCTCAAGCATCTTAGCGCTTCGCGCATCGTCGGCAACGAGATGTCTCGATCGTTGATGCAATCCGCTGCCTGATTGTGCAAGAACTGCCTCGGCTGCGTCGTTCATCGTTACAATGCGCTGATGCTCGTCGACCAAAATAATCCCGAAAGGCAGTCGGGAAAATGTCGAAGCCAAGGCCTGCGTTGTCTGGACCTTCCGTCCAATCTCGACCGAACGTCGGATATGGGGCGCGACGGCCCGAAATAATTTCACGTCGGCTGCATCAAAAGCCGTCTGGTTGCGGCCGCGCTGGACATCGAAGAACCATGAGGAGGAGCCCGAGGCGAGCAGCTTGCACGCGAGGCCACCGTACATGTCCTGCGGCGCCATCCAGTCGTTCCAGAACCGGGTGGCTCTTAATCTCTCATGACCGACCAGGGCATGGTCGCTATAAATGAGGCCGACCGGAGCAGCCATGACGGCGTCTTTCAGCACGTTTGGTTCGTCTGCAAATTCATCGATGAAGCGAGTTGTGAATTCAGGATCGGTGTTGGCCGCAACGGAGTCGGATAGTTGAAGATTGGGCCCGACCCTGACCAGACAGGCCTTTGAGCCATCGAACATCCTGCGCAGGTTCTCAATCGCTCTCAGCCACGCGGTATGATCGTGGGCCGCTTCGTATATATCCCCGATGACACTCGAAACCGTCTCGGAAGAGATATTCGGCATCTTTTGGTTCGCCCCGCTTTTAAAAGCCGAAGACATTCAGTTTAAAGCATTGCAAAGAAGCAGTTTACAGAATTACGACGAAGCAAAATTAAATAACTTAATGTCATGTCCATGATTTGATCACCCGGCATCTGCCGGTGATATAATACCTTCATACTATATTTGTTCGCATTATATTCTCAACATATTTAATTCTTACTATATGTATTCGGCGCTACGCCCTGTCGTTTCATTGTCATACGGCTCGTGTGGCGGACCGCGTCGGAGCGGAATTATCGCGCGGCAGCACATAAATAAAATGGTCCGGAAGAGGGCGCTTCACCCCATTCCGGACCATCTGCATGGCGGGCCGCCTGCTCACGGCAAGCGGCTAATCGTGCGGCGTGATCTTAAGCCGAGTAATACATTTCGTATTCGACCGGGTGCGGGGTGTGCTCGAAGCGGATGACTTCCGTCATTTTCAGCTCGATGTAGCTGTCGATGAAGTCGTCGTCGAACACGCCGCCGGCCTTGAGGAAGTCGCGGTCGGCGTCGAGGCTTTGCAAGGCTTCGCGCAGCGATCCGCAGACGGTCGGAATCTGCTTCAACTCCTGCGGCGGCAGATCGTAGAGGTCCTTGTCCATCGCGTCGCCCGGATGCAGCTTGTTCTTCACACCGTCGAGGCCGGCCATCAGCAGCGCCGCAAAGGCGAGATACGGATTGGCAAGCGGGTCGGGGAAGCGGACTTCGACGCGCTTGGCTTTCGGGTTGGTCGTGAACGGGATGCGGCACGACGCCGAGCGGTTGCGCGCCGAATAGGCGAGCAGCACCGGCGCTTCAAAACCCGGCACCAGACGCTTGTAGGAATTGGTGGTCGGGTTGGTGAAGGCGTTGACGGCCTTCGCGTGCTTGATGACGCCGGCGATGTAGGAGAGGCAGGTCTCCGAGAGGTCGGCATATTTGTTGCCGGCGAACACGGGCTTGCCGCCCTTCCAGATCGATTGATGGCAGTGCATGCCCGAACCGTTGTCGCCGTAGATCGGCTTCGGCATGAAGGTGGCGGTCTTGCCGTAGATGTGCGCGACCTGATGGATGCAGTATTTGTAGACCTGCATCATGTCGGCCATCTGCGTCAGCGGCGAGAATTTCAGGCCGAGTTCGTGCTGGGCCGACGCCACTTCGTGATGATGCTTCTCCACCTTTGCGCCCATGCGCGCCATGGCGCCGAGCATTTCGGAGCGCATGTCCTGCGCCGAGTCCATCGGTGGCACCGGGAAGTAGCCGCCCTTGGTCTTGATGCGGTGGCCGAGATTGCCGCCTTCGTAGTCGGTGTCGGAGTTTGTCGGCAGTTCGACGGAGTCGAGCTTGTAGCCGGTGTTGTAAGGGTCAGCCTTGAACTTCACGTCGTCGAACACGAAGAACTCGGCTTCCGGGCCGAAGAACACGCTGTCGCCGATGCCCATGGAGGTGACCATGGCTTCCGCCTTCTTGGCGATGCCGCGCGGGTCGCGGTTGTAGGGCTCGCCGGTCGTCGGCTCGAGCACGTCGCAAACGAGGACGAGCGTCGTCTCCGCGAAGAACGGATCGATGCAGGCACTCTCCGGATCGGGCATCAGGTTCATGTCGGATTCATTGATCGCCTTCCAGCCGGCGATCGAGGACCCGTCGAACATCTGGCCTTCGGTGAAGGTGTCTTCTTCGATCATCGTCACGTCGAAAGTGACGTGCTGCCACTTGCCGCGCGGATCGGTAAACCGAAGGTCGACGTATTTCACGTCGTTGTCCTTGATCATTTTCAGAACATCTTTTGCGGACTTTCCGCTCGTCTTCGCCGTCGTCATGGAAGGACTTTCCTGTTGTTAAAATCTTGACCCCAAAGTGTGAAAGTGCGGGCTGATCCGGTCAGATCGCATCCAGACCGGATTCCCCTGTTCTGATCCGAATGGCCTCTTCAATCGATGAGACGAAAATCTTGCCGTCGCCGATGCGCCCCGTTTGCGCCGCCCGGCGGATCGCGTCGACGGCTTTGTCAACGAGGTCGTCGCCAAGGACAATCTCGATTTTCACTTTCGGCAGGAAGTCCACCACGTATTCCGCCCCGCGATAAAGCTCGGTGTGGCCCTTCTGCCGGCCAAAGCCCTTCGCTTCGGTCACGGTGATGCCTTGAAGCCCGACCTCTTGCAGGGCTTCCTTCACCTCATCGAGCTTGAAGGGTTTGATGATTGCCTCGATCTTTTTCATGGATTTCCCTCGGTCGCACGCCATAAGCACCGGCACGCCGATGTGCCCGTTAGCAGGGTCCGTGCCAACCACGCCGCCACACAAACAGGCAGTCTTTTGGCGGAAATTCGGGGTCGAACGCAACCCGGTCGCATTCGCCTTGCCCAAATACGCCTAAACAATAAGCACAATGCCTATCATCTGGGCGGTAAATCTTAGGCAATGCCGGTGCGATTGCCGGCGACCAGGCGTGCGGATACAGTTTTGTGGTGATCGCGCTCCTGACACCCCGTGAAATGGCCGAAGCGGACCGGCTGGCAACCGCTGCGGGAGTGCCCGAACTCACCCTGATGGAACATGCCGGTGCGGCCGTCGCTGCCGCTGTCGTCCAACTGAATGAAGCGCCGGGGTCGGTGGCCGTAGTTGCGGGGTCGGGCAATAACGGCGGCGACGGCTATGTTTGCGCGCGGCTGCTGGCCGGGCAGGGTTTTGACGTCCACATGCTGACCCTCACCGGTGCGCGTCCCAAGGGCGCTGGCGCTGCTGCGATCATGGCCAGCCGCTGGAGCGGGCCGGTTCGCGAGGCGACGGCCGCTGCGCTAGCGGAGTGCGACGTGATCGTCGACGCCTTATTCGGCGCCGGCCTCGACCGTCCGGTGACGGGCGCCGCCGCGGCGCTGATCGATGCCATGAATGAAACCGGTAAGCCGATACTTGCAGTCGACTTGCCGAGCGGCATCCAGGGCGCGACCGGCTGTGTCATTGGTACGGCGGTCCAGGCTGTGCGGACAGTGACCTTCTTCCGGCCAAAACCGGCCCACCTGTTGTTGCCCGGCCGAAGCTACTGCGGCGAAACGTCAGTAGCCGACATCGGCATTCCCGATTCCGTGCTGGGCCAGATACGGCCTTTGACCTCGCGAAACGATCCCGATTTGTGGGGCGCCCATTTTCCATGGCCGCGACTCGATGGCCATAAATACGACCGGGGCCATGCGGCGGTCTTGTCGGGAGCCATGCCGATGACGGGCGCCGCGCGGCTATCGGCGCGGGCGGCACTGCGCGCGGGTGCGGGCCTCGTGACGCTGCTCTCGCCACGCGATGCACTCACCGTCAATGCCGTCGCCAGTCTCGCCGTCATGGTTCGAGCCGTCGACGGGGCGCGGGAGCTTGGCACGTTTCTCGACGACCCGCGGGTCAACGTCGTCACTCTCGGTCCCGGAGGCGGGATCGGCAGGGCCATGCGCGCGGCGGTGACGGCGGCGCTGGCGCGGCCATGTGCCGTGGTGCTCGATGCCGACGCCCTGACCAGCTTTGCGGAGGATGCCGGCAGCTTGTTCGAGGCCGTGAAAGCACGCGGGCAAGCCGCCGTCGTCATGACTCCACATGAGGGGGAGTTTAATCGAATTTTCAAATCGCTAGACGACAATCCTAAACTTCTATCGAAGCTTGAAAAGGCGCGTGCGGCGGCAGCGGAATCGGGCGCGGTGATCGTGCTCAAAGGCGCCGATACCGTGGTCGCCGCGCCGGACGGTCGCGCCGCTATTTCCGACAATGCGCCATCCTGGCTGGCGACAGCAGGGGCAGGTGACGTGCTGACCGGTATTGTCACAGGATTGCTGGCCCAGACCATGCCGACTTTCGAAGCGGCCTGTGCGGCCGTCTGGTTGCATGGTGAGGCCGGTCAGGCGATTGGGCCAGGATTGATTTCCGAGGATTTGAGCGAGGCGCTGCCGCAGGTTTATGGTCGGCTGTATGTGCGGCTGCACAACGATTCCAAAGAGCTGGCCGGTCGCGACAGCCTCTCTGGCGGTTCGAGATCGCTTGATTAAAGTGGGCCTGTTGCGACGGGGCGGTTTTTGGGTGTGCTTGCCGCTGACGCCATGATATAAGCCGCGCCGCTTGTGGGACGATCCTCTCGTGGGTTTATGTGGGCCCGAAGACAATTGTCTCGCAGGACGATGTCCCGCCCGCACCTTACGCTGAGCGACGCCCCTTGCGGGCGTGGCGGAATTGGTAGACGCAGCAGGTTTAGGTCCTGCCGCCGCGAGGTTTGGGGGTTCGAGTCCCTCCGCCCGCACCACTTGGCAGTGGAATTCTGGTGCCCGTGACGCGTGTCACGGATCTTCGACGGCCGCTAGTCGGGCTTGGGCTCTGGCTGGCGCGCGGGTTGTCGGATGTCGACGGCTCTGCGAAACACAAGTTCAGGCGAGGTCCGCGGGCATGGACCGGACCTTTCATCCGGTCATCCTGCTCTCCGGCAGGATGTCAGCAACGAAAGAATTTTGGATTTACCGATGCAAGTGACTGAAACCCAGAACGCAGGGCTGACCCGCGAATACAAAGTGACCGTCCCGGCTGCGGACCTCGAAACGAAGGTGAATGCGCGCCTCGACGAACTCAAGGGGCAGGTGCAGTTGCGCGGCTTCCGTCCCGGCAAAGTGCCGGTGGCGCATCTCAAGCGCATCTACGGTCGCTCGGCCATGGCCGAAGTGATCGAGAATGCCATCCGCGAGGCCAACGACAAGATCGTCACCGACAACGGTCTCAAGCTCGCCACCGAGCCAAAGGTGACGATGCCGACGGAGGAGACGGAAATCGAGAGCCTCATCGGCGGCAAGACCGATCTCGCCTATACCGTCGCGCTCGAGGTGGTCCCGCCCATCACGCTCGGGGATTTCAAGACAATCACGCTGGACAAGCCCGTGGCCGACGTCGCCGATGCCGAGATCGACGAGGCGTTGGAGCGTATCTCTAGCGAACACAAGCCTTATACGGCGAAGGAAGAGGGCGCGAAGGCCGAGAGCGGCGATCGTGTCACGGTCTCGTTCGTCGGCAGGATCGATGGTGAAGAGTTCGAAGGCGGCAAAGCCGAGGATATCGCCGTGCTACTCGGATCGAACACGTTCATTCCGGGCTTCGAAGACCAGCTTGTCGGCATCGCCGCCGGCGAGACGCGGGATATCAAGGCGACCTTCCCGACGAATTACAGCAGCGAAGCCCTCGCCGGAAAAGAGGCCGAGTTCACCGTTACCGCGAAGTCGGTCGAAGTGCCTGGCGCCGTGACCATCGATGACGAATTCGCAAAATCGCTTGGCATGGAGTCGCTCGACAAGCTCAAGGAAGCGATCAAGGCGCGCATTGCGCAGGAGCACGATTCCGCGACCCGCACCAAGGTCAAGCGCCAGCTTCTCGATCAGCTCGACACCATGCATCCGTTCGACCCGCCGCCAACGCTCGTCAATGACGAGTTCGAGCAAATCTGGAAGACCGTGACCTCGGACCTCGAAAGCCAGAAGCGCACGTTCGAGGATGAAGAGACGACCGAGGAGAAAGCGCGGGCGGATTATCGCAAGATTTCCGAGCGGCGCGTGCGGCTCGGTCTTGTGCTCGCCGAGATCGGCGAGAAGAACAAGATCAACGTGACCGACGAAGAGATCGGCAAGGCGCTGGTCGAGCGTACCCGCCAATTCCCCGGGCAGGAGCAGCGCATCTGGGACTACTACCGGAATACGCCGCAGGCTCTGGCAAGCCTTCGCGCCCCGATTTACGAGGAAAAGGTGGTCGATTTCCTGCTGGAACTCGCCAAAGTGAACGAAAAGAAAGTTTCCAAGGACGAACTCTTCAAGGAAGAGGAAGAGGAAAAAGAGAAGGCCTGAGCCCGAATCGATCGGATTCGACCGATGGATCAAAAAGCCGGCGTTTGTCGCCGGCTTTTTTTATTTGCGGTGGGCCGATAGACGCTTTCGTAGGCTTAATTTCTGCGAATAAGTGGGGGCGTCCGGATGGCCCATTGGTGGAGCCGCGACTGGTGTATATATGGGTCGTTGCTGACTCGGGCTTCGGTGGATGTCAGCGCTGCCGCGAATTGAAACGCGCAGCGCCGGGGGGCCACCAAACCGGGGTAGGCAAGACGAGGGACTTACACGAGCGGTTCGTGGTTGCCGTCCAGTTACGCGCGGCGCTTTCGGGCCGATCCTGAGCAGGTGAACTATGCGCGATCCAGTTAACACCTATATGAATTACCTCGTTCCCATGGTGGTCGAACAGACCAACCGCGGTGAACGGTCCTACGACATTTATTCGCGGCTGCTGAAAGAGCGCATCATCTTCATTACGGGTCCCATCGAGGACAACATGTCGACGCTCATCGTGGCGCAGCTTCTGTTCCTCGAGGCCGAGAATCCGAAGAAGGAAATCTCGATGTACATCAACTCGCCGGGCGGGGTGGTGACATCGGGCATGGCAATCTACGACACGATGCAGTTCATCCGGCCGGAAGTGGCAACGCTCTGCATTGGTCAGGCCGCCTCCATGGGATCACTGCTGTTGGCGTCCGGTGCAAAGGATTCGCGTTTCGCACTACCGAACGCGCGCATCATGGTCCATCAGCCGTCCGGCGGGTTCCAGGGACAGGCAACAGACATCATGTTGCACGCCCAGGAAATCCTGAACCTCAAGAAGCGGCTCAACGAAATCTACGTGAAGCACACGGGGCAGTCGCTCAAGAAGATCGAGGATGCCCTGGAGCGCGATAACTTCCTGACGGCCGAAATGGCGCGGGATTTCGGGCTCGTCGATAAGGTGATCGACAAGCGCCTTGAGGACATGGTTCCGAAGCTGTCGTCGTGAGGCAGAGGCGCCGGGGTCAGAGTTCCGTCAGAGAGAACTGGAACCGGAACTGGTTTCAGGCGTGGACATCTAGGGTTGGATTATCAGGGTCTGGCGTGGCGTTATCGTTAATAGATTCTTGATTGTCCGGTCGCTAGCATGGTCCGCTAGGGTAGGATAGGTGGCGAATCCGGCCGTCGGGACTGGTCCTTCAGGACGAACCCAGGCCAAGCAAGTGTTCCGTTTGCGCTCCCAGGTTATGGTGGAGCGAGCCGTGTGAAGTGACGCGGAATGCTGGTTCGGGAAGTGTGAAGCGCGGCGCATTCGCGCGGATCAACGGAGACAGGAATGAGCAAGGCTGGCAGCAGCGACTCCAAGAACACCCTGTACTGCTCTTTTTGCGGAAAGAGTCAGCATGAGGTGCGCAAACTCATCGCTGGACCCACCGTATTCATCTGTGATGAATGCGTTGAACTGTGCATGGACATCATCCGCGAGGAGAACAAATCCTCGCTCGTGAAGTCGCGTGACGGAATTCCGACGCCGAAAGAGATTTGCAAGGTGCTCGACGATTACGTCATCGGGCAACAGCACGCCAAGCGTGTCCTTTCGGTCGCGGTCCATAACCACTACAAGCGGCTCAATCATCAGACCAAGCACAACGACGTCGAGCTTGCGAAATCCAACATCCTGCTGATCGGTCCGACCGGATCGGGCAAGACCCTGCTGGCGCAGACGCTCGCACGTATCCTCGACGTGCCGTTCACGATGGCTGATGCCACGACCTTGACCGAAGCCGGTTATGTCGGTGAGGATGTCGAGAACATCATCCTCAAATTGCTGCAGTCGGCCGACTACAACGTCGAGCGTGCACAGCGCGGCATCGTCTATATCGACGAGATCGACAAGATTTCCCGCAAGTCCGACAACCCGTCCATCACCCGTGACGTGTCGGGCGAGGGCGTGCAGCAGGCCCTGCTGAAAATCATGGAAGGCACGGTCGCCTCCGTGCCTCCGCAGGGCGGCCGCAAGCATCCGCAGCAGGAGTTTTTGCAGGTCGACACTACCAACATCCTGTTCGTCTGCGGTGGCGCCTTTTCCGGCCTGGAAAAAATCATTTCCAGCCGCGGCCGTTCGACCTCAATCGGCTTCGGCGCCAAGGTGTTGGCGCCGGAAGATCGCAAGGCGGGTGAGATTTTCCGCGAGGTCGAGCCGGAAGATCTGCTCAAATACGGATTGATCCCCGAGTTCGTCGGTCGGCTTCCCGTTGTCGCAACGCTGGAGGATCTCGACGAAGCGTCGCTGAAGAAGATTTTGACCGAGCCGAAGAATGCTCTGGTCAAGCAGTATCAGCGCCTGTTCGAGATGGAGAGCATCGACCTGACCTTTGCCGACGAGGCGCTGGGCGCGGTTTCGCGTAAGGCGATCGAACGCAAGACCGGCGCGCGCGGACTGCGCTCGATCCTGGAAGGTATTTTGCTCGAGACCATGTTCGATCTGCCGGGGCTCGAAGGCGTCGAGGAGGTTGTTATCTCCCGCGAAGTCGTCGAAGGCACTGCACGGCCGCTCTATATCTACGCCGATCGCTCGGACCGGGTGAACGATGCCGGTGGGGCGAGCGCCTGAGTGATCAGCACGCGCGAGCCTGTTACACCATTCGCGGGCCGATGCAGCCCCTGTGTCCGACCCTTCTTCGGACCCTCAGCGGGTGCCGCGGTACCATTTACGCGATTCGGTTGTATCTGCGGCGACACCGCGCTGTGGGACTTGCGCGATAAGCCGTTGATACAACAGCGTTGCTTGATTTTCCGCAGGGCCATAACCACGTATCGTCAACGGGGCGGCGTTGCAGGGATTCGTTGCAGCGCCAACCACAACAATCCGGGCAGGGTCGCTAACCTGCCGCAAGGCGGTCGAAACTTCGCGAGCAGTATCGCGTAGCTTGATCTCGTCCGGTTTACAGGCACTTGATTGCGATTGCGCAACAGCGGGTCGCGAACAAGGGGCACAACGAAAGGGAATACGGTCATGACGACCACCAAGCCACGTCCCCCTCTCACGCCCGGCGAAAGCAAGGCTTATCCGGTGTTGCCTTTGCGCGACATCGTGGTCTTTCCGCATATGATCGTGCCGCTCTTCGTCGGTCGGGAGAAGTCGATCAAGGCTCTCGAAGAGGTCATGCGGACGGAATCCTTCATCCTGCTCGCGACGCAGAAGAACGCGTCCGAGGATGATCCGCCGGCCGACAGCATTTATGAGATCGGTACGCTCGCGACCGTGTTGCAGCTCCTGAAACTTCCCGATGGGACCGTGAAGGTTCTGGTCGAGGGTTCGGCGCGCGCGCGGGCTGACAGTTATTCCGATCGCGCGGATTATTACGAGGCTTTCGCAACGCCCGTCGAGGACGATGCCGGCGAACGCGTGGAAGCGGAAGCAATGGCCCGTTCGGTCGTGAACGAGTTCGAGAACTACGTAAAGTTGAACAAGAAAGTATCACCAGAAGTTATTGGCGTCGTTCAGCAAATCGACGACTACGCCAAGCTTGCTGATACCGTTGCCTCGCATCTCGCCGTCAAGATTGCCGACAAGCAGGCGATCCTGGAGACGCCGACGGTGACGCAGCGGCTGGAGAAGGTTCTTGGCTTGATGGAGAGTGAAATCTCCGTCTTGCAGGTCGAGAAGCGTATCCGCACCCGCGTCAAGCGGCAGATGGAGAAGACACAGCGCGAGTACTACCTCAACGAGCAGATGAAGGCGATCCAGAAGGAACTCGGCGACGAAGACGGTCGCGACGAGGTCGCCGAACTCGAAGAGAAGATCAAGAAGACGAAGCTCTCGAAAGAGGCGCGCGAGAAGGCGACGCACGAAGTCAAGAAGCTGCGGCAGATGTCTCCGATGTCGGCCGAGGCGACCGTCGTGCGCAACTATCTCGACTGGCTGCTGTCGATCCCGTGGGGCAAGAAGTCCAAGGTCAAGAAGGACCTCAAGCTCGCGGAAACAGTGCTCGATGACGACCACTATGGCCTGGAGAAGGTCAAGGAGCGGATCGTGGAGTATCTCGCCGTGCAACAGCGGGCGAACAAGCTCACCGGACCGATCCTCTGCCTCGTCGGGCCTCCTGGCGTCGGCAAGACCTCGCTCGGGAAGTCCATCGCCAAGGCGACGGGACGCGAATTCGTGCGCGTGTCGCTCGGCGGCGTGCGTGACGAGGCCGAAATCCGTGGTCACCGCCGGACCTATATTGGCTCGATGCCCGGCAAGATCATCCAGTCGATGCGGAAGGCGAAGACGGCAAATCCGCTCTTCCTGCTCGACGAAATCGACAAGATGGGCGCGGACTTCCGCGGCGATCCGTCTTCGGCGCTGCTCGAGGTTCTCGATCCGGAGCAGAACAGCTCCTTCAACGACCACTATCTGGAGGTCGATTACGATCTGTCGAACGTGATGTTCATCACCACGGCGAATACGCTCAACATTCCGCCGCCCTTGATGGACCGCATGGAGATCATCCGTATCGCCGGTTACACGGAGGATGAGAAGGTCGAGATCGCGCGCAAGCACCTGATCCCGGCCGCCGTGGCCAAACACGGCCTCGACGTCAAGGAATGGTCGATCGACGACGAGGCGTTGCTGACCCTGATCCGCCGTTACACCCGCGAAGCGGGCGTGCGAAATCTTGAGCGTGAGCTGTCCAATCTCATGCGCAAGGCGGTGAAGGAGATCATGACTTCGAAGAAGAAGACAGTGAAGGTCACAGCCAAGACGCTGTCCGACTATCTCGGCGTGATGAAGTATCGCTATGGCGAGATCGAGGACGAGGATCAGGTCGGTGTCGTTACGGGCCTTGCCTGGACCGAGGTCGGTGGCGAGTTGCTGACGATCGAAGGCGTGATGATGCCGGGCAAGGGCAAGATGACGGTGACCGGCAACCTCAAGGATGTGATGAAGGAGTCGATTTCCGCGGCCGCGTCTTATGTGCGCTCGCGGGCCATCGATTTCGGCATCGAGCCGCCGCTGTTCGACAGGCGTGACATCCACGTGCACGTGCCGGAAGGCGCGACGCCCAAGGATGGTCCGTCGGCGGGTGTCGCCATGGTGACGGCCATCGTGTCGGTGATGAGCGGCATCAAGGTCCGTCGCGATGTCGCCATGACCGGCGAGATCACGCTGCGCGGCCGTGTGCTGCCGATCGGCGGTTTGAAGGAGAAGCTGCTGGCTGCCTCTCGCGGTGGCATGAAGACGGTGCTGATCCCGGAAGAGAATGCGAAGGACCTCGTCGACGTCAACGAGAGCATCAAGCGCAATCTCGACATTATTCCGGTATCGCGGATGGACGAGGTTCTGGCCCACGCGCTTGTGCGCAAGCCGGAGCCCATCAAATGGGAAGAGCCGGCGCCGGCTGAGAAGAAAGTCGAGGACGGTTCCTCCGCTCTCACCGCCCACTGACATCCGCGTGACACGATTGAAATCGAAAGGCGGCGCCGCAAGCGCCGCCTTTCACGTTTTGGGTCAGGCGTCTTTCCCGCGACTTCCGGCGTGACAGGCCGGCGCTCCAACCAACGCCGTGGCAGTCGGAGGCCTCCGGACGCTTGCGGGCGCGCTGTACGGACGATAAACGGATGCGGAGAGGGCGGTTAGCTCAGCTGGTAGAGCGCCTGCTTTACACGCAGGATGTCGGCGGTTCGATCCCGTCACCGCCCACCAAGTTTATGCGAACGATGCGGTCAATCTGATTGATCCGCGCATCATTTCTGACGTCAGCCTTGACTTGGCGCGGACGCCCCTTTAAGTCCGCGTCACCCAATGCGGGGGCGTAGCTCAGTTGGTTAGAGTGCCGGCCTGTCACGCCGGAGGTCGCGGGTTCGAGCCCCGTCGCTCCCGCCAGATAATCCAAGACATCCAGTCGGTTATCTGCGCGGCAAAAAATCTCAGGACAATGTCGTTTGGAGCCGTGAGCCTGTGTGTTCATGGCGTTCCGTCGCGGCCCTTTCGTCGCGCGATCTCGCGAGCCTGATATCGCGCACAGTGACGAAGCGGCCAGTTTTCGCGACAGGACGGGCCTTTGCAGCCCTGCCTGCGGCCTAAATGCCTATTTTCTGGGGGTTTCTAGCTTCTGATCGCTAGAAACCCCTTATTTTTGGGAAGAAATCATGGTGCCGGCTCTCCGAATCGTCTAATTCGGCCGTTGTTATTGGATTTTTTGCTGCCACCCAATTCCTTGGAGGAACCACCGATGGCAAAAGCGGCAACAACGGCTGCGACCGTTACCCTGAAGCATCTCGCGGCAAAGTTGGCCGACGATCACGAGATGTCGAAGAAGCAGAGCGAGGCGGTTCTCGGCGATCTCGTCACGCTCGTCACCAAGCACCTCAAGAAGGGCGACCGCGTCCGTATTGGCGGCCTGGGCATCCTGCAGGTCCGCAAGCGCGCCGCCCGCATGGGCCGCAACCCGGCCACGGGTGAACAGATCCAAATCAAGGCCAGCAAGAAGGTTGCCTTCCGCGCGGCCAAGGATCTCAAGGAAGCGATCTGATCGCATCTTCAGGATTGTGATTTTATCGCCTGTCGCGCTCGTCGCGACGGGCTTTTTTTGTGATTTTTGGTGACTGTTTTTTCCGTATGTCGTGGCGAACCCAGCAAGGTCACCTCTGCCCGCGCATGCGGGCATCCGGCCCCTTCGGCCATGGCGCCTTTTTTGCAAAAAAAAGCAGTCGCGAGGCCAACGACCATCGGTCCACGTCAACGTCCGCGGTGTTTTGCGCACGCCGCGCATTGGGCTTATGGTTTGCAATCCTCGCGGCCCGGCTCCCAAGCCTCACCCAAAATTAGCTCCTGAAAGATAATGATGGCGAAAATTTCTCGTCTTAATTCTGCACTCAGCGCGCAACATTGCGGTCTTGTCCTGTTCGACACGCTCAACGGTTACCTGCATCCGAAGAACCCGAAAAAGGCAGCGTTTCTCGACAAGCATCAAATCTTGCCGAACATGCAGGCGCTCCTCGACGGCGCGCGCAAAACAGGAATGACGACATTTTATCCGTCCGCCGCGCATGCGGGTGATGCGTCCGATACCGTCGAACGCCTGACCGATACCGACATGGATCTCGGCAAGGCGACGAAGCCGATCCGACCCTTCCATTACAAGGGCACATGGGAAGCGGAAATCGCCGCGGAGATCGCTCCGACGGAAGGCGATGTCGTCGTGCCGAAGAATCGCTGGAGTTCGTTCTTCCAGACCAATCTCGAACTGCAATTGCGAGTGCGTGGCATCGACACCATCATCATCGCCGGCGGCTCGACCGATGTGGGTATTGCGAGCACTGCGTTTGCTGCGCGCGATCTCGACCTCGGCATCGTGATTGTGAGCGACGCATGCTATTCGATGCGCGGCAACAACAATGAGTTCTTCATGGAGCGCGTGTTTCCGCGCATGGGCCGCGTCATGACGACCGCCGCCGCCGTGAAGCTGATGACGCGTTGAGGAGGAGATAATTCATGAAGCGTGATCCCAACGGCCCTGCGATCAAGAGCCAGGATATTGTGTGCAGCAATGGCATGCCGGCATTTCTCGCTTATCCCGCCAACGGCAAGCCGGCGCCCGTCGTGATTTTCCTGCACGAACGCTATGGCCTCGTGCAGCACACGCGCGACCTCGCCGAACTTTGCGCTGGCGACGGCTACGCGGTGCTTGCGCCAAATATCTTTTTCCAGCATCCCGACCAGGCGGGTCTGAAGAAGGGCGACGCGCGCTGCGATCTGAGCGACCAGGATGCCATCGCCTTCCTCACGGCGGCCGTCGACACGCTCAAGGCGCGTCCGGATGTTGATGCGAGCAAGGTGGTCGTCGCCGGCTACTGCCAGACCGGGCGGCATCCGCTGGTGTTTGCCGCCGAGGTGCCGATCACCGCCGTGGTCATCTGGTATGGCGCGGCCAGCAAGCGCGAATGGGGGGTAGACGAAGGGCAGCCCAAAGCTCTGACGGACGTCATCGCGCAACTCGATTGTCCTGTGTTCGGCGCCTTTGGCGAACGCGATCATGTCATTCCCGTCGAGCAGGTGCTCAAGCTGCGTAACTGCCTCGAGGAGAACCGCAAGAGCTACGACTTTCACCTGTACAAGGATGCGCCGCACGGCTGGCTCAACGACACCATGCCGGGGCGCTATCGCGAGCCGCAGGCGCGTGCTGGCTGGGCGGCGCAGCAGAGGTTCCTCGCGCGCGTATTTGCGCCGGACTTCGATCGCAAGATCATCACGTGGAGTTTCGAGGGCGCCAGCAGCCCCGATTACGATTATTCGAAAAACGTCCGGCTCGAATAGCGCGCCTCAGGCGTACCGGCTTCAATTGCCGCCCGCTATGTCTTACATAAGCGCCTGATCCACGGTTTTCGTTGAGAGACGGCAGACTTATGACCTACGCGGTCAAAGAGATTTTTTTGACGCTGCAAGGAGAGGGCGCCCATGCCGGGCGCGCGGCGGTGTTCTGCCGCTTCGCCGGCTGCAATCTCTGGTCGGGCCGCGAAGACGACCGGGCAGACGCGCAATGTACGTTCTGCGACACGGATTTCGTCGGCACCGATGGCACCCAGGGTGGCCGCTACACGACGGCCGACCGGCTGGCGGACACGATCGCGTCGGAGTGGGGCGCGGGCAGCGCGGAGCGGTTTGTCGTGCTGACTGGCGGCGAGCCTCTGTTGCAGGTGGACGATGCTCTGATCGCGGCCCTGCATGAGCGGGGCTTTGCGATCGCCGTGGAGACCAACGGGACGCTCGATCCGCCCTCCGGTCTCGACTGGATCTGCGTCAGCCCGAAATCCGGTGCGCCCCTGAAGATCAAGACGGGGCAGGAGTTGAAACTCGTCTATCCGCAGGCGGGAGCACCACCGGAAGACTTTGCCGCGCTCGCGTTCGAGCGGTTCTCCCTGCAGCCGATGGACGGCGCGGAGCGCGAGGAGAACACCGCGCGCGCCATCGCCTATTGTCTGCGTCATCCGCAATGGCGGCTGAGCGTGCAGACGCATAAGGATCTGGGACTTCGCTGATGTGGGAATTGACCAAGAGCTTTACGTTCGAAGCCGCGCACACGCTGTCAGGCACGACTCTGGGCGCCGCCGCCGAGGAGGTGCACGGCCATTCGTTTCGCGCTGAAGTCACGATCGCAGGCGTGCCGGATGCGCAGACGGGGATGGTGATGGATTTCGGCCGCTTTGAGACGGAGCTTGGCCGTGTCCGCGCGCTGCTCGATCATAAATGGCTCAACCGCGTGGAGGGCCTGTCCGCGCCGACGCTCGAAAACCTGTCGCGATTCATCTTCGATAAGACGAACGGCGTCGCCAATGTGGTACGCGTCACGGTTCACCGTGACACGTGTGGGCAGTCCTGCACCTATCGGCCTGCTTAAGCGGGTTGCCCGGTCAACCGCACGCCACGACGCCCGGCGAGGTCCTGCACGAACTGCCATGCGACGCGGCCAGAGCGTGATCCGCGCGTCGTCGCCCATTCGAGTGCTTCGCGGCGCAGGTCGTCGGCTTCGATCGGGATGGCGAAGTGCGAGACATAGCCGTCGACCATCGCCAGATATTCGTCCTGACTGCAACGATGGAAGCCGAGCCAGAGGCCGAAGCGGTCCGAGAGCGAGACCTTTTCCTCGACGGCTTCGCCGGGATTGATGCCGGTGGCGCGTTCGTTCTCCACCATTTCGCGCGCGAGCAGATGGCGGCGGTTCGACGTCGCATACAGGATGACGTTGTCGGGACGGCCCTCTATGCCGCCTTCAAGCACCGCCTTGAGCGATTTGTAGGAGGTGTCCTCGGCGTCGAATGACAGGTCGTCGCAAAATACGATGAAGCGATAGGGGGTGTCGCGCACCAGCGCCATGAGGTCCGGCAGGCTTTCGATATCCTCGCGATGGATTTCGATCAGCTTGAGCACCGGAGTTTCGCCTTCGGCCGCGAGCCGCGCATTGACGTCGCGCTGCGATGCCTTGACCAGCGACGACTTGCCCATGCCGCGCGCGCCCCAAAGCAGCGCGTTGTTGGCCGGCAGACCACGGGCGAAGCGCTCGGTGTTTTCCACGAGTTGGTCGCGCACACGATCGATGCCCTTGAGCAGCGCCATCTCGACGCGATTGACCTTCGGCACCGGGTTGAGGCGCCGGCCCTTCTGAATCCAGATAAAGGCGTCGGCGGCGTCGAAATTCGGGATTTCGCGGCCAGGCGGCACCAGGCGTTCCAGCGCCGTGGCGATGCGCTCGAGGACATCGCTGTCGCCACCGCGTAAGGGCAGACCTGAATGCGTCGGTTCGGGTGCGGATGATTCGGTCTTTGGCGGGTTTTTTGGCATGATTTCTCGCAAGGATGCGTTCCCTTAGCGGCCCCGGTCAGCCCCCGCAAGTCCCGCCAAATTTGGCCATTATTGACCCCCTCCCAGCGGCATTGCCGACATTGCAATTGGGGGCGCGACCGGTATAGTCCGCGCGAATTTGCCAGCCGGCTTTTACGGCGCTGAGGACCCTCCGACATGTTTACGACTGCTGCCCAAGCTCAATCTGCCTTGACCGGCGCCCTGTCCGGTTCCGAGGGCAGCATGCTGATGTCGCTGCTGCCGTTCGTGATGATTTTCGTCATCATGTATTTCCTCATCCTGCGCCCGCAGCAAAAGCGCGTGAAGGCACACCAGGAAATGATCAAGAGCGTCCGCCGTGGTGATACCGTGGTGACCAATGGCGGTCTGGTCGGCAAAGTCACGAAGGTGGTTGATGACGATCAGATCGAGGTCGAGTTGACGGATGGGGTGCGGGTGCGCCAGATGCGGTCGATGCTGACCGATGTGCGAACCAAGGGCGAGCCGGTCAAGGACAATGCCTCCTGACGGGCATTAAGCCCGCCCAACAAATAACCGCAACGGCCGCTGCTCATGCTTCATTTCACCCGCTGGAAGACGATTGCCATCCTGGCAACGGCATTTTTCGTAATGCTGTGCGCGGTGCCGAACTTCCTGCCAAGATCCATGGTGGATAGTTGGCCGAAATGGGCGCAGCGCCATGTGGTGCTCGGCCTTGATCTCCAGGGCGGATCGCATCTTCTGCTTGAGGTCGACGGCAATGCCGTCCGCAAGGAGATGGCGCAGAACCTGGTGGACGACATCCGGCGCGCGCTGCGCGAAGCGCGCATCGGCTACACCGGCCTTGCGGTGCGCGGGAATGGCGCCGAAGTCCGCATCCGTCAGGCGAATGACTACCAGCGCGGCCTCGAGAAGTTGCGCGCGCTGTCCCAGCCGCTCGGCGGCATTCTTGCGTCGACGGGCAAGCGCAATATCGATGTCACCGACGCCGGCAACGGCTTGATCCGTCTTGCCATCACCGATCCTGCAATCCTCGATCGTATTCGCCAGTCCGTCGAGCAGTCGATCCAGATCGTCGAACGGCGTATCAACGAACTCGGCACCGTTGAGCCGTTGATCCAGCGCGAAGGCACGGACCGCATTCTCGTTCAAGTGCCGGGCCTGCAGGATCCCACGCGACTGAAGGAACTGCTCGGCAAGACCGCCAAACTCGATTTCCGTCTTGTGGATTCGACGATCACCGCCGAACAGGCCGAACAGTCCGGTGTGCCCGCCGACGACGAGTTGCTCAAAGGAAAGCAAGGCGAATCCTACGTCATCAAAAAGGCGATTGCGGTCTCTGGCGCAGAATTGACAGACGCTCAGCCCGGATTTGACCAGCGCACCAGCGAGCCGATCGTCAGCTTCCGGTTCAATTCCAGCGGCGCGCGCAAATTCGCGCAGATCACGCAGGAAAATGTCGGACGGCCGTTCGCCATCGTTCTCGATAACCAGGTGATTTCCGCGCCTGTTATCCGCGAACCGATCATAGGTGGATCGGGCCAGATTTCCGGCAATTTTACCGTGCAGGAAGCCAACGATCTCGCCATCCTGCTGCGCGCCGGCGCCTTGCCGGCGCCGTTGACCATCATCGAGGAGCGCACCGTCGGGCCCGGCCTCGGTCAGGATTCGATCGCAAAGGGCATTACAGCGTCCTATGTCGGTTCGGCGCTCGTCATCATCTTCATGCTGGCGACGTATCTGCTGTTCGGCGTGTTTGCGAATATTGCCGTCGCCGTGAACGTCGCCATGATCTTCGGCGTGCTGTCGCTTCTCAACGCGACGCTGACACTTCCGGGCATCGCCGGCATCGTGCTTACGGTCGGCATCGCAGTGGACAGTAACGTGCTGATTTACGAACGCATCCGCGAGGAGGCGAGGGCGGGACGCACGACGATCAATGCGATCGATGCGGGCTTCAGCCGCGCGCTTGCGACCATCCTCGATTCCAACATCACGACCTTCATCGCCGCCGCCGTGCTGTTCTACATCGGCACAGGTCCCGTTCGCGGATTTGCCGTGACCCTTGGCATCGGCATCGTGACGACAGTTTTCACGGCCTTCACCCTGACCCGTCTCATTGTCGCCTATTGGGTCTGGTGGGTGCGTCCGCAACGCGTGCCGATGTGAGCCGGCATCTGGCCGAAAAACGAGATTGATAACGTGCGCCCTCTTCGCATAGTCCCGGACGAGACCAGCTTCGATTTCATGCGCTTCCGGCGCATCAGCTTTCCCATATCCGCAGTGATGTCGATCCTCGCGATATCGCTCTACTTTTTCCACGGGCTGAATTTCGGCATCGACTTTAAAGGCGGTACGCTGCTCGAGGTTCAGGTGAAGGCCGACAAGGCCGATCTCGCAAAGATGCGCACGACCATCGGCGGTCTTGGTCTCGGCGATTTTCAGTTGCAGGAATTCGGCAATCCGCGCGACGTGCTGATCCGTATTTCGGAGCAGCCGGGTGGCGATGAGGCGCAGCAGGCGGCCGTCAGCAAAGTGCGTGGGGCTTTTGGCGACAGCGTTGAATATCGTCGCGTCGAGGTCGTCGGCCCACGCGTTTCGACCGAGCTGCTTTCCTATGGCACGATCGGATTGATTTCCGCCATCGGCGCAATTTTTGTCTATCTCTGGTTCCGTTTCGAGTGGCAGTTCGCTCTCGGCGCCATGATCGCGAACGTGCACGATCTTGTGCTGACGATCGGCTTCATGTCGGTGACGCAGATCGACTTCGATCTGACCAGCATCGCCGCGTTGCTGACCATTCTCGGCTACTCGCTCAACGACACGGTCGTCATCTATGACCGTATTCGTGAAATGCTGCGCCGTTACAAGCGCATCACCATGGCCGACCTGCTCAACATCTCGATCAACTCGACTTTGTCGCGTTCGGTCATCACCCATGTCACCGTGGCGATGGCGTTGCTGGCACTTCTTCTGTTCGGCGGGCAGGCGATCCATAGCTTCACCGCGACCATGATGTTCGGCGTCGTGCTGGTCGGTACCTACACGTCGATCTTCATCGCGGCGCCGGTGCTGATCTATCTCGGCGTGGGCCAAGGCCGCACCGAGCACGTCGAAAAGCCGGAAAAAGAGTAACGCAATGACGGAGCCCGACGCTCCGCATCTGCCGCGGCCCGCGCCGATCGAGGCTTATGGCAACGGCGGTTTTCGCTTCGGCGGCATGTCTCATCGCGGCGGGCTATTGTGTTTCCCGGACGGTATCTGGTCCTGGCCTTATGCAAGCGTCGACGAGATCGATCTTGCCGCGCTGCGCGCGGCCCTGCGGCGCGCACAGGATCTCGACTTTTTCATTCTCGGCACGGGCGCGACGCTATGGCGGTTACCACAGCCTCTGCTCGACCGGTTCGCGGATGTCGGCTTGAGCGTCGACAGCATGCAGACCGGTGCCGCCGTGCGCACTTACAACATCCTCCTCGGCGAACGCCGCCGCGCCGGAGCGGCACTTCTGCCGGTGAACTGATGCGAATAGCGGGTTAAGGTCGCTCCATGTCGACCGTGGAAGACGCCTTTTCGTTTTGTGCCGGCCGCGTGCGGGAGATGGACCGCGACCGCTATCTCGCGACGTTATTTGCGCCCGCGGACAAACGTCCGGCGCTCCATGCCCTTTATGCGTTCGCCATTGAAATCGAGGCTGTGCGCCATCGCGTGACGCAGTCGCTCGCCGGAGAAGTGCGGTTGCAATGGTGGCGCGAGGTCCTTGATGGCGCGTCCGCGTGGGATGACGGCGGCAGTCCTGTTGCATCGGCACTGCGACAGACCCTTGTCATTCATCTTCTGCCGGTCGATCCGCTGATGGCGGTGATTGACAGTCACAGTCGCGCGCTGTTCGAACCGCCGTTCGGGGATAGTGGTGCGCTGAAGGATTTTGCAACGCAGACCCAAGCCGGGCTTTTCGCGACGGCCTCACGCATTCTCGATTCTAAGGCAGCATCGGATACGGCGTTGAATGAAGGTGCGGGCTGCGTGCATGGTTTAAGCGCATTATTGCGCGCGCCGGGGTCAGTGACGGTCGCGCCGCAAACGGTCCGTGAGATGGCGCAGGATGAGTTTTCTACCCATGCCGGTGTGTTTGGAAGCATTGCGCCAGGCATTGCGCCGGCCTTTCTCGTGCTGGCCGTCGACCGGCAATTCCTTGCCCGCATGCAGGCGGCGAAGGATGATTTTGCGCAGGCTACGATGCTCGAATGGCGGCGTCAGTGGACGATCTGGAGGGCGGGAAAAAATCCGAAGCGAATC
>Ga0310811_10000436_pt1 | contig 56030 bp, 19 predicted proteins | sample YCmetagenome_FD_207642 | JGI IMG/M metagenome (GOLD analysis project Ga0310811, IMG submission 207642) | Soil microbial communities from experimental microcosm in Duke University, North Carolina, United States - YC | ecosystem: Engineered > Artificial ecosystem > Soil microcosm > Unclassified ... | reverse complement strand
GGCGGCCTGACCAAGCTCGGAACGGGCGCCTTGAGCCTCTGGTCCGCGAACACCTATACCGGAAATACCACGATTAGCGCCGGCAAGCTCTTCGTGAACAATACCAATGGCTCCGGCTTCGGAACCGGCAATGTCTCGGTCGCCAATGGGGCGACCGTCGGTGGCAGCGGCAGCTTCACCGGCATACTTACGCTTGCTGGTAAAGTGTCACCCGGGAGCAATAGTGCCGCAGGGGCGCTCGTCACCGGCTCGGAGACATGGAACACCGGAAGCAGCTATCAGTGGGAAATCAGCGATGCCAGCGGGTCCGCGGGAAGCGGCTATGACTTCCTGAGCATCAACGGTGCCCTCACCGTCAACACGAACTCCACCAACCGCTTCACCATCTACGTCACATCGCTCAACGGATCGTCGCCCGGGAACGCGGCGAACTTCGACTCCTCCGTCGACCAGCACTGGATCATCGCCACGACCGCAAGCGCCTGGTCTTTCAACGCGAGCCAGTTTACCGTCGATACCAGTGGCTTCACGAATTCGGTCGGGCCGAACTCCTCCTGGAGCGTCACGCAGGTTGGCAACAGCCTTCAGCTCAACTTCACGGCCATTCCCGAGCCGAAGCAGGTCGCCATCGCCGTTTCGTTCCTGCTCGGCGCCATCGTTCTCCTGCATCGCCGTCAGCGCTCACGCTGAGCGGAACATCAGGCCCGGAGAAGCGCGCGAGGCCGCTCAGAGCCGGGTGACCGTGACTCTCGTGGCGGCGGATTTCCGCCCAAGGCTGTCCACCGAGCGGACCGTGATCACGTTGAGCCCGGGCTGTAGCGGAATCTGCGATCGCCAGATACGAGTGCCGCGAGCCAGGCGCGTCACGCCGTTGGTCGTGGACTGGACCAGCAGGATTCCAGCCTGACTGCCGGCCCTTCCCCGCAGGGTGATCGAGGCCGCGCTGGTCGTACGCTGGCGTTTGCCCGTGACTCGAAGAGTCGTGGGCCCAGACGGCGTTGCTCTCGAGAGCAGCGGGGTGATTGAGCGGAAAAGCTCCGTGGGAATATGCTTCGCGTTCGAGGTGTTCACGAAGATTACGACGGTCTCGTTGGCGACGAGATTGTGCATCACCAGACTTTGGAATCCCAAAAGATCGGCGGTGTGACCGAGCCAGCCGTCGATGCGCCCGAGCGCGAGTCCATAGCGATCGTAGTAGGGACCGACGCCCTTTGCGGAATCGATCATCTCTAGGCGGGCAAGCTGAGCCCTCCGGCTGACCAGGGCGCCCCGGGCCAGAGCGCGGCCCCACAGACGCATATCACCAAGCGTCGAGATCATCGCGCCCGCGCCTGAGGACCCGGTCGGAGAGACGGCGGTCACGTCGATCTGACCCTGGTCGCTATCGAGCGTCGCATACCCGTGGGTGAAAGGAGCGGGCAACGAAACGCCCGTGGGATAGAGCGTATGTGCAAGACCGAGTGGCTTGATGAGGTTGTCCGTGATCTCGACGCGCAGCGGGCGGCCAGTCACCCGCTCGACGACCATCCCTAGCAGGACCGTATTCGTGTTCGAATAATGCCAGGCCGCACCGGGTCGGAAATAGGGCGCGTGCCGATTCGCTACCGCGACGAGCCGGGCATCGGTCCACCGCTTGGTACGATGAAATGCAAAATCGAGGATGAAGGGCTGATCCTCGGTGTAGTTGAAGATCCCGCTCGTCATATTCGCGAGTTGCCGTAGCGTCGCATTCCCATTGCGAACCCCTGGCACGTATTTGTCGATCGGATCGTCGAGGCTGAGCTTCCCCTCGTCGGCGAGCTGGAGGACACGGGTGACAGTGAACGATTTGGTGATGCTCCCGATGCGTTGGGAGTTCGCGAAATCCATCGGTGTGCCGTTCGGGACGTCCGCAAAGCCGTGCTTGATCAAAGTCAGGCCGGAAGGCCGCCAAATGCCCACGATGATTCCAGGCACCTCTCCCGACTTCACATACCCTTCCGCCAACTGGTCGATCCTTTCGTCCCGGCTCTGTCCATAGCCCTGCTGCGCCAGTGAGGCGGTGGCGAGAATTCCCAAAACGAGCGAAAGTCGAAGGCGCATCATACCGTCACGTTAGCATACCCCTTGCAAAAAAGGTGCCGAAAGAAAGCCACCTCGAAGACCCGGTTATTGGCGGTGAGCCATTTGCCAGAATCTTCGAGGTGGCTGAATATACTTTTTCTTAACTTTGGCGACCAAGAAAATGCCACCAGTCAGCCACGGCATATGGGTTGCGGATCAACGCGGTCGCGGGCAGAGCTCGTGGCGCGGCCGGCCGCCGGAGCAGGCGCAGACCGGCCTCCTGCGGCAGGCGATCAGCCTTGCGGGAGTTCACCTCGCGGTGCGCGAGTACGCAGTTTTCCCACGACGTAGCGCCGCCCCGCGAACGAGGGACCACGTGATCGATGTTGCCTTCCCGCGGACCGAGCTTGCGGCCCGTGTACTGGCATACGCCGCCGTCGCGCTCCCAGATTCCCCGGGGACCGAAGTGCGGCCGCCGCATTGGTACCTTGGAATAGTTGGCGGCCACGATGACGGTCGGCACCCGCACCGGGCCACGAGGCGTGGTCACGGCGCGATCCTGTGCGCGGATCGGCAACTTCAGCCAATCCTGCCATCGCACGGGCGTGATCCAGTCATCGCCCTGGATGTCGAGGGCAACGGCCGCGCCGGTCGCCAGCATGCAGAAGGCATCAGCCGGCGTCTTCACATGGATCGCCTGCCAGTTACGGTTCAGGACCAGCACCGTCGCCAGATTCAAAATGTCATTCATTGAAGTCAATTGGTTGTGGCGACGGTGAGGTATATCCCCTCACCGCCGCATCTCAGTCTTCAGCCCGCTCTCCGGCCGGGCACATTTTCACGAGCTTTGGCTCGAATTTTCCGAGGATGTCGACGAGATCAGTCTGCGCTGCCATCACGGTGTGGATGTCCTTGTAAACCCCCGGCACCTCGTCGAGGCCCGCGGACAGGAGGTCCACCCCGCGCTCGGCGAGCAGTTTCTTCGTCGCGCTCCAGGTGAAGCTCTGCATCGCCTTGGTGCGGCTCATTACACGCCCTGCGCCGTGCGACGCGCTGTGCAACGACTCGGGCTGCCCCTTGCCGCGCACGACGAACCCTGGGGACGCCATCGAGCCCGGGATCACGCCGAGCACACCGATCCCGGCTGGGGTCGCGCCCTTGCGATGCACGATCACCTCGCGCTCCACGCCGCCCACGGCATGGGTTTCCTTCCACGCGAAGTTGTGGTGGTTCTCGATATCGAGAATCACGTCCGCTCCGAGTTTTTTCGCGATGTGGTGATGGATGAGCGCATGGTTTGCTGCGGCGTAACGTCCCATCAGGTTCATTGCGCCCCAGTATTCCTGGCCGTCCGCCTCGTCGAGGGACAGCCAGGCCAGGTGCTTGAGCTCCTTCGGCAGATATTCGTGACGAGCCATCGCCCGCTTCGAGTATTCCGCGCAAACCTGCGCGCCCGTTCCACGCGAACCCGAGTGCGACAACAGCGCCACGTATTCCCCCGGCGCGAGGCCGAGATCATCCGAGGTCACGTTGAACGCGCCGAACTCCACGAAATGGTTGCCGCTTCCGCTCGTTCCGAGCTGCGCCCACGCCTTGTCGCGCAGCCGCTGGGTCAGCGGCGATACGCTCCAATCCTCGTCCATGACGTCGTGGTCACGACGCTGCTTGAACGATGCGCCCACGCCGAAGCGGGTCTCGCTCTCGATGATATTCGCGAGACGGTCGCGCTGGCCGCCGATCGTGTTCGCCTTGAGCTCGTAGACCGTGAGTTTCATGCGGCACGCGATGTCGACGCCGACCGCGTAAGGCACGACCGCGTTATCGGTCGCCAGTACGCCACCGATCGGCAGTCCGTAGCCGAGGTGCGCGTCGGGCATGAGCGCACCCGCCACCGCGACCGGCAGCGCGCAGGCATTTGCCATCTGCTTCACCGCCTCGGGCTCTAGCCCCTCACCCCACTGGCGCCAGGGCGCGAGCTCCGCGCGCGGCGTGAAGGCCGGACGATGAATGGCCTGGGCCAGCGGCGCACGAAGCTCGTCTGCGAAGTACGCGGTCGGATCGGCGACAAGCCGGGCGATCTCGTCCTCGAGCTGTGCGCCATCGTTCCCTTGGGCGATGAAGCTCTGGATGAACTCGTGTGCGAGCTTGATCGGCTCGCCCGGAGGCACGCCGATACGGATCAGGTCTTTGGTGTTCATGGTCTTGGTGTTGTAAAAAAGGTAAAATGTCCGGGTGCGGGCCCACCCGGGGTGGGCAGCGGTGTTTGTTCTTATTTGTCGTTCAAAAATGACCCGCCGGCATTGCGAAATCCGCCGACGCCGACGGGCGTTCGCGTTTCTCAATGGATGAGCGGTAGATTGGTCAGGAGCGTGGGATTTGCACCCACCCCGCGGGCTTCACAGGCCCGAATGCTCACTCGCTACACTATCTCCTGAATCCAAAAGTGGCGCTCCCGCGAGGACTCGCACCTCGAACCTCCGCCTTCGCAAGGCAGGATGCAGCACTCTTACACCTCGGGAGCAAAATGGTGCGTCACGCCGCTGGTGGGATGACAGGGCCCCACCCTCGTCAATCACCGGCACCGTGTCTTTGGAAGAGACTCGTGCTACTTTGTTACACCAATGACGCTTCAAAATGGTGGCTGCGTCCGGTATCGCACCGAACTCTCCTCGTCTTCAGCGAGGCGCTAATCTGTCTCAGCTACGCAGCCCCGTGGCTCCTCCGCACGGACTGCAGCGCGCGAAGCGCGTTGTGTCCTTCCGCTTATCAAGCGGATGCTCTACTTTTGAGCCACGGAGGAATGGGCGGAAATTTGGTCGCGTGCCCCGGTGCTGCCCCGGGTGTCTCCTCGTCCCAAGCGAGGCGGGTTTCTGTCTCCCTCGCACGCGAAATTGAACGCTGAATCGGCTCGTTGATGGCCCTACGACGCAGGTCCAGTGGAACGACTGTCCGGCGGCTCGCGGAGCCGGTACGCGTCTTTTTATGGATGCCGGCTCGAAAAAAATTGCAGGGGCGGGAATCGAACCCGCTCATGCGCGGCTTATGAGGCCGCTGCCTTCCCATCTGGCTCCCCTGCGATTGTGAAAAAATGGCACGGCGTCTCGGTGCCGCCCCGAGCCTGCGGAGTTTTGGAGACTCTGCTGCGCGAGCTGGCGCCCGCCGTGTGATGAAATGATGGATTTGAAAAAAATGGTGCGGTCAGTCGGCATCGCCTGATTGGCAACCAGGCATCCTGCTGACCGCAAATGGCGACATGGACGACAATGCGCCCGCGTCGCATACGACAAATAAAGAACAAACACCGCTGCCCTCTGGTTGGAGGACACCCACTGGACTTTCTCGGTGGATCTTTCGGTGTTTCAGGCACACCTCCCGCTTTGAGGCCTTCGGACTGGAAATCGTCCGGATGCGGGATCGGAAAAAGGCAGGCGTCAGCTGAGGTCAGCCTCGGGGAGTTGACACAACCCGGCGGCTCAATAACCTCGTGAGAGGCTACTATCAGAGAGGCGGCTAGCCCTATGTTGGTATCCGATCCGGTCTCGTTTTCAGTTACAGCTGAAAGCGAGACCTTTTTTTCGCACCCGAAGGTGGTTCAAATTTTTAAGTCATTCGTTGGTTATCGTAGTTGATGGTTGGAAAAGAAAAAACCCTGCTGGCCTTCGGCGAGCAGGGTTTTGAAAGCGCTAAAAAATTGTGCGTATTCGCTTACCTGCTCGGTTCCCGGGTATTGGGCTTGTCGCCACGGAGGCTCGTAAAGGACATGCCTCCTCCGAGGCACACCATACCGGTATGGGATGGCATCATTGCCGCCCCTGGCCGTGTATATTTTTGTGTGCTGCGGATCATTGAAATCGAAGTTGAGCTACGCCTATGACACGGACGGGATTGCGTCAATATAATCTTTATTTCCAAATCGCCAATCGCCCGCAGAGCCTTATGAAACCTGCCTTTGGAGCGCATCGATATTTTGAGGAAGTCGCAAAATCGCACCTTCGATAAATACGAAATCTCGACATATTCCGCCAGAACTCGAAGCTTTAGGTTCATGACGGCCTCATTTTTTTCGACGTTTTCCGAGGCCGGATTTTGATCGCGCCGAGGGCCATTTCGAGTCGCGTATTTCCCGTCTTTTCGCTGCGAAAAATCGAGGCTGCCGCATGAATAAAACCGCACCACTTTCCCGCCAAGGAGTCCTCTACGCGTTGCTGGCCTACGGCTCGTGGGGCCTCTTCCCGATTTACTGGAAGGGCTTTGGTTCCATCCCGCCAGTGGAGGTTATTTCCCATCGACTGATCTGGTCGCTCGTGTTCCTGACGATTCTGGTCCTCGTCCAGCGACAGCTCCGGGAGTGCTGGCGGATCATTCGCACCCCGAAACTGCTCGGCGTCCTGTTCCTGACGGCCTCGTTGCTCAGTTTCAACTGGGGACTTTTCGTCTATGGCGTGAATACGGGCCAGGTCGTGGAGACGAGCCTCGGCTATTTCCTCAATCCCTTGTTGAACGTCCTGCTGGGATTCCTGATTCTGCGGGAGCGGCTCACCCTACTGCAAGTGGTCGCCGTGTTGATCGCCGCCGCCGGTGTCTTCTACTTCGGGTATCACCTCTGGAAGGTGCCTTGGATCGCCCTCGGGATTGCCGCGAGCTTCGGCCTGTATGGCCTGCTTCGCAAAATGGTGCCCGTGGAGGCCTTGCCCGGCCTTGCCGTTGAGACCGCCGTCATGGCTCCGGTCGCCCTTACGCTCATTGCCGTGTTGGCCGCGCACGGCTCGGCCCATTTCGTCGATTCGCCGGGTCTCACGCTGCTCTTCCTCGGCGGAGGCATCGTCACCGCTTTTCCGCTCATCTGGTTCATCTCGGCGGCCAGGTTGCTGCCGCTTTCCACCCTGGGCTTCTTCCAGTACCTTGCTCCCACCCTGCAATTGATGGTCGGCATCTTTCTGTTCCACGAGAGGTTCAATCAGCGCGATGCCATTGCGTTCGGGCTGATTTGGGTGGCCATCGGGATTTTCCTTTTGGGGTCTTCTCGCAAGCCGGCGTGTGCGGCCGAATGCGAGCCGGTTTGACCTGATTCAATTCGCTTCCGTTTTCGATTGGCGCGGTCAGTAGATTGGTTTCAATGCGCTTATTCTGAGTTAAATATATTGATTCAAATATAAATGGCCGTCGCTGATATCGCCTTATTTTTTACGATATTGGCGTCTCTTCCTTGCTAAATTATATTGATATCAATTTCATAAAGAACGACCTCGCAGAGGAGATCGACAAGAGCTCGATAGGGCGAAAGTTCGTGAACGGGTCTCTGGACCCAAAAGACCCGGTTCGACTTTAAGCCGGGCCGTTTTTTAGCCCGGCGAGCAGAAGCGCGAAGACGGCATGCGCCTCGGCATCCGATGGCCGATTCTGCATCAGGAGCGCCGGATGGTGAAACGGTGAAGACGCCTGGAGAAAAGCCCGCGCGGAGGTGGCGGGATCGATCCTGGAGGAGAATTCCCCGGAGCGGATGCCATCGGCAATGATGAGTTCCAACTGACGAAGCAACGTGCCCACATGCTCGGTCACGACCTCAGGCACCTTGATGACGATTTGATGATGCACCCGGAAAAGCTCCGGATCGTCGAAGACCTTCTTGATCTTGATCCCACGCAAAGTGTCGAACCAAGTCGCGAGGCGCTCGGAAGCCGGGCGGGCGCCATCCTGTGTGATCGCTTCGAGCGGCGTCACCACGGCTTTGAGCCAGCGTATCGCCACCGCATTGATCAGTGCCTGCTTGCTGGGAAAATGCCGGTAGATATTGCCGTGGCTCATCTCGAGAACCCGGGCGACATCGACGACATTCGTCTTCTCCGCCCCATGCCGGCGTAGCAGGGCCTCGGTGGCATCGAGGATGCGTTGGGCGGTGGACGTTTCTTCAGCGGTCACGATTTCGACGGTTGTTCTAACTAAACCTCCCACAAAGAGAAACCGCCAAATAACAAATATAAAATGACAAAAAACATAATTTGTTACTTGAAATGGAGCGGCCGCGTCGCAAGTTTCCCTCCAAGCATATGAATCCAGCAACTCTTGGCGGCAGTTTCACGTTCCCAAAGACATCGATGACGGTGAACCGTATGGGCTATGGTGCCATGCAATTGGCCGGCCCCGGCGTCTTTGGGCCCCCTAGCGACCCGGAGATGGCGCTCAAGGTTCTGCGGGAGGTTGTCGACTCCGGTGTAAATCACATCGACACGTCCGATTACTATGGGCCCTATGTGACCAACGAGCTCATCCGGAAGGCGCTGCACCCATATCCGGAAGATTTGGTCATCGTGACGAAAGTGGGATGTTTTCGAGGTCCGGACAAATCGTGGAATCCGGCCCTCTCCGCCGAGGATCTCACGAAGGCGATCCACGAGAATCTCGAACATCTCGGCCTCGAGACCCTGGATGTGGTGAATTTGCGCGTGGGTGGATTGGAAGGGCCGGTCAAAGGCTCGATTGCCGAGCCCTTTGCCGCCCTTGCTGCTCTTCAGAAAAAGGGGCTCATCCGCCACTTGGGACTCAGCAATGTCAGCTCCAGTCAGCTTGCTGAGGCGCAGACCATTGCGGACGTCGTGTGCATCCAGAACATGTACAATGTGGCGCACCGCAGCGACGACACCTTCATCGAGGAACTCGCCCACCAGGGGATTGCCTATGTGCCGTTCTTTCCGCTGGGCGGTTTGAGTCCTCTCCAGTCTTCCACCCTGGATAGCGTGGCCGCTTCCGTGGGGGCCACATCGATGCAAGTTGCCCAGGCCTGGCTCCTTCAGCGCTCGCCGAATATCCTGCTGATCCCCGGCACCTCATCACTTGCTCACTTGCGCGAGAACCTTCAGGCCGCCTCGGTGCCCCTTTCTTCGGAAGCGGTGGCGGAGCTGGATGGGATCGCCTCCGGGAGCTAACGGCGGCGTCGTTTCCCCTTTGTCTGGATGCGGGCAGCTCTCTTGAGATCTGGGTCTCTGTTTTGGGCGTGGGGCGTCCCGCCACCTCACGCCTGATTTGCGCGCAATTTCGCGAACCGCCTTTGTGATCCGATCAGCGTCAGCGAGATTTTGCGCCCGGAGGACTGCGAAAGGCCCGTAGAAGGCCGCCCCGTTAACGGTCGCTTTTCTGCCCGGCCCGTTCGCGCCGGCGGAGAACGGTCAGGATAAAGATCAGTCCGACTGCCGATAGCGCCCAGTCCCGCGGCTCGGGGACAACGACCAGACCGGCGTAGGCGGTCATTTCCGAGTAGGCGCCTCCCGTGGCCTGGGTCAGGAACTTGAGGTCGATGCTCGAGCCCGCATTGGGGACAGACCACATCGACGAGCCATTCTGCGGATTGGTGGTGGTGAACTGGCCGTAGCTCGCGCCCGCGGCGACGGAGTTGGAAGTGCTGTCGAGATCGGGGAACCACACGATGCTGAGAGCATCCCCGGTTTGCAGGTTGGAGAATTGTCCTTCGCCGAGCGGCACGGGTGTGCCGCCGAAGAGCGTGATCGACAGGCCGCCATCGATCATCACTTCCCCGCGATAGAGAATTTGATCATCACCGTTGACGTAGTCCCCTGCGGCGAGAGTGCTCGGCAAGAGGCTTCCAAAGCCGTTGTTATTGGTATCGGCGATCAAGAGCACGAGGGAGCCTGCCGGCAGAGCGGTCCCGATCGAGTTGTAGAGCTGTCCGGCATCGATCGCGATATTGACGCTGGCGGCTCGAGAGACGGAGACCGCCACAAGGAGCAGCCAGGCCAGAAGCGGGATGAGTTTGCGCATGATGTTCAAGTCTATTGCAGGTATTGAGGCAGGGCTTTCCAGAGATCCGTGTGGGGAGCCGGGGTGGCCTGCTTGCGGATCGTGAAGCCTTCGCCGGGAAGCAGGGTCGGGTTTGCAATGACGCTGGTGTCGCCTACGCGATACCAACCGACCGGTCGGGAGCCGCCGGAATAATAAAAATATCGGGCCGAGGCGGCCTTTTGCTGACCGATGACGGTGTTGTCGAAAACCTGCAGTTCATCAGCGCGATTGAGGAGGCTGGTCGAGGCGGTGAAGGCGCCCGACTCGATCAGGCCGGCGCTGGCCAGGGCGACCGGCACGGGGATGGGCAACGCCACCAGATTATCCTGCGCGAGATTCGCCGAGCGCTGTTGGAGCGGGACGTTGAAGCGCGAGAGCTGCACTCCACCACAGAGCAGGAGTTCGGTGGATTCAGGGACATTGTGCCGCACTTCGAAATAATGCTGCGGTGGCAGGCGATGATTACCGCAGGTCTGGGTAAGGTTTCCGACCTTGTACCATCCGTCGGCCATGGTCGGATGGCCGCTCAGGTAGAAGTATCGGGCGCTGGCCGCCTGGTCGGTGCCGGGCGTGGAATCGTCGAAGCACAGCACCTCGCTCGCTCGATCAAGGACGCTCGTGGAAGCATGCACCCCCTGCCCTCCCGGGAAGAGTGTGTCCAGGGTCCAATAAGGAATGATCGCTGCAGCGTCTCCAGGCAGGAGCGTGGAGAGGTCGAACGGGGTGGACTCCACCGTAGCGTTTGCTCCGTCGATGGCAGTGATGGGAAGGATGGCGCCCTCGAGTGCACCGGTCATCACCAGGACGTAGGCTCCTCCGGACGGCAGAGTGGGAACGTCTTCGTCAAAAGTGAGGACATTTCCCGAGCGTGACGCGAAGGAGGTCTCGATCAGAGGCGGGCGTTGCAACGGGAGGGAAACAACGGTGTCGGAGTTGCCGTTCAGGATCAGGCGGAGCGCTCCGGCCGGATCTCCGGGAGTTGCTCGGACGGAGGTCACCAGCAGGAAGAGGCAGAGCAGATGGATGAAGGATTTCATGGCGGTGCTCAGTAGTTGTAGCGTTCGGCGCGGTAGAAGCGTGAGGTGCCGGGGTCGGGTTGATCATGGTCCTCCCAGGTGGCGTTGCCTCCGCCATCGGTGTAGATCTCGTAGAACCACATCCCTTCGAAGCTCTCTTCGATGACCACGTCAGACCAATTGACGAGGTCGTTGGATGCCTGGATGTGGTAGGCGGTGTTCGGCACGCCCTTCAGCGAGACGACGACTCCACCTCCGTTGCGTGGGGTGACCGCGACGGTCGGCGTGCGCTCGAGTTCCTGCACGGTGACGGTAGCCGTGGTGGTCTGGCCCAGAGAGTCGGTGAGCGTGTAGTTGAACGTGCCGTCGCCGACGTCGTTGGCCGGCGCATGGAAGAGCAGGAAGTCTCCGCTGCGGGTGATCGTCACCCCGTTGGAACTCGTGCCGTCAAAGGCGAAGGTGCTGATGACCGGGTTGACGTCGTTCGCGAGGAGCGAGGAGATGGCGATCCGGAGAGGTTTGCCGGCGACTCGGCTGAAGGTTTCGCCCACGGCGTAGGACAGGCCGGGAACGACGTTGACCGAACCGGATGACTGATACGAGGCGATGTGATTGTCGCTCGAGTGGTTGAGCGTGCCTCCGGAAACGTAGAGCGCGGAAACACGCGTGCCGTTGACGACGTAGTCGTCGATGGAGACGTCCACGAGATTGAGTGTGCCGTTGACCGAGGCGACGATGCCGAGGTTGTCATAGCCGCCGAACGGCGAGTAGGACTGGTTCCCGGAGAAGATGCAGTCGTTCAGCGTTACGGTGCCGCCGTCGTTGTAGAGCGCGGCGCCCTGGGTGGCGATATTGTTGCGGAAATTCACCCCGGTCGCGGAGAGTACACCGCGATTCAGGATTGCCCCGCCGGAGGTCGTCGTCGGCTGGAAGTTCATTTCGTCGCTGCTCGCGCGTCCCTTGGCGAGGGTGAGATTCTTCAGCTCGAGTCTCGCGCCGGATTGCACGAGGAAAAGTCGCCCAAAGCCGAAAGGAGTGGGGTTGTCCGGGGCGGCAAGGGTGAAGTTCGGCGAACCGGTGGCGTCGATGAGGACGTTACCCGAGATTTTGAAGGCGGAGCGGTAGTCGGGATAGTTGTCCTGAGTCGTGCTGTCCAGCGTCCAGGTCTGGTCCGATCCTGCCAGGATGCGGATTGTCCATTGCGGCGCGGTTCCGGCGAAGCGGTTGACGGTGGTCAGCGCGGCACGGAGCGTGCCGGGGCCGGAGTCGGCGCCGTTGGTGGCATCGAGCGTCAGGCCGGCGATGGAGATCGTGACGGTGATGTTCTCGGTCACCTTGGTGCCGTTGGAGATGCTGTAGGTGAAGGAATCCGTGTCGGATGAGCTGCCATCATTGATGTAGTGGATGCGGCCATTCTGGATCGTCGCGGTTCCATGGGCGGGCGTGCTTACGGCGGAGATCGTCAGCGCATGGCCTCGGTCGTCGGTGTCGTTGGCCAGGACGTTGATATCCTCGTACAGACCGCGGTAGACCGTGGCGGAGTCGGCATTGCCGTGCGGGTAAGGATCACCTGGCAGTGAGACCGTCACCGTTGCGGTCGAGGTATGGCCGGAGTCGTCGGTGATGGTATAGTTGAAGGTGTCTTCCTCGATGGACGCAGGAGCGGCGCCATAGAACAGATTGTTGCCACTGCGTGTGATTGGGACGCCTGCGGCGCTGACCGCGTCGAAGGTGAAGTCGACGATCGAACCGGAGTCATTGGCGAAGAGCAAGCCCGTGGGGATCGAGATCTGTTGATCAGGGACACGGAGGGCCTCGTCCGGTTGGGCATAGAGCAGACCGGTGACGGCAAGCGTGCCGTCGTTGACCTTGTTCAGGTGGAACGTGTCGATCGTCGAGTCGGACACGTTGACCGTGGCAAGCGCGCCGTCACCGGTGACCGTGAGATCGCCGCCGTCGTTGCCCGTGTTTCCGGTGAAGCTGCTGCCCTCGATGCGGAGCGAGCCGTTGCGCGAGACGACGATTCCACCAGGATCGGAACTCAGGATGATGAAGTTTCCTTGGAATACGCAGCCGCTCAGGAAGATGGTGCCGCCGTCATTGTAGATCGCGGCCCCCTCCCCGGCGCGACTGTTCCGGAAGTTCATTGCCTGGGCGTTGAAGGTGCCGAAGTTCAAGATGTCGCCGCCATGGGAGATCGGCGCCGCATTGGTGCCGGTATAAGTCCGGTCGTTGGCCTCGCCGTTATTGAGGACGAGGTGCTTCAAGGTCAGGCTGGCATCGGACAGCACGAGGAAGTGGCGCGCCCGATGTGAGCCGCCGGTGTTCAGGATGTAGCCGGGAACGGCCGCGGCATCAACCGTCACATTGCCAGCGATGCGGAAGTAAGAGTAGAAGCCGAGAGCGACACCGTAGTCAGTGGCACTTGTGAGCGTGCTGACTGTGCCTGCGTCGGTTTGGATGCGGATCAGCCAGTCGAGAGCCTTGGTGTAGGCAGGCTCGAGGATGGCGTCGTCGACGAATTTGTTCGTGATATCGATCGCGGCGCGAAGCGAGCCGGGGCCGGAGTCGTTGGCACTCGTGACGTCGATGACCCGGTCGCCGATGGAGACGTCCACGCCGACGTGGCGCACGGCACCGGAGCCGTTGCTGAGCGTATAGGTGAAGCGGTCGCTGACCGCAGAGTCACCGTTGTGCTTGTAGAGGAGGCGCGAGCCTTCGAGGGCGACGGTACCGTGGGACGGCGTGCTGACGTTGGTCGGCAGGACGCCGGTCCAATCGCCCGTGCTGGCGGCCGGAATGTCGGAGTATGCGTAGAGTCCGCGATAGACGGTCAAGGCGACAGGTTCGGGAGCCGTCGTGACATCGACCAAAAGCGGCGCGGAGGTCAGGCTGCCGGCGGTGACCGTAAACTTGAGCGTTTCCGTGGCGATCACGCCGGTGTTCGGAGTATAAGTGACCACCGAGCCATTTATCTGAACGGTCCCGAAGGCCGGCGTGCTCGCGAGCTGATAAGACGTGATCGCATCGCCATCGACGTCATGGCCGACGAGGGTGAAGGAGACCGGCGTATTCTCGATGGTCGTGACTGGAGCGACTGCATCCAGCGTGGGGGCGTCATCCACCGGGGCAACGGTGAACGTGACCGTCACCGGGGCGGAGTCGAGCGTGCCGTCGGCCACGCGGTAGGTAAAGCTGTCGGTGCCGTTGTAGTTCGCGTCCGGGGTATAAATATAGGCATTGGCGCCGGAGACCGTCGTGCTGAGGGTCAGCGTTCCATGACCGGGCTGATTCACGATTTGGTAGGAGAGATCGCTGGCGCCGCCGGCTCCGGAGAGAAGCAGTTCGAGAGGCGCATCCTCGTCGAGCGAGAAGGCGGCCGCCGTGGCCGTGGGAGCTTGAACGAAGGTCACCAGGAAGCTCTGCTCGCGGGACGCGCCCATGGAATCCGTGACGCGGATGAGAACCGAGCGGGTGAGACCGGCGGAGGCGTCGATCACGGTGGCGGTCTCGAGGGTATTTCCGACGATCGTGAAGTCTGCGTTGTCGGTCGACCCCGTGCCGGAGACCAGGCTGAAGGTCAGTTGACCGGCATCCTCTGGATCGGGATCCGTCGCGGAGAGCGTGGCGATGGCCAGGCCTGCGGCTTGACCGGTATAGCGGGTGCCGGCAACTGGAGTGAACGTCAGGCTCGAGGGCGCGTCGTTCAGGCGCGTGACCGTGATCGTAACCGTCGAGACGGCGCTGGCCGTCGTCGCGGAGTTGGTGGCGCGGTAGGTGAAGCTGTCCGATCCGGAGAAGCCGGTGGCCGGGGTGTAGCTGAAGGAACCGTCTCCGTTGAGCGTCAGGCTGCCATGAGTGGGCGACGTGACGACGGCAGCGGTGAGCGTGCCGCCATCGGGATTGCTGTCGTTGGCGAGCACGCTGGACGCGCCGCCTGCCAGCGTGGTGGCGGTGGCGTTCTCGAGCATGGCGATGGAATCGGTCACGGCTCCGATCGCCGCGGCGGTCGACGTGCTGGCCGTGTTGGAATACGCCGACGAAAGAGCCCCTCCGATGTTGCAACGTACGCGGTAGTAATACGGCGTCGCGGGATTGCGACCCGTGTCGATGTAGCCGGTCGTGTTCGCCGGGAGCGCCGGAGCGATCACGGTCCAGTTGTTATTGCCGTCGGGCGAACGCTCCACGGTGTAGCCGGTCTCGGTCGTGGCGTTATCCGTCCACGCCAGGGTGATCCGGGTGTCGGAATTCTTCGTTGCGGTGAGACCGGTCGGGGCGATTGGCGGGACCGCATACAAGGCCACTGTCGGAACCCCGCTCACGGAGATGAAGACGAAGTCCATCATTCCGTCCCCGTTCAGATCTACGAGATCCAACGCCTTGGAGAGCGGAAGCGTCGGCTGTTCCGTGATCTGCTGGAACGCCATTCGACCGTTGGAACTGTCGTAACCCTGCCCCTTCCAAATCTCAGTCGTTCCCGCGTATGGGTCATGGAAGACAAGATCCGGGTATCCGTCGTTGTCGAGATCGGCCACGGCCAGTCCCGTCGGATCCGAGGGCGAGAGCCCGACTGGCTGGAACGAGTTCAGGTATTGGAAAGTGCGGTAAGCATCGGTGCCGGGGCTCGTATACTGCCGGAAGATTCGGATCTGACCATTGTTGCGAACGCCAATGAGATCCACGCTTCCGTCCCTATCGAAATCCGCCACGATCACCCGATTCACCTCGCCGCCAAACGTCACCGGCCCGGCTGTGAAATGCCCCGTTCCATCGTTTTTCCAGATTTCCATGGTCTCCGACCCATTGGCCACGAAGACGCTCAGGGAGTTGCTATCGGCGTAGCCTCCGAAAGCCACGGACAGGCCCGCGCCACCAGTGCCGAGGCGCTGCCCGGAATCCGTGAAGACTCCGGCACCGCTATTGAACCAAACCTGATCCGCGCCTGCCGTGGCGATGAAGAGATCAAGCGTGCCATCACCGTTGAGATCCGCCAGTCCCAGCGAGTTGGCGCCTAGGCCCGCGATCGTGGATGTCTTCGTGAAAGTGCCGTCCCCGTCGTTTCTCCAGATTTCGACGTCGCCGTTGGACTTGCGCAGGACGACATCGAGCTTGTTCGAGAAACCGAGCGAGCCGACGAGCACCTGCGAGACCGTGCCGCTGCCGAGCGTTTGGCTCGTTGGAGTGAAGGAAGCGGTCCCGTTGTTGAGCCAGACTTTCGCGCCGTTCGTTCCTCCGATCACCAGATCGACGGTACCGTCTCCATCGACGTCGCCACTCGCGAGAGCCGTCGCCGTGGCTGGCGCCCCTGTGATCGCGTTGGCAAATGGGAACACCCCGTAGCTGCCCTGGCTGCCGGCGCGGAATTGATAAACCATCGGGGACGCGGTGTAGCCATCGGCCCGTTGAACGCCACCCGTGGTCGTGACTTCCACCGATTCGCCCGCCTTGAACGGCACGGCTGATTGGAAGGTGACGGTGTCTCCGGTGATTGTGAATCCGGTCAGTGATCCGTCTGCGAGAGTCAGGCGGCCGGTCTGCGAGCCGTGAACTGCGAATGAGCCGTCCAGAATCGAAGCCGGCAGTGGATTTCCGATTACTTTGAAGCCGGCCGTCGAAGTTCTTCCCGTCAGCATTTGATCGCGAACGCCCGTTGGCGGCTGCACTGTCGCGAGGAGATAGGTATAGGTGACCGCATTCGTGTAGAGATCGCCCGAGTCGGTCGTGATGACATGCACCCGGTAGAGTCGGCCGTTATAGCTCGGGAAGGAGCCAAGAGTGAGCGTCGAGGTCTGCGCGCCGGATTCCGAGGAGGAATCGACGACATTCGTCCAGGTGACCCCGCCGTCCGTGCTCACCTGCCATTGGTAGGAGGCGTTGGCATTGTTGCTCGTGACCGAGAAGGACCCGGGAATGTTAAAGCCCGCGAAGGTGTTCGCCGGTTGGGAGGTCAGGCGGAGCGGGATCACCTGAAGCTCGTAGGCGCCGATGTCGACCGTCGATTCGACGATGCGCGGGGCCTGGGCGAGATCGGTCGCCGAAGAGCCGGCTTCGGAATTTCCGCCTTGGTTGATCAGGAACGAAAGAGGCCGTAGGTGATAGTCGCCGGCCGTCGTGCCGCCGACGGACGCTGCCACCGGGGCCACGAACAGCGGATCGCCAGCCGCATTCGGCTGGAAGTAATTGTTGGTCAGGATCGTTTTGTAAGAGACCGCGTAGATATAGTTGCTCTTGTAGGTCCCGTCCGAGTCGTTGCCCCAGACGATCGTGTTGTAAATCCCGATCGCCGCATCGGACGAAGCGCCTGTGAAATAAATCGCACCGGCTCCATCCGTCGCGAAATTCCCTGCGACGGTGCAGTTCCGGAAGTTGAAGGTGCTTCCGTAGTTGCCTTGGGAATAGGTCGCACCGCCGTACTGCGCATAGTTCCCGCTGAACAGACAGTTCTCGACCGAGCCCTGGACGCCGGTGGTTTTCAACCCACCGCCGGACACTCCGGGCGCGCCGTTTCCGCGGAAGGAACTGCGCACCAGCGAAAGGCTGCCCCCACCCTGCACGAGGCCCTGGCCGTTCGTCGTGAAGACGGAGTCCGCGACGCTCAGCGCCGTCGAGGTCACGTAAATGCCGTACTGGGCCGCCCCCGAGAACTGGGAATTCTGGACCGTGAGCGTGCCCTGGTCTCCGCTGATGCCGGTCCCAAGTCCACTGAACGAGCAGTTCGCCACGGACAGCGCGACGTTTTGCCCCATGGCGATGCCGGTGGCGGCATTGGAGATGGCGAAGCCATCGATGCGCACATTCGTGAATGCCGTCGTGCCGCTCTTCGCAAAGACCGCGGTCGAACCGGCGAGGCCGATCAAGGTGGTCGGATGAGCGACGACATCTCGCTGGCCCAACGCCGTTTCGGTGCCGGTGAATCCTCCATAGATCGCCATTTTCGACTTCAGCGGGAAGGAGGCCGTCGTATCCGTCGCACTCGTCGTGTAGGTGCCCCCGGTGACCCAGATTTCCACTCCGCTGGTTGGGTTGACTCGGGCTTTCGCAAGCGCCGTTCCGACCGTCTTGAAGGCGGTGGCCCAGGTGGTTCCCTTGCCGTTGTCGTCCGCGGCTGCCCCGTTCACGTAGTATCGGCTCGGGTAAACCGCGAGCGAAGCGATTCGCGAGGTGATCTGGCCGCCGGATGCTGCGCTGACCTTCACCCGGAAAACCGTTCCGCTCAGATCAGGATCACGCGAGACCACCTGGAGCGTGTCCGTTTGCGCGCCCGCGAAGTCTGCGCCGTCCACCACTGGGGTGAAGACGCCATTCGTCGCGGACTCCCACTGATAGGTGTAGTTCGTCCCGGTGAGTCCCACATGGAATTCGTTGGCCCCCTGCCCCTCGATCACCAGATCGGCGGGCTGCTGCGTGATGACGAGCGGATCGCTGGCGGAGCCCTGCACCTCGTACGCGCCCATATCTACGGTGCGCACGGATCGCGGCGAGCCGTCGGCATCCAGCGTCGTGACGCCCACCAGGGAGTCGTTGCCCGCGTCCTGAGCGGGCGAACCGCCGTAGATGTGAAAATCGCCGGTCGTGGTCGGCGCGCTGGCCGCACTGATCACGCTTACAAATAGCGGGTCGGCACTGATATTCGTCCCGGAAGGAGTGAGACCTTCGATGTCGCTGGCCTGGACGTCGAAACCGCCCGACAGCTGCTGATCCTTGATGGAGGTTGGCTGGTTCGAATTCGGATTTTGTGTGCTCCGATTGGCCCAGACGATCGAATTCCAGACCGCAAGACCACCCCCGGAAAGGGAGATTCCACCGCCACCCGAATAGCCAGCCGTCGAGTTGCCGACCACCGTGCTGTTCACGAGGACGTTCGAACCGCCGAGTACGGCGATGCCACCGCCATCGTTGCCGGATTGGTTTCCAGAGATGACGCAGCTCTCGATTCGCACCGAGCCGCTGTAGATGGCGAGTGCGCCGCCACTGGTTGCCATGGTATTTCCACGGAAGGAGCAGCCCGAGAACGTCACGTTCCCCGTTGAGATGGACGCGCCGCCATTACTGGTATTCTCCAGGAACTGGCAGTTCTCGAACCGGCCGCCACCCGATTCCAGCCGGAGGCCGTTCTGGGTGTTGTGGGAGATGACCACGTTGCGCAGGGTCGGCTTGGCGTTGCTCGTCACCCAAACACCGACCAGTCCGCGATCGATGGTCACGCCATCGATAATCGTGTCCGCGTCGATCGGGGAATTCAACGCGTTGATGTAGACCACCGGGTAGGCGTTGTCGCTCATGGAAGCCGGATCGCCCAGCTCGCCACTCAGGATCACCGGATGCACCGCTGGATTGCGGGCGGCGAACGCTCCGCCCCCGGCGGGGAATCCGCCATAGATCTCCGCGCGCTGCGAAATTTCGAAACGACTGCCCGCCTTGGGAAGATAGGTTCCCTCGGCGACGTAGACGATGCGTCGGGCTTGGGTGATGCGCTTGGGGTCGAAGAGGGACGTCGGATTGGTGACCTCGGACAAAGTCTTGTAGGCCGTGGCCCAGCTCTTGCCGTCGCCGCTGGCTGCCACCGAGCCGTCGATATACATGATCTCGGGCTCGCTGACCGTGAGGGTGACGGGGGCGGTGGTGATACCTTGCCCGTCGATGATCGCGCGGAACTGGAGTCCGCTCGTGTTCAACGGAGTGCCGGGCAGCGTAAGGCTGGAGACGCCGTTGGCGGAGGTGATGTTGATCGTAACTCCGTTCGGGCCCACCCACTTGGTGCCGTCATACGTGATATCGACCCAGGTCGAGCCATTGAAATACTGCCAGGTGTAAGTATAGGTGCTCGCCCCGGAGATCGTGAAAACCCCGTCGACGCCACGAGTGGTCGCCAGGGAGGCGGGCAACGCCGTGATGTAGAGCGGGTTTGCCGTATAGGCGGACTCGTAAGCACCCATGTCCGGCGCGGAGGACTGAATGCGGGTGTTCCCGGCGAGGTCGGTCTCGCCGTCGTTCACGTAGGCGGCCGTACCGGTATCCACACCCGGAGAGCGCGGAGCCAGGGTATAGTCCCCAGCCGCAGAATTCGTGAACTGCGGGCTCCATGGCAAATTGGTGGAATTGCCGGTGCTGCGCCCCTGCACCAGCGAATAATTCGCCGAGAGGATGTGCGCCGAGGACGGGTTTGGGGAGTCGTAGATCTGATACAGCGAATTCTCCGCCACGATCGAGTTGATCAGGGTCAGCGCACTGCTGGATCCTCGCGCGATACCGATATTGTTTCGGGCGATGGTCACGGAAACCAGCGCCGCCGAGAAATCGGTATCGAGCCCGGTGCCGGAATTTCCCGCAATCAATGTCTGGCGAATGTTCAGGGAGTTGTTGTTCGCCCGGCTGTTGATCGCATCGGCGCTCTGGTTGTTAACCACTCGGCAGCGCGTCATGAAGACGTTGCCGAAGTAGTTGTCCACGCTGGTGTTCGTGTTGTTCTGGAACACGCAGTCTTCGATCGTGAGGTTCGACAGGTAGCTCGAGACACCGAGGCCGCTGCCATTCTGGAAGGTCGAGCGCCGGATCGTCGTATCGCTCGCCGGGCTGGAGACGCTTGCCGGACTTCCGAGCACGGCGGTCCCTGCCACGCGGGTGAAGGTGCTGTCTTCGACCGTCAACGGCCCGCCATAATTCACGATGCCGCCGCCCTGCAAATCCACGAAGGTGCAATTCCGGACGAAGCCCGGGCCTTTCGAGACATAGACTCCACTGGTGGCCCCGGTAAGCGTGAAACCATCGATCACGATCCCGCTCTTGGAAGGATCGGGATATCCATCGGACAACAGGTAGCTGCGGAAATCGCGACCCGCGCCGCCGGTGAAGATCGTGGGATGTGCCTGAATGTCACGGCTGCTCCGCGCGATTTCGCCGCCGGCAAAACCTCCATAGAGTTCCACGCCGGGCGAGAGCGAGTATTGGCCGGCCACATAGGTTCCTTGAGCAACCCACACTTCGCGAGGTCCACCCGTCAGCGGGTTCGACGCCGCTGTCAGAGCCGGATCCAACGTGACGTAGGCATTCGCCCAACTGGTGCCGTCCCGGTTGCCCGTGGCGTTGGCATCGACATAGATGACCGGTTTCGCGACGACCGTGAGCACGGCTCCCGGGGAGGTGTAGGATACGTCGCCGGAGAGCACGTAGCGATATTGCGACCCGGTCATCGAGACCTGGACATTGCTGAGCGTGAGGGTTTTTCCGTCCGAGGAAAGCGCCTGGCTGCCGCCAGGAACGACATTGCCCCAAGTCGCGCCGCTCTTGACCTGCCACTGCACGTTTACTCCGTCGGGAACCGTCGCCGAAAATTGGATCCCCTGCCCCGCGACGAGTGTTTTCGCGGCGAGGTTGGAAATCACGCGAATCGACGTGCCAGGCGTGCCCGCGAATTCGTAGGCGCCCACGTCAGTCGTCGTGCCCACGGTACGCGGCTGCGTGTCGATATCGTATGGGGCGCCGCCGTTGATGCCTGCGTCGATAGCCGGCGAGGAGGCGGTGAGCTGGTAGTTCAGCGTAGCCGGATCTACGAAGAGCGGATCATACGCGCTGTTGGCATTCGGGTTGGCTCCGTAGGTGACGTTGTAGCCGCCTTCGACGATGGAGTTCTTGATGACGTTGTTGCTGCCGAACTTGATCTGGTTGTATTCCAGGATCGCCGCCGCCGGCGCACCAGGGTGAGCAGCCTGCCCATATGGCCATGAAGTGCGGTTGCCCCACAGGATCGAGTTGGCGAGATTCAACGTGCTGCTGCTCTGGACGCCCACGCATTCGAAGGTGCCGGTGTTGTCCACGACGTCGACGTTCGTGAGATTGATCACACTCCGGGAGCTATCGAGGACCGCGCTGCTGGTGAGCGTGTTCTGCGCGAGGAGCGAGTTGTCGAGATCGACCAGCGACTGGACCGAGTAAAGGCCGGCGTAGGCCGTATTTCCGGTCAGGCGGCAGCGCGTCATCGTGAGATGTGTCACCGTGCTGTTCATCACGTAGGCCTGCGTCGCCGCGTCGGCGTCGCTGTAAGTAAACACCACGCCGTTCTTGGCTGTATTGCCGGTAAAGTTGCTGGCGGTGATGGTGACCTTGCCGCGCTGGATGTAAACGATCGAGTCGGCGGGGCTCGCGTTGTTCTGGAACGTGCAGCCCGTGATCGACGCTGTGTCGGCTTCGAGGAAAAGCGCCCCGCCCGTCTGGGCATCGAAGACGCAATTCGCAATCGTCGGATTCGATGCTCCTGAGACGGCGATCGCGGAGCCATTTCCGCGGAACGTGCAATTGGCGATCGAGGTATCGGAGTTGGAAAGGTAGACCGCCGCCTGCGCAGTCGATCCGATGAGCGTGAACCCATCGATCACCGCATCGGAAGTCTTGTCTTTCCGTGATGCGGTGGAGTCGGCGCTGACGAAAATCTGCTTTCCGCCACCGATGAGCGTCACTTCGTTGGCCGCCCAGTCGCGCCGGCTGCGCTGCGTCTCGTTGCCCGCGAAGCCGCCATAGAGATGGGCCTTCCACGTGATGTAGGCCGTGTTGATCGCATAGTTCCCCGCCTCGACCCAGATCTCGGAATATTCATCCGTGGCCGCGAGCGCTTCCTGGATGGTCTTGAATGCCGTGGCCCAGCTGCCACCGTTGCCGGAGCTGGCCGCTCCGCCATTTACGTAAAGGATCCTTGGTTTTTTCACCGTGAGGACCAGGTCGCCGCTGGTATAAGCGACGCCCCCCAAGGTGATGACGAGCCGATAGCGGGTGCCGTCCAGAGTCGACGAAGGCGAATCGAAATACAGCGTGCTCGTTTGGGTGGCGCCGTCATTGATGATGCGATAGGCGCTCGTGTTTGCCGAGATGTTCACCCAATTGGTGCCGTCGAAATACTGCCACTGCTTCGAGCCCTGGCCCACGTAGGTGAACGAGGCATCCGTCGTTTCCGCCGTCGTGACGGACGCGGGATACGTCGAGATGAGCAGCGGCGTGCCGAGGGTGCTCGGGGATTCGTAGGCGCCGACCGCCCCGTAGCCATTACGGCGCGGGACCTTGTCCAGATCGGTCGCGCTCAGCAGCGGGAAATTCGACGGCGCGGTGGTGGCCGCTGGGGAATTGGCCGGCAGATGGTAGTCGCCGGTGACCGGATTCGCGAAGAGCGGATAGAATCCCATGTTGGTCTCGGGATTGTAGGCGGTCAAAGGCGTGACAATGCCCTCGATGAACGACCGAGCGATCGTCACCGTGCCCGCGCCATCGGTGCCCGCCGAGTCGCCCGTCTGCTGGGCCAGGAGCGTTGCCGAGGCCCGCGTGCCACGATTGCCCCAGAAGATGCTGTTATTGATCGTGGAGGTGCTTCCCGCGTAGGTCGCCAGCCCACCGCCGAAGGAGCCGCCGCGATTGTCGGCGACCGTGGAAAAATTCATTGTGAGCGTGCCGCTGTTTTGGATCGTTGCGAAATCTCCGCTCGCAATATTCCGCGCGAACAACGAGCTCTCGATCGCGACGGTCGCTCCGGGGCCATTTGCGATGACTGCTCCACCGGTTGTATTCCCGCGGAAGGTGTCTCTGAGTACCGTCAACGAAGTGCCTCCGGCCGCGCCGTTGCTGTTTCGGAATAGCGCCCCGGCGACCGTGTTGCCGGTCACCACGGTGTCGGTGAACGTTACGGCGGAATTGTTGGAGGACCCGATCAGATCGACCACCGTCGTGTTATCGTGAATGGAGCTATTGCTCAGGGTGACCTGGCTCCGGTCGATGATGAAAAGATTTGCCGTATTGCCCGTGAACTCGCACTGATCGTAATTCACCTGGCTCTGGAAATTTCCGAGGTAGCCGGCGTTGTTGCGGAAAATACAGCGCCGAAACGTGGGGCTGACGCCGGCGAGGTAGACCGTGGCCGGTCCAGTGCTGTTTTCCACGATGAATCCGTCGACCGTCGTGGACACGCCGGAATCGAGATCGGAATTCAGTGTCCCCGCACGGAGGACGGGATTGCTCCCCACCGCATGCAGGATGGTGGGATGGTTGACTGGATCGCGATCGGTCCTCGCTGTTTCCGTACCCAAGAATCCGCCGAGGAGAGTGACCGTGCGACTGAGGTCGAAATAGGAACCGCTGGTCGGGGAATAGGTGCCGGCCACGACCCAGATTTCATCGGCCGTTTGCGCGTTGTTCAGGGCGGTGGAGATGTCCGTGTAGGCGTCGTTCCAGCTCGTGCCGTCGTTGTTTCCCGTGGCGGCAGGATTGACCCGGACGATCCGGGGCTCCTTGACGGTCAGGATGGCTGGCGTGGTGACCAAAATCCCGTGGGAGTAGTCCGTAAAGCTCACCTTGAGACCGGTGTCCGCGAGGCTGAGGTTGTTGACTCTCACGGTCGAGAAGCCATCGCCCCCGATGATCGTGTATCGGCTTGGGTCGAGCGGGGTGGAGCCTTGGAAAAGATACCAGGTCGGAGTCACCGTGGTTCCCGTTGGCCAGCTCAAGGTGAAATCCACGCTGCCGCCGATGTTGTAGGTAGTGGTGGACCGTGGCACCGAATAAAGCGGCACCGCGGTGCTTGCGTCGACCTGGAGCTCGTAGGCGCCCATGTCGGGGACGGACTGACGGACTCGCGGCAGACCGGCCAGGTCTGTCGTGGAAGATACGGTGTAGGAAGCCGAGCCCGCGTTCACCAGCGGCGAATAGGAAGCGAGCGCATAGGCGCTGCCCTGAGTCGCATCGAAAATCGGATTGTAGGTCAGGTTCGTCGCCGGGAGCGAGCTGCCACCCGCGACGCACGAGTAGTCGAACGTGAGCGAGCCTCCCGCCGTCAGAAACGCCTGATCGAAGGTTGACCAGCCCGCGTAGCTGGTCCGGTTGTTCCAAACGATGGAATTGCGGACCGTGACCGTGCTGTCCTGTTCGTCCAATGCAGCCGCGGTGCCTTGCGAGGTGTTGTCCGCGACCGTGCACTGCACCAGGCTCAAGGTGCCGCGCCGGGCCGAGATGGCGCCGCCGCTGCCCGTTGCGATGTTGCTCGCGAAGAGTGAGTTCTCGACCGTTGCGTTGGCGCCCGAAAAGTAAAGAGCTCCACCATAGACGGCCGTGTTCCCGAGGAACTGGCATTCGGCGATGAGCGGATTCGCGCTGTGAAGGTTCGAGATCGCCGCGCCATATCCGTCCGCGGCCCGGCTGCTGTCGTTGTTCTGGAAAATACAATTGCGAACGGTGGGCGACGCGCCGTCGTTGAGCATCAGGCTCGAATAAGCGTCCTGAAGGATGAATCCGTCGAGCTGTGCTGCCCGGCTCTGTGTTCCGCTATTCCACACGACGTGGCGGCTGTAGTCGGTCCGGGCGGTCGCGCCATTCAATTTTCCGCTGAGAATGGAGGGATGCCGGGAGGGGCTTCGCTCGGTCAGCGAACTCTCGGAGCCTCGAAATCCTCCATAGACCGAAACCCCCTCGGGGATCTGGAAAGCGGCATCCGTGTTTTTTCCACTCGTGGGGAGATAAGTCCCCTCCGCAACCCAGATCGAAGTGCCGGGGCCGCTGGCCTTCAACGCGTCGGCGAGGCTTCCATACGCCGTGGACCAGCCTGCGCCGTCCGCCGTCATGTCGAGCCGGTCGGCATCGACGTAAATGAGCGTGCGCGGAAGCGTAAGCTTCGTGGACAGGGTCGTGAGCGTTGTCCCGCCCCGGACGACCTGAAGTCGGAATATGTAGCCATTCGCGGAGGACGGTGGCGAAGTGATCGACAGCGAGGTGGAATTGACGCCGGAATAAACCCCGTCGGCGTTGAGCGGCACGAATCCCGCGCCATCTCCGCGATCGACATACCACTGGAGCGTGTCTCCGGATTGCACGGCAAAGCTCGTGTTCTGGAAAAATCGCAACGTGCCCGCCGCAAAATCTGTACTGGTGGTGACCCTTCCGAGTGCGGCTTTGCCCGCGTACTCGTAAGGCCCGAGATCCACCGTATCGACCACGCGTGCGTTTCCATCCAGGTCCGTGTCGGTCAGCAGTTTTTGCCCGCCGTCGGAAGCGACTCCCGAGTTGATGGCCGGCGAGGCATCCGAAAGATGGAAGTCCTCGATGGCTCCGCCGGAGATATCCACGAACTGCGGGTCTTCGTCGAAATTGCCTAGCTCGGCGATGTTCGCGTAGAGATCCAGTCCCTGAATCAGGGAGTGGCTTGCATAAATGGGGCGGTCACTCTGCACCGCGATTTGCTGGTACTCGAGGCTCGCCCGGCCTCCCGAGCCGGAATTCACCGTGGAGTTTCCGTAGAAGATGCTGTTGTAAACCTGGACGGTATACGTATCGGGAGACGTGAAATCCTGGTAGATCGCACCGCCGCCAAGCGGAGAGGAGGAAGCGAGCGTCGCCTGATTTCCATAGAACGTGGAGTTCTGGATGTTGAGGTAAAGCCCCTTGCTGAAGATAGCGCCGCCCTGGCCGCTGAGAGCCTGGTTGTCGGAGAACAGTCCATTACGGACCGTGAACGACCCGCCGGGCAGGCTTCCGTCCATATTGATCGCCCCACCCGCGCTGGCCTTGTTGCCCTTGAAAATGACGTTGTCGGCGGCCAGCGATGTGCTGTAGCTGATCGCGCCACCCAGGAGTGCGGCGGTATTGTTCTCGAACTTGCAACCAGGGAGATCCGATCCGAACGTGCCGGGCGGCGTTCCCGTGGAAGCGATGGCGCCACCGTTCCGCGCGTAGTTGTTGCGGAAAACGCAATTCTGGATCGTCGGGCACGCGTTGATGTTCAGGATCGCGCCGCCGTCTTCGCCGTCGGCGTAGGCATTTTCGAAGCTGAGTCCGTCGAGCACCACGGAGCTTCGGGTGTCTTGGTTTTTGAACAGGTGCCGGGAGTTGTCCAACGCGCTCGAAGCCGACCCGATATTTCCGCTGATCCTGGTCACCCATGTCGTGGGCTTCCGGGCATTGAGTATCGATTCCGTGCCCTTGAATCCACCATAGACCCGCACGCCGGGCGCGGTCAGCGAGAAGGACGCGTCGCGATCCGTCCCCGACGTCGGGTAATAGACGCCCTGCTGCACCCAGACCTGGGCATTCCTCGTGGAAATCGCCGCTTGCAGGTCGCTCGTCGCATTGGCCCAGCCCGTGCCGCTGCCGTCACCGGTCGCGACGGTCCGCACGTACACGTAGGAAGCCTTGGAAATTTCCGTGGGATTGAGCCTGAGCGCGCCCGAGTAATACGTGGCGACTCCTCGAACCAACTGCAACCGGAACAGGAAACCGCTCGGTGGCGAGAGGACGGTCAGCGAGGCCGTGTTCAAGCCAAGATACTCGGGAGGCAGAGTCTCGTCACCCGGATCGTTCGCGGCCAGGTTACGGAAGCCAAGGCCATCTCCGCGATCCACCTGCCACCGGAGCACGTCGCCCGGCTGTGCGCTGTAATCGGTCGCCGTGTAGCTGTAGCTCTCCACTCCGGCGGATGCGGCCGTGATCTTGCGGATGGGATTGGACGGCGGCGCCGCCTGCTCGTAGGGGCCCAGATCGATGGCCCCAACGATGCGGTCGTTTCCGTCCAGATCGGTCGTTTCGAGCCGGCTGGAAATATCGTTCAGGGTGCCGGACTCGACGGTCGGAGAGGAACTGGAAACGTGGAAATTCGTGCCCTCCTGCACGAAGAGCGGATCGCCATCGAAATTCCCGTTTCCGCTGTAAATCTGCAGCCCCTGGATCAAGGAGCTTTTCACTCCTCCATAACTGCCGGCCGCGATGGAAATCTGCTGCTTTTCGACGCTGGCCCGCCCGCCGCTTCCCGCATTCAGGGCGTTGTTCTTGTAGAAGATCGAGTTGTAGATCCCCAGGCTCGCGATGTTCGTCGTGCCTTGTTCGAAATATACGGCGCCACCGGCGGCCGGGCTGGCTGAGTTGACCGTGGCCTGGTTGCCATAGAGCGTGGAATTGATGAGGTAGAGACTCGAACCGCTGGCCCAGGCAGCACCGCCGGGCCCGGCGGTCGCGAGATTGCCCGTGAACAACGAGCTCTGCACCGTACAGGACCGGCCGGTCGAGTCGCCCGTGGAATAGATGGCACCGCCCATCTGGGCGGTGTTGTCCTTGAAGAGCAGACTGGCCCCCATCCAGGAGCCGTCGAAGTTGACCGCGCCGCCATTCAGGTCCGCGCTGTTTCCGCGGAACTCGCAGTTGAACAGCTTTGAGCCGAATCCAATCGTGGTCGTGCCCGTCGAGGCAATCGCCCCACCGTTGCGCGCATGGTTGGATTGGAAAACGCAGTTCCGGATCTCCGGCTTCGAGTTGACGTTCAGGATTGCGCCGCCGTCCGCGCCGTCGGCATACGCATCCTGGAAATAGAATCCGTCCAGCGCCGAGTAGCTATTCACATCCGTATTGCGGAAAAGATGCCGGCTGTTGTCCTCGACGCCGGAGCCACCGATCTCTCCGCTGATGATCGACTTGTTGGTGCGCCAGTCCCGTGCCGACAGCTTCGTCTCGTTTCCGAGAAAACCGCCGTAGACTTTCGCGCTGTCCCCCAGGGAGAAGGAGGCGTCCCGATCGGTTCCCGAGGTCGGCGTATACGTTCCTGCGGCGACCCACACTTCCACTCCTGTCCTGCTGGCGGCATCTCTCAAGTCGCTCATGGCATTCGCCCAGGACGAGCCGCTGCCGTCACCGGTCGCTACCGGCTTCACATAGACATACTTGGCGATGCTTGCCGCGGTCGGCTCCAGCGTCGACGAAGGGGAAAGATAGATCAGGCCGTTGTGAATCACCTGCAGGCGGTACGAATATCCGTTTGGCCGGGATCCGACGGTCAACGTAGCGGTGAGTGTGCCTTGATTCTCGTCGCTCTCCGCGAGCGGGACATACCCGCGCCCGTCGCCGCGATCTACATACCATTGCAATGTATCGCCGGTGGCCGCGGTGTAGTTGGCGGCGAAGGTGTAGCTGTCGGTCCCGTTTGCCGTTTCTGCGACGCTCGGCGCGGGATGGGCCGCGGTCGCTGTGTGCTCGTAAGGGCCGAGATCCATCTTCCCGTTGATCAAGCGGCTGTTACCATCCAGATCTGCGGTGATCGCCTGCGTGTACATGGCTGGCGCGTCCCCGGAGTCGATCGCCAGCGAGGTATCCTTCAAATGGAAATCGGCGCCCTCTACGACAAACTGTGGATCGCCGCTGAAATTCGCGTTGAGCGGGTTCGCGTAGGTGCTCACTCCCTGGAGCAGGCTGTGCGAGAGGACGAGACTCGTCGACTGGACCTGCTGTTTCTCCACGGTTTGCACTCCCCCTGCTCCCGAATTGGCGACCGTATTTTTGTAGAAAATCGAGTTGAGCACGAATGCCGATGCGGAATTGGCGTTCGTGGGGACGTAGCTGTCATCGATCGCCCCGCCGCCAGCCCGCTGGGCGGATGTGACCGTGGCCGTGTTTCCGTAAAACGTCGAATTCACGACGGTCAGGTAAAGCCCGCTGCTGGCGATCGCGCCACCGGCCCCGGCGGCCGACGAATTCTCGGTGAAGAGCCCGTTCTGGATCGTGCAATACTGGCCCACGCTGTTTCCCTGGACCGAGATCGCGCCGCCGCTGGTCCCCGCGGTGTTGCCGCTGAAGGTCAGACTCTGGCCGAAAAGGGTGTTCTCGTAACGGAGGGCGCCGCCGGCCACCTCGGCGGAGTTGGTGCGGAATTGGCAGTTGAAGAGGATCGAACCCACCGGACCGGTGCCCGTGGAAAAAATCGCACCGCCATTGCGGGCATGGTTGTTCCGGAATACGCAGTTCTGGATGAACGGGGTGGAGTTCGTATTGAGGATCGCGCCGCCATCCGCGTCGGTGCTGTAGGCGTCCTGAAGGATGAATCCATCCAGCACCGTCTGGCTGGAGCCGCCCACGCCGACGTTCTTGAAGAGATTCTTCGAGTTGTCGCTGGATACGCCCGCCGCGCCGATGTCGCCGCTCAGGATCGTCTCGCGGCCTTTCCAGTTTCGTGCCGCCCGGGTCGTCTCGTTGCCCGCGAAGCCGCCGAAAACTTTCACTCCTTCGGCCAGGGCAAACGAAATCGTCCGATCCGTACCCGATGTGGGTTTGTAAGTGCCGGCGGCGACCCGCACCTCCGCATTCGGATGGCTCATCGCGCTTCCCAGATCGCTCGTCGCATTTTCCCAGCTCGAGCCGCTTCCGTCGCCCGCCGCTGTGGGCTTCACGTAGTAAACGACGACGCCTGGAGGTGTCTGCGGGCTGACGGTGGGAATCGGGCCGTTGTCGACGTCCGGTAACTCCGGGCTGTCGCTCACTCCCGCCTCGACGTTCGCGCCTGCGAGCGGGGCGGAGTCTGGCTTCGTGTTGTCGACCTCATAGGCGCCAATATCCACCCGGGAATTCTGGATTCGCGCCTGGCCGGCCACATCCATGATGTTGGCGAGATCGGTCGCATGGGAGATCATTTTCCAATTGATCCAGTTGTTGTTGCCGGTGTTGTTTGCGGGCGAAAAAGCACTCGTTTTCCCGCGCGGCGAAGCGAGGAGCAGTGGGTCCGCGGCGCTGTTGCCATAGGCGGGATCACGCAGTTTCGGCCTCACCCCTGCGCCGACATTCACCGCTCCGGAGCTCTCGAGTTCCCCTCGCGCATCGGCCTCTTTCATGGCCGCGACCGCCGCGTTGATGTCGCTTTGCGAGAGGTTGGTGCCCGACAGCCGCGGCGCGATGCTGTCCGTCCCGAGCGAAATCGTATTCAGGCTCTGGACGATTGAATTGCGGATGTCCATGATGCCCAGCCAGTTCACGCGCTCGCCTTGCAGGCCGTTGTAGGTCTTGCGGGCATTGTCATCCAAATCCGCTTCGGTGGTGGCCTCGACATCCGCACCGCTCTGCCCCGCGCCGTCCTGGTTGTTCCAAAGGATGGAGTTGTAGACCCGCACATCTCCACCCATCGCCGCCGACAGGGCCTTGCCCTTCCCGTTGTTCGACTTGTTGTTGATGATGGTGCAGTTCACGATCATCATCAACGAATTGAAGTTGTTGGAGATGGCGCTCGTCCCGTCGGACGCGTTGTTGGCGAAGACCGAGCTGATGACCTCCGGCATGTTGTAGATCGCGCTGGAAATCGCGCCGCCGTTGGAAACACCGATGTTTTTTTCGAACGTGCAGTCCTCGACCAACAGATTGTTGAAAACCAATTCGATTGCGCCGCCTTCGTTCTCGGCCCGGTTTCCGGTGAACGAGCAGGATGCGAAAGCGGAACGGCCGGCCTGCGTGTAGCTATTGAATCCGGCCTTCTTCGCGCTGATCAGGTCCGGCTGAGCCGCCGGCAGCGCCGCGTCCAGGGCGGCATGCGTGGCGAGGGCGATCAGTCCCTGTGGAGTCGCGTATTTGTTGAACCCGTCGTTGACCAGCTCCCATCGCTTGTAGTCGGCGCTGTTTTTGTCCAGCTTCCCGAAGGCATCGATGATCTTCACGATCCCGTTGGCGGCGGCGAATCCGAGCTGGATCACCGCGTAGGCCCCCATCACTCGCGCCCCGGGGCTGATTTCTGTGGTTACGGTAGTGTTGCTGCTGATCCCCTTGATGTACGTACTCTGCGTCTTCGCGAAGGGATTCGGGATCGTCGCCGCAAATTTGGTGAAGAACCCACCTTCCGTGGCCGCAAACGTGCCGGCGGCCTTGTAGACGCCATAGGCGCTCAGGACGGAACCGATCCGATCTTGGGTCGACTTTTCATCGGCCACCCCGAAGATCGAAAAGGCCACCCCGCGAAGTGCGTCGTTGAATCCGTCGACATCGCCATTGCTTGCCCTCTCCGACGGGATGCCCATGAGCTTCACCGCGCCGCCGCCGTCCTTGGAGGAGTTTCCACTGAACGAACACGCCACGAACCCGCTCTGCTGGTTCAATCCCCAAAGCGCCCCACCGGGCCCGTCGGACTGGTTGTCCTCAAAAACGCACCCGCCGATGTACGCCGCACTGTCGTGGAGCCCCACCGCGCCGCCATAGCCGCGGGAGCGGTTCCGAGCGAACGTGCAGTAATACATCTGAAGGCCATAGTTTGCGGTCGACCAGTTGGCCCCGGTCGTGAAAAAGAGGCCGCCGCCGACCACGGTGGACGACGGTTCGACAGCCGACTTGGCTCCGGGCGTCGTGGGGTCGTCCGCATAGGTCTCGTAGCCGTCGATTGCGATCCGGTCGATCGCAGCGTTGGTGGCCGAGCCGCCCGTAATGGTTAGAAAGTCAAGGATGACGCCGGTCACTCCCTGCCCCACGATCACATTGTAGCAATTGTCGTCCCATCCCGCGTCCGAGGTCGACGCTGCCTGGAGGGGGGCGGTATCTTCCGCCGAGATCGCTCCCACCATCGGCGTGCCGATGTCACCGCTCAGCACCGTCTGGGTACCGTAGGGAGTGCGCTGACTCAATGAGGTCTCGTCACCGCGAAATCCGCCGCGGATGATCAGGTAGCTTTTCAGGGTGTAAGCTGCGTTCCGGTCTGTTCCGGTCGTCGGCTTGTAGGTTCCTTTCGCCACCCAGATTTCCACCGGTTGCGAAGCGGTCGGATTCGCTGCGGAGATCGCGTCCTCCAGCTTGGTGAACGCATTCACCCACGACGAGCCATTGTGGCTGCCGCCAGAGGCGGCCTGATTCACATAAAGAATCGTCTGGCTGAATGCCTGCGCCCCAAAAAGTAGAAACGAGACTGCGGCAAGCAGGATGGCCGCAGGGCGGAGCGAAAATTTAGTTTTCAAAAAGTAAGGTGGAAGGGAAAAACGCTGAACTGTCTCGCGGATGCGCAAAATTGGACCGGCAGCGGTAAGATTCTAGGTTGTGAGAAGGATTTGTCCATAGGAGCACCTCCTGCAATTACCTAGGAGCTATTCCTAGGTGGGCAACTCGGCCTCGACCGTATCAGGCCTCTCTGCTTTGACTACCCCCTGATCAGGGGGAATCCCGATCGTATCTTCGTGTATGGCAATCGATTCCCTGACGGTATGGGACGCTGATGGTTGGGTATCGGATACCGCTGCAGGCTTTTTACAAACACCAATGGCAAAAAAATTAAGGGCATCTGTAAAAGAAAGTCGGGCTGCCTGGACTCCGGCTTTCTCCGACCTCCCCACCCCTTCGATGGCAAAAATGGCGGATGTCTATCTGCTATGGGACGAATTAAATAAATTCCCGGCCGAAAAGTCAGATGCCGCACTTTTCCATCTCGCCCAGCGTCTCCGAAGCCTTCTGAACGCGGATAATGTCAAATGGATCGCGGCGATTCGGGTCCTTCATGGGGCGCAGGCAAGAAAAGATACGCTGCACGGCTGGAGACTCCGGGCGAGCTACGATTTGATCCCGGATCCCCCGGAGTATCAGAAGCTGATTTCGTGGTTCTATCAGCGCCATACGGAACCGGCCTCGGACGTTCAGATCGGACACGCCACCCATGCAATTATTGCCGGGGCGGGAAGTTTCCGGGTGAATCGCATGCGCGATGGCTGGATCCCCTGGCAGGAATTCCGCCGGAGCCAGCACTACGACCTGCACTACACGCAGCTCGGGATCACCGATCGGATCTGGATCAGCTTCCCACTGAACGCGGACAGCGAATCGATTTTCCTGATCGATCGCCACGGCTCCGCCCCTCTCTTCTCGAAACAGGACGCGGCTCTGGTGGGAATGGTGCTTCGCGGCGTCGGTGAGCTCCACCGCCGGCTTTTCCTCGACCGGGGATTGCTTCTCGGCGAGATGTCGCTCAGTCCGGTGCTCCGCCGTATCGTTCAAAAGCTGCTGACCGGGATGTCCGAAAAGGAAATCGCCGTGGAGATGGAGCAAAGCCTTTCGACCACTCACAAATATATCAAAACGATCTACAGCCGTTTCGGGGTGAATGGCCGGGCTGCTCTGATGGCCCTGTGGCTGGGAGCCAAACCAAAAGAACCGGCCGACACGTAGTCCTCGTCAGGCACCCCCGCGTTTTTTTGGGGGGACGAGGTGTTCGAGTAGGTCGGTCAACGGAGAGGAGGCACGTCCTGCTCCCATCGCGAAGACATGACTGATCGCCGGAGTTCCCTTGATCGGAATGCCCATCGCAGCCTCTGGGACGAAAGATTTCAACGACTCGGGCAGGATCGCTACTCCCGAGCCGGCGGCCACCATCACCGCTACGGCCTGGGCCCGCGGAGACTCGAGGACGATCCGGGGCCGGAAACCCGCCCCGCGACAAAGATCGTGAACCATGAGGGAAAAAGCGGGCGCGGCCTCGCCGGAAACCGCCACGAACCGTTCATCGTGAAGATCGGTCAGATCGACCCGCGTGCGAGTGGTGAGCCGGTGACCGGATGGCACGAAGACCAGCAACCGTTCCTGACGCCAGGGCACGAATCGGATGCCTTCCGGACGCTCCTTGGGGAGCAGTCCCACGAAACCGGCATCGAGTTTTCCCTGGGCGATGAACTGAAGTTGGTCGGCGGGAGAAAGATCGTGGAGCATGGTTTGCACCGCCGGATATTTCTCACGAAATCGACGGAGCCCTTCCGCAATCTCCGGTCCCAGAACGGCGCTGACGAAGCCTAATCGGAGCCGGGCGCTCTCCCCGATCGCTGAGCGGCGGGCCATTTCCCCCGCCCGGACGAGTTGCGCCAGAATTCCCCTGCTCTCCTCGTAGAAAAGCTGGCCTGCCGCGGTGATCGCCACCCTTCGCGGATGGCGCTCGAAGAGCGGGGCCCCGATTTTTTCCTCGAGGGTGCGAACGTGTCGGGAGAGCGGAGGCTGCGCCAGATGAAGCCTTTTCGCCGCTCTCGTGAACGAGAGCTCCTCCGCAACCGCGGTGAAACACTCCAGCTCGCGCAGCGTGTAATCCATGCCGAAACGGTATCACAACACGCCAAACATGATATTTCCAATATCGCCACCGGACGGTCACCGTAACGACACACCCGAACCGCCATGGCTATCAGCGACACGATCAAAAAAGGAACCCACCGAGCCCCTCACCGCAGCCTGCTGAGGGCCACGGGAGTGCTCCAATCGGACGAAGACTGGGAGAAACCCTTCATCGCAGTCGCCAATTCCTTCGTGCAAATCATCCCCGGTCACGTGCATCTGGACGTAGTGGGCCGCAAGGTCCGCGCCGCCATTCGTGAAGCGGGAGGCGTTCCCTTCGAGTTTAATACCATCGGGGTCGACGACGGAATCGCGATGGGGCATGGCGGCATGAGATATTCCCTCGCCTCGCGGGAACTGATCGCCGATTCCGTGGAAACGATGCTCCGCGCCCATTGCTTCGATGGCGTGGTCTGCATTCCCAACTGCGACAAGATCGTGCCCGGGATGATGATGGCGGTGGCGAGGGTGAATATTCCCGCGATCTTTGTCTCCGGCGGCCCGATGCAGGCGGGACGCGATCCCGTCTCGGGAAAAGCACTCGATCTCTCGTCGATGTTCGAGGCTGTCGGCCAGCTTTCCGCGGGAAAGATCACCGAAGGCCAGCTCGACACCATGGAGCGGCTGGCCTGCCCCACCTGCGGATCCTGCTCGGGCATGTTCACGGCCAATTCCATGAACTGCCTGTGCGAGGCCCTGGGCCTGGCCCTGCCGGGCAACGGCTCGATCCTCGCGACCGATCCCGATCGAGACCGTCTGTTCCAACAGGCCGGAGCGGCGATCGTCCGTCTGATCAAAAATAACGTGCGCCCATCGGATATCCTGACCCGTGATGCTTTCGAGAATGCCCTGACCCTGGACATGGCGATGGGCGGATCGTCGAATACGATCCTCCACATCCTGGCCATCGCCCGGGAGGCGGGCATCCCCCTGGGCATGGAGGACTTCAATCCCATTGCCGACCGCGTGCCGCAAATCTGCAAAGTGGCTCCCGCTGGCATTCACCATATGGAGGATATCGCCCGGGCGGGCGGAATCGGCGCCGTGCTCAAGACCATCCATCAGCGAGCAGGTTTGCTGAAGACGGACGCAATCACCGTCTCGGGCTCGACTCTTGGAGAGTTGATAAATGCCGCCGAGGTGACGGATGCGGAAGTGATCCGCCCGCTGGATCGCGCTTATTCTTCCCGTGGCGGTCTTGCCATCCTGTTCGGAAACCTGGCTCCAAACGGCTGCGTGGTAAAGGCGGCCGCGGTAGCGCCATCCATGATGAAATTCACCGGGCCGGCCGTCGTCTTCGAATCCCAGGAGGAAGCGAGTACCGGCATTCTGATCGGAAAAGTGAAAGCCGGCGACGTCGTGGTGATCCGATACGAGGGCCCCTGTGGCGGACCCGGGATGCCCGAAATGCTGGCTCCCACGGCGGCGATCGCCGGAAGAGGATTGGGCGAGAGCGTCGCCTTGATCACCGATGGGCGATTCTCCGGAGCCACCCGGGGCGGGGCGATCGGGCATGTTTCACCGGAGGCGGCAGCCGGAGGAACGATCGCGTTGATCGAGCCGGGAGACCTGATCGAGATCGACATCCCCGAACGCCGATTGTCGCTCCTGGTGCGTGAGGATATTCTTTCCGAGCGCCGGGGCACCTGGCAAAGGCCGGAACCGAAAATCCGGTCTGGCTATCTGGCACGCTACGCCGCGATGGTCGCTAGCGCAGATACCGGAGCCATCCTGCGTGTACCCATCCCCGAGCGAACGGTTGCTGAAGCGAAATGACCCAGAGAGGGACGACATTGATTTATTCGCGAATGAACATCCGGCGACCGTGATTTTTGACTGGGGAGATCGACTTAATCCTTCATGAGTGTTAGTTTTCTGACTAATCAGAAAACCGAACGGATGATTTCCGCTATGGGAGTGCGGTGCCAGGAAGAGTCGGTCCCCGATCGGATACTAAAAACGTGTTTGGTGCTCAGTTGAAGAAACTGAGGCTTGCTCGAGGAATTACGGCTACCAAAGTCATCGCCCAGCTCGGGATCCTGGGCTGGGAAGTTGGGCACTCGACCTATTCGAATCTCGAGGCCGGGCACCGGCTTCTGGCCGACACGGAGTTAATGTTGATCCTTCGTGTGCTCAAAGCAGATCTTTCCGATCTGCGAGTCCCGAAGATAAAGGTTCAAAAATCCGCAACGTTGAAAAAACGTTCTGGATCCCGGCGGAAATCCCCGCTGAACCGTCCGTAAGCACCGAAAAAATCTTCCGGCGCTCAGGCCTGGCTCCCCCCGCCCGGGCAATTTTTGCGCGCATGTCTCGGACAAGACACGCCCTTCAGGTCGATGAAAGCCTGAAAGGATTCTTCTCTGGACCGCCCGAAATGACCCGAAAATGAAGCTCATTTCGGACAGGATATCGACCGTTTCTGTAGATATTTGGAGATCGTGAGGCTTCGTGTATTCGTTTTAAAGCCGGAATTCATCTGAGCTCGCCGCTTTTCCTCAAAATTTTCTATTGACGCGAGATAGTGTCTATATACGATCCAACCAATCGTTATTCTATCCTGAAACCGAATTCCTTAACAACCGATCGAGATTTTCATTTTTTTGGGCGAATAAACGACTGAACAACTCGTATATCATGAAAATAACACGTGTCTTATCCCTAGCCCTTGCGGGCGCAGCCGTCCTGGCTCTTGCGAGCCATACGGCTCGAGCAACCCTGTCCTATAGTGCCGGAGACCTTTTCCTCGGTTTTCACGGGACAGGCGCTGCGCAGGACTATCTGGTCAACATCGGTAATGTTTCCCAGTTCGCGAGCTTGAGTGCCGGATCAACCGTCACGGTAAACACCGGAGGAAGCATCAGCGGGGATCTTAATACGGCATTCGGCTCGAGTTGGTTCAGCAGCGGCTCCGTTTTCTGGAGCATCACGGGGACGACCTACAATGGAACGTCAAACCTGACCTCGACGCTTTATGCGACGAAGCCCCGCTCCAATCCGGCTAGCCAATCCGTACCCTGGCGCGGTCGCTCGAACAGCGGACAGGTCGAGAGCGTCTCGCTCCTTCAGGCCCTGGCCGGTAAATATGTTCAGGACGGCACCGCGGCCGGTACTCCGACTGCCACCTTGCAGGACAGCACGGCTAAAAACAGCTATGCGGACCTGACTTCGGGAGCGAGTGACTTCTCGATCGGCGGTTCCGTCGAGGGGAAAACCACGGCGACGCTTGATTTCTATCAGATCAATCCCGTCGACGATCAGGCAGCGACCTACCTCGGCTATTTCACGCTCAACAGCAATGGCGTCGTGACCTTCACCGCCGTCCCCGAACCCTCGGTGTTCGTCCTGATGGGGCTCTCCGCTTCGGCGTTACTGATCTTCCGCCGCCGTTCGATCCAAAAAGCACTCCAATCCTGACTTCTGAACTTTCATTCCAATCAACTCACTGAAAACCATGAACTCCATTAAAACCTTGTTTGTCGGAGCGGCCGGTGTGGCGCTTCTCCAATCCGCGCACGCGCAAACCGTGATTCATATCGCGGGATCGAACGGCGATCGCGCCGCGACCACCCAAGCCATCCAAAACCTGCTTACCGGCACGGTCACCTTCGCCGGTATCTCTAGCCCGGCCACGGCGTCGAATTACTCGACCTTCACCGGAGGTTCCTTCAATGGCACTCCGGTCACGATCAAGACGGCGTTCCTTGGCGCGACGGGCGGCATCAAGGCCGTTGCCGGCTCGGAATTGGTTCGCTTCCTGCCGAATGGGGCGACCGGCACCGCGAATGCGAATCCCCTGACCGCAACCAATGCGTCGCAATACGAAGAAGCCGTTCCAGACTTCACGACCTCGACGAACTTTCAATCCACGTCACCCTATCAGGATACCTACAACGGGCATTTCTACATCGCGCTCAGCGATACCATCACCGGTGTCCTGCCGTTGAACTTCGTCGGCAGCAAAAACTTCCCGACGGATAACCTTACGACGGCGGGCGCTCAGGCACTTTACCTGCGTGGCGCGATTCCCCTTGCCTTCCTGACCGGCAATTCGGCCGACCACAACAAGACGCTCTTCGCGCTCGGTCGCAACACCGACGCGGGCCAGCGCTATGGCGCGATGGCGGAAATCGGCCTCGGGATTAACACTCCGGTGAAACAATACCAGCCGACGATCAGCTCGGGCGTCGCGACCAGCCAGGCCCTCTGGCCGCGTGAGACGATCAGTGGCGTCGACAGCCAGTTCACCGGCAACAGCGGATACAATTCCGGAGCGAATCTCGTCGCCGGTCTGGTGGTCACCCTTGGCCCCACCGCCTACCAGGTTGGCAACTCCAGTGCCACGGCCGGTTATTACGTGGGATATCTCACTCCGGGTGATGCCACCACGGCCGTCGCCGGAGGTGCGGTCGTCTTGAAGTATAACGGCGTTGCTTACACCGCGGCAGCGGTTCAGGAAGGGCAATACACACCATGGCTCTACACGCACGTGCTCTACGATCCCGATCTCGCCGGCACTCCTCGCGATCTCGCCGACGCCATCGCGGCTGAAGTCACGGCTAATACCATCGTCACTCCCGGTGGCGGCATCAAGCTAAGCACCATGCAGGTGCGCCGGAACGCAGAAGGCGCTCTCATCACCGCGAAGTACTTCTAGGACTTTCTTTTGATGGATATGTGACAACCAGCGCGGCGAAGGCTGCGCTGGTTGTTCACTTTTTGCACCTCTTCACAAACGTCTGTTTATGAATTCCCGTATCTTCCTCGGTGTTTCCGCCTCGCTCAATCTCGGCCTGATCCTTCTCGTCGCCTGCCTGCTCACCAGATCGCCGGAGGCCGCATCCGTAGTCGCCGCGCCGGCGGCCGCACCATGGCGAGCGCAACCCTCCGCGATTGCTTCGCCAGGCACGTTTTCCAAAGCCGCCGCGATCGAGCCGGCTGCAGCGAACCTGTCCGCCTCGGCACGGGTCGGAGAGCCGATTCCCAACTCGACCGCTTCCGCTGCTCTCTCGTCTCCTTCTTCCGCGCCTCTCGCTTCCTCCCCCCGCCCGATTTCCCAATATCAAGCTGCGGCCAGGTTCGCCGACGAGAGTCCGGCCTCGGACACGGCAGACGAGTCGCTCGGAGAGAGGCAGCCCGTGGCCAATCCTTCCGCCGCCGGGAATGTTATGCGTTTTCGCGGAGTTCGCGTAGCCATGGCCGAGACTTATCAGTCCACTTCCGGCCGCTCGTTCGGGCTGGATATCAGCCCGGATTCATCGGATCCATCGTCCTCCGGCAATGAATCACCAAATAATGCTTCGGCCACTCAAAATGGAAGCAAGGCTGGAACTGCCGACGTTATCGATTCTTCATCGACAGCCACTACGCGGCGGACTGCTTCCCGGAATGGCAGTAGTGCCGGATCGAATGCCTCACCTGTGGAGGCGAACTCCGTTCCGAATGGATCAGAAGTAACCCCGAACGATCCGAATCGGATCGGGGACGATGGATTTCCGCCAGATATCGAGGCGTTCCGTCAAAAATGGGGATGGGCTGCTGCCGACGCAGCCCTCTCTGAGGGATTGAAAAGCGGAACCGGCCCTCGCCTCAATTGAGCCCTGCCTTGTAGAATTGGGAGAGGACGTTGGCCTCGACCTGTTTGTCGTGAGGGAGAGATTTCTTCACGATCGGGAGCAGGTTCGTAGCGAGGGGCTCGCCGTCGTCGGCGGCCAGTTGAAGCCATGCACACGCTTTCACATCGTCTTTTTTGACGCCACGCCCTTCGTAATAAAGCCGGCCCAGCGCACTCCTGGCTTTGGCATCACCTTGTTTCGCGGCCTTTAGGTACCACGTCATAGCCGCAGCCGGGTCGGGCTTCTCTCCCGAAAAGCCCCGATCGAGAATCATGCCCATGGCATTTTGCGCATTGGCATCGCCACGCTCGGCAGGTTTGCGATACCACTGCTCCGCCTTTGCAAAATCGGGCTTCGTTTCGCCGAGGCCGAAGTAATAAAGATTCGCCAGTCCGATCTCGGCGTCGGGATCTTTCTGCGAGGCCGCCTTCAGATACCATTTTTCTGCGCCCGCAAAATCTTTCTTCGTCCCGCGGCCGTTGACGATCAAGCCGGCCAGCGCCGTCTGCGATCGCACCGTCCCCTGCTCTGCCGCCGCCCGCAGCCATTTCACGGCTTCCTTGTCGTCGGCCTTCACCCCACGGCCCTCGAGATACATAAAGCCCAGGTTATTCTGCGCCTTGTAATTTCCCTGCTCGGCCGATTTGCGAAACCATTCGGCCGCTTTTGCATCGTCATGCGGTTCGCCTTCGCCATGGAAAAACGCTCGTCCCAGAAGGAACTGCGATTCCGGGTCACCTTTCGCGGCAGCAGCCTCGAGTTTGGAATTGTCGGCGGCGGATACGGACGCCACCCCCAGGGCGGCAATCGCGAGATGAATACGGATGAGTTTCATGGGTTAACGTGAGCTGGAGTCGTCGTCATCATCATCGTCATTGTCAGCATCAACTTTTGTCCGTGCCGTCGGTTGAGTCCCGGGTTGCACAGCCGAGCGCGTGGTGGACTGAGCTGCCTGTCCCGGTTGCGCCGCCTCCGCTTGAACCTCTGGCTGCGCTAACGAACCAGAGTCCGACTGCGACTCCCCGCCATAGCCGAGTACATCGACGGAGATGATTGACGGCGACTCCTCGGGAGCAGCTTGCTGCCGTGCTTGATTGGCGACCGATTCCGCGGCGCTATTGGCTGCGCCGGCGGCATTCGAAGCATTCGTGAGACCGGCAATATTTGGCGCGGCGACGACCGGTGCGGTCGGCACGCCCGAGGTCTGGCCGCCGACGTTGATATTGCTGGCATTGAGCACGGCCGTCGCCGCGATGTTCAGATTTCCGGACACCCGGATGCCTGCATCCCCGGCATCCACCGTGCCCACCGGCGCGATGAGATCGACGTCGCCGGGCGGCACGCCCTCGACCGTCGCCAGCACGCCGATACCGCCACCTGTGGAGAGACCAGCCAGGTCGGTTTGCACGTCGGCGCTCTGCGGGTCGATGAGGACGCGGGTCGGTGGGGCGGATTTCACGGTTTTCGCCGCCGCTCCGGCCGCGATGTTTCCGGTCGAGGACCAGATGATCTCATTTCCCCCGCGCAGCGTGAAAATACGGCCGATGCCAATATCTACATCACGATCCGCAAAGATCGAAATATTGCCTCCCGTCTCGGTGATGATGCCGGGCGGCACGAGCGGATTGCCGATCGTGCTGCTCGCGAGCGTCAGCTCCCCATGCGGGATGAGGAGATCGATACTACCACCATTCTTGGTACGGATGTCGCGGGAACGGGTGGTGATATCCCCTTGGACCGGCTTCCCGTCCTGGGTCTTCACGGTTGGGAAAAGCGCGGCGATTGCGGCGTAGCCGACATCGTAGCTGCTCGTTCCACCCGAGAGATCAGCCGTATGAGCACGACCGGCATCGCGCAGGACGAGGTAAAAGGCATCCAGGGCGATCGCGTCCCGATGTTCCTCCGGCAGCTTTGCAAAGTCGGCCAGAGTCAGCTTCGGATCGATCTCGGCCAGATATTTCTCTCCGCTGTCGCCAAGGATGAACGTGTTGATGAAGGTCTCGAAATCGAGCGCGCTGCCGCTCAACCCATTGGCCGGTCCGGTTCCCGCGGCAGCGATGATGCCGGCACCATCAAACGGCAGGTAGGGATTGCGTGCGTTGCCGACCGTCACGAGGCCGGAGGCCGTACCGTCGGCATTGGTCGCACCGGTGCCGAGATCCAGATTTCCGCCCGCAAACACTTCGATGGACCCCGGTCCGGACACCTGGATGTCACCGGCAAGAGGCAGCTCCGGGTTCTTGGCCGTCCCCGGCGGCTGATTGCCGGCCGCCTGTGAGAGCGTGCGCAACGGCGAGCTCGCGTTGTAGGCGATAAGATCGCGCCCGGCCGACACGATGCTGATATCGTCTGCACTGAGGTTCTGAATGTAGAACGTATTGTCCGTGATGTCCTGTCCCGCGATGATGCGCGTCGCTTTTGGCGAGAAAAGCGTGATTCCCGAGATATCCCCCGTCGCCGCATAGAGCCGCAGCGGAGTCGGATCATCGGCATGGAGCAGGCCTTGAGCGTGCAGTGTCTGCTTCGTCTGCATTACGGAATTCAACGCCCCTGTCTCGGCAAAGAGCTGGTCGAGGAAGGCCAGGTAGCCGGGATCCGTCTCTCGCGCCGTCCCGGCCTTGTCTGCGGCGGGTCCGATGAAGGCGCGATAGGCATAGGGATTGATCACCCCGGGGATCGCGGCCGGATCGGCGTCCGAGACATTGATGAGCGTGGTGCCCCAGGTCACGAGAGGCTGGTCATTCGCAATGATTCCGCCCGTCGGCTGGAGGCCGTTGATCGCACCGCCGGCGTCGAACTCCACCGTGCCGCGCGGCGACGGAGAGAGTTCGAACGTCCCGACCAGATTCAGATCACCCGAGAAGGCCGTCGCCCGCAGAATCGGCGGCAAGAGCGAAGCGGCGGTCGGGAAGGCGTCGACGCTGGTTTCGTTGATTCTCAGCCACGGCTGGTAAAAGGACCCGGTCGGAGCAGAGCTGGTTCCGAGAAGCAATTGCGTCTTCAGCCATGCCTGGAGCAGCGATGTTGTCGTACCGCTTCCCGGCAGGGCGGCACGGGTGCGCAGCGTGACCGATCCGCCGAGGGACGACACATCCACCGAGCTGCTCGCGGCATAGGTCGAGAAGTAAGTCTTGTACCAGATGCTGTTGTTCAGGCCTTCCGGCAGCAGGAAGACATTCGCCACCGGCCCAAGCAGCAGATCACCCCGCGCCGAGACGTCGAAGCTTCCCTTCCCAAGGAAAAGCGTCGTGGGCAGCCAGGCCTGTTCCGCCGGCGTGGAGGTGGCGGCGAGAGTCTTGAAAGCGGCGACGGACGGCGAGCGCGTGGCATTCGTCGTGATCTCGTTTCCGGCATTCAGCACGCCTGTTCCCCGCTCCACGTAGTAGACGCCAGCGTCGATGTTGTTGCCGGCCTTGACGACCAGGTCGCCGCCACCGACCTCGACGAGCTGATCCGCGCGCGTCGCGGTTTTCGGTAACCGGGCATTCGTCGGAACGACCGCGTCGACATTGCTGATGTTGCCATCCGCGATGAGACTGACATCGCCACCGCCCAGCGCGCCGACGCCTTCGAAGAAGTTGCTGAAGTCCACCCACCAGGCGGTGGACGTGACGTCGCCGCCCACGAGCACGGTGCCACCGGAGAGCGGGAGACGCGAAGGCGTCGTCCCGAAGGCACCGGTCGTCGGATCGACAAAGCCGCGGCGATAGAGCCAGTTCACCGGCAATTGATGCTCGGAATCCGCGACCAGCGGCCCCGTGGAGGTCAGTCGGGTCAGGTGCGCGATGCTTCCCTGGGCGTGGAGTCGCACATCGCCACCACCGAGCGAGAACTGCACCGGATAGGCCGGATCCTGCTGCACGGCACCCAGGGTATCGCCCTGCTCCGAGAGGCTGACGTAGGGCAGATCGAAAGTGCCGCCGAGCGTCGGGTCATTGATCTTGGTGCCCGCCGTGTAAACGGTGGCAAATTGATTGAGCAGCTGCACATCGCGACCGGCGGAGATATCGATGTCGCCGCTGCCCGTGCGGATGACCTGGTAGCGGTTCTGGGCGCCGGACCCGTTGCCGACGACGGAGCCCTCGGTCGTTGCATCGCTGCCGGAGGCATTCGAGGCCCCGTTGCTGTTCGATTGGTTCTTGAGGTTGTTCCGGCCGAGCTGAAGGGACCCGGACGTCGAGGCGAGCTGCGCGATCGGGACCACACGGCGATAGTCCGCGGCGCCGAGATCGGCACCCGCGGTGAGGTGATACGACCAGGACTGGAGATTCATGGGTAGAGTCGCACTCGCGTCGAGCAACCCGGCCGTATACTGACTGGAGGTAAATCCGTCGCTAAGGGTGTTGAGGAAGGTCAGGTTCCCGCCGGCTCGGAGAGTCAGCACCCCGGGCGCGTTTTGCGGCCCAAAGCGGAAGCTCGACAGGTCCCAATCGCCCGCCGCCGCCGTGGCGGTGGAGGTACCGAGGGTGAGGTCGCCGCTGGCCGGAGTGATCGCCACCACTCCCGACGTGGTGAGGCTGCCCGAGAGCAGGGTCACCAACGGGGCTCCCGTGCCGGAACCAGTGCCCGCATACGAGATCTGGCCGGCCGCGCTCAGGGTCACGACACTGCCGGCCGCGATCGAGGTGGGCGTATTCGCAGCCAGCGCGATGGTCGTGCCGTTGGCGGTGACAATGGTGCCCGCCACGCTCGAGACGATCTGCCGTGTTCCCGGCGTGCCGGTGGAGAACAGGACGGAGGCGCCGGAGTCCAGAGCAATTCCACTATTGCCAGGGGTGCTCAGTGCGACCGACGAGCCCCGGCCGCTCACCACTCCGGACGAGTTTGCCGTGGAGGACGTGAAGGTCGATCCCGGCGAGAGCTGCACGGCTATCGAACCACCCGTGCCACCCGCCGCGAAGGAAACCGTCCCCGTCTGGCTCAACACGATCATCGCGCCCGCAGGAATGCTGACCGGTGTATTCGCAGCCAGGGTGAGGACCGATCCGTCTCTCGTGATGATCGATCCAGCTCTCGTCGAGACGATTTGATTGCCGCCCGATGTCCCTTGCGGGAAGAGAATCGTGCCGCCCGTCGCCGGGACCGTGACCGAGCTGCTGCCGCTGGCGCCGAGCGTGAAGGTGACAGGCGCGGCTGAGGCTTGATTGATGATCTCGACTCCCGGAGTGACCACGGCCCGATCTCCGAGGCTGGCGTAGTCGCCGCTGAGGATCCGGCTCTTGATCGCGTCGGAGTTCGCGCCGAAGGCCGCGCTCGCGAGCTTCACGCTCTGCAGCACGTTGACCGTGGAGTCGATCACCTGGCCGCCCCCCACCTGGGTGTTTGCACCCGTGGTCGAGAGCACGCCGTTCACCAAGGTCAGATCCCAGAGCCGGTAGCCCTCGATCGAGACATTCGAGGCATCGACGATTTTTCCGGCCACGGTCCCGATCTGCAGGTCGGTGCCGGCGGCGTTTTGCGGCGCTCGGAGGTGCAGCGTCCCCGTGAATTGTCCCAGGGATTCGCTCCCGGCGTTGGCCGCGGCTACGGAGAGATCGATCTTCGAGCCGGCGAGGATGTTCAATTGTGCGGAAGGGTCGATCGCCCCATTGATCTCGGAGCCCGCCGCGAGCGTGACTGCGCCGCCTTTCCCGGCATGGCTGAAATCCTTGCCGCTCGCGTCGAGCACGGAGCCGTCCGCGAGAGTCAGGCTGCCCGACGCACCCAGCGAAATTACGCCGCCAGTCGCGCCCGACGCGTCGATCTTTCCAGTGACGAGAATGGAGCCTGCATCGGTGGAGAGCCGGAACTCGTGGCTGGTCGCCGTGCCATTGACGAGAACGTCACCATTGCGCACGCGGAAATTGCGGGACTCATCGAACGAGGCGTCGTCGAGCTTGGCGCTGAGTTTGGCCAGCTCCGGCAACGAGCCTACGTCCAGCGAGAACGTGCCGTTGTCACCCTTTGCACCGCCCTTGCCCAGCAGCGTTCCGGCGAGCGAGACATCGCCCTTGGGGACAGAGATGGTGAGGCTGCCGGCGCTACCGCCACCCTTCTGGGCGGCCACGGAGAGAACGCCCTTGCGGGCGAGGTTCACGTCCCCGCCATCGGACGAGAGGTTGATCTCTCCACCGCTGGTATATTTGGTGAGGTCGTTGAAGACCTGGGCCGTGCCGTCGACGACCAGCCTGCCATTCACGTTCACATCACCGCTTGTCGCGTGCAGCGTGAGCTGCCCACTCGGCAGCAGGATGTCGGAATTTGCGGTCACGCTCGAGCCCTCGAGCGTCAGACTTGCGCCAACGCCGCTTGCCAGATCCGGGCTGGCGGTCGTGCCGGAATCCAGGACCTTCATGGCGCCCGTCGCGCGAATCGCTTCGGTCGCACCGCCTTCGGCGAAGAAAGCCGGCGTTCGGATATCCAGGTCGCCATCCACGAGCAGCTTGCCCTTGCCGCCGATCAGGACTCCGCCGGAAGCGTAGAGATCCACGTTTGCGAACTGATCGATCTGGAGCCGGTGGTTGCCCAGTTCGATCGTGTCGGCACGGAATCTCAGGCCGCCAGTGGCGCCGGCCACTTCGCCGGGTGATTTCCCATTTGCGCTGTTGTCGAGGACGAGGTGGTGGGCGAGGAAGCGGACTCCATCGGCATTGTTGAAGCCGCGGATCTCTCCTGCGTGGAGGCCGAGGTCTTCCAGCTCCCGGGTACCGACTTCGCCGGAGCCGTAGATGTCGATCGAGGAATAGCTCAGCAATGAGAGCGCTTCGGCGCTGCGCAGGCTGCGGAGCGCGCGTCCGGCCAGGACGAGACCGTCGGTGGCCTGGAGTTGGCCCGGATCGTCCAGGACCAGGCTGATCTGGCCACTGCTCAGGTTGACCGCGCGGCCATGCAGGAGCGCTTTGGGCGAGAGGCTGGTCGCATAGGTGGAATCGAGCGTGACACTCGTCCCGGTAATGCTCGCTCCCGCGCCGATGGTCATCTTCGGCACCTGGGAGGAGGTCACGTTCGTGCGTGCGAAGGTGGCGTCCAGATCGCTGCTGACGCGAAACAGGGTCCCGTCGCCGTCGAGCAGGAGGTTGTCGGCATGGTCGGTGAGGCTGCTGGACTGTTCGATCTCCGCGCGCGGAGCCAGGGTCAGCGTGTCGTTCGCGACGAGGATGATCTCCGGGGCGCTCAGCGGCGAGCCCGCGTTCTTCACGGTCAGGCTTCCGGTATCGACCGTGACCTTCGTGCCATTGTCTCCGGGCGTGCGGATACCGCCGATCAGCAGGCTCTCCGCGCCCCAGTCGCTCAGCTTTGCCGCGTCGAGGACGATCGCACCCTTCGTCTGTTTCTTAGACAGATTAGTATCCGCGCCGGCAATGATGATGTCTGCCGGACTGCTGACGTCGATGAAAGCCCCTCGGCCTCCGAATGGCGCCTCGCCGAGTACCGAACCATTGAGACGCATGGTTTGGGTGGCCTGGAAGACTAGATGGCCGGAATCGATTGGCAGGGTCTGAGGCTTCGTGTTCGAGGCCAGGGCGCTGTCGCGGAGGAAGCGGTTGGCGGTGAAGTCGTCGTACTGCGCACGGGTACGTACGACATCCTGCGACACAACTTCGAATTGAGAGTAAACCTGCGGCGCGGCGCGTTGGGAATCCAGGCTGTTGAACCGGTAGCCGGAAACGAGGTTCACATCGCCAGGTAGTGAAAGGGTGCCGACCGTGGCCCCCGATTTCGGCGTAACCAGTACCGCCCCGGGGAGAAGCGCATACCGCGCAGGAAGGAGCGTGTACACTCCGCTCGGAAGGGCCGCACTGCCCCCGAGAACGACGCGGTCACCCACGGACAGGGTCTTGTTCACGTACCCGGCATCGCGCGTGGATGCGTCGAGCGGGTCACTATTGAAGGCGGTCAGCGTGGCGTTGTTGTTATAGGCACCGACCGGAGCGTAGTTGGCTTCGTAGCCGGGAATGACCGCAAAGCTGGTCTCCGAGGCCAGGATGTCCGTGGTACCGCCAAGCCCCCCCACCCAGCGATAGGCGTAGAGATCGCCGCCTCCGCGCAGATCGATATCGGATCCCGATTTCGTCACCACGCGGTTCGCGGAGAGATTGATATTCTTCGTCGGCAGGCCGCCGGCGGTGACATCGGTTCCCGTCGGATCGATCCACGAATTTCCGTCCAGGCTCACACCGTAAGGAATCAACAGCCCCTCACCCATTGCCGGGTCGATCGCCGAGACGGAGGTGATACTCCCGCTCCCGAGCAGGAGCTTGCTGGTGATCGGGAGAGCGCGTCGGCCCCCGACGATCAGATCGACCGGCGCGGTGCCCGTGCCGTTCCAGCCGAGATTGATTGTTCCCATCGGCGCGCGCAGCACTCCCGATTGCTCGATATCCGTCGCATAGAAACTAAGCGTGCCCCCGGCGGAGAGCGGCAACTGCCGGGATCCGGAGCTCTTGATGACTACCGAGCCGTGCTTCAGCGGAGCGCCCGGCTTCGCGTCGCGGTTTTGATAATCGTAGGCGACCGCCGTGAAGCTCAGGGCGGTCGGCGTGTAGATTTGACCCGCCTCGAAACGCAGGCGACCCGCGATGTTGAGCGTGCCGTCGCCGCGGATGTCCCCGTCGCGGGCGATGAAATTCGCAAAGCGCATGTTACGCAACGAAAGGGTGCCGATATCGATCAGATCGGCCTCGACTGTCAGCACACCCGGCCCGTGAGTCGGACCGAAATTGTAGGGATTGGTCGGAGCGGTGAACGGCGACTTCGGGTCGTTCGGCCCCAGAGGTGTGGTGAAAGCCATGCCGAGAGCGACATACGGTGCCGAGAGATCGACCTGATCGTCCGCATAGAGCACACCCCCGGTTGCGACCTTCAAGCTGCCCCGGGCGTCGATGGACACCGGTCCCTTGAATCGGACCACCCCCCCGAGCGAGAGAGAATCGAATCCTCCGTCGAGGAAGCTGTCAGCGGCGAAGCGGCCCAGCGCGGGCAGACGGTTGCCATCGGCATCGACCACGGGATGTCCGATCGCACTCTGCTCTCCGGGGCCGGCAATCGAAGGCAGCGGTTCGACCGGCAGGGCGCCTGTGCTTTGCGTGACGATCAGATTCGTATCCGTCGGCAGCGCGCCCGTGACGGAGAAGCGGCCGGAGGAGACATTCAGAGTGCCGCCGACCGCTGTCGAACCACCGGCCCGGCCGAGAAGCGTGGCGTCGGTGAAGAGCTGGTCGCCACCCGTCAGGGTGATCGTGCCTCCGTCGCTGTCCACGCGAACGGGGATCATCTGCAGATTCTGCAGCGGAGCAGTGATTCCACTCTGGACGGAAACGACCCTGGAGGCGGTGGGATCGAGCGCCAGAGGCGGGAAATCCAGCATGCCGCTCGCTCCGGAGACATCGAGCACCGAGCCTTTTGCCGCCACGATATTTCCAGCGACACTGATCGTCCCGCCATCGAGGACGGTACCGATCCGATGGCCATAGTTATCCGGCACCATCACTCGCGTGCCCACGGCGGAGAGCTGGCTGTGAGACCCCAGATAGACCGTAGGCATGGCGACCGCGTTGCTGACGTCCTGCTTGAAGACGCCCACGGAATCGTTCGAACCTTTGACCGAGATGGTGCCGGCTGGCGCGAAGACGCTGCCCTCGATGGACACCGTGCTGCCGGAGAAGGCCACATTCGCTTGCGGATCGGTGCGGATGACCGCGCCGTCCTGCATGACCGTATCTCCGCGGAAAACAATGCCGATATTTCCGGGGACATTCTGCGCGTCGTCGCTCAGACCGAGACTGTGAAAGCCCAGGCTTGCGGGCTCGCGCAATCCGCGCGGTTGCACGGTCTTGGTGACCTCGAGGCCGCCATTGGTGGCATTCGCAAAGAGGCTGGTGACGTGAGGCTCGATGACCGTATCCGCGGCGATCACCAGGCCCGGCCGCGTTCTCACGGCACCATCACCCGTGACGCGAGCGCCGCCAATACCCGTCAGATCGAAACTCGCGAAACCTCCGCGATCGAAAAACTCCGGCTGCAGATGCAAAGTGCCGGGCGCGTTGATCACGGAGTCTTCACCGCCCACCTGGATGAACGGAGCCTGCAGCGCGAGCGATCCGCCCTTTGCTCCGGAATATCCGCGCAGCTCGCCATTGAGCCAGAGCCGTCCGCCGAGCAGGAGGTCAGGGCTCTTATCCTTCTTCCGAGGCTTGACGAAAAGAGCTCCGAGATTCGGATCCTTGCCTGCGAGCACCGAGATCGAGCCCGCATCGCCATAGCTCACGATATCCGAGTTGGCGTCGACCAGCAGGCCGCCTGAGACATCGACCAGGCTGCCTTCCGTCAAGTTTGCGGTATAGGCGGTGATGTTGATCTTTCCGCCATCGGTGACGATGGGAGAGAGCGAGGCGTCGTTCCTCTCGTCGATGGTGAGGCCGGCCGTGCTCAGGACTGCGCCGGTTCCGAGCGTGAACTGCCCGGCATCCGGATTGGCATACAGTGGCTTGGAAGCCACCGAGGTGTCCCGGCTTTTGTATTGGTCGACGAGGTATGGCGAGATGTTGTTCGCCGTGAAGCTCAGGGCTCCTCCGGGAGCGGTGATGCTGCCCTGGACATTGATATTGCGGCCCTCGAGGGTGATCGAGCCTTCCTCGGGAGCCGTCAGGGCGACCGATTCCGGCACGGTGATGTCACCGGCGGCATTGTCCACCGTCAGGCTGCCAAAGCCGTCATCGGTGAGCAGCGTCGGCGAAAGAATCACCTCATCGCGCCGCTTGGTCCGCAGCACATAGGGATTCACTGGATCGAGGGTTTCACTGGTGACGAGCGGATTTCCGACTTCATCGATGCCGAAAGCGAATGCCGCCGGCAGATTATTCTCGCCGAAGATAACCTCGGGTGCGTGGTGCGAGATCGGCGTATACGGCTCGCCGTATCTCGGATCTGGGTCGTCCGATCGGAAGGTCAGAGCCAGCTTGCTCGCGTCCGGCAGGGTGCTGGTGACGGCGTTCTTACGCTCCTGCTTCGGACCAATCACCGTCTGCCCGGTCAGCTTTCCGTCGAGCGCCATCGACGAAGCAACAATGTTGATGCTACCGCCCTCGGTGCCCTGGATGTAGCTGCTTTCGTAGTGTGCGCCATTGAGATCGAGCGGATTTCGATAGGTCTTCGTCACCCCCCACTTCGAGTGCCGCTGGGTGAATTTCGGGTCGTAGATGCCGTCGTAGACCTGGTCCGGCGTCGCGTCGGCGATGTCGATGAGCCTCGATCCCTGGACCACTTTCGTCGTCTGGACCATGCCGCCCTCATTGCGCAGCCAGCCACCGGAGACGTCCACGGTCGCACCACGATTCAGTACCACGGAATCGCCCGCCTGCAGATCCACGGAGCCGCCGGCGGTGGTGAGTTCGGCCAGTGACCGAGGAACGAGGTCGAGGAATCCGCTCGCATCGCCAAGGGGCGTGCCCACCCAATCTTTGCCGTTGAATGTTCCGGTGAGCCGCGCGTCGATGGTTATGCTGGTGCCTCGGAATGGGCCGTCACGTTGCAGAGGCGAATCAGCCAGCTCGGAACCGCGCAGTTCGAGTGTCAGGATATTTTCGGAAAGCGGGGCCAAAGCGTCGGTCGTGCCCGAGACGTCGAGCAGCGCTCCCTGTTCGATGTAGATCTGGCCCAGGGAATGAACGAACTCGGAAGTCGGCGGCAGCGAGGCCGAACTGGAAGCGATATAATTCCATGCTCCGGCGTTGAACGTGACCTTGGCATTCGGGGCGAGAAGGCTCGCATCCTTGTCCATATGCACCGACTGGCCGCGGGCATTGATTTGGGAACGGATCGCCACGGAATCGCCCGTTGCCGTTTCGGTGCTGGAGAGTTCCGGCAGGATGCGCGTGACGCTTCCTTCACCCAGCGTCACGTAGCCGCTGCTCTTCGGGATGAAGAGCACCTTGAAGGCGTCGGTCGCTCCATTGGCATCGTACGCGGGATTGGCCACCGCGTCGTAGGTGGCGTCGAGATCGATCCGGCCGTTGAGCGAAACGGTGGTGGAGCTGTCGATGACTCCGTTCTGTTGCACACTGCGGCCGGTGATCGTCGCGTTGGCGCGCGGTACCTCGATGAGACCATTGTTGATGGCCGTGCCCGCTTGCGGCTTCGACTTCGACCCCGGCACCGCCACTGCGCCAACATAGACGTCGAGGCCGCGCAGGCTCGGATCGTCACTCGAGTGCGAAGCGATGCCTACCTGAAGCCCGGCGGCCAGGATCGTCTGTCCGTCCGGCGTGGAGATCGTGCCGGAGTTTTTGACCTTGGAACCAACCAGCATGATGCGCCCGCCGGTCTTCGCAGCGGAGGTAGGGGCGGAAAGCTGCGCCCCCGCCTGGACCGTCACGTCTCCGTGCGGCACGACATAGTTGACGGTGAGAGCGGAGTCGCTCTTCGCGGTGGCCAGCTTGGTGTTTCCAACGTCCGTCAGGCTGATGGTGGTCTTTCCACTCGCGTCGACCGTGAGCTTGTAGTCTCTGTCGGCAGTGAGCGTGCGTTCTTTATCGTCGGCATCGACGTAGGTGACACGCGGCTTGTCTCGGGAATCAGCCGCATTCGCCAGTACCTTCGGCGAGTTGGTCAGGTCGAATGTCTGCACCCGCACGGCGTCGAAGAGAAACTGTGCATCGGTGTTGTTGAGCAAGCCCGCCGAGACCAGGGCATCATTGATAGGCAGAGCGGAGGCGGTAAGGGTGTGAACGTTGACCTGGCTGTTGTTGCCGAAGATGATGCCGTTCTGGTTGAGGATGTAGACCTGGCCCTGGGCCTTGATCTGGCCAAGGATCTGGGAGGGCCTGGCCTTGGGATCGTTGACCTTGTTGAAGGCGATCCACTTGGAAGCGTCGGAGCCGCCCTTGGACTGGTCGAAGGTGAGCGTGGTCTTCTTGCCGACGTTGAAGGTCTTCCAGTTGAGGATGGCCTGCTGATCGGTCTGGACGATGACCACGTTCTTGGCCCCACCCCCGGCGGAGGTCTGGGTGGGCAGCTTGGCCCCGATCCAGAGCGAAGCGTCGTCGCCGGCCTTGGGCTTGTTCAGGTTCTTGGGAACGCGGGGATCGACCTGGAGGCCGCCGGGACGCAAACCGTCGGGGACGACGGGCAGCTTGGTGCCGCCGATCGTGACCCGGGCGTTGGCATTGTTGCGGGCGGCCTGCTGGAGAGCCTTGACCGAGTCGAGGGCGGCGGTCGTCCGGGCGAGGCGGTCCCGGGCATTGGTCTGGAGCGCGTTCGCGGTCGAGGAGCCCGCGGTCGATCCCGTGGAGGTGCGGCTTTTGGTCGCACCCATGGGGGCACCTCCACGCAGGATATCCCCGGCATGGGAGGCAAGGGCCGCGACGAGGAGGAAGAGGATCGCGGCGTTGGTGGCGGCGCGCGGCACTAGTCCTTGATCTTCTGGTCGGTGAGCTTGTCGCTCTGGGCCTGGATGTAGTTCTCGAACTTCACCTTCGCGATCCCGGTGAACGGCTCGCGATTGAGGATGGCATCCCCCAGCCCGTAGTGCTCGTACCGGTGCAGGATGTCCTTGCCGAGGGTGTAGAGCTCGTCGTTCTGCCGCTGCTGGGCCTCCACCTTGCGGGTGAGCTCGATCTTTTCCTGGGCGAGCTTGGCCCGCTTGGCGTCGATCGCCTTGGCCTGGGTCACGAGCTGCTCGAAGGTCGCCTTCCATTTGCCGATCGCCTCGACCTGCGCGGCATTGCGCGCGTCCTGCTCGGCCACCTGGGCCTTCAAATCGGCGATCGCCTTGTCACTGGCCGCCTTGTCTTCGGCGGATTGCTTGGTCGCGGCGGCGAGCTTGCCTTCGAGGGTCTTGTTTTTGGCTTCGAGGTCGGCCTTTGCGGCCTGCGCGGTCGCAAGGTCGGTTTGCGCGGCCTGGAGCGCGATCATGCTGTTGCGCAATCCCTCGCGCAGCTTGGTATTGATCGCGACCTGAGGATCCTGGTCCGCTCCGAGGAGCGAAGGCAGAAGGAGGAAGGATGAAGGAAGAAGAACGAGAAGAAGCTTTCTCATGGTTAGAAGCGGGAGTTGAGGTCGAACTGGACGATGTTCTCCTTGTACGGCGGGCCGGCGATGGACTCGGCGGCCATGTAGCGGATGCCGAACCAGACGTTGTCGGCCACCGCCAGGTTGCCGCCGACCGTCCAGCCCTTGAGGTTGGTGCCACCGCCGCCGAAGTCGCTATCCGTGAACCCGTCGATCACCGCGTCGCTCTCGACGTACCGGTACCCGGCGCTCAGGTTCCAGTTCCACCGCTTGGTCAGCGCCTCGGTGCCGATCAGGCCCTGGACCGTCCAGGCCGTGCCGCCGCCCACGAAGGGACCGGCGGAATCGGACAGGTCGTCGTCGTTGGCCCCGCGGTTGTTGACCGCCTTGTCGTTGATCGCCCCGGCGTTGAACGCCGTGTTTTGCACCCACTCGCCCATGATCGAGGCGATGAAGGGCTCGAAGTGCTTGTAATCGAGCCGGGCCACGAAATCGACGTTGTGGAACGGCGTGGCCAGGCCGAAGTACTGCCACTGGTTGGTCGTCCCGAAGTCGTTGCTCGCGTCGGGCACGATGTTGCGCAGCGCCATGTAGGTGTTGCCCTTCTGCGCGAAGGACGGGCGGCTCGCGTCGGTGTCACCCGCGTCGTTCTGGGTCTGCGGCGTGTAGGGCGAGCTCAGCTTGCCTTCGACGTTCTGGAAGTAGAAGTAGCCGAGCGCGGTCTTGAACTCGAAGTCCTTGTTGATCTTCCAGTCGACGCCGCCCTGGATCGCGTACAGCCATTTGTCGTAGCTCTGGAACTTCGCGGGCTGGTTGGAGCTGAAGTTGAAATCGGTGTTGTAGACCGGGAACGCACCCCCGGTCAGGAACGGGGTCACCCCGCGCACCACCTCGTACTTGGTTTGCAGCGCGATGCCGTCGAACCCGATGTCGTCGTCCCACATCACATTGGACACGGTGAAGAACGGGTTGTCGAACCGACCGACCGTGAGGGCCAGGTTCTTGGTCGGCTGCCCGCCGAGCTCGTACTTGATGAACGCCCGGTCGAGCCAGATCGCGTACTTGCTGAAGTTGCCGCCCTGCCCCTGGTAGGGCAGCCCCATGCTCTGGTTGGTCGACGTCGGCGAGTTGTCCTGGCCCGTGGCCACGCGGATCCCGCTCGTGAAGCCCTGGCCAAGGTTCAGGTCCGCTCCGAAGCGGGCCCGCAGCCGCATGCGATTGCGGTTCTGGTCGACGTTTTGTTGTGGCGAAAACTCGTTGCCCGCGACGTTGAACGGAGCCCCGGTGTTGATCGCGTTGAAGTTCGGGAACGCGCCGGTGTTGTCGTTCCCGCTCGGGAAGCTATCCAGTTCGAAGCGCACCCGCACGTCGGCGAACGGTTTGAAGTTGGGCAGCCACGGCGGGATCATCCGCGGGTTCGCCCAGCCTTCCTCCCGCGCCTGCGCCATCACTTCGTCCTTCACCTGGTCCTTGATCTGCGATTTGACGATCGCGGGCACGTAGGACACCCGCACCGTATCGTCGTCGTCCGGCGCGGGCGGCGTCGCCGCCACCGCCGCCTGCGCGGCGGCCTGCGCCTTGGCGACCGCATCCTGCGTCGCGGCCGCCTGCGCCTGCGCCATTTGCGCGTCGCTTTCCGCCTGCTGGATCAACTCGGCCGCGTCTTCCTTGCTCAGCACCCCGCGTTTTACGAGGCGGTTGATCAGGTTGATGGTCACGTTCTGCGACGGGCTCGCCGGCGCGCTGG
>Ga0310811_10000435_pt1 | contig 56039 bp, 54 predicted proteins | sample YCmetagenome_FD_207642 | JGI IMG/M metagenome (GOLD analysis project Ga0310811, IMG submission 207642) | Soil microbial communities from experimental microcosm in Duke University, North Carolina, United States - YC | ecosystem: Engineered > Artificial ecosystem > Soil microcosm > Unclassified ... | reverse complement strand
AGCTGCGCCTTCGTGACACCCACCGGCTTGACCAGGTCGAGCCGCTGCTTGGGGTTGCTGCCATAGGCGTGTTCGACCGTACCGGGGGCGGGCGGATAGGCCGCCGCCGCGCGATCGCCGATCAGCTTGCGGCACGGATCGCTCAATCTCGGCGTGGCGGTCATCAGGCACTGGCGAAAGCTGCCCTCGGCGCCGCGGCACAGCCGGGCGATTTCCTGCCGGCATTCGGCCGGGAGCCGTTCCCGCTGTGAAAGCGCGACGCTGCCAAATGCCGTCGCTCCAAGCAGCGCCACCATCATAAACCGCATTTCAGCCTCCCAAGCTGGACGGGTCGACCATCAATCAATAGGAGGCGCGCTGAACCGGGCCTGACCCGTTCTGGTTAAGGAATTTCGAGTGGGCAACGTCACCGTCATCGGCGCGCAATGGGGCGACGAGGGCAAGGGCAAGATCGTCGACTGGCTGGCAAGCCGGGCCGACATGGTGGTCCGCTTCCAGGGCGGCCACAATGCCGGTCACACGCTGGTCGTCGGCAACGAGACCTACAAGCTGTCGTTGCTTCCCTCCGGCATCGTCCGCGGAACGCCGTCGGTGATCGGCAATGGCGTGGTGCTCGACCCCTGGGCGCTGAAGGCCGAGATCGAGAAGATCGCGGCGCAGGGTCTCAAGATCACGCCGGACGTGCTGATGATCGCCGAGACCTGCCCGCTGATCCTGCCAATTCACCGGGACCTGGATGCGCTGCGCGAGGATGCGTCCGGCGCCGGCAAGATCGGTACGACGCGGCGGGGTATTGGCCCGGCATATGAGGACAAGGTCGGCCGCCGCGCGATCCGCGTTTGCGACCTGGCCCATCTCGACGACTTGGACCCGCTGCTCGACCGCCTCTGCGCCCACCACGACCATCTCCGCGCCGGTTTCGGCCGGGAGCCGGTCGACCGCCAGCGGCTCAAGAACGACCTTGCCGAGATCGCGGATTTCGTCCTTCCCTTTGCCCGCCCGGTTTGGCGCGATCTCGACGAGGCCCGCCGCCGCGGCCGCCGCATCCTGTTCGAGGGCGCGCAGGGCGTGCTGCTAGACGTTGATCATGGCACCTACCCGTTCGTCACTTCGTCCAACACGGTGGCGGGAACGACCGGGTCGGGCAGCGGTATGGGGCCGGGCGCGGCCGGTTTCGTGCTCGGCATCGTCAAGGCTTACACCACCCGGGTAGGTTCCGGCCCTTTCCCCACCGAATTGGACGACGCGGTAGGCCAGCGGCTGGGCGAGCGCGGCCATGAATTCGGCACCGTCACCGGCCGGCAACGACGCTGCGGCTGGTTCGATGCGGTCCTGGTCCGGCAGTCGGTCGCGGTCAGCGGCGTCACCGGCATTGCTCTCACCAAGATCGACGTGCTCGACGGGATGGAGAAGGTGAAGATTTGCACCGGCTACCGGATCGGCGACCAGGTTTATGATTATCTCCCGCCGCATAGCGCGGACCAGGCGCGGGCCGAGCCGATTTACGAGGAAATGGACGGATGGAGCGGGACAACGGCCGGCGCGCGCAGCTGGGCCGACCTTCCCGCCCAGGCGATCAAATATGTCCGCCGTATCGAGGAGCTGATCCGCTGCCCCGTGGCGCTGGTGAGCACGTCGCCCCAGCGCGACGACACGATTTTGGTGAGCGACCCCTTCGCAGGCTAATGCCTGACTTCAAACTCGAGGGCAGCGCCGAGCTCGGCGTCTTCAACCGCCACTTGATCGACCTCCGCTGAAGGAGGGCCTCGGTGCAGCAATTCAATCAGCCTCTGGACCTGCCATTTGTCGCCCTGCAAATGCGCTTCGACGCTGCCGTCATCGGCGTTGCGCACCCAGCCGCAAACCCCCAGAACCTTGGCCTGCTCCGCTGTCCAGGCGCGAAAGAAGACGCCCTGCACCCGCCCGGTCACCCTGACGTGGCGGGCGACGTGGGACATCACACCACCGATATGTCCGGCGCGTCCTCGGCCTTCATGCCCACCACATTGTATCCGGCGTCGACATGGTGGATTTCGCCGGTCACGCCCGCCGCAAGGTCCGAGCACAGGTAGAGCCCTGCCCCGCCGACATCCTCGATCGTGACGTTGCGGCGAAGCGGCGCATTATATTCGTTCCACTTCATAATGTAGCGGAAGTCGCCGATGCCGCTGGCCGCCAGCGTCTTGATCGGTCCCGCGCTGATTGCGTTGACCCTTATTCCGTCCGGCCCGAGATCGGCGGCGAGATATTTGACGCTGGTCTCAAGCGCGGCCTTGGCGACGCCCATCACATTATAATGCGGTATGACCTTCTCCGCGCCATAGTAGGACAAGGTCAGCAGCGAACCGCCCGGCCTCATCATGGCCCGTGCCCGCTGGGCGATCGCGACAAAGCTGTAGACCGAGATGTTCATGGTCAGCAGGAAGTTCTCGAGGCTGGTTTCGACATATTTGCCGCGCAGCTCGTTCTTGTCGGAAAAACCGATGGCGTGGACGACGAAGTCGAGGCCGTCCCAGCGCTTCTGCAATTCGGCAAAAGTACCGTCGAGCATCGCCATGTCGCTGACGTCGCAGTCGACCAGGATGTCACTGCCCAACTGCTCGGCGAGCGGCCGCACCCGCTTCTCCAGCGCCTCGCCCTGATAGCTGAAGGCCAGTTCGGCGCCGTGGTCGCGAAGCTGCCTGGCGATGCCCCAAGCCAGCGAGCGGTCATTGGCAAGCCCCATGATTAGCCCGCGCTTGCCTGTCATGATGCCGCTCATCGGCTATTCCCCTTTTGCCTTGCGGCGCAACGCTGCCGCCTGTTCTTCCTCCGGGGCCGGCTCCTCTACGGGAAGCTCGGCCTCGTACGGCCCCTCGTAATGCTCGCCCCTTACAGCCTTTCCTGCCGGCTCGACTAGGGCTGCGTTAAGCTCGGCGCCGGCCACCACGCCGAGGCCCGCGACGAAGAAGAACAGCAACGCTACCATCACCCCGGCGAGGCTGCCGTAAGTGAGCTCATATCCGCCGAACAATCCAATCACCCAGGGCAGAAGTTCGACGGTCACCAGCCACCAGATGGTTGCAATGAATGCGCCCGGCCATTTGCGGCACTCGATCGTCCGGTAGCGGGCCGGCGTCAGCGCCAGGAAGATGATGTAGAAGGTCGCGAATAGCGTGAGCGCCGGCGCGATCCGGTAGAAGCCGAGCGTGCCCGCCAGCCCCTCCGACGCGGGCAGCTTCGCGATCACGAACTGATGCAACGACGAAAGAACGACGGTCACGGCAAAGGCGCCGAACAACAGCACGACCGATCCCAGGATCAGGGCCATCGCCGAAAGGCGGTACTGCCAGAAACTGGCCGAATATTTGACGCCATAGGCCCGCCGGAGAATGTCGCGAATCGTCTCGATGAAGCTTGCCGCCGTCCACAGGCCGACGGCCGCGCCGAACCATAGCAAGGCGCCATGGCGGCCCTGCAGCACTTCATCTATCGGCCCGGCAAGGACGGCCCGTACGGCCGGCGGCAACCTTCCGAGGATCGTCGCAACCGCTAGCTGCGTATCCTCGGTTAGCCCGAAGAAACGCGCCACGGCTGCCGCCAGGATCATGAAGGGAAACAGCGCCAGCAACGCCAGATAGGCAAGGTTGCCGGCGTGGATGAACCCGTCGTCGTAAATGCCGACCGCGACCCGCTTGGCAACGATCAGCGGCTTGATTTCACGCTTTGCCCGCTCGATTGCCGCCTTGCCAAACCTGGCCCTCAGCCGTGCCAGGCGCTTGCGCCGTTCCTCGGGCGAATAGGGATGAAGTTCCTTCATCGAAAGCGATCAAACGCCAAGTGCTGCGCGCGGGTTGCCGCCGCCGTCCCAGCCTTCAACGAACTGCTGCAACGCCTCGTCATGCGGAGGGACATCGACGGCGAGCTGTATCAGCTGGTCGCCGCGGCTGCCGTCCTTCGCTGTGAAGCCGCGGCCCTTGAGACGCAGCAATTTGCCGGAACTCGATCCCTTGGGAATCGTCACCATGACCGGCCCTTCCGGCGTCGGCACCTTGACCTTGGCGCCCTGCACCGCCTCCTTCAGAGTCACCGGCAGGTTGAGGCGGATATTGTTGGCCTCCCGGACATAGAAGGGATGCGCCGCGATCTCGATGGTGACGATCGCGTCGCCGCGCCCGCCCGGGCCTTCCTGGCCCTGGCCGGTCAGCCGGATCTTGGTGCCGTCCTCGACCCCCTTGGGCAGCTTGAGGTCGATCGTTCGACCTGCTTGCAGCGTGATCCGCTGCTGCTTCAGTGTCGCCGCGTCAACGAAGCTGACCTTGAGCCGGTAGCCGATATCGGCCCCTTTCTGCGGCGGCCGGGCGCGGCCGAAGCCGCCGAACGGACCGCCTCCGCCGGCGCCGCGACGTGAACCGGCGGCCGCTCCAAACAGGCCTTCGAACAGGTCGCTGAGATCGGCGGTGTCGGCCGAAAAACCGCCGGGGAAGCCTTCATATCCGGCGCCGCCGGGGCGCGGGCCAGCCCCGCCCCCGCCGAACCCGCCGCCGAAGGGCATGCGCGGGTTGCCGTCCTCGTCGATTTCGCCCCGATCGTAGCGAGCTCGCTTGTCCTTGTCGGAAAGCAGGTCGTAGGCCCTTGTGACCTGGGCGAAGCGTTCTGCCGCCTTGGGATTGTCCTTGTTGCGGTCAGGATGCAGCTGCTTGGCAAGGCTGCGATAGGCCTTCTTGATCTCGGCCTCGCTCGCCTCACGCTTGATACCCAGCTGCTGGTAAAGATCCATTCCGTTCCCTTCGTACCGCCGCCCCGTTTCGGGTTCGCGCCGCCTCCCGTCAAGCTAGCTGAGCCTCGACAGCGCGAATTACAGCGGGCAAAGGGCCGCGCATGGCTGACGATCCCTTCGCCCTGTTCGACGTATGGTACGCCGAGGCGAAGGCAGTGGAGGTCAACGATCCCAACGCAATGGCGCTGGCGACAGCCACCGCCGACGGAATGCCTTCTGTCAGGATGGTGCTGCTCAAGGGTCATGGGCCGAACGGCTTCACCTTCTATACCCATGCCGACAGCCGGAAGGGCGAGGAGCTCGCGGCAAATCCAAATGCGTCGCTGCTTTTCCACTGGAAGACGCTTCGCCGGCAGGTGCGGCTCGACGGGCCAGTGGAGGAAGTGGGCGCGGACGAGGCAGATGCCTATTTTGCCACCCGGAGCCGGGATTCACAGCTTGGCGCATGGGCGTCGGACCAGTCGCGGCCCCTCGACACCCGATCGACGTTCGAGGCCCGATACGACGAGATGAAGGCGTGGTTCGAGGGGCAGAACGTTACCCGGCCGCCGCGCTGGGTCGGCTTTCGAGTGGTACCCAAGCAAATCGAATTCTGGACGGACCGGGCGCACCGGCTTCACGAACGCCGCCTGTTCGTCCGCGATGGTGACGGCTGGACCGAGGGACTGCTTTATCCATGAGCGGCGCACACCATCATCATGGACATGGCCATCATCACGGCCACGCCGCGGCAGGTACTGACCGCGGCACGCTCACCCAGCGGGCGGCGCTGGCAAGCATTTCGATGGCGCTGTTCCTGGTTGCGGTGAAAACCTATGCGGCGTGGAACACCGGATCGGTGGCGATGCTCGGGTCTCTTGCCGATACGGCCCTCGACCTCGTCGCCAGCCTGATCACCTTCTTCGGTGTGCGGTGGGCGGCAATGCCGGCCGACGAGGAACATCGCTACGGCCATGGCAAGGCCGAGGCACTGGCAGCACTGATCCAGGTCATCCTGATCACCGTCTCGGCCATGGGAATCATCTGGCGCGCCACCGATCGGCTGATGAGCGGTCAACCGACCCAGGGACTGGAACTGGGTATCGGCGTGTCGATCATTGCCATGGTCGCGACCTTCGGCCTGCTCGCCTACCAGCGCTATGTAATCCGCAGGACCGGGTCCGTCGCGATCATGACCGACCATGTCCATTACCAGACAGACGTGCTGCTCAACATCTCGGTGATCGTCGCGCTGCTGCTCGACCAGCTGCTCGGCTGGCGCCTCGCCGATCCCCTGTTCGGTTTCGCCATCGCCGCCTGGCTGATGTACGGCGCGTGGAGCGCAGCCAGCCATTCGGTGGACCAGCTGATGGACCGCGAATGGCCCGACGAGGAGCGAGAGGCCTTCATTTCAGCAGCGCAGGAATATCCGGAGCTGGCCGGCCTCCACGACCTGAGGACCCGCACTTCCGGCGCGCATCGGTTCGTCCAGTTCCATGTTTGGGTCCCGGGCGACTGGACGGTCACTGAGGCTCATGAGCGGATGGATTCGGTCGAGGAGAAGCTGCAGCATCGCTTCCCGGGAACGGAAATCATCATCCACCTCGATCCCGAAGGCCATGTCGATCGGGAGGGCATCCTGCCCAAGCATCTGACGGAGAGCGCGCGATGACCACCCCGCTGCCAATCTTCCAGGTCGATGCCTTCGCCGAGCGGCCATTCACCGGGAATCCGGCGGCGGTGATGCCGCTCACCGACTGGCTGCCGGACGACGTGATGCAGGCCATCGGAGCCGAGAACAACCTCGCCGAAACCGCCTTCACCGTGCCCAGCGATCGTAACGACGCCGATTATGACCTCCGCTGGTTTACGCCAGCGGTCGAGGTCAACCTCTGCGGCCATGCCACCGTTGCGGCGGCGCACATCCTGCTGCACGGCGAGCGGATTCGCTTCTCAACGCGCTCCGGCATCCTCACGGTCACGCGCGACGCCGACGACCCTTCCCTGCTGAAGCTCGACATGCCGGCGGCTCCGCCCGAGCCGGCGGATTTGCCGGAACTGCTCGGCGCGCTGGGTGTGAACGGGGAGACCTTCATTAGCCGCACGGGCAATGGCAATGCGGTTGTCCTGCTATCCGACGAAGGCGCGGTGCGGGCAGTGGCACCGGACTTCCTGGCGCTTCGAAAGCTGCCTTACCTGGTTTCGGTAACGGCGCCGGGCGACCAGCAGGACGTCGCCAGCCGGGTGTTCGCCGCCTATCACGGCATCGACGAGGACCCGGTGACCGGTTCGGCCCATACCGCGCTGGTGCCCTTCTGGGCGGAGCGGCTCGGCCGTAATCGATTCTCGGCCCTGCAGGCGAGCAAGCGGACTGGGCTGATCGACTGCGAGCTAAGGGGCGACCGGGTGATCCTCGGCGGACATGCCGTCACGGTGATCGAGGGCTATTTCCAGGTTTAGCGGGGTAGCCGGTCCGAAAGATGGTCGGCCAGCCGCAGTGCCAATGCCGCAATTGTCAGCGTCGGGTTGGCCCAGCCGCTAGTGGTGAAAATTGAGCTGCCTGCGACATAGAGATTGGCATAGCCATGAACGCGGCAATCGGCATCTACGACGCCTTTAGCCGGATCGTCGCTCATCCTTGTTCCGCCCATCTGGTGATAATTGGCAATCGGATGGTTGCCGACTGTCAGGTCGACCGGCCATTCCGGTCCAGGTTCGTCCAGCCAACCGCTGGGAACGACTGAGCCCAGGCCAAGCCGGCGAAACTCCGAATCAATGACCTGCGCCATGACCTTGGCCGTGTGCTTGTCGATCTCGGTCATGCGCCAATCGAGGTCGGCCCGCGGCTGTCCCAAGGCATCGCGCTCGGACGACAGCAAGACGCGGCTGTCGGGATTGGGCGCCTGCTCGCCCCGAGTAATGACATAGAGGCCGGTGAGGCCGGCACGAGCCCGGACTTTTTCGACGGAGTTGCGAACCTCGCGATGAATCCATGCCCTGACGCCGCGATAGAGTTGGTCGAGTTTCCGGCCGCGACGAGTTGGCGCGACCGCGTGCACCATTCGATGGTAGATTTTGTTACCCAGCGCCACGCCGCGGGCCGGATCGCGCTGCAGCTTGAAGGTGACGATGCTGTTGAGCGCCTGGTGCTCGCGCTGCGCGTCGTCGCCCAGCCTGAGCGCCGGCGCAAGCGGCGGCCCGGCGCGCATGAATCGCTTCTGGAACAAGGCCCAGATGTCATATGGTCGATCGGTTCTGATCCTGGCGATGCGGCCAGCGGGATGTTCCATGAAGCAACGCCCGACCTGATCGGTCCGATTGCCGACGCCGTGCGGCTCCACATCATTTGACGAGAGCAGCAGGCGAGAATTCTCAATTGCGCCGCAGGCCAGCACATAGTGGCTGGCCCGAACCTTGCGCACCTCCCCGTCGAGTGGCCTCACTTCGACATGATCGATCGAGGCGGCATTTTCCGCGGCCTGAAGCTTGACCACATTGGCATGCAACAAGACCCGCAGCCTGGGCGAAGCGAACATGTCGCCGGCGCGCGAAGCGGTGAATCGCTCGCTGACTTCGTCGAAGCGCCACAGCTTGGCGTCGAGCTGCCCCTGCTGAAAGCCTGGGTCCGCCAAACCAAGTTCTTCCCAGACACGTTGCTCGTAGTTGAAATTGCCAATTTCGAAGAGCTTGTGGGCCTCCCGATAATAGGGATCCAGCTCTGCGCGGCCGATCGGCCAGCCACTGTGCGGCACCCAGTCCCGTTTGATGAAATCGATCGGGTCCATCAGCGCACAGCGGCCGCCCCATATGGCTACCGTCCCACCGAAGAAGCGCAGCCTGGAATGGTCCAGCTCGTAATAGTGCATGCCGATGTTGGCGCCCCGATAGAGCGCCTGCGTCGCCTCCTCATAATCCAGCCCGCCGCTTTCAAGCAGGCAGACGGAAAGGCCCTGCCGAACCAGTCGGCGAGCAAGCGTGATCCCGGCGGCGCCGGCGCCGACGATGCAGATGTCTGACGGCGCATCGGCCGCGCCCGGTTCTTCCCGCAAATCGATGAGCATGGTGGCGTTGCGCGAAGCTAGGCAGCCTTGCGCCTTCCCTCCGTCCTTGTCTGTTGCCACCAGCAGCTGAACATTGCGATCGCGTAGAGAGTGCGGCCGTGATTGGCGAGGCTGGCGTCATGTTCCCGGAACAGTTGCTCAACCGCGTCGGGACGCAGGTAGCCACTTTGCCGGGCCCCGCTGTCGTTCCACGCCCCTCTTGCGAAACGGCTGAAGTCCCCGCGGAACCATTCGGCGAACGGAATCTGGAAGCCGCGCTTGCGCTTGCCGAGGAGATTCGCAGGCAGCCAGGGCGCCATCGCCTCGCGCAGGACGAGCTTGCCCCTCCCGCCGCGCCGCTTCATCTTCATCGGCATCGTCAGGCTCCAGTCAACGAAGTCATGCGACAGGAACGGCACGCGCGCCTCTAGCGAATGGGCCATGCTGCCTCGATCGAGCCTGTTGAGCAGGGACCCCGGCATGTGGACTGTGAGGTCGGCAAGCATGAATTGTTCCAACGGGTCGAGCTCGTGGACGCCGTCGAAGTCGAAATACTCTTCCTCAAGCCGCTTGAACGAGTTCGGGCCCTCGAAACGATTCCAGAAGGAGGGCTCGTACAACCTCTCCCGAACTCGGGGAGTGGATATCTGGGTCGCGGCGAAGAAGCGCTGGAAGCTATTGTCGAGCAACGCTGCATCGCGAAACCTGCGAATGTCCTGGATGCGGTAATTCCACCCTGGCGATCCGTTGAGCGGCAGGTCGTCGATCAGGGTCGATAAAGGTCCGATCGCCTTGAACAATGGCTTGAACCGGGCCGCCAAAGCCGCCGTTCGCTGGCGCTTATAGCCACCGAAGACCTCGTCGGAGCCCTCCCCGCACAACACAACCTTGACCTGCTCCGCCGCGAAACGCGAGAGATGCCAGATCGGAATGGCTGCCGTCGCAGCGCAGGGCTCATCGAAGCTGGACTGCACCATCGGCAACAGATCGCCTGCGGCCACTGGCTCCAGCGGCAAGACATGATGTTCTGCCCCAAGATGCCTGGCGATAGCGGCCGCCTCCGCAGTCTCGTCGATCGCCGTCGACGGGAACCCGATCGTGAACGCTTTCACCGGCGCCTGCGTGACCTCGCGCATCGCCGCCGTGATCGCGCTCGAATCGACCCCGCCGGAAAGGAAGGAGCCGACCGTCACATCGGCAAGCATGTGACGTTTGACGGTGCGCAGCACTCGCGCCCGAGTCTCCTCGACCCATTCCTCTGTCGATAGCGACCAATTGGGCGTGAATTTCGGTTTCCAGAATCTGTTCAGCTCCATTCCACCGGGGTCGATTCGGAGGAAATGGCCGGGCTCAAGGCTGTGGGCCTGTTCGAAGATCGAACGCGTGGGCTGGACGTGACCGAAGCTGAAGAAGTCATGCACCGCCCGGTCATCGATAGCCCATTCATGATTGGGCAGAGTTCGAAGCGCGCGGATCTCCGACGCAAACGCGATGCCGCCTCTCTGCTTGGTCAGGTAGAGCGGCTTGATGCCAAGAGGATCGCGCGCCAGCGTGAGCCTGCGCGCTTTGCGGTCCCAAACGGCTGCCGCGAACATACCCTCGAATTTCAACCACGCATCGTCACCCCATTCGGCGAAGGCGGCCAGCAAGGTTTCCGTATCGCTGTGTGTTCGGAAGGCAACGCCGGCTCGCTCGAGGTCCGCTCGCACGTCGAGGTGATTGTACAGTTCGCCGTTGAATATGATGGCATGACGGCCATCGGGGGTGAACATCGGCTGATGCCCGCCCTGAATGTCGATGATGCTGAGGCGTCGCATGCCGAAGCCAAAATCGCCGTCGACGAAATAGCCGCAATCGTCCGGCCCGCGCGAAACAATTGCGTCGCACATCTGCTCCACAATTGCTTTCGACACAGGCTTGCTGCCGCGCCTGTACCAGCCAGCTATGCCGCACATGTCATTGCCCCGGCACTTTCCCCCTTAGGCCCCCAAAGGCGCCTACGGCGTCATTGATGAGACTTTTGTCGACGGCCCGCAAGGAATTGCGTGAAGCTAGGCTGCAGCGGCCTTTTCCGTCTCCGCCGCTTGGGTCGTGACGATGCTCCCGCCGCCCAGCAGCCGCTCGCCCTCATAGAACACTGCCGACTGGCCCGGCGCGACGCCAAATTCGGGGGAGGCGAAGGCCAGCTTTTCGCCATCCCATGCGCCGGCCACGGGCCGGGCGAGGCTGCGCACCTTGGCTTCCACCCGGGACTGGCCCTCGGCCAGCCAGTTGATTGCCTCGACCCTGGCGGCCGAGACTGCCAGCGCCCGGCGCGGACCGACCACTAGTCGTCGCTCTTCCGGCTCGATTCGCACCACGTAGAGCGGTTCGGGCTGGCCGCCGATCTCGATACCGCGGCGCTGACCGATGGTGAAGTGAACGACGCCCTGGTGCTCGCCAAGCACCTCTCCCTCGAGGCTCACAATCTCGCCCGGCGCGGCGGTTTCGGGCCTCAGCCGCTTGACCAGGCCGGCATAGTCGCCGTCGGGAACGAAACAGATGTCCTGGCTGTCGGGCTTGTCGGCCACGATCAGTCCCGCTTCAGCGGCAAGCTTTCGGGTTTCGCTCTTGGGCAGGTCGCCCAGTGGAAAGCGCAGATAGTCCAGCTGGTCGCGCGTGGTGCCGTATAGGAAATAGCTCTGGTCGCGGGCCGGGTCGCGGCCCTTCCATAGTTCCACCCTGCCCTCACGCTCGACGCGGCGAACATAATGCCCGGTCGCCAGGCAGTCCGCGCCAAGGTCCCGCGCGAAAGCAATCAGGTCGGTGAACTTCACGCCCTGGTTGCAAAGCGAACAAGGCACCGGGGTGCGGCCCTGCGCATATTCGTCGGCGAACTTGTCGATGACGCCGGTGCGGAACCGGCTTTCATAGTCCAGGACGTAATGGGCAATGCCGAGCCGGTCGCAGACGGTCTTGGCATCGTAAATGTCTTGCCCGGCGCAGCAACTGCCGGAGCGCTTCGCCGCCTCACCATGGTCATAGAGCTGCAAAGTGACCCCAATCACCTCCGCCCCGGTCTTGGCGGCGAGCGAGGCCACGACGCTGCTGTCGACGCCACCCGACATGGCAACGACGATTCGGGCATCGGCGGCTGGCCGGCCAATCTGAAAATCAATGGTCATGGGGGCGTTCGATCAGGTGCGTCTTTACTCGAAATTCACCCTGTTGGGCTAGAGCGGGCTCTCCCATTCGGGGGCGAGGGACGGTTCTTTGGCGCGATTCGACGGCAATCTTAAGGCAGCAGGGGAGGCGAAGCTCGACGTCGACGAGCTTCTTTCGGCCCTCGCTTCCGCCTCGAATCTGGGCCGCGAGGAGCGGCAGGACGCAATTGCCTGTTTTCTCTCGGTCAGCGAGGGGTGGAAGGACGCCAGGGCGACCCTCAAGGGTACTTTTGCGACCATGCCGAGACCGTCATGGTTAACGGGCGATAAGGATTGATGAAGTTGAAGGTTACCGTTGTGTTTCAGACCTTCTCAACGGCCTTCGGTTAAAAGCTGGCTATCGACAGAAGTTTAACGTGACTGAGGTTTAGTAGATGCTCGAGAATCAGAAAATTCGTCCCGCGCAGGTGATTGGACCGCTTGGCGAACCGCTGACGCTCGACTCGCTTCCGCCGGCTTCGACGACCCGCTGGGTCGTGCGGCGCAAGGCCGAAGTGGTCGCCGCCGTCGCCGGTGGGTTGCTGACCGTCGACGAAGCCTGCCAGCGATACACGCTGAGCCTCGAGGAATTCACTGGCTGGCAACGCGCGGTCGATCGCAGCGGCATGCCAGGCCTCCGGGTCACGCGCATCAAGCATTACCGCGATCAGTACGAGCGCCAGCAGCGCTACTGATAGGTCCGTCCCCAGTAGGACCAGAAACTAAGGCCCCGCCCGCAAGGCGGGGCCTTTTTCATGATCATTTCGCTTGCGACACTAGACATGGGTGTTGCTTTGCCGGAACAACATGCCTGCATCGTGCGTCCTGATGCCGCGAGGCGCTCCGCTTGAAGGGAGCGGCCCAACAGGAGGAACGAAGATGGTTGGCTTTCTCGTTTGGCTTATCGTCGGTGGTGTTTGCGGCTGGTTGGCCAGCATGATTATGCGCACTGACGCCCAACAAGGCATACTGATGAACATCATAGTCGGAATCGTCGGCGCGGCGATCGCCGGCCTGATTCTCGGCAAGGGCAATATCAACCAGGGCTTTACCCTTGAGACCTTCCTTTGGTCGCTGCTTGGCGCGGTGATCTTGCTGGCGGTCGTCAACCTGGTCCGCCGCGGCAGCGTTCGATAGCCCGGTCATAATCGGTACAATCGGGCCGCCGGGGCGATCCGGCGGCCCTTTTCATGTCAGCGCAGCTCGAAGCTCATCGAAATGCTGACTTGCAATTGCTGTGTGCCAGGGTCAATTTTCGTATCGGCTGCCTGGACACGCTCGGCCATCATCACCATCGGCATCGGCGGCGGCACAGCATAGCCGCCGCTCTCGCTGACCGACAGCAAGCGAACCACCTGCATTCCCAGCGCGCGGGCGTAGAGCTGGGCCCTCGCCCTGCCATTGGCGATGGCTTTGGCCCGGGCCTCGTCTAGCGCCGCTTCCGGCTTGTCGATGGTAAGGTTTGGCCCATTGATCGTGTTGGCGCCCTCGGCCACCAGCGCGTCGAGAATGGCACCCGTTCGCTTTAGATCGCGAAATTTGACGTTGACCGTGTTGGACGCTCGATAGCCTGTGAGGCGCGGCGGGCGGTTCTGGTCGTACTGATATTCCGGATTGAGGTTGATCGACGACGTCTGGATGTCCTTGTCGTCGATGCCTGCCCGCCGCAACGCCGCGCGGACTCGATCCATTTTGGCCGCATTGTCTTCAATCGCCGCAGTTGCGGTCGGCAGCAACGTCTGGACGCCGGCCGAGATGATGGCGAGATCGGGAACGCGGGTCACTTCTCCGGTCGCGCTGATATCCAGCCGGGTGCCGGCCAGCACCGGGACGGCGGTCACGGCCTGCTGGGCCGGAAGGCTCGCAGGGATCGCTGAGGTGCCCAGCGCCAGGGCAATCAACAGGGTGTTACGCATCGGTCCTCCACTACTGAAAAGGCCACCGCCGCAAGCTGAACCAGCGGCGATGGCCTCAATATGAACGGTCACTGGCGCTAGCCTCGACGGCTGAGCACCAAGCGATAGATGAGCAGGAGCAGGAAGGCGCCGACGATGGCGGCAATGAAACCCGCGGCCTCGCCTTCATCGTACCAGCCGACGGCCTTGCCCAGGAATCCCGCGACCAGGGCGCCGGCGATTCCGAGTAGAATGGTGATCAGGCATCCGCCTGGGTCCTTGCCCGGCATGAGCAGCTTGGCGATGCCGCCCGCGAGCAGGCCGATGACGATCCACCCTAGGATCCCGTAGTTTTCGATCATCCCTTTCTACCTCCCTGTGGTAAATGGCGCATCCACCTTGCAGCACGCTCGTTTCAGCATTGCAACAACGCGCGTCTGTGTAAGGGGTGCCGCCGTTCGTAGAAAAAGCCTTTCCACCGGCGATACGGGCGGTGCAGTTGCATGCGGTGACTTATTTGCGTAATACAGCAGTAGCAGCTTGGGTTGCTGATGCTCATTACGAATGGTTGGAAGAATGCGGCCTATGAATCGGGAGTCCAGTTTCGCGAGCTCTGACACGCTGGTGGTCATCGACCGCTCGCAGCGCAGGCGGAACATCATCATCGCGGCCATTGCCGCGATCGCGATCCTCGTCGCCGCCTTTTACTTCATTTCCAGCGGCAAGAGCGAGAAAACGGCCGGCGGTCAAGGCGCAGGCCAGGGCGGCAACATCCCGACGGTGACGGTCATCGTCCCGGGCCGCAGCCAGGTTGCGCGGATCGTCACCGCGTCCGGCCCGCTCGCCGCGCACCGCGACCAGCCGGTCGGCGTCGCCGGCGAGGGCGGAATGGTTCGCGCCGTGCTGGTCGATGCGGGCACGTGGGTCAGGCAGGGCCAGGTCCTGGCAACGGTCGACCGGTCGGTCCAGTCACAGAATGCCGCGCAGTTGGCCGCGCAGATCCAGGTCGCGCGCGCCGACGCCGCCTTGGCCCAGAATGAATATGAGCGCAGCCAGGCCCTGGTGGGCCGCGGTTTCGTGTCGAAGGCGGACCTCGATCGCAAGAAAGCCGCCCGCGATGCCGCGTTCGCGCGAATTCGCGTGGCCGAGGCCAACCTGAACTCGATGCGCGCTCAGATCGGCCGGCTTGATATCCGGGCGCCGAAGAGCGGGCTGATCCTGGCACGCAACGTCGAAGTCGGACAGGTCGTCAGCGCCGGCTCGGGCGCGCTGTTCCGCCTGGCGGAAGGCGGCGAAATGGAAATGCGCGCGCAGATGTCGCAGCAGGACCTGGCGTTCATCCACGTCGGAATGCCGGTATCGGTCACGCCGACCGGTAACGACGGCAGCTTTGCCGGGCGGGTATGGCAGGTGGCGCCGGTGATCGACCCCCAGAGCCGGCAGGGCGAAGTGCGGATCTCTGTCCCTTACAACGTGGCGATCCGGCCGGGCGGCTTTGCCGAGGCCAAGATAGAAGCAGGCTCGACCACTGCGCCGCTGCTGCCGCAGAGCGCGGTGCTCAGCGATGAGCAAGGCAATTATGTCTACGTCATCACGGCCAAGAATTTGGTCGAGCGGCGCAACGTCAAGGTCGGTTCGGTCAGCGATCAGGGCGTGACGGTGACCGAGGGCATTACGGGACAGGAGTCGGTAGTGCTTTCGGCTGGGCCGTTCCTCAATCCCGGCCAAAAAGTCGCCCCCCGCCGCCAGGCGGCACGCTGAACCGCTGTACGGGCTTAACGAAGGCGAGTTGACATGAATTTCCGGAACATCTCGGCCTGGTGCATCCGCAACCCGGTTCCGCCGATCGTCCTGTTTATCGGCGTGATGCTGGCAGGGATCATCGCCTTCATGGGTATGGAGGTGAACAACAACCCGGACATCGACTTCCCGGCTGCGCAGATCACGATCGCACAACCGGGCGCGGCTCCAACCGAGATGGAAAATCAGATCACGCAGAAGGTCGAGGCGGCGGTCCGCTCGGTCAACGGCGTTGACGAGATCAACAGCTCCGTCCGCGAAGGCAACAGCAACACCTTCGTCCAGTTCAAGATCGGCACGCCGACCGACCGCGCGGTCAACGATGTCCGCGATGCGATCGCCCAGATTCGTGGCGACCTGCCCGACGGCATCCTCGAGCCGCAGATCAGCCGCGTGGACATCGCTGGCGACCCGATCCTGTACGTCGCGGCCGAAACCACCGACATGAGCCTGGAAGAGCTCAGCTGGTACGTCGACAATTTCGTTTCGCGGCGGTTGCTTGGCGTGTCTGGGGTCGCTGCCGTATCGCGTGAAGGCGGCGTCGACCGGCAGATCCGGGTGCTCCTCGATCCGGCAGCTTTGCAAACCCAGGGCATCACGGCCGCTCAGGTCAACGCCCAGCTTCGCCAGACCAATCTCAATGCCGCCGGCGGGCGGGCCGAGATAGCGGGATCCGAACAGTCGGTTCGGGTGCTCGGCAACGCGCATACGGCTTATGACCTGTCGCAAACCGAAATCGTCGTTCCCGGCGGACGAATGGTCAAACTGGCCGACATCGCCGAGGTGAAGGACGCCTATTCGGAACAGCGGACCATCGCCAAGTTCGATGGCCGGCAGGTGATCAGCTTCAACGTCCAGCGTTCCAAGGGCTCGTCGGAAGTCACGACCTATGACGAAGCTTGGAAGGAGCTGAAGAAGATCGAGAAGGAGGATCCGCGGATCCATTTCCGCGAGACCTTCAACGCCGTCGAATACACCAAGCAGCAATATACGTCCGCGATGGAAGGCCTGTGGGAAGGCGCCATCCTCGCCGTTCTCGTCGTCTTCCTGTTCCTTCGCGACATCCGGGCGACCGCAATCTCCGCGCTGGCCATTCCGCTGTCGGCAATCCCCGCCTTCTGGTTCCTCGACATGCTGGGAATCACCTTGAACGGCCTGTCGCTGCTCGCGCTGAGCCTGGTGGCCGGCGTGCTGGTCGACGACGCAATCGTCGAGATTGAAAACATCGTCAGGCACATGCGCATGGGCAAGTCGGCCTGGCAGGCGGCGATCGACGCCGCTGACGAGATCGGCCTTGCCGTGCTGGCGACGACCATGTCGATCGTCGCGGTGTTCCTGCCGGTTGCGCTGATGCCCGGCATCTCTGGCCAGTTCTTCAAGAGCTTCGGCTACACGGTCGTTGTCGCGGTCCTGATGAGCCTATTCGTCGCCCGGATGATCACGCCGCTGATCGCCGCCTACTTCCTGAAGGCGCACGGCGTGCAGGCGCACGCTTCGGGCAAGGCGATGGACAGCTATCTGGCCACGCTGAAGTGGAGCCTAAACACGTCGAAGGCCGACGCGGTTCGGGCCGCGCATCCCAATGTCCACGCCCGCTGGTTCTATTATCTTGTCGGCGCACTGTTCGTCCTGTTGCTTGCGGCGGCTTTCGTCGGCGGCATGGGTGCGAGCTGGTGGCTTCTTGCCAAGGTTATCCCTTACGCCCTGGTGATCCTGCCGATTGCGACCGTGGCCGGCGTCGCCGCGACCTACGGGCTGTACAAGCTGCTCGACCTCCTGGTCGGCTTCGGCGGCGGCCAGTTCGAGCGTTGGCATGAGGGACGGCTCAAGGCCTGGCTGGCCGATCACCGCGTGTGGATGGTTGGAGCAGGCTTTGGCGCCCTGCTGCTTCAGGGCGTGCTCGTCTCCCAACTCGGCATGCAGTTCCAGCCGCCGCTCAACTTCGATTTCTCCCAGGTTCGGGTGAATATGGCCCCCGGCTCGACTCTCCAGCAAACCGAGGCGAAGGTTGCCGAGGCTTCGGCGCTGGTCCGGAAGGACCCCGACGTCGAGAGCGTTTTCGAGCGGGTGTTCGTCGGCTCGGGCAATCTCAATATTGTCCTCAAGAAGGACCGGAAGAAGACCAGCACCGAGTTTGAGCGGTCGCTGACACCGGCCCTGACCTCCATTCCGGACGCCCAGGTCAATTTCCAGAGCCAGTCCGGCGGCGGCGGCGGACGCGACATCACCTTGTTCCTTGGCAGCGACAATCCCGAACTGCTGTTCGCGACGGCCAACAAGATCCGCGACGAAATGATGACGCTACCCGAACTGCGCGCCCCGCGCGTGCAAGGCGACCTGGCGCGGCCTGAAATCACCGTGAAGCCGCGCTTCGACCTTGCCGCCGACCTGGGCGTCACGACCGCGGCGCTGAGCCAGACCATCCGCATCGCGACGATCGGCGATATCGCCCAGAACAGCGCCAAATTCTCGCTTGCCGACAGGCAGGTGCCGATCACGGTGTCGATCTCGGAGAATGCCCGGCGCGACCTGTCGACCATCGAAAATCTGCCGGTGCCGACCTCCCGGGGCGGATCGGTGCCGCTGAAGGCAGTCGCCGACATAGGATTCGGGTCCGGCCCGACCACGGTCCAGCGCACCAACCAGATCCGCCGCACACTGGTCGGCGCCGACTTGGCGCCCGGCCTGGTGTCCAGCGATGCGTGGAAGAAGATCAACGAGCTGCCTACCGTCAAGCATCTGCCGCAGGGCGTGCAGAAACTGAACCTGGGCGACCAGAAGTGGCAGGGCGAGCTGGTCTATTATTTCATCATCGCGCTGGTTTCGGGCATCCTGCTGGTGTTCGCGGTGCTGGTGCTGCTCTACCGCCGGTTCCTTGCTCCCTTGGTCAATATGGGATCGCTGTTGCTGGCCCCGCTTGGTGCGGCCATCTTCTTGAAGGTCGCGGGCCAGCCGGTGTCGCTTCCGGTGCTGATCGGCGTCCTGATGCTGTTCGGTATCGTCGCCAAGAACTCGATCCTGCTGGTCGACTTCGCGGTCGAGATGATGAACCACGGCATGCCCAAGGATGAGGCGATCTATGAGGCCGGGCACAAGCGCGCCCAGCCGATCGTCATGACCACCGTGGCGATGGTCGCCGGCATGCTGCCGATCGCCCTGTCGCTGACCGGCGACGGGAGCTGGCGGGCGCCGATGGGCATGACGGTGATCGGCGGCCTCATCTTCTCGACAATGCTGACCCTGTTGCTGGTCCCGGCCTATTATTCGCTCGCAATCGACATCGAGGGTTGGATCGCCGCGCGCTTCCGCCGGCTGGTCGACAATGGCGAGATCCATGGCGGGCAGGCCGGTCACGGCGGAACGGCGCCACTCCCGGCGGAGTGACATCCCCGCCTAGCGGGCTAGAGTGGCGGGAATGACCGCGCCGCCGACCTCCCCTGCCCCTGCGCGCTTCAATCCGGCGCAGCAGGGCGCCACGGGCATGAAGGTGGCGGCAACCGGCCTGCTGGTCGTGATGGCCGCAGTGTTCCTCGTAACTCGGCAGTTCCAGTCCGCTTATCCGTGGATCGGCTACGTGAAGGCGTTTGCCGAGGCGGCAATGGTCGGCGGCCTGGCCGATTGGTTCGCGGTCACTGCCCTGTTCCGCCATCCGCTCGGGCTGCCGATTCCGCACACCGCCATCATCCCGCGCAACAAGGACCGGATCGGCCAGGCGCTGGCCAATTTCCTCAAGGAGAATTTCCTGGTCGCGCCGGTCGTTGCGCGGCGTATGCGCAACATCGACCTGGCCGGGGCGGTCGGCCGCTTCCTCCAGGCGCCGCATGGCCAGGAGACCCGTATTCGGCAGGGCGCCAGCCGGCTGATCGCCGACCTGTTCGAGAGCCTTGATGACGAGCGGCTGGGAGGGCTGGTCAAGAGCTCGATCGCCAACCGGATCCGCAAAATGGAGGTTTCGCCGCTACTTGGCGCCGCCCTGGCCAGCGCGATCAATGAGGACCGGCATGTGCCGATGCTGGAGGCCGCGATCCGCTGGACCGCGCGCGCGCTCGACGCCAACGAGGGGCTGATCCGGGAGATGGTGCACAAGCGGGCCAATTGGGTGCTAAAGCTGGCCGGGCTCGACGCCAAGCTGGCCGATGCCATTGTCGATGGCTTGAGGAAACTCACCGCCGACATGCACACCGACCCGGCCCACCCGGTGCGGATCAAGATCGAGCAGGCGCTCGCCGACCTTGCCAACGACCTGCAAACCAAGCCGGAAACGCGCGAACGGGTCGAGGCAATGAAGGTCGAGCTGCTCGACAACAAGTCGGTGTCGCTGTGGCTGGACGCGCTGTGGCAGCGCGCCCGGGAGGCAATGATCCGCTCGGCCCGCAATCCCGACGCGGCGCTGGCCGGCAAGCTTGGCGAGATCCTCCAGTCGATGGGCCATAGCCTGGACGAGGACCCGAGGATGAAGTCGGCCATCAACATGTTTGCCCGCCGCGCGGTGGCCGGGATGGCCGCCAGCTACGGCTCTTCGATCGTCAAGCTGGTCAGCGAGACGGTGCGCCGCTGGGACGCGCAGACGATCACCAACCGGCTTGAGGCGGCAGTTGGCCGCGACCTCCAATATATCCGGATCAATGGGACGCTGGTCGGCGGGCTGGTTGGGCTCAGCCTGCACGCGCTGGACGCGCTTTGACCATCGAGATCCGGGAGGCTCGCGGGGATGATGGCCAGGCAATCGCCGCGCTGATATCCGACCTTGGCCACATAATGACTGCCGATGGTGTCCGGGACAGGATCAATTCTGATCTGACCGGGGGTCCCCAGCTTGTCGCGACTGATGGGGGCCGGGTAGTCGGGCTGTGCGGCCTCCATATCATGACAGTGATCCACCGCCCCAGGCCGGTCGGTCGGATTACCATCCTGGAAGTGGCCGAGCAGCTTCGCGGCCAGGGAGTTGGACGTGCGCTAGTCGCCGAGGCCGAGCGCCGGCTGCGCGAGGCCGGCTGCGGCATGATCGAGCTGACCAGCAACGAAAGGCTGGTCGATGCGCATCGATTTTACCTGCGGCTGGGGTTCGACCACACCAGCAAGCGCTTCGCCAAGCTGCTCTAGCCCGCTGAAACACGTTCGATGGTCGCCCCGACCGCGCTCAACTTCTCTTCCAGCCGCTCATAGCCGCGGTCGAGGTGGTAGACGCGCAGCACCTCGGTCTCGCCTTCGGAAGCAAGGCCGGCCAGGACCAGGCTCATCGATGCGCGAAGGTCGGTTGCCATGACCTGGGCGCCGGTCAGCGGGCTGCCGCCCTTGACGATCGCCGAGCGCCCATGAACCTCGATGTCGGCGCCCATCCGGCGCAGCTCGGGCACGTGCATGTAGCGATTCTCGAAGATCGTTTCCTCGAGGAAGCTCTGGCCTTCCGCCACCGCGAGCATCGCCATGAACTGGGCCTGCATGTCGGTCGGGAAGCCCGGATACGGTGCGGTCGAAATCGCCAGGGGCCGCAGCGGCTGGTGAGCCGAGACTTTCATTCCACCTTCGGTAAATTCGATTGCCAGGCCCGCCGCGGCAAGGCCGTTGGTGATCGCCAGCATGTCTTCCGGGCGAGCGCCGACCAATTCGATCGAACCGCCGGTAATCCCCGCGGCGCAGGCGTAGCTACCGGCTTCAATCCGGTCCGGCATCACCTCGTAAGTGCAGCCGTGAAGGCCCTCGACGCCGTCGATGATCAGGTGCGACGAACCGATACCTTCGATCTTGGCGCCCATGGTCACGAGCAGGTTGCAGAGGTCGACGATTTCCGGCTCTCGGGCGGCATTGAACAATTGGGTGCGGCCGGTCGCCAGCACCGCCGCCATCAACGCATTTTCGGTGGCTCCGACCGAAACCACCGGGAAACTGAAATCGCCGCCGGGCAGGCGCCCGTTGGGCGCGGTCGCCTTCACATAGCCGGCAGCCAGTTCGATCTCGGCGCCCATGCACTCGAGAGCTTTCAAATGCAGGTCGATCGGCCGGTCGCCGATCGCGCATCCGCCAGGCAGTGAAACGGTGGATTCCCCGCATCGCGCCAGCATCGGCCCAAGCACCAGGATCGAGGCACGCATCTTTCGCACCATGTCGTAGGGCGCGACGGTCGAAGCGATCTCTTTCGCCTCAAGCGTCATTTTGCGCCCGACCTCGCCCTTCTTGACGCCCGCGACCGAGGTCGACACGCCGAGCTGGTTCATGAGGTGCGAGAAATTATCGACGTCGGCCAGCCTCGGAAGGTTTGCAAGCGTCAGCTTCTCATCGGTCAGCAGCGCACAGGGCAAAAGCGCCAATGCGCTATTCTTGGCGCCCGAGATCGGGATCTTGCCTTCGAGGCGCTTGCCACCGGTGATGCGAATGGAGTCCATCGCCGCGCTTTAGCGGCTTCTTACGCCTTCTCAAGCGTGCACTGGAGCGGGTGCTGGTTCTCGCGGGCGAAATCGATCACCTGGGAAACCTTGGTTTCTGCGACCTCGTAGGTGAACACGCCACAGACGGCGACGCCCTGCTGATGCACCTGCAGCATGACCCGGGTCGCATCTTCGAGGTCCATGGTGAAATAGCGCTGCAGGACCAGGACCACGAACTCCATCGGAGTGTAATCGTCGTTAAGCATCAGCACTTTGTAGTTGCTGGGCTTTTTCGTCTTTGGCCGGGTGCGCGTGACAACGCCGTGCTCGATCTCGTCAAGCCCGTCGCCTTGTCCCGGTTCGTCACCGGCCATCAGAATCGGATCGTCAATCATCGTGGCCCTAAAATATGGCAACCCGGCAACGCCCTGCAAGGAGGCTCGCTCCATCTGTCCCGAAAAGAAAAACGGCCGCCCCCCGTTAAGGGGACGGCCGTGAACAGGGTTGCCTAATCAAAGAGGGGGAGAGGTTAGGCAACCAGAGAGTTGATGCGCTCGGCGTTCAGGCTGGCGCGGGTCTGCAGCGGCTCAACCGCCTCACCCGCCAGCTTGACGACGCGCTCGGTCAGCTTCGACGTCTCGGCGACGAAGCGATCGAACGACGCGCGGGCCAGTTCCGACTGGATCTGGAAGAACTCGGCCGGCGACTTCGCCTCGGCCAGGGTCTTCACGGCGTCCGAAGCCTGCTCGATGCCGTCACGGCCCGAAGCAATGGCATCCTGGCCGATCGCCTTGGCGCCACCGGCATAGATGCGGCCGGCTTCGACCAGCGCTTCGACATTCGCCTTGGCGAGCTCGGCGAGCTCCTCGGCGGTCTTCTGCGACTTGGCGGCGAGCTTCTGGCCGCGCTCGTTGGCGTCGGCGAACAGCGCCTGGGCCTTGTCGGTGCCCGGAATCTGGAAACCAGCGAACAGCTGATTGAAATCATAGGTCATGGTCTTATTCCCTTCGATCTTGTTGACGCGGGCGGCCGGGGCCGCCTTGCGGGCGCGCTTGACCTTCTTGGCGGCGCGCTTGTTTACTTGCTTGACGGCTTCGACGACCTTGGCCGGTGCCTTGCGGACGCGACGGGCAGCCTTCTTGGCGGCGGGCTTGGCCTTCGTTACGGCGACCTTGGCAGGCGCCCGAACGATCTCGGCTTTCTCCGCGACCGGCTTCACCGGGGCAGCGACGGCCTCAACAACCGCTTCAACTTTTTCTTCGACTTTGGTCTCGTCAGCCACGTCAAAACTCCTTTGCTGCGGTGCAACATAGTGCAGTGCGGCAAGGCTTTCAAGCGTTTTTTGTGCACTGCACAATATCAACGTTTCCGCGGCGCGCTTGACGGACGCTATGCCCCAAGGCAAGTGCGGCCATGGCCGATCAGACCATCCAACATCATCGCCTCCGCAGGGGCCTCCTCATCGTTCTCTCCTCGCCCTCGGGCGCGGGCAAGTCCACCATCAGCCGGATGCTGCTGGAAGCCGATTCCAATATCACCATGTCGGTCAGTGCCACGACACGGCCTATGCGGCCGGGTGAGGTCGAGGGTGTGGACTATCACTTCGTCGACGCGCCCGAGTTCAATCGGCTGATCGAGGCGGACGAATTCGCCGAGTGGGCCTATGTCTTCGACCACCTCTACGGCAGCCCCAAGGAACCGATCAAGGAAGCGCTGAAGGACGGCCGCGACACGCTGTTCGATATCGACTGGCAGGGCACCCAGCAGCTGGAATATGCGTTCCGCACCGACCTGGTGCGCATTTTCATCCTGCCGCCTTCGATGAAGGAGCTGGAACGGCGCCTTCACGAGCGCGGTACCGACAGCGAGGAGATCATCGCCGGGCGGATGCGGCGGGCTTCGTCCGAAATCGGCCACTGGGCGGAATATGATTATGTCCTGATCAACGAGGACATGGACAAGTGCCTGGACGACGTCCGGGCGATTATCGCAGCCGAGCGGCTGCGGCGCGAGCGCCAGCCCTACCTGCTGGGATTTGTGCGGGAACTGGTCGCGCGCCCTAACTGAGCAGCGCCAGGAATCGCGCGCCTGAAAGGAAATCGCTTCGCCGAGCGTCGAGCGCAGCCCGCGCTTCCGGATCGTCGCCCCATTGTTCCAGCTGCCAGCGCTCGTCGAGGCTGACGGCTTCCCAGGCATCCTCCGCCGGCATCATTTCCTCCAGTACAGCCAGCCCGGCGACGAGCGACCCGCCAATCGTCACCAGCGGCGCCAGGCCGGCAAGGCGGAATGCATCGAGCGTCGCCACTGCATGACCGAGCTTGCGCACCGTCTCGTCGGGCTGCGGCACGTGCATCACGCCGGAGACGCAGGTGAAATCGACATCGTAGCGCCGGCGGGCCCAGCCGAGCAGCGCATCCCAGCTTTCCGCCTGGCGCTCGACCAGTGCGTCAGGCCCCTCGGCACGGTAACAGGTAAGGTCGCTTTCGCCGTAGCGAGCGATCCCGCCGGCAAAGCCATCCTTGTCAGGCGCCACCCGGTCGATCGCCGCATTGGCGAGGCCGGTCAGCGGCATGGTCCGCGGATCGACGGTTTCGCCGCATTCATTCCACTCGGCGGCGATCGCGGCGGCCAGCGCCCCTGTCGGCACTCTAAGGTCGGCGCGGGCCGGGGACTTCACCGCCCTGCCATCGAGCGTGATGCCGAACTCTTCACCCGCCTCGACCACCTCGGCCGACTTCCAGAAGCGCCTCACCGGTCTTTCCGCTCCCATCCGCGCTTCAGGATCCGCGGCGCAATCATCGCGTCCAGCGCTCCCATTACGGCGAGGAGGCCGCCGAGCAACTTATTGCCGCCCGGCTGGAGCAGGTCGGAGAAGGCAATCGCAATGCCTGCGAGGAACGTCACCAGCCCAACCAGCCGGATCGCCAGGAATATCCGGAAGCGCCGCTTCCAGAGCTCGTCATCGCTCATCGTTTCATCTCCGCGATGGCGGCAACGATATCATCGCGGCCGGCGCCCTGCTGGCCCTCGATCGTCGCTGCCAGGTCATCGGCCGCCTTATGCTGGTTGAACTTGCGAGTGCCCCGAATCTCGACCGGATCGACTTCAAATCCGATGATCGCCTTGGTCATCGCCTCGAACTTGTCAGTCTCCATTTTTGCCCGGGTCCAGGGCTGGGCCGGGGAAAGTTGCTGTTCGAACCGTTCGCTGAGACCGTCGAGAAGATCGGTCAACTCCTCATCGGAAAGTTGCCGGGCGTCGCCCTCGATCTCGACGGTTTCATAGTGCCAGGTCGGCACCTGGTTGTCGGACGCATACCAATTGGCGCTCTGGTACGCGTCGCGTCCGGCAAGGCTGATCAACAGGCGCTGCCCCGCGACATGGTCGGCGATGCGATTGCGGCGAGCGACATGGAACCAGATTCTCCAATCGCCCGTCACCAGGATCGGCGCATGGACTACAAACAGCCCTTCCCCAGACGCTGTAAAGATGTGCGCGAAGCTTCGCTTTGCAGCGAAGCGCAGCATTTCGTCGCGGTCCGTCCAGTCGAACACCTTGTTCGGGTGCATCAGCTCTTCCGCCTCGGGCGCCTCGCCGGCTTGGCGGGCTGGTTGCCGCGGGCCCGCCGCTCGCCCTTGCGGGCTTTGCGCGCGGACTTTGCCGCGGCCGCCACCCTCCTCGCCTTCGTCTCGGGCGACTTTGCCGGGTCCGGATTGTCCAGCGGCAACCTGTCCCCCGCCATCGGATCGAAACCGAGCATCGTCAGCGTTTCCGCAAAATGGGGCGGCAGTTCCGCCTGATAGTCGATCGGCTTGCCATCGAGCCCGTCGATCTTGAGGCGGCGCGCGTGAAGATGGAGCTTGCGGCTGATCCCGCCGGTGAGGAAGGCGTCGGCCCCGCCATATTTCGCATCGCCGACGATCGGATGGCCGATCGCCGCCATATGAGCCCGAAGCTGGTGGGTGCGGCCGGTGAGCGGCTGCAACTCGACCCAGGCCGCACGATTCCCGGCCCGGTCGATCAGTCGGTAACGGGTCTTGGCTGGAAGGCCGTTTTCCTCGTCGACATGCATTTTCTCGCCGCCCGTCCCGGGCTGCTTGGCGAGCGGGGCGTCGATCAGCCCCTCCTCCAGCGAGGGGACGCCGGCAATGATCGCCCAATAGACCTTGCGAGCGGTACGGCCCGCGAAAGCCTTGGTGAAATGTGCCGCTGCCCTGGCCGACCGGGCGACCAGCAAGACGCCGCTTGTGTCCTTGTCGAGCCGATGGACCAGCTTGGGGCGCTGGCCATGATCGTCGGCCAGGCCGTCGAGCAGGCGATCGAGGTGCTGGACCGTCTTGGTCCCGCCCTGAGTGGCCAGGCCGGGCGGCTTGTCGAGCATGATCCAGTCGCGGCCCTTGGCCAGCACCATGTCCTGGACATACGCCGCCTCGTCCTCGGTTAGCGGCTCGACGATCCGTTTCGGCCGCGCCCCCGGCCCCTCCGCAGGGGCGGCCTCGGCCGGCGGGATCCGCAGGCTTTGTCCTGTTTCCAGCCGGTCGCCGGGCGCCGCGCGCTTGCCGTCGACCCGTAGCTGGCCGGTGCGGGCCCAGCGCGAGACGGTGTTGAAGCTGATGTCGGGCAGGTTGCGCTTGAACCAGCGGTCGAGGCGGATGCCGTCATCATCCTCACCCACGGTGAAGGTCCGCACATTATCGCTGGAGGGCTGGGCCATGGCCGCCCCTTAGCCGGAAGCGTCCGCGTTCGCCATTGCCCAATAATCGAAGGTCTTCTGCTGAAGCTGACGAATGAACCTGGCAGCTTTGGGTCCCTCCCAAGGCCCTTCATAGCCATGCGCCCGGCCGCCGCCCGCAACCCACCAGCCCTGGCCGGGCAATCCGTCCGACTGACGAACGACCAGCACCGCCAGCTCGGGCTCGGCTCGCGCCGCGGCTTCTTCGTCGACCGCCCCCAGCGTCTTGCACAACGCCCGCATCTTGGGCCGCGAGAAGCCGTAGCCAAGATGCTCGAGCAACTGCGAATAGCTAAGGGCATGACCGGCTGCCGCGGCCGCGACCAGATGGGCGCGTACCTCCTGCGGACTCCCCAAAAACCCGGCTGGGCTACTCATTCCTTGGGCTGGTCGGGGACGGGCGTCAGTTCGAACACCAGCAGCTGCGAACCCGATTGCGGATAAGGGATCACCAGCCGCCAGCGGAAATTTCCGATGCGCTCGAAGACGCCCGCCATGTCGCGCTTGGGATCGTCGCCGTAGTTGAGCACTTCCTCTTCATTGCCGAGCCCCAGGCTGCCGAGGAAGATCAGGCGGTTGGGATTGTCATCTTCCCACATCCGGCCGGCAGGGCGCTGGCTGCCCGTCAGCTTGATGATCGTGAACATGTGCCGGTCGACGCCGACATGGCAGAAGAAGGGCTTGAACTTCTCAAAGACCGGCGCCTTGGGCTTTTCGCGGCCAAGCTTCAGCATCCGGCAATTGTAGATTCCTGGGGTGGGTGCAGGCCGCGGCAGGCCTGCATCGGGATCGAGCAGCTTGCCCTCCGCCTTCATTTCGCCGCTGGCGCCCGCAGCCCGGACCTCGGCGAGGCCGGCCGCCCAGCCAGTCGCGACCCGGCGGATGCGATTGATGTCGGCGGCGCTGGCCTGGGCCTGCCAAATGTCGGCGCGGGTCGGCGGCGCCGCGACCACCACCGGCTGTGGCTTTACCTCCTTGCCGGGCAAGGTGCACCCGGCAAGTCCGAGCGCAACCAGCAACATGGCAGACCGAATGGGCCTCAAGACGCGACTCCGAAAAATGCGAACCCCGGTACCCGCTAGGGTGACAAAGGCGGGCAGTGGTTTCAACTAAGGATAAGTTCACCAAATCGAATAAGCGCCTGATTTGATCGATTGATCAGTCATGTTCGATTGACTGGACTGGTGCACCCGCTAGGCGCTTGTCGCAAGTGAACGCGCCCCTTTCCGATCAAGACGCCGCCGACGCACGAGCCCGCGCCGGGCTGCTGTTTGGCCTGGCAGCCTACGGCCTGTGGGGCGTCATGCCGATCTATTTCAAGCTGTTGAAGGCCGTCCCGTCCGTCGACATCGTCGCGCACCGGATTGTCTGGTCGCTGGTCGTACTGGCGCTGCTGGCGACGCTCGCCAGGGCCTGGGACCAGATCGGCGCCGCCGTCCGCAGCCCGAAAACGCTGGCGATGCTGTTTTTGACGGCGCTGCTGATCGGCACCAACTGGCTTCTCTACGTCTATGCCATCAACAGCGGCCACATCCTTGCCGGTAGCCTTGGCTATTATTTGAACCCGCTGGCCAACATTCTGCTCGGCCGGTTCATCCTCAAGGAGCGGCTGACGAAGCTCCAATGGGCGGCCGTCGCGATTGCCGCGGCCGGAATAGCCGTGCTCGCAGCCGGAGCGCTCGGCACCTTGTGGATCAGCCTGACCCTTTGCTTCAGCTTCGCGACCTACGGTCTCTTACGGAAAATCATCCACGTTGAATCGCTGGCGGGGCTGACGGTGGAAACCGCCCTCCTGTTCCCGGTGGCGCTCGGCTGGCTGCTGATCGGCGGCGCGGAGGGCCGGCCGATGTTCGGCGTGGGGGGGCAGGAAACGGCGTTGCTGGTTGCGGCAGGCGTGGTTTCGACGGTGCCGCTGCTGTGCTTCACCGCGGCAGCCCGCCGGCTGGCCTACTCGACTGTCGGCATTCTCCAGTTCCTCGCCCCAACGCTGCAGTTCCTGCTCGCCGTCGCCATCTATGACGAGCCCTTCTCCTGGGCGCATGGCGTGGCGTTCGGCTGCATCTGGACGGCGCTGGCCCTCTACCTGGGGTCCATGATCCGCGACCGGCGCGCTAGCCAGCAACGCGAATGCAGCGAAATGGCGGAAGCCTGAATTTTTGAAATCTTCGGGATGATGCTAAGCCCGCGCTCGCAAATTTGGGGGCACCGCATGCTCAATTTCGTCTCGCTGATCATCGGCATCGTGGCGCTGGTCTGCGCTGCAATCGCGTTCGTGCCCCTGCTCGGATGGGCCAACTGGCTGATCATACCGCTGGCCGTGATTGGCGCCGGCGTCGGCCAGATGTCCGGCAGCAGCGCCGGCCGCAACCTCAACCTTTTCGTTATCCTGATCGGTATCGTTCGGCTGATGCTTGGAGGAGGGATCTTTTGAACCGCGACCCGCGCGTCGACGCCTATATCGCCGAGGCTGCACCGTTCGCCCAGCCGATCCTCAAGCATGTGCGCGAGCGTGTCCACGCGGTTGCGCCCGAGGCCGAGGAAACGTTGAAGTGGAGCATGCCGAGCTTCACCATCGACGGCAAAATCCTGATGGGGATGGCGGCGTTCAAGGCGCATGCAACCATCGCCTTCTGGCGAGGCCAGGAAATGGGCCTCGACGTTTCCAAGGACGCCATGGGCCAGCTCGGCAAGCTGACGTCGCTCGAAGCTTTGCCTCCCGACGGTCAGCTCGATGCGCTGATCCGCAAGGGCGCCGAGCTTGCCCGTACGGCTCCTGCGCCGCGCAAGGTCAAGCATGAGCCGAAGCCGCCGGCCGAGCTGCATCCCGAATTCGCCGAGGCACTCGATGCCAATCCCAAGGCGAAGGCGGCGCTCGACGGCTTCCCTCCTTCGGCGAGGCGCGAATATCTCGACTGGGTGGCGGAAGCCAAGCAGGACGCAACCCGCGCCAAGCGCATCGCCGATGCGGTGGAATGGCTCAGCGAAGGCAAGCGCCGTCACTGGAAGTATGAAAACTGCTGATGCGGGGGGCATGAGCGGTATTCATGCCCTAAACGAGCGCGAAATCCTCAGCTCCGGCCGGAAGCGCGCCTCGAAGGCTCATCGCGTCCGGACATAGCGCCCCGGAGCATCCTCGATCGGCTTGAGCTTGCCTTCGCCGGGAACGCGCGCGCCCTTAGCCTTAACCTTCTTGGGCCCCTGTCCATTCAGCCACTGGATCCAGTCGGGCCACCAGCTGCCCTTATGCTCGGTCGAATAGGCGATGAACTCCTGCAGCGTGGTCGCCGGTTCGTCGCTGGTCCAATATTGATATTTGTTCGCTGCCGGCGGGTTCACCACGCCCGCGATATGTCCGGAACCGGCGAGGATGAACCGCTTCGGCCCCTTTAGGACCCGCGTCAGCTTCCACACGCTTGGCGCCGGCGCAATATGGTCCTCGCGCCCGGCCTGGATATAGGCTGGCGTTTCGATGCTGCCGAGGTCGATCGGCACGCCTTTCACCTCAAGCCCGCCCGGCTTCATCATCAGATTCTGCCGGTAAAGCCGTTCCAGATAGTCGCGGTGCCACTCGCCCGGCAGGTTGGTGACATCGCCGTTCCAGTGGAGCAGGTCGAACGGAGTCGGGTCGTTGCCCATCAGGTAATTGTTGACGACGTAATTCCAAATAAGGTCCTTACCCCGCAGCAGGTTGAAGGTCGCGGCCATCACCCGCCCGTCGAGCACACCGGTTTCGGCGGTGAGCTGCTTCAGCGTCGCCAGCGTATCGTCGCCGACGAACATCTTGAGGTCGCCGGGGTCCTCGAAGTCGATCTGGGCGGTGAAGAAAGTCGCGCTCGCGACCTTCTCTGCTTCTCCCTTGCCGGCGAGATAGGCCAGCGTCGCGGCCATCGTCGTACCGGCTACGCAATAGCCGATGGTATGGACCTTTTCGACGCCAAGCAGGTCGCGGATGACGTCGATCGCCTCCTCCTGCGCTGAGACATAGTCGTCCATGCCGATGTCGCGAATGCTTTCGTCGGCCGATTTCCAGCTGACCATGAACAGGGTGACGCCCTGGTCGACCGTCCATTTGACGAAACTTTTCTCGGGCGTGAGGTCGAGGATGTAGAAACGGTTTATCCATGGCGGGAAGACGACCAGCGGCGTTTCCAGCACCTCGTCGGTCGACGGCGCATATTGGATCAGCTGGAACAGCTTGGTCTCATAGACCACCTTGCCGGGCGTGACCGCCAGGTTGCGGCCCAGTTCGAACGCGCCTTCGGGGCTCTGCGTCACCTGGCCGCGGGTGATGTCGGCCAGCATATTCTTGAGCCCCGCGAGCAAATTCTCGCCCTTGGTCTCGACCGTCCGCTTCATCACATCGGGGTTGGTGGCCATGAAATTGGCCGGGCTCATCGCCTCGACGAAGCCCTTGGTGGCGAAGCGCAGCCGGTCGCGCGCAGCGTCGTCGAGCCCCTCGATCTCCTCGACCGTCCCGAGCAGCTTGTCACTGATCGCCAGATAGCTCTGCCGCACGGTGTCGAAAATCGGATTGTCCCGCCATTCCGGTGAGGCGAAACGGCGGTCCTTCTTTTCGCCGGCCGCGCTGTACTGGCCGAGCATCTGGCTCCACGCTTCCATGCCTTTCGACCAGGCTTCGGCTCCGGCTGTCATCCAGGCCATCGGATCGTTGGTCGCGTGCGCCACCGGCAATCCGAAGCCCGGCATCGACTTGCCCTGCGCCAGATTGTCGGCCCAGGCCTCCATGATCATCTGGTTGGCACGCGCCATGACCAGCGCCCAATGCTGCCAGTCCTCAAGGCTTGGAATGGTGGTGGTCGTATCGTCGGTCATGGCCGTCCTCATACTCGCCATTGCGACTGAACGCGATGCAATCCATAGGCGAAACGAAATGCAGCCCCCAACGCTCCTCCCCGACGCGCTCGTCATGCTCGACTATGTCGGCATTGCCGTATTTGCCGTGTCGGGCGCGCTGCTTGCGGCCGAGAAGAAGCAGACCCTGGTCACCTTCATCTTCTTCGCGGTGGTCACCGGCGTCGGCGGCGGGACGATCCGCGACCTGCTGATCGGCGCGCCGGTGTTCTGGGTTCACACCAACGCCACGCTACTGATCTGCATCGGCGCTGCACTCGGCGTCTGGTTCCTGTCGCGCAAGGTGATCGCTGACCGGGCCCTGCTGTGGTTCGACGCGGTCGGCCTGGCTGCATACGCCACCTATGGCGCGTCGAAGGCGCTCAACTATGGCGTGGCCCCGGTCCCGGCCTTCGCCATGGGCGTGATTACCGCCTGCGTCGGCGGCATAATCCGCGACGTGCTGGCGGGCGAGCCGTCGATCCTGATGCGGCCGGAGCTATACGTCACCGCCGCCGCCCTCGCTTCGGGCCTGTTCGTGATCCTGGCCCTGTTCGGCGCACCTCCGGCCCTGGCGGCGCTCGTCGCCGGGTTGGCGGCATTCTCGCTTCGTGGCGCAGCCATCGCCCGGGGCCTGTCGCTGCCCGCATACGACAGATAGCCCCTTTCGCAGCGCAGCATGAATTGCCATGCTGGATGCATGTCCGACGATTTCTACCGCATCCAGCGCCTGCCGCCTTACGTCTTCGCCGAAGTCAATGCGATGAAGGCCACGGCGCGGGCGCGGGGCGAGGACATCGTCGACCTCGGCATGGGCAATCCGGATGGCGCGCCTCCGAGGCACGTCATCGACAAGTTGGCCGAGGTGGCCGCCAAGCCGACTGCACACCGCTATTCGGCCTCCAAGGGCATCGTCGGACTGCGGAAAGCCCAGGCGGGCTATTACCAGCGCCGCTTCGGGGTCGAACTGGATCCCGACCGCGAGGTGATCGTCACGCTCGGTTCGAAGGAGGGCCTGGCCAACCTCGCCCAGGCGATCACCGCCCCGGGAGACGTCGTCCTTACCCCCAATCCGAGCTACCCGATCCACCATTTCGGCTTCATCATCGCCGGAGCCGCGATCCGCTCGATCCCCGCAGTGCCCGGCCCGGACTTCTTCGAGCGGCTGGAAAGGGCGATGCGCTACACCGTCCCGCGCCCCAAGGTGCTGGTCATTGGCTATCCCTCCAACCCAACCGCCCAGACCGTCAATCTCGCATTCTACGAGCAACTGGTCGCCTTCGCCCGCGAGGCCGGCCTGTGGGTCATTTCAGACCTCGCCTATGCCGAGATCTACTTCGGGGATGTACCCACTCCCTCGATCCTGCAGGTGCCGGGCGCCAAGGAGGTGGCGGTCGAGTTCACGTCCATGTCAAAGACCTATTCGATGGCCGGCTGGCGGATGGGCTTCGCGGTCGGCAATGAAAAGCTGATCGGCGCGCTGACCCGGGTGAAGAGCTACCTCGATTATGGCGCCTTCACGCCGATCCAGGCCGCAGCGGTCGCCGCGCTCAACGGACCGCAGGATTGCGTCGAAGCCAATCGCCAACTCTACAAGAAGCGCCGGGACGTGATGGTCGAAAGCTTTGGTCGGGCGGGCTGGGACATTCCAGTTCCGATGGCCAGCATGTTCGCCTGGGCGCCGATCCCCGAGGCATTCCGGCATCTCGGCAGCATGGAATTTTCCAAGCGTCTCCTGACCGAAGCCCATGTCGCGGTCGCGCCAGGCGTGGGTTTCGGCGAAGAAGGCGAAGGCTTCGTCCGGCTCGCCCTGGTCGAAAACGAGCAGCGCCTTCGCCAGGCCGCGCGCGGCGTGAAGAAGCTCCTGGCTTCGGCCTAAACGCCCATGATCGCGTGGGCGGTCGCGTGCCACCATGGCGTATCCCACGCCGTGTGCACGAAGATCGCGAAGGGCAGGTTGACGGCCAGCCAGATCCAGTAGGCCTCATGGACCCGCCGGTTGCGGATCACGTCCCACAGGATCATCGGCGTGACCATGGCAAGCGTGTAGAGATCCGGCGTGACGGGACTCATCGGCATGGTCGTCGGAAGCCAAGTGATCCGGTCGACGCTGGCCGGGATCGCCATCACCGTCGCCAGGATCATCATCCGCTTGTGCATGCCCGCGTTCGTTCCGCGCGCCTTCAATCCGATCGCCAGGAACAACGGAAACAGGATGCCGATCCGCATTTGCAGCAGCAGGATGTCGTCCAGCACCGGCAATCGCGCCTGCAACTGCTCGCGAATGCCCGGCGGAGCATGCTGCGAGCCCTGCCACACCTGGTGATATATGGTTGGCGCCAGGATGAACCCGACGATCACCAGCGCCGGGGCCAGGATCATCCCCAATATGCCCACCCGCATGTGCAGGTCGCGCCTTCCGGTCGCCATCAGCCAGGTCTGGGTGAACAGCAGCAGCAGGAACGAGCCCATCAGCACGGCATGAAAATGCAGCACGATCGGGAACGGCGGCCGCTCGCCAGCCTGGACCGCCGCAATCTTGCCCAGCGAGTCCGGAATGAATCCGGCTAGCGTGACGACGATGAAGCTCGCCGCGGTAAAAACGTAAATCCATCGATCGATGGCGTGAGCGCGCGGCGTCCCCGACAAGACATCGTCGACTCGTCCGGAACCGCCAAATCCTTCTGCTATCGTCGCCATTGCCACCCCCTGCTCGTCGACGGGGGAGCCTTAGCACAGGTGCATGTCGTCACGCACGGTTAACCAAAGTGAGGGTTATCGGCCAACCGAGCCGATGGAACGTTCGAATGCCTGGTCGGTTAAACGCCGAACGCTTGCGCCTAGCGCTTGGCTCATGCACTTGAAAGGCAAGCATTTTTGTGAGTTGGGGATGGGCATGATCAGGATTCGTACGCTTTTGACAATCGGCGCGCTGGCAGCGCTTGCCGGTTGTTCCGTAAACCCGCCGCCGCCGACGCAGCCGCGCATCGCGCAGCCGGAATTCGTTCCGCCACAGACCAATTATCGGTGGACCAACGGCTTCTCAGCCTCCGGCTTCGAGGCGATGCACAAGATGATCGGTCGAACGACCCTTCGCGCCGCCGAATTCCATTGGGCGCCGATGATCCCCAATGAAGGCGATGTTGCCATCACCATCGATACGGCCAACCAGATCGCCTTCGTGTTTAAGGGTTCGCAGCTGATCGGCGTGACCAACATCTCGACCGGCAAGAAGGGCCACCCGACCCCGCTGGGCTTCTGGACGATCAACTGGAAGCGGCCGATGTACCGGTCGAAGAAGTATGACAACGCGCCGATGCCGTTCATGCAGAACATCGACGACAAGGGCATCGCCATGCACGGCGGGGTGACCCCCGGCTATCCGGCCAGCCACGGCTGCATCCGTTTGCCGATGGCCTTCGCCAAGCAGCTCTACACGCTGACCAAGCCCGGCGACAAAGTGGTGATCGAAGGCTGAAGTCTCGCCAACCGGGGCGCGCTAAGGCATAGCTCCCGGCGTGACCGAAAGTTCGATCCTTCCCCACACGCCTGACCTGCGTTACCTGGCGCAGATCATCCAGCTGGCCGTCGCGCCGGTGTTTCTGCTGGCCGGACTCGGCGCCTTCCTCAATGTCTGCGCGGGGCGGCTGGCCCGCATCGTCGACCGCATGCGTAAGCTCGAGCCGCGGATTCTCGACAGCCGGGGCGGGGAGCATGACCGGATGCTCGATGAAGTGCGGCTGCTCGACCGCCGCAGCCGGATCGTCAGCAACGCAATCTTCACCACCGTCCTGGCGGCCTTGCTGATCTCGGCGGTAGTCATCCTGCTGTTCCTCGCCTTCCTCACCGGTTACCGCTTCGGCAACGCGATCGCGCTGCTGTTCATTGCCGCCATGGCCTGCACCGGCGCCGGTTTCGCGATTTTCCTCCACGAAACCCGCCTTGGCATCCGCGCCATCCAGGTCCGCGCCCATATTCTCGACCATCAGGCCGAGGCCGACGACTAGCCGGTTGCGCGCCGGGCGGCGCAATCCTATCGGCAGCGCATCGGTTCATTGTTCCCGGAAAGCTTCGTACATCATGGTCAGCGCCAGCCACGTCCTCGATCGCGTACTCGTCCTCGAAATGGTCCGGGTGACCGAGGCTGCTGCAATCGCCGCTTCGAAGTGGATCGGGCGCGGCGACAATGACTCCGCCGACGCCGCCGCGGTGGAGGCGATGCGCGCTGCGCTGAACGAGCTGCCGATGGACGGCACCGTGGTGATCGGCGAAGGCGAGCGCGACGAGGCGCCGATGCTCTACATTGGCGAGAAGGTTGGAAGCGCCCAGGGAGACGGTCCCGCGATCGACATCGCCCTCGACCCGCTGGAAGGCACGAGCATCACCGCCAAGGCCGGCCCCAACGCGCTCGCGGTGCTTGCAATCGCCGAGCAGGGCTGCCTGCTGAATGCGCCCGACACCTATATGGACAAGATCGCGATCGGCCCTGGATTTCCCCAGGGCACGATCAGCCTCGCCAAATCCGTCACCGAAAATGTCCGCGCCCTGGCGGCCGCCAAGAATGTGCTGCCGAGCGAGATTACCGCCTGCGTGCTCGACCGCCCGCGCCACGAAGCGATCATTGCCGAGCTTCGGGCGCTCGGCTGCGGCATCAAGCTGATTCCCGATGGCGACGTCGCCGGAGTGATCGCGACCACGGACCCCGATACCGGGGTAGATATTTATCTCGGCAGCGGCGGCGCCCCGGAAGGCGTCCTTGCGGCGGCGGCGCTGCGCTGCGTCGGCGGCCAGATGCAGGGGCGGCTCATCTTCCGCAACGATGACGAGCGCGGGCGCGCCCACCGCTGGGGGATCACCGACCTCGACCGCATCTATTCGATGGAAGACATGGCCAAGGGCGACTGCATCTTCGCCGCGACCGGCGTGACGGACGGCTCGCTGCTCAATGGGGTCAAGCGCCGCAAAAACGGCTGCGTCACCACCGAAAGCATCGTCATGCGCGCCAGCACCGGAACCGTACGCCGCGTTTCCACCGAATATCACAAGCCCCTCTGAACCAGCTTGTGAGCCGCAGTCCGCGCTGTATCATCGGCGCATGACAGCATATGCCATTCCGGCCGACCTGCAGCCGGTCGAACCCGCCTACCGCAGCGCCTTGCGCGTCCGGGCCGCAATTTTCTGGGTGCCGCTGTTCATTGCCTCGCTGGTTCTCGACCGCAATGTGCTGGCTGACACGCCGTTCCGCATCCTGCTGCCCCTGCTGGTCGGCGCGATCGCCTTGGCCGCCATCTTCGTGGTTCCCAGCCGCACCTACCGCCGTCTCGGCTATGCCATTGACGGGCGGCTGCTGCGCACTGTGCGCGGCTGGATGTTCCACACCGACACCGTGGTCCCGTTCGTCCGTGTCCAGCATATCGATGTAATTCGCGGTCCGGTCGACAAGCTGTTCGGCACGGCCAGCCTGGTTGTTCATACTGCCGGCACTCATAATAGCGTCGTCGTCCTGCCGGGCCTTGCGCCGGAGCGCGCCGCCGAGATCCGCGACGAGATCCGCGCAGAAATCCGCGCTGACGCCGAATGAGCGAGGCGATCGCCCTTGGCGGGACCCAGGACCGGCTCGGGCCGCCGGAGCGGCTCCATCCGCTCTACCTGCTGACCGGGCTCGGCCAATCCTTGAAAAGCGCCTGGGGGTTCTTGGCCGGCGGCGCAGTGATCGCTGCACAGGGCAACATGACCCTCGCCATCGTGCTGGTGGCCGGTTCGATTCTGCTGTCGCTGGGCCGGTTGGTCCTTCGATGGCTGAAGCTCGAATATCGGGTCGGATCGGACGAGATCCGCATCGACAGCGGCTTCCTCCATCGTACCAGCCGCGCGATCCCATTCGACCGGGTGACCGACGTCGACTTGGAACAGGGTCCGCTGCAGCGCCTGCTCGGCCTTGCCAAGGTAAAGCTGGAAACCGGCGCGTCGGCCGGCAGCAAGGAAGAGGAAGGCGTCCTCCATACCATTTCACTGGCCCGTGCCGAGGCGCTGCGCGAGCACATCCGCGCCCGCAAGGGACTCGCCTCAGCTCCTGTTCCAGCCGCGGTTGCCGAGGCGGGAGCCGGCAGCATCTATGCGATGGACACGCAGCGCGTCCTGACTGCCGGCCTGTTCAATTTCTCGCTGGCCGTCATCGCCGGCTTGTTCGGCGCAACACAGACGATCGGCCAACCCTGGGGCATCGATCCGTTCCAGCGAAGCTTCTGGCTGGACTTGCTTGCCCGGTCCGAACCGCTTGAGCGTCTGATCCTGGCGCACCAGATGGTGGCGATCGTTGCAGGCTCGACCCTCCTGGTCTTGCTCGGCATCGGCACGGGACTGATCCGCACGGTGCTTCGAGAATATGGCTTTCGCCTCGATCGGACAGGGACCGGCTTCAGGCGCCGGCGCGGCTTGCTGACGCTGACCGACGTCACCATCCCGGCAAGGCGAGCCCAAGCCGCCATCCTCGGCAGCGGCGCAATCCGCCGGCATTTCGGCTGGTGGGAGCTTAAGCTTCAAAGCCTTTCCCAGGACGGTGGTAAGGGCGATCATGTCGTGGCGCCGCTGGCGCGTGAGGAAGAGGCGGCGACGATCCTGTCTTCCCTCGGATGGCGCACCGGCCCGGCCGAGGGGACTTGGCGGCCGGTGTCCAAGGCCTATGTCACATCACAGCTGCTGGCCCTGGTGCCGGTAGCCATCGCCACCATTGCCGCCCTGATCGCTGTTGGCCCGATTGGCCTTCTCGGCATTCCCGTCGCCGTGGCCATCGTCGCCCTTCGCTGGGCCTCCTGGCGGAATACGCGCTTTGCATTGGACGGAGGGGCGCTATTTGTAGAAACCGGCTGGTGGCGCCACCGCCGCAACATCGTCCCGGCTCGCAAGATCCAAAGCGTCGACCTCAACGAAAGCTGGTGGAGCCGGCTGTTCGGCATCTGCAGCCTCCGGCTGGGCGTGGCGGGCGGCAGCGGCTTTTCCAATCACCATGTGCCGGCGCTCACTCGCCCCCAAGCCGAGGCGCTGCGCGCGGAGTTGCTGGCATGAGCCCGTTTGCGTGCGGGGTGGAGCGAAGCCTGGCCGGCCAGCCATGGCGCTGGCGCCGCGCCGGCGGCGACGAGCTTGGCCGCGACCTGGTCGATCAGCTGCTGCTGGCGCGCGGGATCGAGGAATCGGACCTTGCCCGCCACCGCGCTCCAACCATTCGCGACTTCCTGCCCAACCCGTCCGAATTCAAGGACATGGACAAGGCGGCCAAGCGCCTCGCCGACGCAATCGAAGCCGCCGAGACGATTGCCGTCTTCGGCGATTATGACGTCGACGGCGCAACTTCGGCCGCCCTGCTGACCATCGTGCTGCGCCGCCTCGGCGTCGAACCGCTGATCTACATCCCCGATCGGCTGATGGAAGGCTACGGCCCATCCGGCGCGGCGTTGGTGGAATTGCAGCGGCGCGGAGCCACTCTCGCGATTACGGTCGACTGCGGCGCCCAGGCGTTCGACGCACTCCAGGAGGCGGCCGACGCCGGCCTGGACGTCATCGTCTGCGATCACCATCAGTGCGCGACCAGCCTTCCGACCGCATTTGCGCTGATTAACCCCAATCGGCTCGACGAGGGCGAGATCGGCGCGGCGCACGGCCATGTCGCCGCCGTCGGCATGGCCTTCCTGCTCGGCGTCGCATTGCTTCGAGAGTTGCGCCAGCGCGGGCGATTTGCAGAGGCGCCGGAGCCGAAGATCATCGACCTGCTCGATATTGTCGCACTTGGTACGGTGGCCGACGTCGCGCGCCTTAAGACACTCAATCGGGCGTTCGTGACGCAGGGCCTGAAGGTCATGGCCGAACGGCAGAATATCGGGCTCGTTGCACTCGCCGAAGCAGCTCGCCTCGTGAAGCCGCCGACCGCCCGCGACCTTGGCTTCGCGCTTGGCCCGAGGATCAATGCCGGCGGGCGGGTGGGCAAGTCCGACCTAGGTGTGCGGCTCCTGACCGCGACCGACCCCGAAGAGGCACGAACCATCGCCGCGGAACTCGACCGGCTGAACGAGGAGCGCCGGGCGATCGAGATGCTGGTAACCGAGCAGGCAAGCGAGGCCGCCGAAGCCCAGGCCAACGCGCCGCTGATCCTGGTTTCGGGACACGGCTGGCACCCGGGCGTGATCGGGATCGTCGCCAGCCGCCTCAAGGAGCGGCACGGCCGCCCGGCGATCGTCATCGCCGAGGATGACGACGGGACCGGCAAGGGCTCCGGCCGGTCGATCTCGGGCGTCGACATGGGCGCCGCCGTACTGGCCGCCAAGGACAGCGGGCTGCTCCTCGCGGGAGGCGGCCATGCCATGGCGGCAGGCCTCACCGTCGCTCCAGGGGGAATCGAGCAATTGCGCGCCTTCCTCCACCAACGGATGGCGGCGGACGTCGAGGCCGCCCGGGAGGGCCGCGCCTTGCTGCTCGACGCCTTGCTCGCTCCCGGCGGAGTGGCTGCCAGCCTGTGCGACGCGCTCGACGATGCGGGGCCCTATGGTGCCGGCTGGCCCGCGCCGCGCGTGGCGGCCGGCCCGGCAAGGCTGATGCGGCCCGGGATCGTCGGCAATGGCCATGTCCGTGCGATTGCCTGCGGCGATGACGGCAAATCTTTCAAGCTGATCGCCTTCCGCGCCGCGGATACGGAATTGGGTCAGGCCTTGCTGTCTTCGCCCGCCGACAAGCGGTGGTGGCTGGCCGGCACGATCAAGCGCGACGACTGGAATGGCGGCAATGCGGCGGAAATGCACCTGGAGGATGCCGCCCCGGCTTGACCGAATCTCAACCATCCCCTAGGCGCGCCACGCACCACGGCAAGTGGCCCCTTCGTCTAGCGGTTAGGACGCGGCCCTTTCACGGCTGAAACACGGGTTCGATTCCCGTAGGGGTCACCAAAAATTCCATGCGTTCCGGGGCGAAAGCCGATTTTTGGCGACAATTCAGAGCCTCAGCCGCCCCATGCCAGGCTCGCTGCCGGCAGGCCCTTTGAAGCGTGAGCCGGTCCGTGGCCGCCCCCTCCAATAGTGAGTTCATCCTATTGTAGTGCGCAAACTGCGGTCTTTGCTGCGCACCTTCACTGCCGACCCTCCAGGCCCGGTGCGACTTTCCGGCAAACCCGACAATTCCGTCGTTGAGTTCGCACGTTTTCGCCAACGCTACATGGTCGGCGATTCAAAAGCTGGCGCCGGGCGCAAATATCCTGGGGCCCGAAATCAGGCCCGGGCGCAAGGTAAGGAGTCCATTCTTTGTCACGCCACTTGTCGTCCAAAGTGGACGAGCGGATCCTGCGCATTTTGGAGCAGGATGCTCGGCAACCGGTCGTGGCAATTGCAAAGGCGATCAATCTGTCGAGAAGCGCGGTTCAGGCCAGGATCGATCGTTTGGAGCTGGAGGGAGTGATTTCCCAATATACGATCGTTCGTGGCGCAGCGAACAGAAAGGCGGCCGTCAGGGCGCTGTGCTCCATAAAACTAATATCGCAGACCGATTCAAATCAGATTATCCGGAATATATCTCGATTGCCCGAGGTATATAATATTTGGATGGTTACCGGTTCATCGGTCGATGCCATCGCGCTAATCGAAACATCTAGCTTGGACGATCTTGGAAATTTCAGATTCCTTCTGGAAAAGACACAAGGAATCGCGGAGATTACGACGTCGGTCCTGCTGAGATCCTATCCATAAGCATCTCGCCGACCTGCCGTAGCCAGGTCCGATTTGATGCAGGCTTTATCCTACAGCCTTAGCCAACCCACCGCGATGCTTGCCGCCAGAGCGGCCATGCTCGCCCCAAGCGCGATAGCCGCGGCGGCGCCCTTGCTCCGCGCGTAAGTCAGGGTCACCCCAAGCTTGACGAACATGTTGGCGAGGATCGTCCCGCCGAGCGCCAGTGCCGCCAGCGCCGCGGCGATCGCTTGAGGCGGCAGGCCGCCGGCAGTGACGATCGCCGCATCGACGTCCATCGACCCCATGATCAGCAGCAGCACGGCGATGCCTTGCTCTCCGAACCGCCCCTGGGCCCAGCGCGCCACGACCGCCGCAGCGGCGACGAACAGGAGGAAGCCGAGCGCCGGCAACAAGGCAATCGGATTGCCGGGCGGGCTCGGTCCCTCGCAGCTCGGCGCCTTTCGATAGAGCCACCAGCCGGCCGCCCAGGCAACCAGCAGCGGCGGCGCAACCACCAGGACGAACGGCCAAATTATTCGCGGCGCGATGATTGCCACCAACACGATCACGCGCAGGTACATGACGGCGGTTGCGAGCGCGATTCCGGCCGCCTCGGCCCCGCCGGCTTCGTTAGACCCCAGCCGCTGGGCGAGCGACTGGGTCACCGCCGTCGAGCTATAGGCCCCGCCGATCAATGCAGTGGAGATGGTACCGCGCCGCGCGCCGAAAATGCGGTTGGCGACATAGGCCATGAACGAGAAGCCGGTGACCAGCACCACCACCCACCACAGCTTCCACGGATTCCATGCGCCATAAGGGCCCATCGGCTGGTTGGGCAGGAACGGCAGCACCCCGAGCGCGATCACCGCGAAGCGGGCCAATGCCTTGACGTCATGCTCGTCGAGTTTTGCGACAAAGCCATGCAGTTCCTCGCGCATGGCGAGCACGAGCACTGCAACGGCGGCAGCGGCGACAGCAAGCCCGGCGCTGCCCGACCCCGCCAGGAAGGCGATCGCCAGCGTAGCAAGCGCGGCGACCGGGGTGGTCGCATCCGGCTTCTCCTGCAGCCGTTTGTAATAGCCGGCGACCAGGAGCGCGGCCGCCCCTGCGGCGATGCTGCCGGCGGCCAGCGCCTGTCCTTTGGCGCCAAGCAAACCGCCAAGCCCACCGGCCAGGCCCAGCAAGGTGAAGGTGCGGACGCCCGCAACCCGGGTTCCGTCGCGACGCCGGCGCTGGGTCCAGCCGCGTTCGATTCCGATCAGCAGCCCGGCGGCGACGGCGGCTCCCAAACGCAGCGCCTCGTCCGCCCAGTCGATCATCCGCGCAGTTTCTCCGCATGCCAGCGGATATGATCCGCCATGAATGTCGAGATGAAGTAATAGCTATGGTCATAGCCAGGGTGCCGGCGCAGCGTCAGCCGGATGCCCGCCCCGGCGCAGGCTTGCTCCAGCAGTTCCGGCCTGAGCTCGCGCTCGAGAAAGGGGTCATCCTCGCCGACGTCGACCAACAGCGCGTCGAGCCTCGCACCATCCTCGATCAGCGCGACCGCGTCATGGGCGCGCCAGGCCAGGCGATCGGTGCCAAGATAATTGCCGAGCGCCTTCTCTCCCCATGGCACCTGGCTTGGAGCGACGATCGGCGCGAAGGCCGACACCGACCGGAACCAGCCGGGATGACGCAAGGCGACGGTCAGCGCTCCGTGACCGCCCATCGAATGGCCAGTGATCCCCTGCCGGTCCATATCGACCGGGAAATGCTCGGCAATCAGCGCCGGCAGTTCCGCGGTCACATAGCTCCACATGCGATAATTTGCCGACCAAGGGTCTTCGGTCGCATCGACGTAGAACCCCGCGCCCAGCCCGAAATCCCAGGACCCTTCGCCATCATCGGGCACTTCCTCGCCGCGCGGAGAGGTGTCGGGCGCCACAAATACGATTCCCGCCTCCGCGCAGGCGGCACGAAACTCGCCCTTCTCGGTGACATTGGCGTGGGTGCAGGTGAGGCCGGACAGATACCAAAGCACCGGCAGCTTCGCGTCCGGCTCATGCTCGGGCACGAACAGGCTGAACACCATGTCAGTGCCGGTGCTGGACGAAGCATGGCGATAGACGCCCTGCGTTCCGCCATGGCTCTTCGTTTCGCTGACCGTTTCGAGCGTCATTGCTGGGGTCGATACAGGCCGCACAGCTTGTTGCCGTCGGGATCGCGAAGGTAGGCGAGGTAAAGCTTCCCGAACGCATTTTCGCGATAGCCGGGCGGGTCTTCGCACGACTGGCCGCCCGCCGCACAACCGGCCGAATGCCAGGCGTCGACCTCTTCCGGGCTATCGAAGGCGAACCCGATCGTGCCGCCGTTGGCATGAGTCGCGGGTTCGCCGTTGATCGGGTTCGACACCATCAGCACCGCGCCGCGCCGGCCATAGCTGAGCCGCCCCTTGTCGTCGGTCTTGGCTTCCTTGCCGAACAGCGCGTCGTAGAAACGCTTCGATCGCGGCAGGTCATTCGATCCGACCATCACATGGCTGAACATTCCAACTATCTCCTAATAGACCACCACGCTCCTGATGCTCTCCCCCGCATGCATCAGGTCGAAGCCCTTGTTGATCTCTTCGAGGCTAAGGACATGGGTGATCATCGGGTCGATTGCGATCTTCCCGTCCATGTACCAGTCGACGATCTTGGGAACGTCGGTGCGGCCTTTCGCACCGCCGAACGCCGTGCCCCGCCAATTGCGGCCGGTGACCAGCTGGAACGGCCGCGTAGCGATTTCCTTGCCGGCCTCGGCGACACCGATGATGATGCTCGTGCCCCAGCCGCGGTGGCAGCATTCCAGCGCCGTCCTCATCACCTCGGTGTTGCCGGTGGCGTCGAACGTATAGTCGGCTCCGCCGTCGGTCAGTTCGACCACCTTGGCGACGATGTCCTCGCGTGACATGCCCTTGGTATTGAGGAAGTCGGTCATGCCGAACTTCTTGCCCCATTCCTCGCGCGCCGGGTTGATGTCGACGCCGATAATGCGGTTGGCGCCGACCATCTTGGCGCCCTGGATGACATTGAGGCCGATGCCGCCGAGCCCGAACACTACGACATTGGCGCCCGGCTCGACCTTGGCCGTCTTGACCACCGCGCCGACGCCGGTGGTGACCCCGCAGCCGATGTAGCAGCTGGTCTTGAACGGCGCGTCCTCGCGGATCTTCGCGACCGCGATCTCCGGCAGCACGGTGAAGTTCGAAAAGGTCGAACAGCCCATGTAGTGAAAGATGGTCTGCCCCTTGTAGCTGAACCGGCTGGTCCCGTCGGGCATCAGCCCCTTGCCCTGGGTCGCTCGGATCGCGGTGCAAAGATTGGTCTTGCCGCTGAGGCACGACTTACATTGGCGGCATTCGGGCGTGTACAGCGGGATCACATGGTCGCCCGGCTTGACGCTGGTGACGCCAGGCCCGACTTCACGCACCACGCCTGCGCCTTCATGGCCTAGGATCGAGGGGAAGATGCCCTCGCTGTCGTAGCCGTCGAGCGTATAGGCGTCGGTATGACAGATGCCGGTCGCCATGATCTCGACCAGCACTTCGCCCGCCTTGGGCCCTTCAAGGTCGAGCTCGACGATCTCGAGCGGCTTCTTCGCTTCGAAAGCGACAGCGGCGCGGGTCTTCATTATTGCTCCTCCCTGCTTTGCGCGTCGCTCCTTGCCACCTATGGCGGCATCGGCCAAGCAGGGAAAAAGAGGGAAATGAGATGGGCTGGGCAGACGGACGCCATGCGCTGATCACCGGTGGGGGAACCGGCATCGGCGCCGCAACCGCCAGGGCGCTGGCGGCGCAGGGTGCCAAAGTCTCGCTGCTGGGGCGTAGGCGCGAGCCGCTGGAGTCGGTTGCCGGAGAAATCGGCGCCACTGCCATCGCCTGCGACGTGACCGATCGCGGCGCCATTGAACGGGCATATGACGAGGCCCGAGCTGCCAATGGCACGCTCGATCTTGTCGTTTTGAATGCTGGCGTGGGCGACAGCGCTCCCTTCCAGCGCACCAGGCGCGAAGCCTGGGACCGGATCATCGCCACCAACCTCACCGCGCTGTTCGACGGCGCGCAGCTGGCGCTTCCGGACTTGCTGGACGGCAAGGACAAAAGGCTGGTGATTGTCGCCTCCGTCGCGGGGTTGAAAGGCGCGCCCTACGCCGCCCCCTATGCCGCGTCCAAGCATGGCGCGGTCGGCCTGACCCGCAGCCTGGCGCTCGAGTTCGTCAAGACCGGCCTCACCGTCAACGCGGTCTGCCCGTCATTCGTCGACACGCCGATGGTCGATGAAAGCGCCGAGCGGATCCAGCGCGCCACCGGCCGCAGCGGCGACGAGGCCCGCGGCGCGCTGGCGGCAATGAACGCCAGCGGGCGGTTCGTCACCTCGGAGGAAGTCGCGGCGGCCATCGCTTACCTGTGCCATCCCGACAGCCGTTCGGTCACCGGCGCCTGCCTGACGATCGACGGGGGCACCACCGCATGAGCTTCGATCCCAATAATCTGCAGCCCAATCATTTCCTGTGGGACTTCGCGGATGGGGTGGCGACCATCACCCTCAACCGGCCGGAGCGGAAGAATCCGCTTACGTTCGAATCCTACGATGAGCTGCGCGCCACCTTCTGGAGCCTGGACCAGTGCCGCGCGGTCAAGGCGATTGTGATTACCGGGGCGGGCGGCAATTTCTGCTCCGGCGGCGACGTTCATGAAATCATCGGCCCGCTGACCAGGATGGACGAAAGCGGCTTGCTTCGCTTCACCCGCATGACTGGCGACCTGGTCCGCGCCATGCGGGCGTGCCCGCAGCCGATCATAGCCGCGGTCGACGGCGTTTGCGCGGGCGCCGGGGCGATCATCGCCATGGCCAGCGACCTGCGGCTGGCCGCGCCCGCAGCCAAGACCGCGTTCCTGTTCACCCGGGTGGGTCTCAGCGGCGCCGATATGGGCGCCTGCGCGATCCTGCCGAGGATCATCGGCCATGGCCGCGCCGCGGAGTTGCTGTTCACCGGTCGCAGCTTTAGCGCCGATGAGGGCCGCGCCTGGGGCTTCTGGAACCGGGTCACCGACAATGTCCTCGCGGATGCACGGGCACTGGCGCTCGACCTGGCGAAGGGCCCGAACATCGCCCATGCAATAACCAAGAAGCAGCTCGACGCTGAATGGCATGTCTCGATCGATCAGGCGATCGAGATGGAGGCTCAGGTCCAGGCCCATTGCATGCAGACCAAGGACTTCCACCGCGCCTATGAAGCCTTCGCCAACAAGCAGAGGCCGGAGTTCCAGGGTGACTGACTGGCTCGACTGGCCCTTCTTCGAGCCGCGCCATCGCGAGCTCTCCGAGCGGCTTGAGATATGGTGCCAGGCTACGATCCACGACGCCCACGCCGCCGATCCCGACGCCGCATGCCGGGCCTTGGTAAGTGAGCTGGGCAAGGCCGGTTTCCTCGACCTCTGCGTGGCGCAGGACGGCAAGGCGCCCGACGTGCGCAGCCTGGCCATCGCCCGCGCGATTCTCGCCCGCGCCCACGGCCTGGCCGACTTTGCCTTCGCCATGCAGGGTTTGGGTTCGGGTGCGATCAGCCTGTTCGGAAGCGATACTCAAAAGGCCGAGTGGCTGCCGAAGGTCGCCGGCGGCGAAGCAATCGCGGCCTATGCGCTGACCGAGCCGGAGACCGGATCGGACGCAGCCAACATCGCCATGCGTGCCGAGCCGAAGGATGGCGAATGGCGGCTGACGGGCGAGAAGAGCTACATCAGCAACGGCACCATCGCCGATGTCCTAACCGTCTTCGCCCGCACCGGCTCGGCTGAGGACGGAGCACGCGGCATTTCCGCCTTTATCGTTCGCGCCGACGATCCCGGCCTTTCGGTGGCCGAGCGGATCGAAGTTATCGCGCCCCATCCGCTTGCCCGGCTCAAGTTTGACGGCGTCCGCGCCGATCTGCTCGGCACCTTCGGCGAGGGTTTCAAGGTCGCGATGCAGACGCTCAACCTGTTCCGGGTGACGGTCGGCGCCGCGGCGCTTGGCTTCGCCCGCCGCGCGCTCGACGAGGCGCTGGCCTTTGCGACGACCCGCAAGCTCGGCGACGGGATGCTGGCCGACAATCCCGTAACCTGGGACAGGCTCGCCGGAATGAAGATGGCGGTCGACGCCTCTGCGCTGCTGATCGCTCGCGCCGCCTGGGAGCAGGATGTCGGAGGCGCGGACAACCGCCGCGCCGCGGCAATGGCCAAGCTCCATGCCACCGAGGAAGCGCAGAAGGTGATCGACGCCGCAGTGCAAATGCACGGCGGGCTCGGCGTCACCGTCGGCGCCAAGGTCGAGGAGCTCTACCGCGAGATTCGCGCCCTTCGCATCTACGAGGGCGCCAGCGAAGTGCAGCGGATGATCATCGGCCGCGACGTGGTAAAAGAAGCACGATGAAAAGCCTGCTTCCTCCCGGCTGGCCGCGGCCCAAGGGCTACTCCAACGGCATGGCCGCGCGTGGCCGAGTTATTGTCACCGCCGGCGTGGTCGGTTGGGACGCAAATGAACATTTCGTCTCCAACACGCTGGCCGGGCAATTCGCCCAGGCGCTCCGCAACATCCTTGCCATCCTCGAGTGCGACGGGGCCGGGCCCGGGAACATCGCCCGCCTGACCTGTTACGTCACCTCGATCGAGGATTATCTCGCCAGCCTAAAGGAAATCGGCGCGGCCTGGAAGGAGGTCATGGGCTCCAATTATCCGGCGATGGCGCTGGTCGAAGTCGTCAGGCTGGTCGAACCCGCCGCCAAGGTAGAAATCGAGGCGACGGCGGTGGTGCCGGAGTGAGTTACGACAGCTTCGTTCGCGACCGGCTGCCGCGCCCCGACCAGCTACCCGAATTCCTGCCGCTCGATTACCCCGAACGCCTCAACGCCGCGGTCGAGCTGCTGAACGGAGGCAAGCCGGGCGACCTCGCCATCGTCAACGCCCATGGCCGCTGGAGCTACGGAGAACTCGACGATTTTTCCGGCCGCATCGCGCGCCTGCTGGTCGAAGTGAAGGGCCTCATCCCCGGCAATCGCGTGCTGCTGCGCGGGCCCAACGGCTACACCATGTTCGCCGCCTGGCTCGGCGTGTTGAAGGCCGGCGGAGTGGTGGTGACCACCATGCCACTCCTTCGGCCCGGCGAGATAGCGACCGTGATCGACAGCGCCGAGATCAGTCACGCCATCGTCGACAGCCGCTTCATCGGCGACTTCCGCGGCGCGATGAGCCAGACCCGCTTCATCAAGCACCTCGTCAAATATGACGGCGACTATGGCAAGGGCGAGATGGAGACGCGCTGCGCTTCCTTGAAGCCCCTCGACCCGGTCGGCACCGGCCGCGACGATCCGGCGATGGTTGCCTTCACCAGCGGCACCACCGGCATCCCCAAGGGCTGCATCCAGTTCCACCGCGACATCCTCGCCCCGTGCGATACCTTCGCCAAAAATCATTTCCTAATGGCGCCCGGCGACATCGTCATGACCAGCGCGCCGATCGCCTTCACCTTCGGGCTTGGCGCAACGCTGATGTTCCCGCTCTACTTCGGCGCGGCCACCGCGACCATCGAGCAGCCGTCGCCGTCCGCAATGCTCGAAGCGATGGCGAAATTCGGCGTCACCCACCTCGCCACCGCCCCAACCGCCTACAAGGCGATGCTCTCGCAACCAGCGCTTCAAGACGCGCTGAAGAGCCTCAAATGCTGCCTGTCGGCCGGCGAGCACCTCCCCAGTGCGACTTGGGCGGCGTGGAAGGCGCACACCGGCATCTCGATCGTCGACGGCATCGGCTCGACCGAGATGATGCACGTCTTCATTTCCGAAAGCGGCGACGCGATCCGCCCCGGCTCAACCGGCCGCGCGGTGCCGGGCTATGAGGCGACCGTGCTCGACGCCGACGGCCGGCCGATGGCCCAGGGCGAAGGCCGGCTGGCGGTCAAGGGCCCGACCGGCTGCCGCTACCTCGACGACCCTCGCCAGACGAACTATGTCGAAGGCGGCTGGAACCTTACAGGCGACACCTACCGCAAGGACGCCGACGGCTATTATTGGTACGTCGCCCGCAGCGACGACATGATTGTCAGCTCGGGCTATAATATCGGCGCGCCGGAGGTGGAAAATGCGCTGCTCGGCCATCCGGCGGTCGCCGAATGCGCGGTGATTGGCGTCCCCTGTCCCGAGCGCGGCCAGAAGGTGAAGGCGTTCATCGTCGCCGCGGCCAATGTGGTCCCAAATGACGCTTTAATTTCAGAACTCAAGAATTTCGTGAAAGCAACGATTGCGCCATACAAATATCCTCGTGAAATCGTGTTTGTTGACGCCTTGCCCAAGACCGCGACGGGGAAATTGCGAAGGGTGGAGTTGAGATTTCGCAGCTGAGATCAGGCCGTAGTTCCGCCGAACTTGCACGATTTGGCGCCGAACGCGCTCCGCTTCTGCGAAGATCACTTTTGGCGGGTTAGAGTTGGCGACAGGGCCTCTATTCGTAGCGACAATCAAAAAATCGTCCGATGGAGTTTCAGATGGCACCTGCCGCGTCGCCACCGCCGACAGCAGCTTTCCTCTATTCTTATGAATTGAGCCAGCCAGCGGCATTCGATGCCGGATATAAGGAACATCTCGAATGGCACCGGTCAAAGAATGACCATCTCACCTGGTATGGTTGGAAAGTCGTCGCCGGATCACGCGTTGGCGCTTTCATCGATGGTACGTTTGGATCAACCTTTAGCGATATCGATCGTCGACCTGATCTTGCGGGCGATGCGAAGCATTTCGAGCGGTATGTCGCACCTTACGGCAAGCCGCTCACCTATGAGGTGTTTGCCAGCCTCGCGGTCGCCAGCACGGCCTATTACGTCCAGATGCGTCCCGATCAAGCGACTGCATTCGAACAGACGCTGGCCTCGCTAAAGATCCGCAGTTCCAATGCCAGGCCCCTTAGCTGGTACCGCGGCTTGGGGGGAATGGAACTGCCGTCCTACGTTCTGATGGTTCCTCGTGCCAGTTGGTCGGAGCTGGAGTTACGGGACATGTCATTTCCAGCGTGGCTGGCTGGATTATACAATGGCACTTCTGATGACGGCGCTAAACTCACATCGGTTATTACGAAGGTGAGAAGCGAGACCTGGTCGTACCGTGCCGATTTGTCCTATTTTCCGAAGGATTGATCGATCACGATTTCCTTCCCCTACAAAGGCGGGGCGGAATTCCTAATTGCGCGACCGAAGCAAGGCGGGAACAGCTTGCCAAAATTGCCCTACCAAGAAAGCTCCATCTTCTCTGTTCCATTGCGTGGGGGCGGGTTTGCGCGCGGTGTTGTCGCCAGGATGCGGCCAAGGGGTCGGATTCTTCTCGGCTATTTTTTTGGCCCGCGAACGACATCGCCGAACCAGTTACCTGATAGCTTCTTCCCGCAGTCGGCTATCCTTGTCGGCATGTTCGGTGATCTTCACTTGATCGACGGCCGTTGGGATGTCCTCGGAGCAATCGGAGACTGGCGTCAGGAGGACTGGCCGATTCCCGAGTATCGGGGCGTGCCGCATGAGCTAGTTTTGTATGACGATGATTTGACGCCGCGGATCTACAGGAGTCGCATTGCTACCCCAGACTTGCCATCTGACTCGCTGATGGGTGCTGGTGCGGTAGAGATTAAGTTGGACAGGCTTTTGGGCTAGCCTACTCAAACTCCACAATCACCTGATCGACCGCCAGGCTGTCGCCGGCCTTGGCCGAGGTCGCCTTGACCTTGGAGCTCTTCTCGGCGCGGAGGATATTTTCCATCTTCATCGCCTCGACCACCGCGACCGGCTGGCCCGCTTCGACGGTGTCGCCGGCCTTGACCTCCAGCCGCGTCAGCAGCCCCGGCATCGGCGCCAGCAGGAACCGGCTCATGTCGGGCGGCACCTTTTCGATCATGTGCCTGGCAAGCTCGGCGATATGCCGGGGCACGACCACCACCTTATGCGCGGCGCCGCGCGTGGTCAGCGTCCAGCCGCGGCCCCGCTTCGCCACCTGCACGATACGCGTCCGCCCATCCATGTGCGCGACCAGCAGCTTGTCGCCCGGCGCCCAGTCGCCGATCACGTCGATCGCCTCGCCGCCTTCGACGATGGCAAGGTTGCCGCCGTCATAGGGCGCGATGGCGACGGTGAAGTCGCGAGCCTGTGAGCCCTGGCCAATGCGCACCACCTGCACCGCTTCAGGGAACACCGGCCGGCCCAGCTGCCCGTCGATCAGCGCGGCGCGCGTCTCGTAGGTCAGCTCGACGATCGCGGCCAATGCGGCAAGGTCGGTCAACAATTGCTCGTCGGCCGGGGCTCCGTGGAACCCTTCCGGATATTCCTCGGCGATGAAGCCGGTGGTGATGTTGCCGGACCTGAAGCGCGGGTGCTGGAGCAGGGCCGAGAGGAAATCGATATTGTCCGAAATCCCGTCGAGCTGGAACGCATCCAGCGCGGCCACCGCCTCGTCGATCGCGCTCTCCCGCGACGGCGCCCAGCTGATCAGCTTGGCGATCATCGGGTCGTAGAACATCGATACTTCGCCGCCCTCGTAGACGCCGTCGTCGACCCGGATCACGCTGCCGCCACTGCGGTGCTCGACCGGGGGCTTGTACGTGGTCAGCCGTCCGGTCGACGGCAGGAAGCCGCGATAGGGGTCCTCGGCATAGACGCGTGCCTCGATCGACCAGCCGTTGAGCGGGACATCCTCCTGCTTGAGCTTGAGCTTCTCGCCCGCCGCGACCCGAATCATCTGCTCGACCAGGTCGATGCCGGTCGTCTCTTCCGTCACCGGATGCTCGACCTGAAGCCGCGTGTTCATCTCGAGGAAGTAGAAGCTCTTGCCGGTCGTATCCGCGCCGGAGACGATCAGCTCGACCGTCCCCGCCGAGTGATAGCCAACCGCCCTGGCCAGCGCGACGCACTGCTCGCCCATCGCCTTGCGCATCTCGGGCGAGACGAAGGGGCTAGGCGCCTCCTCGATCACCTTCTGGTGGCGGCGCTGGATCGAGCATTCGCGCTCGTTCAAATAGAGGATGTTGCCGTGTTTATCGCCGAGGATCTGGATCTCGATGTGGCGCGGGTCCTCGATGAACTTCTCGATGAACACCCGGTCGTCGCCGAAGCTGGCGAGCCCCTCGCGCTTGGTCGCATCGAACCCCTCGCGGACGTCCTTCTCGCTATAGGCAAGACGCATGCCCTTGCCGCCGCCGCCGGCGCTGGCTTTCATCATCACCGGGAAGCCGATGTCCTTGGCAATCTTCACCGCCTCGTCGGTCGAGGCGATGTCGCCCAAATAGCCGGGCACGACATTGACCCCGGCCTTGGCGGCCAGCTTCTTGGACTCGATCTTGTCGCCCATCGCGGCGATGGCTTTCACCGGCGGGCCGATGAAGGCGATTCCGGCCTTCTCCAGCGCCTTGGCGAAAGTCGTGCGCTCGCTGAGGAAACCGTAGCCCGGATGCACCGCTTCGGCGCCCGTCGCCTTGCAGGCGTCGATGATCAGCTCGGCCTTCAAATAGCTTTCCGCTGCCGGCGCCGGCCCAAGCCTGACGCTCTCATCGGCCATCCGGACATGCGGGCTGCGGGCGTCGGCATCGGAATAGACCGCGACCGTCTTGATCCCCATCCGCTTGGCGGTGCGGATCACCCGGCAGGCAATCTCCCCGCGGTTGGCGATCAGGATTTTCTTGAACATGCCCGCTGCCTCTATGAAGCAGCGGCGGCGGTCAAGACTTCTGGCGGCCTAGTTTGTCACGCCGTCATCTCAAATGCGGCCATATTGATCACCGCCACCAGGCGAGGAAGGCAAGAAATTCCGCGAGTCCTCCATCTGTGTCGCGGGCCCAGCGGAGCAACGCAACAATGGTCAGCGAACCACCAACGCCAATGAGGATTACTCGCGCGCCCGACGAGGTGAAGGGAAGGTTGGGGCTGTCGGTCCCGCCCTTTGCATAAGCAACCAGCATGAAAACCAATGCGACGGCACAGGTACCGGCAACGATCTCACACGCCCATACCCACCAAGGTTTTACATTCATTCGCCAATTCACTGCCGCGGAAAAGTTCGGAAGCGCGGCTATTCGGCGGCAGTTAGCGAATGATTAAACGGAACGGCTCGGTCGGCCCAGCCGCTGAAGAACGCCATTTTCGCGCACATCTCGGCCAAATGTCGGGGAAAATCCCTGCCTACTCCGCCGCTTGCTCAACCGGCGGCTTGTTGTGGCCGAGCAGGCGCAGCACTTCGTCCGCGGCGTCGGCCAAGTTCGTCCCCGGCCCGAAAATCGCCTGCACGCCGGCTTCGCGCAGCATGGCATAATCCTGCGGGGGGATGACCCCGCCGGCCACGACCTTGATGTCGGCACGGCCGGCTTCCTTGAGAGCCGCGATCAGCTCCGGGATCAGCGTCTTGTGGCCAGCCGCCAGCGAGCTTGCGCCGACTACGTCGACGTCGCTTTCGACCGCCAGCTCGGCCGCCTCGCGCGGGGTCTGGAACAAAGGCCCGGCGATCACCTCGAAGCCCAGGTCGCCGAACGCGGAGCTGACCAAATTGGCGCCGCGGTCGTGCCCATCCTGACCCATCTTGGCGACCAGGATGCGCGGTTTGCGGCCCATCCGCTTGGCGACCGAAGCAGTGCCCGAGACCGCGTCCTTCCAGCGGCCATCATCGCGCTTGCCATAGATGCCGCGCACCGGCTCCGGCTTGGTGTGGTAGCGGCCGAACGCCCGCTCCAGCGCGTCGCTAATCTCGCCCAGCGAGCAGCGCTCCCGCGCGCATTCGACGGCGAGGGCGAGCAAGTTTCCGTCGCCGCGCGCGCCCGTTTCCAACATGTCCAACGCCGCGCGCGCCTTGGCCTCGTCGCGGCCTTTGCGCATCTTCTCGAGCCGCGCGATCTGCCCGGCGCGGACCTTGGCATTGTCGACCTCGAGGATGTCGAGATGCGGCTCATTCTCCAGCCGGTAGCGGTTGACCCCAACGATCACCGTCTCGCCGGTGTCGACCTTGGCCGCGCGCTCGGCGGCGGCTTCCTCGATCCGCATCTTGGGCAGTCCCTCGGCGACCGCCTTGGTCATGCCGCCATGCTGCTCGACTTCTTCGATCAGCGCCCAGGCCCGTTCCTCCAGCTCGCGGGTCAGCGCTTCGACATAGTAGGAGCCGCCAAGCGGATCGGCGACCGCGGTTACGCCGCTCTCCTCGGCCAAAATCAGCTGCGTGTTGCGGGCGATGCGCGCCGAGAAGTCGGTCGGCAACGCGATCGCCTCGTCGAAGCTGTTGGTGTGCAGCGACTGGGTCCCGCCCAGCACCGCCGCCAGCGCCTCGATCGTGGTGCGGATGACATTGTTGTACGGGTCCTGTTCGGTGAGGCTCACGCCCGAGGTCTGGCAGTGGGTGCGAAGCAGCTTCGACTTCTCCGTCTTGGCCCCCAGATCCGTCATGATCCGCGCCCACAGCGTCCGCGCCGCGCGCAGCTTGGCGACCTCCATGAACAGGTTCATGCCGATGCCGAAGAAGAAGCTTAAGCGAGGCGCGAAATCGTCGATGTCGAGCCCGTCAGCTTTCGCGACGCGGACATATTCCATGCCATCGGCCAGCGTGTAGGCCAGCTCCTGCACCGCGGTCGCCCCGGCCTCGTGCATATGATAGCCGCTGATCGAGATGCTGTTGAACTTCGGCATCTCTTCCGCGCAATAAGCGATGATGTCGGATACGATCCGCATCGAGGGCTCAGGCGGGTAGATGTAGGTGTTGCGGACCGCGAACTCTTTCAGGATGTCGTTCTGGATGGTCCCCGTCAGTTGGTCCCTAGGAACGCCCTGCTCCTCGCCGGCAACGATGTAGAAGGCCATCACCGGCAGCACCGCGCCGTTCATGGTCATGCTGACCGACATTTCGCCGAGCGGGATGCCGTCGAACAGCAGCTTCATGTCCTCGACGCTGTCGATCGCCACGCCCGCTTTGCCGACGTCCCCGGCGACGCGCGGATGGTCGCTGTCATAGCCGCGGTGGGTGGCAAGGTCGAAGGCGACGCTGAGGCCCTTCTGCCCTGCCTTCAGGTTGCGGCGGTAGAAGGCGTTGCTCTCCTCGGCGGTGGAGAAGCCGGCGTATTGGCGGATGGTCCAGGGCCGCCCAGCGTACATCGTCGCATAGGGTCCCCGCGTATAGGGCGGCAGGCCCGGCAGGCCGCTGTCGATCCCGGCCGAATCCTCAGGCCCGTAGACGTTATTGAGGCGGATATGCTCAGGCGTCTCGCGCGACAGGTCGCGGCCCCTGGCTTCCTTCGCGGCCAGCGCTTTCCAGTCGTCGATATTCGGCTTCTTGGTCATTGGCTTCGCCCTAGCGCCGGTCGACGGTAATGCCAATTGGTTCCCCGGCGAAGGCCGGGGCCCAGGAGCGCCGAAAGGCGCTGCTTCGCAGCACCCTGGATCCCGGCCTCCGCCGGGAAACTCCTATCTCGGTTCGATCACAATCTCGGAAGTAATCGAATTGGCGATAAAGCAGGCTTCGTGAGCCTTGTGGTGGAGGTCGTCCAGCATCTCCTCGGTCGGCGCCACGTCGCCGTAGACGATCCGCGGGCGCAGCGTGATGCGGGTGATGCGGGTCTTGCCGTCGGCGCCCTTCTCCATCACCCCTTCGGCCTCGTCGTCATAGCTGTTGACGATCACCCCGGCGCGACGTGCGAAGTCGAGGAAGAACAGCATGTGGCAGCTGGC
>Ga0310811_10000434_pt1 | contig 56082 bp, 50 predicted proteins | sample YCmetagenome_FD_207642 | JGI IMG/M metagenome (GOLD analysis project Ga0310811, IMG submission 207642) | Soil microbial communities from experimental microcosm in Duke University, North Carolina, United States - YC | ecosystem: Engineered > Artificial ecosystem > Soil microcosm > Unclassified ... | reverse complement strand
ACAGGGAGATACAACCACCCATAGGTATACGACCGCCAGCCTCGAGGATGTTCATGAGGGAACGAGAGAGAATTGTCTATGGCTGCAATATGTATATGCGGCTGATGTATATAGTCAGACGAAGCAGCGTTAGCTTGAGATGGAGGGATGGCATTGGCAAAAGTCACGGTAGACTGCGAGGATGGAGAATGTGTCTCAGTACGGCGCATTTGTGGCATCTGGGGGTGAGCTGAAGGTTGAGGGGCAGTATCAACTAGCTTTTCGTGGTTGCCTTCACAGTACTTGATCATGTAGTTATCAGCTCCACGGTCAGTATTTAGCATCAGGTAGTCTGTTCGCGAGGTCAGCCATCAGGAAGGATATGACACAGAGGGTATCACCAAGTATCACAAGCCTAGTTCAGAGTAAAATGCAGCATGAAAACCTGTAACGAAACATAAACCAACCAACGTACTTTTCTAGCTCTTCTCTAAAACTTTGTTGAAGCGCTCGCGACCAATAGAAGGGACGTCCAGATTCGTTGTCCTCAGTGACGTCGAAAAGAGCACGTTCTTCCTCTGGGTCTTCATCGTCTATATCTTCGTCGCCAGTCCTTCCGCATATTATTTTCAGTGCGCTAAGAAAACGTTTCGTAGGGAGACCCTTGCGGTGCGATGAATCGTCAAATGTGTCTGCGATAGAGCGACCGGGCCAAGGATGCTTCCGTAGAAAATCTGACGCATCTGATAATTTGAAGATGAGTTCATGTGTAACAAGTAAATAAAATGGATACTACCAGTGTATCCATGCAAGAAATATTGCATGCTTCCTATCTTTTCAGGTAGCGGTTTACCTTTTTTGGCTGCACTTCTGTCAATCCAGTCATAGAAGAAGGCCTGAAGCATGATGATTTAGCTAGGAATTCCAGAAAGCATACCACGGACTCACAGGGCTGGATAATGAGACGAGTTGTGTACGAGGGACGATATTAAGCCCAAGGCGTTCGTCAAGCAGGGATCCTGCAGCCTCTGAGATGTAACTGGGGACGGTAAGTGTCATGCAGGATGAGCTGCTGTTCCAAGTTGTATAAAATTACCTGAGATTGGGTATCAGACAAGCCCGTCCGAATGGAATTATCCATCTAAATTGCCGATGTAGCCACTTAGTAGTCTAAGAAATCTTTAAGTGAAAGTCTTGTCACTTATAAAGATACGCACTTTAGGATTCAAGCGCCCATAAGGTTCCTCATCTTTGGGCTTGAATACCCTACATATTATATATCGTGAGTTGTTGTAAATGCGACGACACACGATACTCACGCGACCGTCTGGACTCTCCCATCGACTTTCGCACGAGCAAAATAGGATCCTGAAGATCCTTTCACAATCATCTTTGGGTGAATTCCAGCCGATATGGCATTTCGCACTGATTGAGTTAAACTGTTGGACGTGAGCTCAGCAATGGATTCGCATAATCCTAGCTTACTTGTCGAAAGTCACCTGGGACATGGGAGGCTTATGATCAAGTGTTTTGACCTGTGAACCAAGATGTCACTATCAACACGAGACACTAGGAGCCATGCACAGCATGCATGTTGAGAATAAAAACCACGAGGCTTACCATGAAATCACTTCCGCTCCCAACAGAAAAAGGTGGCGCACAAGGCTCAAAGACACTCTGCCATATCTCCTTGCGAGAATAGTCTTCGACTTTCTTCTTCCGCTTAACTTTCTGTGCAATAGATTCCGTCCACCTGAAGACGTGTTAGCTCGAGACTGACATTGTAACTCAGCAGGCCCCTCGCTCACCTTTTGAATGCATTATCTAACTTTCGCAAGTCTATATGTCCTGGTTTGTGTGCTCGGGCACTGCGTCTGCGGACAGCCTTGGCATGATCTTCCGTATTTTGTTCCTCGACGATAGTTTCATCTACAACGTCTTGAGGCAACTGCTGATAACCGGCAGAATGGGGCATGATGAGAAACAAAAAATCAGACGCCTATATGAAGGCCCTTTCAATGTTCGTTCGCCGCGTGTGGTTGATATGAGCCTCTAGTAAGACTTTGAGAGTTGAGGCCACGCGTATTCAGCACTCACGGCACCACGTACAACTTGTAACTTAATATAGCTGCGAGGCTGTAACTTATGTGGCTGTGTCGCAACGAAACTCCGTCAAGGGCCGAGATATATCTTGGCATGACCTGTCACCCAACATTGAATATGAGCACCATGCTAGCACGATCAGTGCTGATTGCTACTGAATTAATGCCCCTGACTGACACTGAATCGTTCATTGACATAAATATTATATTATAGTAGGTTGTGCAGCATCAGTGGTTGGGTTAGAGCCTGGCAGGCCTGGGCCCTTGAGCCGATTTCTCTGAATTGATAGACTATTAATACCCACGCATGCTCAACTAGGGGTCGGCGTTGCCGACACAGACCTTGCGGAGTTTGTTCTTATATACCAATGTCTGTGCTGTTATAATTTTTCTCAAGAATACACTACTAAGTATCGTAAAATTCAGGATGTAAGCTGATAGTACAGTGCAAACAAGAACGAGTGCTATGTTGTTCGAAGACGTGACTAGAACGTTGTTGCGATGTGTAAAGAACGTTTTCTCTATGCGAGTATGTGAAGCTTGCGCAGTAATTTGACATCAGCTTACTTTCATACGAGGACACACCTGTTCCTGATTCCCCACATGGACAGGGTGCATCAAATGCTCCTCACATGGATGAAGAAACTCATAATTGGCCTATTCCTGACCAGTTTGTCACTGAGTTCGACCTGTTAAAATACAGTTATCAAGCAACTCCCTTACCTCTGTTTCATGACGGACATATTGTTGAACCGTCTATGGCCAACGAGGTTATGAATGGAGCGATTGTGGAAGCGCATTTCCGCATTCACCAGTGGCGTATTCAGCAGTTCGACAGTTTTCAAGCCACTGTCGAAGGAATCGTTATTTTAAGGCCTGCGCCAAGGCATCATACTTCGGCTTATAAACGGCCGCATCCCAAGACTACAGGCAATAATGAACCAGAGGTTAAAAAAACTCGTCATAATGCGGAAGCGTCGTCATCGAAGATCTGAAAGAAGGTATGTGATGTTTGTTATCAGTTTGAGTACAATGGCTCAACATCTATGGTGGCGTGATGCAGTCTTGTTATCTCGTTTTTCTGGTTTCTTCATGGTTTCGGCAGAGTCCTTGTATTTATATTTCCGAGAAGCATGTAGTCTCCCTATCTCATTTATCTCGGTTCTGTAGTCTCCCTTTGTATTGATGTTTCAAGGAGGATGGGTTGAGGTTGAATGGAGAAAATGACGTTATTGTTTGGTCTCGCTTGCCATTACACATTTCGCTCAACTCCGATAGACCTTGCTCCGCAAGGTAATTGCATCCGCGACCTCCTGGGTCGTCGTCGCCTGTATCCTGTCTATCGCCAATACACCATCAGATCTTTTTGTAAAATCTCAAGCCGGCGACGAATCTCACCAGTCCGATCTGGCTGTGGTTGATCCCAATAGTCATGGAATGGCTGCAACTCTCCCCAAAAGGCGATTTCAATTGCTTACAAGCAGCTTATGATCGTGCCGACCGATACGCGCGCGCAGGAATAGCAGATAGTCCCATTGCGACACCACCTAGGCCTGCGTCCGCCCAGAGAACTCTAACAATAGCTTCTTGGGATGAGGATGTTATGTCTCCACGTCGAAATTCCCCGCACTTCTGTACAGTACTTAGCTGCACCTTCATCCAAACCTTAAGCTTAAATTGAATATATGCCAACAGAACCGGGGAATCTTTTCACCCAAACACTGTATGATGGTTCCATGTGTTGATTCTCCCATCAGTGAGTCTGACAATGAACAAGCATCTCCCAAATACAAAGCCCCAGCCTGAGCTTGAGCCGTTGAGGGCCCGGCCTGCAATTTCAGTAGGCCTGAGCCCTGGTGACCCGAGTCCAAGCCCAGACTTTTGGGCCGAGCTGGGCCTTGCCCAACACTAACATTGACACCACAAAACCCACTACCGTAGCGAGAATTTGACTGATATCCCCGTGAGCACCATTTACTACTTGATATTCGTTGTAACTGATTCTGCATAGTAGCCCCGTGCACAATGCATCAACCCAATTGCTTTACTAATCATAAGGGGTCTGGTTCAGAGTCCCTGCGTGCATTGTATGGCGAGTTTGACATGATGGAATTCGGTGTGAAACAAAGCTTACGCGCCGTGGCTTCCTGGGTCTGGTTCTATAGTAGGTCTCTGCGTGCATTATATGGTGAGTTTGACATGATGAGATTTGGTGTGAAACAAAGCTTACACGCCATCTCCGGGGGCCCCCGTACATGGGTCTGGTTCTAGAATCTCTTTCTGCGTGCATTATATAGTGAGTTGGATATGTTGAGATTCGGTGAGATCTGATACGAAGCTAGGCTTACTCGGACATTGTCACGCTTGTCTGGGACCTGCGAACATCGTATTACAATATGATAAGATATGACGCTAGGTGAGGCTTACTGGCACTCCGGCGTTGACAAGGACCATCAGGCCGAGGAGAACAATGAAAAAAGTAGAGTGGTGGGTAAACATGATGGTGAGTTGATTTCACTTGTAGAGATATCTTCAACAGCTTGATTGTTGGTGCTGACTGTTTTTATACTCCACAGAAGAGGGCAGTGTTTTGGACATGGCAGTTCTGGCAGAATTGAGACGAAATTGTCCATTGTATTCGTCCAAAGGAGTCAGCTATCGATGTATACGTGGCACGAGTTACTGTTGGTCCAATTCAAAAAAAATTCAGGGCTGGAAGGTTCGTGACAGAATCGGCTAAATAATAATTGCGGTCCATGTACTTTTGCTTCGACTAATCCCTGACTTCTAGATTAGTGAGGAGGAGGGCTTTGTGTCTGCACTGAGGGTGGTACTAGCAAGACATAAGAACTCGAAGCAGAGTCAAGGCCCACGACAGCACCAACTTGGCATAGGCACGAATCACCGAGAAGCTGCGCTGATGGCCAAAAGAATAGAGTGTTCCCCAAATCAAAGTCACTCGACCGACATGAGTAGAGCAGCGAAATTGAGGTGTGGAATAGGGTTCTGTGAATTAAGGATCCTGCTTTGGTCGATCGGCGGAAATAGTTTTTATTTCTTAGTGTCAAGGTTACAGGAAGGAAATAAGGGGGGAAATATACCCATGTGTACATCTATCTACATCTAATGAACCTCGCACGATTTAAGGAGGCGCACGAACATTGGTATAGCCAAAAGACGGTCCCTCTGCGTGTCGGAATAAGGGGGGAAATATACCCATGTGTAAATATAGATACCGCCGGGAACGGGTGCTATTGCCTCCTTTACTCACTACGATGGCAACCTTTGCTTCACACATCGGGGTTTTCAACATTTAGGACAACATTCAAACCGCATCTAAATGCACATTTTGACCTATCCTAAATATCAGAAACCCTGATGTGTCATTTCACAGCATTGTTGATCTTCATAATTGAAGCAAGGTATCAAATTGACCGAATGAATCTTTGGCGATACGACAGATTCTTCGCCACATCAGAGATTGCAGATACCTTGTGTAAATGTGTTCACATTTGGTGCCACCAAGACAGTTTCCTTTTCGACCCGCGTATGCAACTACATTCAATGGTTGTCAGGGTTTGACACTAGCGTTAACCGTGCTCGACCTTCGAACGGATTCAAGGCTTGCTCAGAGAGAGAATTATTTTGAGTGAGCTCTTGTACCATAACAGTGAACAAATCAGGATTACCATGCAGGTGAGTCATGTTATCAAATCTAGCAAAACCACTATCTACTTAGTGTCGAATTGCAACTTCAAGCATGGAACGTTTGATCTCGCTGGACCAATTTGCGTCTACCCCACGTGCGTGATCCACCTGAGCGTTACTGATTACAGCGGGAAACACTAAATGGATCGGACAGAACAGAACGATTTCTGATCATGATTACCGTGTGGAGCAAGGTCTTACTAATTGGCCCTGTTAATCTGGCCTCAGACCAGATATACAGGGCACTACTATCGACTGCACACCTAACATTGAATATGAGGAATCGTAAAGGAGGACGGCGAGTAAAATAAAGAAGGAGCGACAATGCAGTCTTGGCCCAGAGAAACGTACGACTAAACCATTTCAAATTGCATTGGCCGCGAACCGGTTTTTGAGGAATCGTAATTGAGTACAGAGAGTAATTCAATGCAACATGGTCAGACAAGGAGAAGAACGTACCAGTGCTCATTACAATGAGGTTATATCTAAAATCGTGTGGGTGCGTAACAGACCAAGGGAAAGGACAAGAAATGGCATGAATCTATTTTTCCGACAGTGGTTTGGCTGACATAAGAAATTCCCGCATTCTTGCTTGTAGAGAGAAAGACGTTTCCTTCCTACAAAACCCTCCTCCACTAACCGTGGGAGTCGGGAATACAATTTTTTGGGCACTTACCCGCATACCACGATGGGAGCTGCAAAACTTGATACAAGATGAGATTTATACATTACTAACGTATGCATTATGAAAAAGTGTACTGTATTTGTTTTTGTTCTTCTTGCGCTCTTCTAAGCGCGCGGCTGTTTCCTCGTCCTTGAGGTTTTGCTGGCGCTGCTCTTCTTCTACTTCCTGCCTTCGTGCGGCATCTAAACGATCTTGTTGGTCGTTCCAACGCTCCTTGTCTGCGTTGTTATTCACGGTCCAAAGCGCCGCTAGAGAGCGTGCGGCTTGTTCTTCTGAGAGTCCTTCATCGATAAGCGGTTGCCGTGCCTGTTGGTGCTCATCCAATGTGAAATCTGATCGTCTCGCAAGATCGGGGTCTCCGTTTAACATCTTAGATTATTTATCTAGAATGCAAAAGACTGTACTAGCGTCAAGTACTTGAGACGAGAAACTTTGGCTGAGGTGGGCAGAAGCAAGAAGTCTGCGCCACCTCGCCTAATTTGCCCATAGACTTAATTCTACGCTTGCTTCGTTCCTCGCCTGTTTAGAAAGCCATCTAACATTGACACCGCAAAACCCACTACTGCCGTAGCGGGAATTTGACTGATATTCCCGTGAGCACCATTTACTACTTGAGATTCCTTGTAACTGATTCTGCATAGTAGCCCTATGCATAATGCATCAACTCGATTACTTTACTAATCATAAGGGGTCTGGTTCAGAGCCCCTGCGTGCATTGTATGGTGAGTTTGACATGATGAGATTTGGTGTGAAACAAAGCTTACACGCTTTCTCCCGGGGCCCCCCGTGCATGGGTCTGGTTCTAGAATATCTTTCTGTGTGCATTATATAGTGAGTTTGACATGTTGAGATTCAATGAGATCTGATACGAAGCTAGGCTTACTTGGACATTGTCACGCTTGTCTGGGACCTGCGAACATCGTATTACAATATGATAAGATATGACGCGAGGTGAGGCTTACTGGTACTCCGGCGTTGATAAGGGCCATCAGGCCTAGGAGAACAATGAAAAAAGTGGAGTGGATAAACATGATAGTGAGTTGATTTCACTTGTAGAGATATTATTGTCAACAGCTTGATTGTTGGTGCTGTCTGTTTTTATACTCCACAGAAGAGGGCAGTTTTTGGACATGGCAGTTTTGGCAGAATTGAGACGAAATTGTTCATTGTATTCGTCCAAAGGAATCAGCTATCGATGTATACGTGGCATGAGTTACTGTTGGTCCAATTCAAATTCTTTTCAGGGCTAGAAGGTTCGTGACAGAATCGGCTAAATAATAATTGCGGTCCATGTACTTTTGCTTCGATTAAGTCCTGACTTCTAGATTAGTGAGGAGGAGGGCCTTGTGTTTGCACTGAGGGTGGTACTAGCAAGAGGTGGTGAGCAAAGAACTCGAAGCAGAGTCAAAGCCCAAGACAGCACCGACTTGGCGTAGGCACGAATCACCGAGAAGCTGCGCTGATGGCCAGATTAAGGTGTGGAATAGGATTTTTTGAATTAGGGGTTCTGCTTTGGTCGATCGGCAGAAATGGTTTCTATTTCTTAGTGTCAAGGTTACAGCAGGTCACCCGTACCACCCGACCCACGACTGACCCGCAGGTGTTTGCCCGGGCGGGTACCCGGGCAAACCCTACCCGTGTCACGCCCTACTTCAAGCACGGAACGTCTGATCTTGCGGAATCAATTTGCGTCTGCCCCATGTGCGTGCTCCACCTGAGCGTCACTGGTTACGGCGGGAAACAGACCGGTGTACCCGCCAGCCTTGCTCTCGAAAGGAGGAGTGAGCCTGCTGTGAGCTACTGACGATGATGCCTGACTACTACAACCGTGTGTGTCTGTGCGTCTACCCTATGGACCCCTGACACCCCGGACCTCTGACTCACGCTGGGCTCCTTCTCCCGCTCTCCTCGCTCTGCCTTGACCCTCGACTGACCCTTGCCCGACAGTTCCCACTACACCGGACGAGATATAACGATACAAAATCGTGAATTTCAGAGCGTGATGCAAAGGGGCAGATGATAGTAGGTAAGAACCCGAATCTCAAAGCGGCGATCCGAAAAACCACGTGACTGATATAGTAAGCAGTACCAGCTCACCTGCACTGTCTCCTATTAGTGTCATTTGTCCGCTAACTCGTCTGTCTCTCCACCCATCTATTGGCAATCTTTACTAATACTAGGGATCGGCCCTGCTGACGCTCACCTTGCTCCGTGGCTCACGCTTTTAAGTTGTTTTTCAACGCCTATTTTATTGGGAATTTGCGAACGATCGATGCGATCGATGGTGTATGCTGAGTCGCTTGCATTGACTGAAGATTTGGTACAGTTTTCTTCCACTGGAAAATTGATGAATTTGCGTGTGCAAGAGTAGAATAAAACTGTAATGATATATGTCGACATCTCTCGCTCCTCGTACAGTTGTAACGGTCAAGCGTCCAACAATCTATCATAGCAGAGCGAGAAAATCACGTAGATGAATCTAATCGTATAAAAAGTGACACATGACCCAAGTTGCGGAGCAAGGTGATCTGTCATAGTAGTCCTCTAAAATATATACTCAAATCGAAAGGATACTACTTGGTCACATGAGTAGGCATAAAGTTACTGAGATATAACTGGTGTATAGCTGGCATAGTATGACTGGTTGCCGCGGGGTTTATACTGTCGTCAATATCGAGTGGTAAGATTGGAATTGCGACATCTGGCGCAACAAATATGGACCTGTCTATGACTGCCAGGCTGGTTCTCGCAAAGATACTCAGCCACAGAATAAAGACAATAACTATCAGAATCATTAAGTGGGTCTAGAAAAGGATAATGATGGATATTCTGACCTGTCCACGCTGCACCAAATCCACGGAAAACGTCGCTGTTCGAAATATTCCCGAGCTGCACCGAGAGAAGGGCAAATACAGCGTTTGGAAAAATCAATCCTTGATACGTGATCGAAAAGGGTATGCCCCCCTCCTTTTTGAGCACGCTGATTATGGAGCTAGAGGAAATGATTATCCAACAGATCCCCATTGACCATAGGATGTAAGCTCCGCAGAAACAGAACGAGAATATCATCTGCCCTCCAGCTATTACCTCTGGGAAAGTACCCGAAACGTACAGCGGAAGGATTTTGGACAGGTTCTGGCCATTAATAAGTAGTGAGTATCCTCCCTGACCGAATGGGCCCAATGTGACGAAGGCAGACAAAATAAGCAGCTTCTCTGGCGGACCGCTTATGACAAGGCGTGCGAGGTACACCGTAATCATCATTAACGCGAGACTGAGACCGATTATAACCATGGTCAACGAAAACAGCGCTGTTAAGATGGCAAACTTCATCGACTGAGCTTTAAGCGCAGTGGAGAGTAAACCACCAGTTGAAGATGCAACGATAAGACTGATAGGTGGGAGTAGACATAAAGGATTCATGGTGTCAAGGGCGTGTTTCTGCTCCACCATCCTGTCAGCCACGCCATCAGTGATACGCCATAAAAATTCGAACTTGTGTAGTTACATTGCATACAGCATTCCAAAAGCGATGAGGTACGACACAATGGAGTCGAGCCACCAGCAACCCCACAGGGCATATAGAAAACCAATGCCTCCAAAGTTCCATTCTCGATAGGCTACCTATAACCAAGGTAAGATCATTAAAGGGAAACACAAACAAAGAACAGCAAGCTTACCAATGCTATATTAATTAACGTCGCAGCTCCCGCTGGAAACGCACCCATGAGTGGGCCCTGAGTTGGATGTCGGATCATCTTGAGCCAGGTGTCAGGGAACATTATGTATCTCGCAATAGTCGCCCCAGTAAACAAGACAAAAAGCAGGAGATTAAGGGAAAAAATGATCAAAGTGACGGCCTTCATCGCCGGACTACCGTTCCCGTACGGAAATGCGTGGACTAGGGCAGATGTACCTCCGGTGCCCATGATCACTGTATGCCAGGCCCAGGTAAAATTCCTGTTGCATATCGATCAGGAAACTACCATGGTCACGGCGTCGCGCGTACCGTATACATTCTCTCCATGATTTTCGCGGAGGTGCCACCAGCATATTAACGAGGTTAATCGAATTCCGAAAACAGACTAGATATCTGCACACAAGGATGGGGAGACGCTCACACGTCCGCGAGGTATGACCTACAGTTCCCCCATTCCCAACAACTTATATATGACACCTTGGACTCGTATCATCTGAAAAATTCCAGTTCGCGCCAGCTCAAAGCCAGCTGTACAGTTAAAATGATGACGTTTGACGTTCCGGAGTTAGACTTTTTCATTCGACAAAGCGTTTGCCACGGCGCCTGGTTGTGGACGGACTCCGAATGACCTCCGATTAGAACAGGAAAGGACAAGTGCCCCTCGGATCTCTGCCTCTAGCGAGAGAGTACAAGCTGCATTTTGTTGAGGAAACCTCTGGTCAGATTATACAACCAAATAAACGAATTGCAGGTACTCGCCGATGACTACAAGCACGTAGCGGAGATCCGAGAAGGTACCGCAGCATAGCGAATCTAGACCTGTCCCTTCCTAGACCACACTAGACGTGGCGTTAGGGGTTTACTGACTACATTCGTTACACACGTGCCACAAAAAACTGGTCACGAGCCTACCCAGACGCTTTTGCCAATGCAACCATGGCCACTGCATCCCTTCCCATTCCCTTGGCGCCCCACAACAAGTTGACAGCACAGCTTATGCGGAGATCCGCTTCTTACATACTGTAAGTCTACTTCAAGTCTATATAACGTGTATACTTCAAGGCAATGAAAACAAGATGAAATATGCGACCGTTGGTGGGAAAGTATTGAATCATCTTGTGACAGTCTTCATTCTCCACTCGGCTTTCCATCGGTACATAACTGTGAGAGAGAAAATGGGTGAATCAGAATAATGACATGGTAAATATTTTTACACCTACCTCCATTCATGATCTTGAAAGACTGCTCACAGGACTCGGCATACACCGGAGATTGATGGGGATATGGAAGGCACATTTCGCAGCTATTAGGGTACAAGCCAAATCGAATTTTCGTCACTAGAAGGCAGGTGAGCTGCGAGATACTCTACCTCAGAAATTGCATGTAGAGGGGGGGTCTGAACAAATGTAAATCTTTCTGATATCATGTGCAATTCTTTGAATCATCTGCACTATCTGCGCTTCTCTCCGCATCCCTCGTTGGTTGCCCTATCATGACCTCTTCCAGACAGGGGGCGTCAAATATACGACCACTTGGGATCATCTGTATTGTGGGCAAGGCAATACACACCCACAATATCAGCGTCCCCACCGAATATATTGAACCCCACACGCGAAAAAACGTCGACGAAAATGTTGTTGCCAAAGCCAAGTTGAGATTTGCGTATACTCCCTGTGAAAGATCGGATCGAGCACATCCCCATTGAAAAGCTGTAGATACGCACGTTAGGAAATACAGTTCCCCAGAATGACAGTCGGAATTCAATGCGTTCCCGACGAAGGGTGTAGCCAAGACCGAGCATTGCAAAGAGTATCCACATAGTCGCCAGTGACCATAGAACCATTGCACCAACCACACATATCACCTCCACTACTTCACCGGTTCTAGGCTGGCGCAACAATCCGCTGGCATCACCATAATTCAAAGGTAATAGTGATCGGAAAGAGGACCCCAGCATTAAGAGCGAATATGCTGCCTGTCCACAAGGACCGATGGGAAGAAAAACGGACAGGATTGGTGCACCCGTAGGGTAACCGTATACGACCAGCCGGAGAATGTATATCGTGAGTAGTATAAGGGTAAGGCTGAGACCTATTGTAACCATGCACGCGGAGAACGTCGCCGTTAGCAACGCATGTGAAGGGGAATAGACCTGGAGTGCTGACACGAGCACGCCTCCAGAAGAAGATCCGACGACAAGGGTTATGACAGGAAGAAGCCAAACAGTCGTCATAGACTTAAGCGAATGTTGTTGGAGAGTAATCCTGTGGGGCTTGTGTCAACTCCAGCTTATCTTCGTTGTTCGTGAACCTGGTACTTACATAACGTGCATCATGCCAAAGCAGCATATCATTGAAATCGCAACGTTGATCCACCAACATGCCCACACCGTATAGATAAACGGCTTGCCTCCAAAACCATATGTCTGAAATATGTCGCTACTGGCGATGTTTATTAACGTAGTTGCACCCATCGGAAACGTGCCAATATACAAGCTCTGTACAGGATGCCGTATCATGTGAGACCAGATGCCAGGAAAGAAAATGTATCGAGCCACAGTGATGGCGCTGAAGAGTAGAAAGAGCACGAGGTTGAGGAAGAAAAAGCCGAGTGCAAATGCTCGCATTAACGGCGAATCACTTGCATAAGGAAAGCTGTGGAAAAGTATGGCAATTGAGCCAGTGCCTACACAAGATATTGTCAACGCAACGCATAAGTAGGCACATTTTGACTTACCCATTGTGACAGCAAACCATGCTGGAGTAAAATGTCTGAGGATGGTAAGTAAGGCCTTCGCACTTCAACCAGTGGACATACCGAACAATATCTTTGAATGATTTCCTACGAAGAGTAGTTGCGCTGACGTCTCCGACGTTCATCATACTAGGACGGTCGAGACCGTGTGAGTTGGTAGGCGTGCGACGCTGGAACATTTTGTCCGACTGGACACCTCGAGGTCTTATAGAACTGGCCATCACGAGTGCAACATAAAAATAAGCGTGGCCTTGAGTCACTCGAGAAATTTCGCAATGGATTGAAGGTGTCTAAATTTGGTCTCAATTTCCGTTAATTTGAATTACCTAAAGTCTAACCTCGTGATCAGGCTGTTTAAATACAGGCAGCGCTCAATCCCCTTGGTGGAAGAGGGTTCTGTGACTTCTGTCGCATCCAAATGCCACTTTCCTGTAAACACACCGTTGGAAATACTTTGAACCTGTGGGAATACTTTGAGCCTGTGGGGATACTTTGAGTCTGTGGGAAAATACTTCTCTGTCTTTAGTTCAGCGCTGGGTATTATCATCTCCTTCCCAAACGCTCTGCAGCTGGATACGCCGACGAGCACGCGAGAACACGAACTGGCGCATGTGAGTCAATTTGCGTCTCAACTCAATTTTCTTTGAACTTTGAATTGAAAGCGCTGCGTATAGTTATTTTTCCTTCCCAAACGCTCTGTATCTGGATACGCTGACGAGCACGCGAGAACACGAACTGGCGCATGTGAGTCGATTTGTGTCTCAATTTAGTTTTCTTTGATTTGATCGAGCGCTCTCCAACCCCCGCGACATCAACGGATCTCGTGTATACCAACTCGTGTTACAATATTTGCAACTTCTGCCTTAGCACCAAGTACACTCAAGTCACGTAAACAGCAGAAATTTTGTGAGGGAATGGCCCGTTTGCATCTGACAAAACCCTTCTCCCACTAAACGTGGGAGTCGAGAACCGCTACATCAAGTTGTCAAATCCAAACAAGGTACGACAAAGAAGTACAGCGAGTAAGTACTAGTGGTATGTATTCTAAGCTTGTGTGTCATGTCAAGGTATATGTAAAACAAAAGAAAATGGGCCGACAGAAGGTAAGAGGATAAGAGCTAACTATCATCCAAAGCGCCCTTCAGCCATTGATGTCCGCGCACCTCGTTGATTTTGGCACGTAGCTGAGGGTTGGGTTCGAGACACCTGCTCATGAGATGCAGGCACGATCCACCAAGTCCTTTCCCTGGCAGCTCGGAGAGGACGATGTGCCCCGCAATGGCGTCCGCTTCAGTTGGGAATGGGGACATCCCGGTCAACAAGTATGACATCAACACACCGAGGGTCCAGATCTCGGCGGGCGCAGCTTGGTAAGATCGCTTAAGGAGCACCTCCGAGGCGGCGTACGCGGTAGTACCAAAGAAGAGTTTGTAATATGGGGACGGTTCATTGGGGTTCTCTATTGCGGCACTGCCAAAGTCTATGAGTTTGACCTAGACACGCCGTCAGGAAAAAATAATAATTTACTAAAATAGAACCCTACCTTGAAGTCTTTGTCAATGACAAGGTTTTCGTCTTTAATGTCTCTATGGTATATTCCTTGACTGTCGAGGTAATGTACTGCCTCAACCACCTGGGCCATGATATACCGGGCTTGTTTCTCCGAGAGGCGTTTGTGTTTTGTCTGTTCTATGCATTCAAAGAGGTCGTGCGAGGGGCGGCGCGTATAACAAGGACGAGGTGGTTCAAGGGTAGACGTTTTGCGCGTGAGATGAGGTGAGTGGTACTGCAAGTCATCGTTTAAGGGTGAATCGCATTCTTCCACGAGAATTGAGGCCGGGAGATGTCCTGAATCCTGCGGGGGTGTTTCTGGCTCAGAATCTGGAACCGAAAATTCAGATGCAGCAGGAGATAATACGGGGAGTGGCGAGCTGAAGTGTGGGATGATAATGTTATCGAGTAGAGAATGCGCATGAGCATCATGCGATTTTTTGCGTTTATGCCACGGAGAACCATGAAGTTCCTGAACCTGATGTTCACTGAGCGGCGCAAAAAAACCAATGCCCCACAAGCATGACTCACGAGGTAGAAAAAGAGCTCGTCCTCGAAAAATTCGAGACACTTGATGATATTTTCGTGCTCTACGAGATGAAGTACTAGGACTTCTATGGGGATTCGACCGTATACCTCGTCCTCCATCCACGCCTGTTCCGGGACCTTCTCTTTGATGATGAATTTGACAGCGACCTCAACGTTCTCCTGTCGGTCGACCGCGGTCATTACAAAACCATATCCACCTGAGCCGAGTTCATCACAAAGGTGGTAATCATGAACAAAGGTCTCGAGGAGCTTGTGGTCTTCCGGAAATCGAGGGGAGTAGTTACGGCCTAAAAGAGATGCTGGGTGAAGAGCTGGAACAGATGCAACTGGTAGAGGGGATTCGATTATTGAGGATGGAGAAGGATATTCATTTTCATACGAGAGCAAGAGGGATCGCGTTTCGATGTGATGGGTGAATGGAGACGGGGAAGGGGGATAGTTTGACGGATGGATCACGGATGAAGAAGATACAAGACTAGGTGGGAGGTATGGACAAGGTAGGTCAAGATTGAGATACTCCGAGATGTTGCTGCTGCTATCTGAAAGAAGCTCAACGCCGCGATCTCCATCCTTTGGAATTCGGCGTTCAACAGATGGGCTGGTAAAACTCGAGTCTAGACAGCGAGACTTCTCATGGCTAGCATCAAAGTCATTAGTGAATAGTGCAGCTAGACGACGAGAGCTCGACATTTTAAGAGTCAAAGGTGATGGCATGAAGTATATCAAGGCTGATAAAGAGTAGAGCCGCGATAGGATGTAGCTTGCCCGTTGTTTCGCCGACAGTGGCGAGATGGAAGTATCAGTTTAAGAGATTTAATGTTGAACCACATCGATCCGAGAGGTGGCTTTCTCGGGATATACCACTTGGAATGCAGAGAGCGTGCCAACCGATCCAAAGCAGGCAAGGTTCGTCCCAGTGGCACAATTGTCATAAATCCGCTTTTCTATCCCTTGCTTGTCCCTCGAGCATTTCGATGATTATCATCATCAAAATCTGATATGCACATTCATAATCAGACTAGAAGCTTATAAGGAGAGACGAGCTTGCAATACTGGCGGCCTAAAGCTTAGCCTGATCAACAAACTGAGTTACCAAATGGGGAGAGCCGCTGACTTCAAAAAAGTAAAACCTGAGCGCCGTAACCTGGTGCATATCGCCAGTGTGAGTACTAGATAAGTGTTAATAGTTCTGATCATTTCAAGCTACTGAATCTAGTCATCTCCTTGCTGTGCCCAGGGTCGACATTCTGGTAGCATCATACCAGTTGCACATATCTGCTATGACTTGGATACATGCTACAATCTATCCTGACCTCCACACTTATGTTGGTTACTTCACATGCTTTGCATATCTGTTATTACTTGCATGCATGCTACAAGCTTACGCATACCTTCTACCATTCTGTAATCCGTGTGATAAGGCCATACACGCCAGCGGTTTTTTGTTGATGTCGAAAGTCGTACATCCACCTTTTTCTCTAACGTCGTGCTGGCCAATTCTTTCAGGTATATTCAGCGCCAGACATGTGCCAGTACTCGCTAAATGATTATTTATTTCAGCATCTAGGTATTTATTGTTTTAGATTCTGAGACGTATTACACCCTGCAAAGCTTCAAAGTTTCAAACCTAGGTATGTATCTCTACAGGGCTAAGTATAGTTACTTATTTGGAAAGGCCAGGTGATTAAATATGACCGAGGTGATCACGTCGTCGGGAAATGGACGCCGCGGGCTGTGAATATGTGAACCACGAATCGGGGCCTATTGTATCAGAATCAATAACGACAAGTGCTGGAGGTTGCCTTAACAGCGCTCTGATGTCCAGCTTCTCGCTTACTACATCATGGGACCCTGTACACCTCAGGTCTCATCTCTCGACGTAATGGTTGACGTGCCCATGACATACGTGGGTACCGTTCGCTTCATGATTATTATATCTCATTTTCCTCCATTTCACGTCGCTGGTTTTTGGCTGGTTTCATACAAAAGCTCACGAGTTACATACCAGCACATGCACGCGCAGTTCTCGCATCCAAGCTTAATTTTATTGCGCTTTCCTGGCCAAACCCTGGCACTGCTTAAGTTGAAATATCCTACTCAAAATTTTACGCTTTCAGGCGCTCCGTAATAATTCAGGTGTAACTCCAAACAAGTCTAAGGTTTTTATATCTGCCGCAACACACGAAATGATACCGTGTTCGACATTGTAGTCACAACTGGCACTGCCAGTGCTTCGCTCCGATGATCCCTGACAACACATACGTTTTGGCGTACGGCAAAATACGAGTTCGTACCCTGTGTCGAGTACTCCCTCGCAGCTTTGGAGAGTTTTTCCTCAATTTGGCCTGCTTCACTGGCAGGGATAAGCGATAGGTTGGATATAGCCCCAAAGCCCGCCGAAAACAGCGTTATGCGAGAGGTGGTGCACAAGTGACCGATGATATTCATTGCTTGGCCTCGAAACTCTTTTGCAGTGTCGGCCAATTGGCAAGTTTGGCAAGCCAATCCTCTTCCCCGACGAGGGGTCCACAGCCTTTTCTTTCTGTGTGTCCATAAGTGGAATAAGTCTTATCAAGGGTCTAATTTTCTAGTAGCCGTAACGGCAAGCGACGCTGATGATCTGACCTGAGTCCCCCCAGTTCCCCACCTCAAAAGGCGTGTCCAGAAATGATGCTACTTCATTTTCCTGTCTTTTGGTATCCCAGATCCTCACTTTCTGACGCGTTGATCGCAATGCCGCCGTTTCCTATCGGAATAACGTATGGTGCTTATTTCCTCTCAACAATTCTCTGCGCCATACTCTTGGGAGTGTCTTGCGTGCAAACGTGAGCAATCACGAATCTGTTCAATTGCATCCTTACCTTTTTCTAGCTTTTCTTACTTTACTCGGTTGGTGAACTCTGCGAGTGATTCAAGTACCTACTTGACCCAATTTGCAGTTATGTCAGAGATGATCGATGGCTAAAAACTACGGTGAGTCTCTCTTTGTCATCTCTATTCCATTGACAATCCTGAGTTTACCGCTTCGAAGGTTGCTGTTATATTGTTTGTCACCTGCAAGCCTTCCAATGTCTCCCGCTGATATTGTTGTGATTTGTGGTTGTAGTATGATGAACACTGCACAGACAGCACTGGTAGTGCATGGAGGTAAGCAAGATGTTAGTCTCTGATCCGACAATCTCCAGACATCGAGTGCAGCGTACGCTTACCTGGTCATTCATTTCGGAGATTCCTCAATTTTTGAGTTGGCCCTTCCGTAAGTACCTCGTATGTCATGCCACGTATGGTGTTAACATTATTGTAGGGTGTCCTCAGTGAGTCGTCAAGTATTATTATTGTATATTGCACTAATGCAATACAGATTGGGTTTCTCCTCTCGGTGAGATCATGATATCAACCTTCCGTCATGTGTGCTCACTCCTGAGATAACTAGGCCTTTGTTTCTATTTGTGTGCAAGGGATATTTGTCGTCAAAGCACAAAGACGTAGGTCTACGCGGTTTGTAAACTGACGTACTTAATTAATGTCTTGGTGGTGAAGTCAGCGAAACGAGATCAAAGGTGCTCCCCTCGCTCTGGGTCAGGATCAGTTCAGCTATACACTAAAGTCTACACTTATGCTGGTTCTCCAAATAGATCCCTTTGGCTCTTTTTGAATTCGGGGCTGCAATTTGTGCGTCCGTGGTCCCTCGATTTTTTAGTGACTAAACATCTTGCATAGATTGCGTTTCTAAGAGGTGAGGGTTTCGCTCGAATATCAGATCTACTGTCAGGAACGCGTCGCAGTTTCCAAAGTGGGAACAATATTTTCTTTACTGCATCGTTGAAGGTGATGATCCAGTGCCAAGTCTATTCCATTTGATGGTTGAACCTCATTTTATCGAAAGGGAGTCGTGGTTTCTTATCTCGCCGTCATGGCCTTTGTTGATATCGCGATTGCCTTTTTTTTGGCCAAATACCTACGTATATTGCACAGACAGGCCATGACGTTTGCGTAAGTTCTCCTCCCGAAGAAGCCTGACTCCTGCTGAACACCTTGCTCTTGTAAATAGATTGAGTGAAACGATCCAGCGCTTGATCATTTTCTCAATCTTGAGTGGAATTTGGACCGCTTTGTTCGCTCTTCTCGACATGATTACAGTGAGCCACCATAATAATTGGGACATTTCTTGTGCTCAAGTCGCTTTTCAGTATCTTGGCTTTCCAAATGCTGCGGTGTACGTCTTGTTCGACTTACCTCTTTGCTCTCTGTACTGCAATACCCTCCTTGCGAGCCTCAACTCACGAGATAGTGGGTGTGCCGCATCGATCAAAGAATTGACCACCTTCAGAGTTGCATCGCGACCGATGGTTATATCAATGGAGAGGGGATGCAATAGTACATTGAGTGACGACAGAGAAAGCGATAGAGAAAGCTATTGTACAAATGATTCCGACATGGTGTAATTATTACGAACATACGAATGCACGAAATTTCAGAAGATATCCTCATAATCATCGCCGATCTCCAGATACCTCCTGATGTCTTGTACGTCCATCCCAGTTTGGCGAGTAAAGTGTGAGAGAAGGATGGAATAGTTGTCTGCAAATAGTGTTGTTTTCATAAATAACAAGTGATCTGGCAGGCATTTACTGACCTGTCCACCGTACTGCCGCCTCATGTGCCAGTGTGACAGCTCTCCTTTTCTCCTCCACTTTCACAGGATCACAAGCGCCGTAAGCGTCTATTTCTTCCTGCAGAACAGCAAGCTGCTTTTTCATGGAGGTCAGCTGCTCCAACGCTGCCGCGCGAGAGTCCTAATTTCCCCGGGATTATTTAGTATTCGTCAGATGAAAATGAAACCGACGCTTAGGGGTCTGAGAGTTCTCTCGTGCTCGATAGCTGTTTTTAGCTCAGCTAGCTGTCCCTCATAGCTGGTCCTTGTCTCTTTTACGTTGTCCAGGCGATTTTGGACCTATGACATGCACAGCTGGTCAGTATAGCTTTCATCTTGGGAAACGAACAGTTCAACAATGGTTCCTCTTTGCGAAGGGAAGCTCCAGAAAACTTTGAAAATATGGTTAGCATTCGGGTCTTTGCGCATATATCCAGGTTTGGGAACATACAGTTTGAAGCACCAATTTTATCACCCTGGACAAGGCCATCATCGACGAGGGACTGTAAGACTTCTTTAACCGTCTGAGAAACTTGAGATCCTTTGAGCGTTATCTGATTAGTGTACAAATAGCCATACCAATTCCCTTGAGCTTGGGACCGAGCTTCTCAAGCTCTTTTAACTATAGAACAATCAGTACTTCTACTGGGAGATAAGATAGGACACACCTGATAGAAGTCTTTCTAGCATCCATATTTCATCAGAGAAGGATCTAATGTAAAGGTAATAACTTACCGACTCGTGGAATATCTCCAATAGCTTAGTGCGTTTCTCTTCCAAAGACAAACCTCGTGGTGCCTGAGAATGTTGCATGACCCACCAACAACGATAGGAGTATTCCATACCATTGTTCAAACCGAGATATTATTCCGACTTGTTTGCTTTACAGAGGAAACGTACAGGATATTGCTCAAAGGGTGAAACGCGTCGCGCGACGAAGCTAGTATAGGTCACGTGTTACCCGATCGGAAATTACAAGCGGTGAACGTTAACAAGCGGTTGAATGCATTCATTTACATGTGGAAGCAATGTGAAAGTAAGCAGAAATGACCGTGATGATTACATACGAGAAACATGCAGTCAAAGTTCTGGAACGAAAGCGCGAGTATTTGTCCCTGGTAACGATGGATGTAGAAAGCTAGGTAAAATGCAGATATGGAGGATGTGACGCAGGATGATGTACAGACGCTAAACAAGATAAGGATGTCATGCGAGGAAGTAGCAAGGAACGTGAAAGGAGGCGTGAACGATAGTTTTGCGTTACCGCAGGATATCAAGGCGCTGGTCATGAGAAGGGTAGCGATATGCAATAAATTCTCGGTCTTGCTCGACTCGCTCCTCCAGGGCCTTGCGGGAGGTCACAGACATACGCGGACCCGCGCTTTGGCGAGATACGGAATGAGTATATGCTGTCGTGAGGTTATCTTCACCCTCGAAAAGCGACGTCGGGAACTCATGCGAGTTGCTACCATTGGCTGGCTCTGGCTGCGTAGATTTCCTGCCCAGCAAGGACGCAAATCCAAACTTGCTCCTCCGCTTACTGGGCGTGAACGGCTGAGGATTTTCATCGATATGCTCCAAGCGACCGAGCGAGCGTCTGGAGACGCCAAACTCATTGTACATACCGCCAGGACCTTTCGAAGGATCGTATGCACCCAGGGGCATCATAGTCTGAATACCCAGATTTGGGCGCGAGGTGGAACCACTGAAAGACTGTCGTCTGGGTTCTGTGTGGAATGGGGCGTGCGGCAGAGTAAGATCGCTGGATTCCTGACCGACTTGACGAGGATCATAGGTGTATAGTGTCTGCGGCCGTGATTCCATAGCAGGATTGTTTGGTCGAAGCTTAGCTTCACCGGGAAGGGGTGGCAAAGACTTCTCTCGAGAGAGCATGACTTGTGGTTTGGTCGATCTGGGTAGTGTCATACCATTGGAGGTAAAAGTATTCAGTTGGAGCTTCTGACGGATATCAGGCTCGGAAGTGACAGGATGAAGTAGCTTTAGTCTGCCGCTCTCGTCAGCAACAACAGCATAATTCTCTTTATCGTCAATTTGCGCGCTGCTTTTGCGGTCAGCATCGCGATCTATGCCTGATGGACGTGAAGAAGTAGGTGAGGGAAGGAGGCTAGACGGCGCTGTCGAAGAAGACATGCCTGAAGAAGAAAATTGGTTGCGCGGCGAGGAAGTTGAAGGAATGGAGGGAGTGGACACGAGGCGCCCGCTGTTTCCTAAATGCTCCCCTGGTCCCCTATCGACCAGATATGACAAAGGAGGTGGAGGCGCCAAAGGCAGGTCATCCTCATGCCGCTCTGTATCTTGAGACCGAGCCAAGTCGCGGCTGCTCGTGTGGGTTTGCGGATCCTCTTTGTTTCCTCTGACGAGTTTCCATATCTTTGCAAGGCCCTTGCGCTTCTTCTTCGATTTGTCTTTCTCGTCGACTGGTGTATCAGGAGATTCCTGGGGATCCACTGGTGGCCACAGCTGACTATGTCTGGGAGTAGATAACATATTCCGATCGCCAACAGGCGATCGTACACGAGGTCCATAGTTTTCATGGTGCAAGGCCACGCTATAGATATATCATAAGAACGATATTCTCTTTTATTGATGAAAATACATACTGCATATCAATCATACTGCCCGACATCCCCGAAGGAGCAAGACTATCCTGGCTGCGCCATGCAGTACTCAAATTCTTAAAGCCAAAGAAACGCGAGCGCCGTGGAGAAGCAGATCCTCGGCTGTGCGCATCTGAGAATGATGCTTGCGAATAAACCTGGCCCAAACTCGGCTGCCTGTCAGTTGGTGCAGTCAGAGAGCTGACTGGCCTGACTGAGCTTATAGCAGAGTATCGCGAGCTTTGTATTGGTCCAAGACCACTGTCGGTATGCGGGCCTAGACTGTGGACGGAATAAAGGGAGGTGACGTCCACTGCAGAACTTTTAGAAGACTTCCGGGCACGACGGTCCCGCTTCTCATTCCTACGGCGGCGCTCTTCCTCTTTTTCTTCCTTGCGAATGTCCACATGCTCAACAATAAGACCATTCTCTAGAACAGTGAAGTCACGTGAGGGACCCCGGATATGGTGGCCAAGGGCCCCGTTCTGGCCAATGGATGCAGGTGGCTTGAGACGGAAAGCAGCATCATCTACTCCGCCGTTCAAATCATAGGCTGAACGACGGAATTGTGAGTACGTGTCTCGCATCTTGTTCTCTAGTTGCATCGATTCTTGCATAGCACGTGCGTGTGCAAGTGCCTCAGCCTCGAGAAGACTCCGCTGTGCCTTCACGTACTGTTCCAGAGTCTGCTGTTTGGACGCTGGCTCTCGAGGGGTCTGGCTCGAATGATCAGAATCACTAATAAGCGCTGAACAAATTTGTTTACCATCGTGTGCCATATTTTGATGTTTTGTTCAGTTAAGCGTCCGCCTCGTGCTCTGGGTTTCGAAGAGCACTCGGATGATACAACTCCAGCTGCCTCGTCCTCCTGTTCTCTGCGAAGTAACTCCTCGTAAAGTACATCACTTTCACGCTCCCACATCCCAGGACCGACAACGATAACGTCTGCCATGTCCTGGTCACGCATTGCACACTCTACACATATTTCCTCGGGAGGGGTAGGGGGATTTGGGGAGAGGATGGGATTGATCGGATCTGGGGCAACAGCGGGGGTGATGTAAGTGGGATGTTGTGCATATGCACGTGGATTAGGAGAAATGGGAATCGTGATGCCCATGGTGGGGCTGTAGGACCGCGATGTGGATATTCCATTTTGGGGTGGCAATCTGGATGGACCTGGAGCATCGAGTGGGGGATAAGAGGGCTGTTGGTTGCCGGCGGGTTTGAGGGAAGCCGGAACATCACGAAATGGTTGTGGGGGTGAAGGTAAAGTTGTAAAAGACTCCCCAGCGGATTTGAATGAGTCATCGAAAAGATGCGAATTCATCAGCCCTGCGCTGCCGGATGTCGGAACGTTATCGTCAAGACTATAACGTTCACCAATACGGTGGGCGGTTCCTTGCGACAAAGAGCTAGAGACCCCATTGAGTTGTAGGTCATGTTGGTCATCAGCATTGAAATTCTCTTTGTCCTGTGGTGCTTGTGCCATTGCTTCTGAACGAGATGAAGGACGTTGGCGTTCGGTTGCTCCCCAAGTCTGTGAATCTGTGGAACCAATAATCATAGGACTGGTTTTATGAAAATTCTTGTCCAGGGAGAGAGTGGGGTAACGGTTGTCCTTGAAATCGAGATCTGAAATTGCGAGGCTACGTTGAAAGATATTGACATGAAGATTCGGAGGTAAAGTTGACGGAACCGACGGACTACAGTCGGGTCGTGGAGGTTGAATAATGGTCGATACTGCAGCCATAACCGCTTGAAATAACTCGACCAAAATTGACGGTGAGAGTCAGAGAATGATAAGAAAGAAGCAAGGCTCTTTGGCCTGAGCAAAGCTTGACACCGTCGTCGATAACCGACTAACGACCCGGTGTACTCCCAGCTCAAAAGACGGATGTATAACAAGATCAAAGAACAGGAACAGAGCGTAAAGTTTGAGGCAGGAAATGAGGCGATGAAATCCACGGCAATATCGCGGCAATATACTATGCTCCATTTCCCATGCGGTCCCGGCCGGCCCTGTCCGTTAGCACAGAATGTGGTGCCTCAAATATAAATTATATATTTTACACCCAATGCAAACTGACTTGGTGATCCGTACTGCATGGGGTTGGGGAAGTAGCTATAGACAAGTACTTTCTAGTACTAATATTACATTTGAGATACCACGAGAAATGACCACTAAGTTCCAGACCATAACGTCAAGATGTGGGTTACCGGTTGTACAGGTTTTTGGACGATCCGAACTTCTGCCACGTCTGCATATTCTTTGTGTAACGCCACGATTTTCCCCGAAATCCTACCCCTGTATGGTGGTGGTCGGGGCGCAAGAAGTTCATGACTCAGGCGGTGCTTTTCTGAATCTAAAAAGCTCCAAAGAGACTAGAAGATTGATGGGGACGGGTAGAACACAATTGGCTGATCAGCTGAGGTACAAATTACCCGCGGACTCAAAATATCTGAACACCGGGCAGCCCTCGCCGTTTTCGGACAATCTTCTGTCCTTCTTTGACGCATGCCGGATATGTGGAGAGAATTAGACAAGGCGACTCAAGCTTGGACCCTAAGCACAAAGAGCAACATGTCATCTTCCACGAGTAACAAAAGTTTCAGCCAGTCCAGATCATCATGCCAGGGAAGAATTCAAAATGTAAATCTTAGGGAAAGCTTGTCTCCCCTAGACCCTCAGATGTTAGCAGTTGTTCCTGCTTATCACGAGGAAACAAGTACCGTGGTAGCACACGCCACCCGTCATGTCATGTCAATGAACGTTGCAACTGCACAATCCACCAGGGATTGTCAAAATAGCGGTGACGAGTGGGTACTTAAATATCGTTCCACATCATGTCTTGATGTATATTCATCCAATCAGTTAAAATAATAATGAGATTGCCAACATTACCGCAGATTGTCGTGTGCCAGTCAGGAGAAACTCGAGCACAAAGGCCAACGGGAGAGGCGGGGCACTTTGCGAGGGCCAAGTAAGTGGCAGAAATAAAGTTGGACAAGGAAGCAACCCTTACCGTAAATTACCAGACTTAAGTACCTGACATTCAATAAATTGCGTCGTACTAATAGTGACCACTTTCTGCCGTAAGGCGGACCCGAATAAGCAAATTGAAGCGCGAGCATAGGGGTCCTTGAAGAATTGGTGTTCAACATTCGGCTTCCTCAAATCACGCAAATCCATTGGGTACGTATCCTCCTGTTCTCTTGTGGTGCTAATTCTATACATGGAGGATGATTACAAGTTTTGAAATGCATCGGGGACATACACTATTGTGGACTGTGAAACACGGTATCTCGAATGCTGCAGGAAATGGTATAATGTACAAGTGGCGATGACGATGGTGATGGGGTTGTGATGAGACGCACCACATAACTGGTCCTGATTCTAAAACCCCGCAATGCTCTGAAAAAAAAAATGAAAAGACGAACGTAAGTAGCCCACACATCAAAAACCTCTCGTGCTTCCAAACTGGTCATAAACCATGTCTCGCAGCCTCACCCACACGCGTGACTCGGCGCCAGCAGCTGACTGCTCCATTTCTGATACCTTCTGCTCTGTCTCCGCGAGTCGACGCTTCAAGATGTGGACTTCATCCCTCTCGGTCTCAAGTAATCGGAGGGCATCGCGAGAACGGGTCTCAGCTTCTCTGACAGACAGGTCGGTGCGTTCCTGGCGCTTCCTTGCAGCGGCAAGGTCGGCCTCAATTGTGGACTTGGCTGTGCGCGTGAGACGGAGCTCATCCTCCAGAGCTAGAATACGAGTAGAAGCAGGAGCAGTGGGGATGCCCGATGTTTGCTTGGACATAGAAGTTGGTAGGTTGTTATTGGCAGTAGAATTGGCAGTAGAAGGAATTCGGGCGGGATCTGAAGAAGCCAATCCTAGGGCGTTTACATCTGTACTAGCATTTCCTGACTCGGAAGCAAGGATGTTGTTTTTCGTTCCGTATATTGTGCGGAATAGTTCTTGAGCAGTGGTAGCATATGCAATCTTCTCTTCGGGAGAGGAACATTCGCGGCTTATGTCTAGCTGACAGGCTGCGAGAACGAGAATGGCAGATCGCAAGACAGCGGCTTCGTGAGCTGTGGTGTTGACGTCTATGGGTATGAATACGGAAGGTGTGGGAGATTTCGCTGGTAATGAAGAAGCCTGATGGAAGGGACCTTTGAGAGCTGTCAGTACCCAACATAATTGATGAAAAATTCAAGGTGATAAATTTACCATTTTCCTTGTTTTCCCCACTGAAGTCACCACCCGCAAGAGTGGCAGGGGCGTGCTTGCCAAGCAAGGCCCTGATCACTTTGCACGCTGCACGAGAACGGCCAGTCCGCCTATAGTGTGCCGCAGCAACGAGATATGAGCCAGGTTCGCTATGAGTTGCTCCAAGCAATGTGATAGGACCAACAGGGTCATCGGGAAGTAGATTCAAGTCGTAACTCAAGGGGTGCCCGTGGTGCAAAAGACTAAGTTTCTCCGGTCCGAAAGTGAAGGGGATTGGTCGAAGCTCAACTGTAGAAGATCCTGGCAAAGACAGGGAACTTGAAGTGGGTGCGATGGATACAGGAGTCGGGGGAAGAACTTGTTGAATTGGTGTCGCGGGAACCTTGCTCTTGGTAAGAGCCGGATTGTATGAAGGAGTAATGCTCAAGTCGATGCTGTCCAGAAATCTATCCACGGACTGTACAGATGGCACGCCGTGCGACGAAGGGTTCTGTACGTCATGACGGGCGTTTACAGATCCAGTGCATCTATTGTTCAGGGAGAGTAAAGACGTTTTTTCTTTGCCCTTATCGTCAGAAGTGCGGCGATCAGAGGATTTGACAATATGGAGCGAGGGCCCTTTGCTATCCTTGTGGTTGTTGGGTGCAGGGGAACTACTACGGCGTTGCTCCTTACGATAGGAAGGCGCACGCCAAAGGCCAGACCGTGCGTGGCGGTCACCAATGAAGGTATCATCATCGTGACGCAGCCTCTGGGCAAGGCACATCCTGTCACCGTCATTGGAATCCTTGCGTTCGCGCACTTCCGTGGACCGCTTGCGCTTCTTACAGACTATTCCTTCCGCTCGCGATGTAGGCTTTTTTGCCAGGCTTCTTGAGGGCCTTGGTGGAAGGTGATCCGCGGCGGGTCGCGATGATGAGCGGTCTAGCGGGGAAGGTGATGCGGGGCTGACTGCGCGACTTTTAGCCATCACAGTTTCGGTCACTAGAGAGATTTCGACGCGTCGAATATGGTCTTTTGACGCGTCAAGGACATCAGAATTATCGTAGCGATGATAAGATGGATATAGAGACCTTACAGATCTTGGGACAAGTGAAACGAGGGTGTCCTACGCGGGACTTGCGCAGGGCGTGATATTAGTGCTATGATACTATGATACAAGACTAAATCCCAGTTCTGTACAAATGTGAGAGAGTGAGAGAGAAAGAGGGGAGAACGAGAAGAACGAGTGATTCAGACGATCTTTATGGGCTTGTAGAAATGAATTGTGAAAGGATAAGGAATCGCAATTGCGTTCGATGCACTGTTTGACATAACAGAAGGTACAACTTCTCTTATGGGATCTTCCGTGGCTTTAGGTTCCAATATTTCCTTGCTCAGCGCTCAGCGCTCAACGTTGAGGAAAATCGACATCAGGTATCCGGGATTACAGCTGGAGACTTCATTCTACAACCTCGAGGTATTTGAAGATTCGGACTTTGAGGTCTATAGGATACCACGCTGGTATTGAATAGTCAATGGAAGGTATCCCTACCGTAATTCAAGGCTTGATGAAGAGAAGGAGTAAAATATTATATTAATATTAGAGTAAAGCCGAAGGTCTTCGACGTGAAAGTTTTAAAGGCTGGGCACATAGAAAAACCTGAATATCCTCGGAGTCCTGGTTGTCCTGCAGCTCTCCTGCCCCAAGGTCGGCAATCAGATGCATACAGCCATACAGCCTTTTCCCAGTTGGAGTGGGAGAGACTAACCATAATCCCTATTTATATAATTATAATTTTCATGCCGAAATCATGCCGTGATATGATCGACGCTGGAAACCAAGATGAGCGTTGTCCTCCCACCACTAGGTCCTCCCACCACCACCTGATATCATTTGACACTGCCAGACGGTAAGTGTATCGCCAAAACATACAAATAAAAATACCACCATACCAACAGATGCGGCGGTTGAAACGTCACCGTTGTTAGTGTCTTGTTGTTTTGCCTATTTATATAGGAGATGCATGTTGCGAGGTAAAAAAAAAAACTTATGCAATGGAGAGTTGAACCAGTCGTCTCTTCTCTATGACAAAAACAAAAACAGTGGTCGCTGCTGCATAGCTGGCGCCCAAGGGGAAATAATCTTAACTTGCTCACGGACCAGACTTTGACAGTAGCGTCGGAAGACAACAATGGTCGCGGCAGCCTTGCGCCTGTGCTGCGCAGGATTTATTGCATCCGGAAACATTGTTAAATTCCAGTGATCGTTACTCCACGGTGGATAATATAAAGCACAGATGGGCCTCAGTGAATTGCGCAGCAGGCTCTCACCTTTTTTGAATTCTCCCTGTATAATCTTCTAACTATTCTTCTCCAAAACTTCTCCTTCATCTACTAACTTAATCCTTGAAAACTTTCAAATTACGATGTTCTTTAACTATGCCGTTCTTCTAGCTGGCGCCGGTCTCGCCGTTGCTCAATCGTACGTTAGGCCAAGTCTAGGGGGGAAAGATTGTGGGCTGATATCTTTTTTGTCTTCAGACTCTCTTCGCAGTGCCAGACTGCATTACTAAACACTGCATCCTCGTCCAGTGCCGCGTGTTTGAATCCGTCAGGGATTATCTCGCTCGTCGTCACGAACTCGAACACGAGTTCGGTTATTCCTGGTATCAAGACCTGGCTTTCTGGCATGTGTTCCCAAGCCGCCTGCAGTAACTCGACGCTCCAAACTGTCGTAACAGATATCGTTTCGGGATGTTCTACCGAACTCTCGAGTCTTGGAGTGACTACCAATACTACTGCTATTGTTACATCCATTCAGGCTGCCTACCCTACCGTTCGACAACTTATGTGTTTGAATGAGTCAGTTTGGCAACTATCGTTTACTTTTCCCCCTTGTCTAATTCGTTTTGTAGCACTTCGACGAAAACTCTTTGTGTTCCTGAGGTGCTGACGGATATCCAGTCAGCTACGACGACTGTTTCGCTGAATAACATCGTCGCACTTCTCACAAAATTGATGTCCGGTCAGAGCACTGGAATTCCCTCGAGTGCTCTCTGCACCAACTGTACCAAGGCTGCCTATACTGTCCTTAGTCAGGGTCTTCCTAGAGTTGCTAGTACTGCTCAAAGCTCATTTTCATCTGAGTGTGGTACCAATTACACAGGTAATTCTTGTGCCATTTTATTTCGTCAAGGTGCTCACATTCTGCGGCAGATGGTCAGATGCCTTCTGGTATCCAGGAGACAGCAAGTAATTCCTCATCAACGACCAGCAGTAGTGGTGCTATTGCGCTTTCTGTTGGTAGCCACAACATGGGTGTTGCTGCTGTTGTAGCCGTTTCAGCCGCCTTCACGATCTTTGCTTAAGTTTTATAACGGACTTATTTGGACTATTGGGCGACTCGGTATTTTATCGATTATCTGCCAACCCAGAATCATAGACAATGGACATTATATGGTTCTTTAATTTGTACACGTAGAGTACAACGTCAATACACCGATCTCTTGTGCGCAATTGCAGCAGAAGAAACGATGTCCGATTTCAATTAACAGCAGAACCAGGAATTACGTCAGCCTCCACACATGTAGCTGGACTGGAGGGTTCAGAGAGTTGTTCCCATACGCTGCGATCCAAGGCCTTGCTCACTGACTCAACGAGTAGTTTCTCTGTCTGACATATAGTCAGTCTATGTCCACGATGCAGGCCAGCACACCTCGTTCGCCGCGCTTTGATCTTCCGCCTGCACCTGTCTATTCCACCTCCAACACCGCAGACAATGGCCTCGCAGAGTGGACGAGCAGGATCAAAGCGATGCAACGCCAGGTCGATGCGGACGATGAGGCAGAGCAGCGTCGTCTTGAGGAAGAAATCGTACGGGCACGACTTGCGAGGATGAGACGAAGTACATCAGGCATGAGTGGTGATTTTGGCATCGGCATGCATGGCATTGATCTGGGTCGGTATCTCTTGGCGTGGACCTTTCCATATACTCTAACCTGTCGATGATTGCATAGGCAAGTTACAGGAGTCATCATCTAGTCCGCCAAATGATTCGTCTGCGGGTAACACTACTGCACCTGCTTCGGAGAAGCCACCTCGAACTATACCTTCACATAAACCAGCAGTATCATCTAATGCCACGCCTCAGAGAGCCCCCATGTCATTGGCTGCATTTATGGGTGGATCCACTGCCGCTGGCCCCCGATTGAAACGCCACGAGCCACAACAGGATGCCACTGTCGTACATGATGGGCGCAAGGATCACGGTCCTATACATCCAATATTTGGAAGAAATGGAATTGCTATGCCAGGGATGGTTAAAGGAGGTGCACAACCTCCTGCAACTGCTACATCCACACCTTCAGCTGGCACACCCGTTCCCATTTCCACACCTGATATCGTGAGATCTCGTACTATGAGTACTTCCTCGGTCGCCCGCCGATATGTAGAACAACTTGAAAGCCAGCCACAGTCTCTGAACTCAGGACTTGTAGGGCCAGGCATTCGGGAGCGCAGGATAAGCACTCCCGCGGGCAACATTTCAGCGCAGCTGAAAATAGATACGCCACACTCGCCCTCTTACAATCTGTCTCAGAATCATGGTGCAAAAGTCACTGCGATTTCATCAAGTTCTCTCGTTGAATTTCGGCCGAAAACCCCCGTCACTTCAGAGATGCGCCCTAAGACACCTGTTGCTGAAACTCGTGCGAAGACTCCCAACCCTGAATCTGTCCGTGCTAAAACGGCGACAGAATCCGCATACTCTCAGGCGCCTAATCCTGAATATACTCGGGCAAAGACACCCAACCCTGAGCCCAATCGTGCAAAAACGCCTACTGCAGATTCTAGTCGTACAAAGAGCCCAATTTTTACACGTTCAAACTCTTCCCAGCCCTCTTGGACACCTAGACAACAGTCTGCTCCGATCCCATCTGTCACTCCGACGTCCCCTGCGCGGCAGAGTTATTCTCCACAGCCATCACGTGGGGTCTCCCCTGCCTTTCTGCGTCCGCCTGTCACTTCATCTACCAAAGATCCAACGCCAAGTATCAGCCGGCTGCAAGGCCGTGGCTTCGTGCAGAGTGTTGTTCAAGCCAGTGGGCGCCTTGAATCAGGAGCAGGAGCTGCGAGAAGAGAAAGTACATTTGGATCCCCAACTCAAGCTGCCAGTGAAACGCGAGATAAGACTGCTAGAAGAGCAAGTGTTTTAGACCGTTGGCAGCCTGCAATGAACAATGCTGGGACACCATCACCACCTCCACAATCCCCATTCCCGGCAAACCGGGGAAGGATGCCAGACGCCAGACAACCAGAAGTGAAAACGCACGACACAGAATTTCCTTTGAAGAGCGCTGTATCCACTCCTACCCTTCCGAAAACGCCATTCGGGAAGACCAGTGCTCTTCCTGAGAGCGCGGACCGTAACTTGGGGTCCTCCACCACAATGCTTGCCTACATCAAGCCAACCAAGACTGGTGATGATCCAGTCGTTCGCAATGTTGATGAACTCGGAGTGAAAGCGGATGTGAGTGAGGCAAGGGCGCGAGTATCTTCGTCTCCTAACAAGCCATTGAGTCATGTGGGTGCTTTCCGGTAATGCTCAGCGCATCGATGGTTGATGAATCGTTTTTTATATCCACATTTTTTGATATCTTGGTCTCGTTTAATGGTGTATGATGCATTTAATCGGAATGCGCACTGTTTTTGCCGTGATTCTGTTTCTCGGCTTCTGAATTACCAGCCAACCAAGGATAGAGCAAAGAAACCTCGCAAAACCGGTGGTTCCGCGCACGTTACCTTTCCTGAAGGACAACCTCCTGACTTGAAAGGCACCTCGCCACGATCGATTGTGCCAGAACCGATCACTTCAGCAGTGAACACTCAATCGCTTTCAATTTCCCCTCAGTCAATGATCCGATCTCAATCGGAGTCTCAGTCACGGCTTCCACTGACGACCGCACCGCCCATTACCACTGGTCGCGTCACAGACCGCTGGGCAGAACCGACATTGATCGATGTAAAGCCTATTGCATCTTCAGATTCTACTGCAAACCAGCCCCCTCCGAGTCAGAGACCGCAGGGCATGGTGGGCAGGTTGGCGCTGCCAGGCCTAGCGGCTGCACCAGGAACTGCCGAGAAGGTGAAGGAGAAGCCTCCTCTTGGAGAGGAGCGCGCGATCTCACCTTCACTAATAAAAAATGGCCGCATTTCTAACACAAGAAATCGTGCCACTGTCATGGACGTTGCACAAGCTCTGAGTGAAGTGCAGCAGGGAAACGATTGTGCACTAAGCCCACCTGCTTCTAGGATCCCACCTTTGAGTTCCCAAGTTGAGAAGAGGAAGTCCAGCATCGAGAAATACTCCTCTTTCACGATGCCGCCACTGAAGGAGGAGAAGACCCCTGTGTCGTCTCCAGCAGGAACATTGGCAAAATCATCTGGGGAGGTGTTGCTGGATTCTAAACTTGTCAGCGAAAGTTCATATAGTAGTTTGGGAGTAAAGCCAACTATCCAGCGCACTGCATCGAGTTCATCTCTAGTGCTCGATGTTGTGCACATCGGTAAGCTGAGCTAAGTTGTTTGATGTCAAGTAATTTAATTACTGATTCTGACAGGTCACGTGAACGAGTCCCTGCCAAACGTCGATGTGGATGCTCTTTTGAAATTTGCCCCAACAAAGTTTAGCCCCGACCCAAATATTCTCACTATCTCTGTTGAGATTTTATCCATCAATAATGGCACTGCGATTCCCGTCCTGCGCGACACCCATATTTTCTACGATACGGAGGCTTTGGTGATTGTGCACCGTGTCAAGGCCCGCGACAGTGGGCTTGCCTCCACGAAGGTTTGGTGCTGGCATGGGAAACAATGCCGATTTGGCGAAAGAGAGGAGAAAAAGGCAGACGAGCTTGCGAGACGATATGGATCAACTTTGGTGAGTATATAAATTCTTAAGAGAGGAATCAGGTGTTGAACACAGGAATGATTTAAGGAAACGGTGTTCCAACGACGAGAACCTCCAGAAGTAGTTCAAGTTCTGGGAGGAAAGCTTGCGATCCGGCAGGTCGGTATATTATAATACTCCATGATGTTGTTATGACGCTTTTACGTTCATCCCTATCCCCTAGGGCATTCGCGCGCGGTGGTCTTCCGAAAATACAGCAATGCACGTAGTGCGCTCGAGCGGGGAACACATATTTATCGACGAAGTGGATTTGGTATGCTGCTCGCATGAACAGACCTAGATCAACTTTGAACGCCTGATTACAGACCATCCGAAATCTATGTTCGGGATACAGCTATTGTGTCTCTATCCTTGACCATATGTATGTTTGGCACGGTTGTGGGTCAACTCCGAAGGAACGCAACGCTGCCCGAGATTACGCACAGACCTCTGCTGTGAAAGGGACTTCTATTACAGAACTTCGAGAAGGTGACAATGATGTAGATGACGAGATGTTCTGGATGGTCCTTGGTGACTCTGGGGATTACGCCAAGGCAGACTATTGGAGATTCAGAAATGCTTCTGCTCCCGATGACCCTCGATGTTGGATCGTGGATGCCACGGTTGAAGGCGAACCGGTATGCTGTTCGATGACATGCAGCTGGCTTGCACCTGACATGCCAGATGTAGATTCGTGCTGTTCCATTGATATCGTCAGAGATCATACATCAGCAATCAGTGTACATCATCGACTGTTCTTTGGAATTCTTTGTTCTCGTTGGAAAACATGCACGTTCCAAACGTACTGATATCTATCTAGCAGTTCAAACTGTCATGGTGAGCGCCGTATACTTTCTATGAAATAACTCCCACATGATTTTAATATGTTAGGCCATGGCAAAGAGGGTGGCAATATCGAAGCCGTTTTCTCCGACCGTCCATGTGCTTGTGATACCTACACAACTCCCTCTGGACATGCGGCATGCCTTCCGCGATCTTGATGAATCTCAAGTGGTGCTGTCTTACCCCTTTAAGCATCCGGCCCGCGCTGATCATTTGCACTAGAATGGGGGCTTCATCCCCGATCACATGAATATCCTTTCAACCACTGAGGCGATTGAGCATGTTAGTGTCCTTTTATAATTGGCTAATTTTTCTTCAATTTTGCTCACTGACTGCCATTCTGAAATAGCTGCACACTTCGTCTTGGGAGAAAGCGGCATTGCGAGATCAGAATATGCTTCCTTTGGGTCTCGACGCAGCTACCATACCATTATCTTGATAGATGCGCAAGTGCTAACGCCAGATATGAATTATCTATACTGTAGAGTAGTTTTTACACATGCCTTTGCTTGCTACAATCAATTGCTGCCTATCCTCGAGTGATCACATTCCTTTTGAAATGATTTGCAAGGTTGGCGACAGTCACCTACAATCAAACGCCCATCGATCGATCGACGACGACCACGCCAGTGTCACTACATGTAAGTTAGAGGCGGAACGCATTCTGGCAAGTGCATTTAGTGCGAATATTCTTAATACTACTAGAATGAGCAAGTGCCATCACTAATCTTCTATCGATTGGTCTACGTATGGGAGACTAGTGAACAGTGCCACGAATTTGACTGAATCAGATGCTAGTCTTGGTACACAATGAATCAATAGGCTATATATTTTGGAGGATAAAGGGAGATAATCTTTGCTAGCGGGGGGTTGGTGTTGACTGCGAATTAACGGCCGGTGAACCGAATTTACATATAGTTCCGCGGAAGCAATTCATATTAGCGCGTATTTAAGCGCTCGCCAATGAAGAACAAAGAGGAACCTTTTCATTTTTCCCCTTGTGGACCGTGGTAAGCTTCGTGTTTGCCAATTCTTTTGTGTCCACAAGTATATAGCTGCAGCAATTACAATGATTAACTTGCATTTCCAGCCGTTCTTTATACCCTTGAGCTCAGCTCGGATCCAAGGTTCAGCGTTGAACGTTCAACCGCACATTCTAACAACACGCTCTTTACAACATGACACACACACTATACGCCCTCGGGTTTCTGTTCCTTCTCTCTCAGAGTCTCGTTTCTGCCCGCCACGTTTCTCGAAGCTGCCATCCTCACAGTAGCAGGTCTAACACTAACTCCAGCACCCACTCGTTGCCCGGCGTCGCCGCTGTGGGTAGTTCACCTACTGCACCCGCTCCAAGCACCAACGGCGGCTCCTCGTGTTTCCCGTCTGCAGGTTTTGTCATGCCGTCTAGTGTTCCCAGCTCGACCGATGGTTGGTGGTGTTCTCCAAATACCGAATATGCATTCCTCGGATTCAGTTATGAAGTCACTGCTTGTGCGGCCATTGTTTCCCCTGAGAATCATGAGCTGATGTAACTCCAGGTCAATCTCTAAGCAAGCTCAACACTGACTTTGCTGACATCAAGAATACCTTTGGATCGAGATACGTCCGCCTTTACGGTGCCTGTGATAGAGACGGTTTCTAGTAAGACATTGCCACTTCTTATTGTTCTCGAGCTAACCGGTTTTCATCTAAGTGATGATATTGTCAGCGCTGCATGGAACGCAGGTCTTGGTGTTCATGCTCTGATTTGGGTGAGACTTTTCAAATTGAAATGACGGCCGTGATTGTGACAGTTTGTGGCACTTAGTTTGGATTCGATGGAGGCAATCAGTGGATGACTCGCCGTGACTCGCTGGTTTCTTCGCTCACTAGTAACCCGAAGGCCAAGTTTGTTACTCGAGGCGTCCAGTTTGGTTCCGAGCCTCTGTTTGACGACGTACTACCGCATTCGGAGCTTGCATCTCAGGTCACGTCTCTGAAATCCAAGCTCCATGGCGTCGGCATCCCTGTTACTGTCAGCGAACTCGCATACGGATACCAGGAGCGTGGCGGCGCTCAAGACGTCCTCGATGCCATTGACTTTATCAATGTTCATATGCTCCCTTTTTTCTCGGCCCTTGCAACGTTTGGTGCTGCTGCATGGCCGCTCGTTGAGACTGACATGAACTGGTTTATCGAACATGGCAATGGCAAGAAGATGTATTTTGATGAGGTTTGTGTCGTAGTTGGTGCAATTCTTTTCTTTCACTGAAGCGCTCCATTTCCCAGAATGGCTGGCCCACCGTGACTTCGCCTGGCGTTCAGCCTAATAGCATGCTTGCCCAGGCCTCGGTATCTAACGAGGAGGTTAGTTGCATCATGAAATTTAACGTCTTTGGTAGTCTAATGAACTTGACGCAGGGCTACTTTTCTATGCTCGATAGCCATTGCGAAGATCTCAAACTCGGCCCTCAGGGTGGTATCGGTTGGTTCGCTCACATCTATAGCGACGAGCAGGAGCCTGGCTATGGCATCTACGACGATGCTGGGAAAAAGAAATTCCCCTTCAAGCCTCGCACGTCTTGCTAGACGTGATGTTGTATCTCAACTTGCATATTTGGGCATTCGTTTATTCATTCGTTCCTTTATTATATAGCACAAGGCATTGATTATTCAGTTAATGGGGAAGGGAACGGCATATCTACTTATTACACAGAAGCACCTAATTCTCATCATGGAATGAGATCGATATCCTGTCATTATCACAATTATACCTATTGCAATGGAACTTGTCACAAATACAACTTTACAGTAAGATGGAAGATTATTCGGTGTAACAATATCTCCAGCAGATCCTAGTTCAAATCTCAGCCATACCACTTGCCTCCCAGTCTCGTCTTAGCAGCAGGTCTCTGAGGTATCATAGACTCAGTGATCTCGAAAACTTCTATAGCACGCTGTTTGCCAGATAAGCGAGTGTGAACCAACACAAAATGGAGGTGTTTACCCTCCATGTAGCCATGTCAAACTCCATAACTATTTGGTGGCACGTCACCCCGTCCGCGCGGTCTTGTGCACTAGGCGCTTCGCATAAGACTACAAATATTGAGTGTACGGTCAATAAATTCAAAGGTGCAATACTCACATATGATTGGTTCTCCGTTGTCGTCGATTTCAAGAGCACAAAGCCCATCTCGGATGAGGAATGAAAGGTAAAATATGTTTTCAACCGATTGTGCAAAGTCATTGGGGTTGATTACAAAGCGGAAGAGGTTCACAGAACCCGACTCTTCAAGGATTTCTCTTATCTATGGGGAGGTTTTATCAAATGCACTAAAGGGAGCTCCTATAAACCTACCTTGATTACGTTCTTCGTTGTTTCGTTTTCGGACCGCTGAATGTCTTCTTCTTTGATCTCCTGAGGTCTGCGCTCTTCTTCTTTGCTCTTCTCGAGCTTGGAGCGTTTGGCCGTGGAGCGTTTCTTTTGTTCTATTGAAAGTGGTCCAAGCCTGTAGTGGGCTGAGTGTGAAGTCTGAGCTTTTGGAAAATAACCAACATGAATCCCATTACTGGCACCCTTCTACTCTTTGCAAGTGCCCTCCGACCAACTTTCTCCCAATCCATTACGCAGTCACCAATGTCATCCAGTTCCGAAGCATCGTCTGCAAGCTCGTGCCTGCCGCCCATAAATATAGCAAGTTTGGAGACGAAGTCATCAATGTCGAAGGCAGCAGAGCCAAGCTTCATTGCACGGGCCTTCTGCGCACTAATACTTGATACATTTCGAAGAACAGTAGAATCAAGAGTAGCCTCGGTAGGGTTTTTCACTGAAAGTGTCTTCCATTACATGAACCGGGGAAACGAGAAGAAGCCGCACCTTTTTGAAATAGTTCATCAGCTTCTTCGACTTGTTCAACAAGTTCAGCAGCCCTTATGTCTTGTGGGCGAAGTTGTTCTTTTGCAGACAGACCATGACAATAAGCTTCCAGCTCATGCGGAGTAGCGCCGGTCACGGACCTCCTGTCCTCTTTTCAAGAGCACGATATTTTTTCCGGATGTCGCGTTTTTCAGCAGCATCCTGGTCTGGATCATATGGGAGACTGCTTGGACTGCCTATGCGCACGTTTGGATCGAATTGGACCATTTTGTGTTAATGCACTCGGGTGTGGTAAGAGACAAGCAACGCGTATCACGTAATCAGGGTCGCGTCGCGTCGCGGCCTATGATAGCACCAAAGTCATGCAAACAGACTGCTTTTCGTGTTCTACCACCAGTGCCACTGCGACGCCACAGAGAAGTTAGAAGCTAGTACAACGTTCAGAAGACACCAACGTAGTTACTGTCAATGGTGCATCCAAAGCACTCTATCGATGTGAGCATTAATGTTGTTCGTTGTGCTGACAAGACAGCTTATAGGAGCTTAGTATAGTAAAAGCACCCGGTCGGTCTGCAAGGGCCCCGCTCCTTGCAATGGCTCCCCGATCCCGGTCGGAAGCTTAAGATATGGGCAACTTGTTCCAGGAGAATATGGTGAAACAGTTGCCTGGCGTCACTGGTAAGCAGCGCTTGTATCACCCCATGTTTATGTTGACTATACAAATTTACAGGGGATGTGTCACTCCAGATATTTTGAGAAGCCTTGCAGTAGTGGACCAAAGTACAATACTCGGCTTTGGCAACATCCGGTAAGAGACCCTCTACGGTGTGCCCATTGAGTTTGTATTAACTTCCTCAGTGCGGACGATCAAACCAAGGTCCGACGAGCAATTGCGAACCAACGAGTGGATCCAGCAGATATTCCCCAGACTGCCAAAGTAGCTATCCCTGCTGCTGCTCATGTTATACCTTCCACCTCCCAAACGCCTGCTCCGAGTCGGAAAAAGCGCAAAGCTCCATCTCAGCAGGCGGTGCCGACAAGCTCTCAGCTGAGCTCTGTAAAGCCAACCATACGGGCCACCACGACCTTTCGTCCCATCGTGTACGATGACGAGGATGATGAAGTCACCATTATCGAAGCCGACCCTGTAGATGTCTTGTATTGCACCTTGAGTTCCAGTATTGTCGGTGTCCAATACTATAATGGTGAATTTTTCCGCATATTCCTTTCACATATGCATTCATTGACATGGCTTTCGAAGGCCTCGTTGGTCCTGGGGAGGAAGTCACTCTAGTTAGAGAGCCGCAAAACAAATATGACAGGTATTTGTAGCAAAGTATCGATCTCGAGCTTGAGGCTAATGCTGCTCCAGGAATGCCATTGAGGTCAAGAATATTGGGGGTGCTAAGGTCGGGCATGTACCGAGGCAGACAGCTGCGAAGCTTGCCCCTCTGTTGGACCGCGGTGCGATCACTGTTGAAGGCGTGATGCACGAAGGAAACTGTAAGTCTACTGCATATATTCAATACAGGCAAGATTTCCTGAAATAATGAAATACCTAGTGTCTGGATTTAGCTATTCACTCTCGATGTAAGAATTACATTGCATGTATCGGAAGAATGCTCACTATTCACAGGACACTGAAAATTTACGGTCCGTCGGACAGGAGGGACCAGCTAGAGCCCCAGTTAATGTGGGCTACTCCTCGTCAGCGCGGGTTTCCACCTCGTGGAGTAGGAGGCGCGGCTGGACAAGTATCATCTACTGCATATGCAGCTGCAGCTGGGCCTGCACTAGCAAGTTCATCATCCACATCTCAGTCATCGTCAAGCCAAAGGTACGCAACCACAGCAAAGCAATCGAAGTCCCAGCAGGAGGCTATCAAAAAGCAGCAAGAAGCCGTTAGAAAGCAACAAGAAGCTCTACAGAACGCAGCTGAGCTCAAACAGATGTTGGGTAGTTTAGAGAAAGTAGACAATGAGGGGAGACGTGCCTCTCTTTTGGATGCGTTATGTTCTGTCGACGACATCCTCAATCTTCCGGTCCATCCCTCCCCCCCTGGCGTTGCCAGTGGTGATTTGGTTGTTGATCTACTCAAGCACCAAGTAGGTGATGTCGTTTATGTAGTGTTTATCTACTTGATTCTCGCATGCAGAGCCAAGCGCTGCAGTGGTGTATTGATCATGAATACCCGTCTTTACCAACTAAGGAGTCCGACAAGCCAGTTCAGTTTTGGCAGTACAGAAAAATCGGCTCGAAGGTGTGTTAACTTTGTTTTTAAGCTATCAGTCATTCATTCAATTATATCAGCCCCATTACTTCAATAGTTGAGTATGGTACATTGCTTGCTGTACTTTGCTCATCGATGTGGCAGTCGCAACGAAAACTCCTCAAGAAATATCATCACCTCCTCTGCTCGGCCGCGGCGCCATCCTTGCAGATAGTATGGGGCTGGTCAGTAGGACTCTTAAGCACTTGACGTGATATTAAGCTTGCGTGCAGGGGAAAACGCTTACCATGCTAGCTCTCATTCTTGCGACTAAGAAGGACGTTCCCACTGATCATTCGAAGAGCACACTTATTGGTATTGACTTTCGCTTTCTCATTTGAGGGTCTTTCTGTTAATCAAGGATACCAGTTGTTCCACTTTCGGTCATTTCCAACTGGGAGAAACAGATTGAAGAACATTGTGTCAGGGATGTAATCTCATGTTGCACCTATCATGGCGCAACACGCGACATGACATCGAAACAACTCTCGCAGTATGATGTCGTTATCACCACTTACCAGACAGTCACCGGAGAATCCGACGTTTCTTCAGCCATGGTTGGTGATGGACCATCTAAGAAGAAAAAGAAGGTTGAGAGGGCACTGTTCGATGTAAAGTGGAAGGTAAGTGAATAATAACATGAACACAAACTGTAATTTATCTGTCGTTTAATTAGCGAGTCATTCTTGACGAAGGACACACGATTCGTAATCCGAAGACGAAGATGGCCAAAGCTGTCTGCAGACTCACGGCCCAACGCAGATGGGCGTTGTCTGGCACCCCCATCGTGAGCGCACAATTTTTGGATATCAAGTGGTTCATCTACAACCCCGTATTTCCAGATCAATTCTCCGAGGGTGTGATTTCCGAATACATGGTGGAAGAAAGTTGACTAAATTACAAATACCTGCAGGATCTTGGGTCCATCTTGACCTTCCTTCAGATTTGTCGTCCACTCGACAAGGAGGACTTTTATAAGCGCCTTCTCTTACGTCCTCTGAAAGATGGAGATCCCTCCGGTGCAGAATTGCTGCGAGCGAGTAGTCTACCACCCTATGTCGAACCTTACTGATTACGACAGCTGTAGGCTCTGATGAGTCATGCCTGTATTCGTCGCACAAAGGAGGTAAGGTACTGCAGAATTCAGACAGACAGTTCTGATCAAACCTGGGTTTCGTAGATGCAAGATAAATTTGGGAAGCCACTTGTGCCTTTACCTCCGGTAGTGACGACCGTCGTTTACTCCAAAACGTACACTGGTTCTAATTTCTCCTTAGGTCGACATTACTGTTATTCCAGTTCCATTGGGAGATGAAGCACGAGTAAGTTTTCTCCGCTGTTACAGCATCGGTCACGCTCAATGCCATATAGGCTCTCTATGATGCCATTGGGTCAGTCTCTCAGCAGCGAGTGGAGAAGTTCATGAACCAACAAGGAGGGATGACCACTGCGGTATGTATTCTCCCATCGCAAGGATGATTGTCTTGACCTGGGTTCTCATTATAGTTCACGACAAATGTCCTTAGTATGCTAACACGGCTACGACAAGTAGCTCTGCATCCAGGCCTTCTTCCTCCGAACTACTTGGAACAACTTCGTGCTACAGAGGATAACGAAGAAACTCGTATCGCTCTCCCGGTTGCTCAAGATCAGAGACGCCTTCTGCAGAGTCTCCTCGCCAAGGCTATCGAAGACAGTGAAGAGTGTCCTATCTGCTTCGACGTCCTAAACGATCCAAGGATCACGGCTTGTTCCCATCCTTTTTGTTTCGCATGGTTAGGATTTGTGATATGCTTGACAGCAACAGTATTCTAATCTAATTTCCCAAGCATTTCTGAAGTGATAGCCAGAGACCCGAAATGTCCTATGGTACAGCTATGTTTATAGCAGTCTTCAGTTTGCTGACATTTCTCTAGGATCGCCGTACCATTGGATTGGGTGATTTGATAGAACCACCGCCTCCCACTGAACTTACTCAACTGCCTGTTTGTCATGACGAGACTCTTGATAGCACACTCCGAACCGGGTCGTCTGCAAAGATTGATCAGTTGATTCATCTCCTCCAACTCATCCCTAGCGACGAGAAGAGTCTTGTTTTCTCCCAGTTTACTTCATTCCTGGATAAGGTATGCCTGAAGTCTCATGACGTTGCAACCGTGCTCATGTTACTACATTCAGATTGGCGAGGCCTTCGAGGAGCATGGGTATGATCTTATTACTAATCGCTTTTCAAGTTAATGTTAATTGCCGTGTAGCATTCCGTATGTGCGGTTCGATGGTCAGCTGTCAGCAAAGCGACGGAAAGAAGTCCTTGAGCAGTTCTCCATTCCACTTGAAGCTGAAGAGGATCTGGCGGTTGACATCGACACTCCCCTTCCGCCACGCAGAAGACGTACGTCGACACAAACAAACTTAGTGGAAGAGGACATCCTTCTGGAGGACGATGATTCCAGCTTCATTGTAGATAATACTGGTGATGATGACGATGACTTCGAGGAGGACATCTCTACCATGGCAAAGAAAGGCAAGGAAAAGTCGAAGCCTAAGAATAAGGGCAAAGCGAAAGCAACATACGGCTCACGAGCTAGCCAGAAAGCTAGATTCGATGGTTCCTCTTGTGGAGGCAAGACTCCCAGAGTGATGTTGATTTCCTTGAAAGCTGGATCATTAGGTCTGAACCTGACTGTCGCCAATAATGTCATTTTGTAAGTGTTGTGCCCTGGTCGCTGCAACTTCAAATTTACTTGGTATCGTAGGATGGACCCGTACGTTTATCCATGATAGCTAATTCCAGCGAACTGACTTTGACCTACCCGTGTTAGCTGGTGGCAGGCAAGTTCTTCAGTCTCCCCTCACGTAACTACAACTTAACACGCATAACAGGAGGGTATTGAAAGTCAAGCAATTGACAGATGCAATCGGTAAGCTGTAGCACGTCTTTTCTCCCATTAACCAAACTGAATTGAAGAAGTATTGGACAAAAGCGACCGGTTCACGTTTACCAGTTGATCGCTGAGAATACTGTCGAGTCCAAAGTACGTACGCTGAATCGGGTGTTCTATCTTGCTGAAATTTTCACTAGGTCATCGAGATACAAGAGAGAAAGAAGCTTCTGATTCAACAGGCAAGCATTGATGACTGCTTTCCGGTTATGACACGCTTCACTGACAATCCATTTAGGCGTTTGCTGGAATCAAGCGTACGGAGACTCCGAGACAAAAGAAAGAAGCTAGAATGCAAGGTACGCGTCTGGTCACCGACAACACACAGATTTTTGAGTAAGCCTTTCTAGACATCCTCGAATTGATGGGTGGCATTCGCCCACAACTTGAACATCAAGCTTAATTGGTTCGAGCTATTTCGCCGGTAAATCGTTGCTTAAATCCATGATGCCAATAATTCCGCCCTTGGAACGCTATCACGAACACCTAATAATCGAAGCAGCAGTCATTCAGTTCTCATCTATTATTGGACAATGGATGGTCAACGCACTAAGGCATAGAGTAATTGGGATAAAACATATCTTGATGTCGGAGAATTTGCGCTTTGATGTTAGGAATCATGAAAAATACAAAGGTGTAAAAGGGGAAGAAAGGTATACTATCGAGAGGTACCGATTGATTTGTCGCAGCTCTCGTAGCCACTTCCTCAAGGACCCATAGTCAATTTGCTCGCAGTTGGCCCCACAATTGGAAAGGGATCGATACGATGCTCGTACGATATACAAATAAACTAAACAATCAATGTGGTATAGTCGCGGAGAGCAATAAATTTCTGTAAAAATGGTTACACTAGTGAACGATAGTAGGAAGCGGACTGCTACATGATTTATTTGCTCTCTCGATAGAGCTTTCCCCAGACCCAAAATTAGTTGGAGAAGCTAACTCAACATCTTGGGTAAGTCGATGTTGACCTTGTACAACATCGAGATCATAGGTGCTAACCGCAGAATATAGTGTTCCCGGACCTTCTCTGACACCAAAAGAGTCTCTGAGTGGGAATGAGTCCAATAGATGCAAGCCTTCAGAATCAGACACTGCTGATTTAAGGTCCAGCACCATACGACATCCAAGGATGATTTCAATGACAGCCGCGAACCCCTCTGGAACTTCGAACCAGCCAAACTGTTGTTGTTAGTCATAAATTAAGTCAAAGGAACATCAATTTGGAGCAGGATTAGGCCTACCCCTAACCCTTGCCAGATTCCCGTATTTACAGCGTTCGCAACGAGTATGCTATCGGATGCGGTCACGACAATGGATTACAGATATGATAGACCCTACTCACCAGAAATAGTAATGAACGTTGCCATACACGAGAGCATCAACAAGGTCTTTTCTCTCCATGCGGAAGACGTTGAAGCCAAATCTACCGCGTTTGAAACCAACCCTGGCTGCAAGCACAAACAGAAATGTTCCAAAAACAATATCGGGTAGCCACACATAAGCAAGCGCAGGCGGTGCTTTTTTAACGGCACATATTCTGATACCTGGCAGTGGCTCATTCGTATCTAGAAAGTAATGTCAACTTCGGAGTAATTGTGCGGATCGGTGGATATTCACTAGTAGTCATTGCCATACCTATCCCTAAACAGATAGACATGACTATAACCTCCGCCGTAAATCCGACCACCATTGCGATTAGGACTGCTCGAGATCGACGATACAGAGCGTACACTCGGAGCTGCAGTATGACTGAGCAAAGGTCAGTGATTTCATCTACTAAGGAAACAAAACATGTCTCACGCTGAACTGCCCAAAGAACGCAGAAACTGGGCCACCCTTGAATGTTTAGGAAGAATGAACCTGAATAGCCTTATCAGACTTGGCATTATAGCTGGCAATTCCTGCTCACAGCTAATGACATTGTTTTGGTGGTTAGGTGGGGTGAATGGCTGATGCGATAGTGTTATTCGTATTATACCACTTACAACTAGAAGGTGTTCAGTTCCCAGAGATGGGCGGATGTGAGTAATAAGAAACCTACCTTTTTAGAACTGTGTTCACTCATAAATGCTGATAAGAACGTCAGCCAGTGATGGTTCGAGGGCCAAGGCAACTACCTGCGGCAGTGAGACTACACAAGTCAGCGACTGAACTGTTCGTTTTTAATGAGCAAGAACTCACAACACGAGTGCGCCGCCACCAAATCTCACCTAACTAACGTTCAAAGGCATTCTACAAGCATGAGAGCAATCTTACAATGATATATAATACATTGGATGATCTCATCGGCCCTCTCTACGATAGCAGTCTTGAGCGAACCAAATCCTGCATATGTTTGACGAAAACAAACCCATATAAACTCAACCTAATGAGGAATGAGACTATTGAACCCACACGATAACAAAATCACTGCACCTCTCGATCGAGCGTGAGCACTAACCAAAAGCGTCAGTGCGGACTAGTCTTGATACGCACACTAAAACGTACAGTAATCATAACAGAAAATGATACAAGGACACACTATTATATATCAAAAAGTAAGTTAGAATGTCGACCAAAGCATGTCTAATACTCACACTGGCAGATACGAGTAACCCACACCTTGTAAGCGGCATCTATGAAAGCTTGTGAGTCATCTATATCAGACATGATCTATATTGGTCAAAGTCTGTTGAAGAGACCTGACTTCACGGGAGTGAAATGAAGAAAGACGTTGGTAGTCCTGGGGAAAGGTTGGAAGCGAGTTTGACTGGGCACCTGAAGGCCCCAACTTTAATCAGGTCATCATGCTTTTCCGAAGTCGACAATTAAATAGAAGTACCTGCAGAAGCTTAAGGCATCAGCCTAAAGGAATTTTCGTCAGGAATAAGACGTAATTTAATCCGTTTACCCTTATTACGAATTCGAAGGGTCACGCGACGGCCCACCGCGCCCATTTGTTACCTTTCGCAGCCGTATATAATTCAATATGCTCTTCATCCATCAAGATCATGTTAAATTATGAAGTAAACACACCAGCTAGGCAGCATAAGTGAATTACAACGGTTGGGTGCTTGCTCTGTTCACAAGTACGAGCGAATCTCTCAGTTACATATTGAGTCAAATTGTCACCAATGGCAAGGGACTGGGACATTTTATCAACGTGAACCTTGTCTAGGTCTGTCATATGAGAACTCATCCCCGTCGCCCGAGGCCACGAGGGTAGTGAACACAACTTACTGAGACTTAGAAGCCGGTCAGAAATAGAATGCCGAATGCCCCATATATCATAACCTGTAACAAGTGAATGTGCAAGATCAGGTTTAAAGGTAATCACCTTGCTACGCCATCAAAATAAACATGAGGTTGTACGTAGTGCTTACCAGAAACCACTAAGAAAATATGTCATTTAGTGGAGCAAAGACCTACAACGACGCTCCTATAACAAATGAGCATTCCTCACTGAGCTAGACGGAGACGAATAACCCTTATCATATCTCGCGTCAGGAGACGAAGAACACTTATCATAGATGTTGAGGCTTTGTTCAGGAAGTAGACTTGAAACAATCTAACAGAAATAGCATTACGAACGTGTCATAACACGAATTTACGATCTGCTCGGAGATGAGGCTATCGGTCTGGAAGATTTAAAGTCACATCATGGACGTGATCACCAGATTCACCACACGAGGTTGACACGCCCAGCTAGGGTTACGCATATGTTGGTAAACTGTACAGTTCTCGGCCTTTGCCGGAGGGCTGGCAAACCTTATTCTTATGTGGTGACACAACAGGAGCAAACAGCCGCTCACCGTCGCGCAAAAGGTCCAAGGCCACCTTGCATCAAGATCCCTCAAGCACCTCAAAATGGCCACTACCCTTCCCAAGGACGTCTCAAAGCTCGGTCAGGAAATTAAATTGTTTGGAAAGTGGGACACCCAGGAGTACGTCAAGACTTGTTGGTGCATAGTCTTTATATTGACATGATTTCGGTTCAGTGTCGAAGTGAAGGACATTTCCCTCACGGACTACATCCAAGTCCGCCATGCTGTTTACTTGCCCCACACTGCTGGCCGTTATGCCAAGAAGCAGTTCAAGAAGGCACAGATGCCCATCGTCGAGCGATTGGTTGACAGGTGCGCTAAAGATCCTTCTATGCAGTTGTAGATACTGAAAGTTCGGCTATAGTTTGATGATGAAGGGCCGTAACAACGGAAAGAAGCTTATGGCTGTCCGCATTGTTGCACATGCATTCGAGATCATCCACCTCCTCACCGACCAGAACCCCATCCAGGTCTGTCGGGCGAAAGTAACTGCACAACTCAAGGTGTTAATCAATACATAGGTTCTCGTTGACGCTATTGTCAACACCGGCCCTCGGGAAGACTCCACCCGTATTGGTTCTCAGGGTACCGTCCGCCGTCAAGCCGTTGATGTCTCACCCCTGCGGAGAGTCAACCAGGCCATCTCCCTCCTAACTATCGGCGTAAGCATATCCCAACTTTCTTAACTATTGTCACCCATTTAGTTCGATATCAGACGCGGGAGTCCGCCTTCCGCAACGTAAAATCCATCGCCGAGTGTCTGGCTGACGAACTCATCAACGCTGCCAAGGGTTCGTCAAACTCTTACGCTATTAAGGTAAATTAACGTCTCTGTCAACAATTATGACCTCATTATCGCCGTTCAACAGAAAAAGGATGAGCTCGAGCGTGTTGCCAAATCTAACCGGTGAAAATCGCTGCTCGTGTACTTGGGAGGACTTGTGCAGTTCGAGTGTGACTGCTATGGGCTTTCTGGATATTCATTTTTTCTGCTTCATTATCAATGCTGCGTTCATGGTACACTCATGCTTCTCTATGTGTATGTTAACTTCAATGACATTATGCATGCACATGATCCCCGCATCAACGGAATGGGTGGCTATATTGGAACGTTCCCACAATGACAGAGGAAGTTGACGCGTTAACATTTGAACATTGTCACAGTGCCTTGTATTTGAACCTGTCACCGCTTGTGGAGTTATTTATCTCACAAAGATCGGATCCAGGCCTGATCACGGAACTATTCCGCGGGCACTCTAAGCCAAATTCCAGGAAATCGTATTAAGTGTACAAACGAGCAGAGTAATTCTCAACCCCAGGATAAAATGAGATATGGACCCATGCAATCTGATGGGGGCGTAGGGACCAAGCCATCTCAGCCTCGAGCGTCCTGTCTTTGACGGCACTCGGTATAATAAGTAAAAGTACATATGTACGTTTTATCTCCTTCAACAAACAGGAGAAAAGGGCCGCGTTGAGAGGACGAGAGAGTCGTAGATCGGGATAAATAAGAGGAGGAACGAGAGGCCAGTGCTAAATGCGGTGGGATGAGAATGCAGGTGGCGGTAACGATGCAATTAGCACATCCCCTTGACCAATGAACAAGAGTCGGCAGACCAGCAGGGCAGTGACGGTAGGGAAAGGGACGGTTTCGGCGGGCCACTGGGCCAGGGCAGAAGTGATATCGATGACAAGTGATATGAGTAATAATACAAGTTTGGTCTAAAGTTGGGTGCGCTAATGCACTGGTCTGCAGCAGGGGTGCTACGAAAGGTTGGACGAGGTCGCTAAAGCGTAGGTAACGTCCATTGAGGAAAGCTGGCGCGATAGGGCGAGAGATCCAGAAGGCTTGAAAACCTTCTCCGCAATGAAATCCGAGAAAAATCCATCCAAGATCTTCCGTGGATTGCAAGTAAAATCATGACTCCAGATGATAATGCCGACAAGAAATGAGAACCGCGTAGAATTGTATGGCCTCTTGGCCTACTACCGAAGCACAGATGCGTGTCGGGATGAGTCGCCTGTTATCGGTCCAGGAGCGGGCTTAGGGACGACACCGGCAAGTCCGAGATAGCCAATGTCTCGGCCGAATTCCTTGATCATGGCCTTGCCCATCAAGCAAACCCAGCCAAGACCCTCTCCAGTCACACACTGGCCAGGCCAGAATAGCTCCCCTTCTTCATCTTCGATGTCAGGTTCGTGCTCTTCGTGCGCAGTCAGACTCGAACTCATCATCCGGGCAAATGTCGTGGGATAATGGCGTGCCAGTATGGGCAGGGTCAGAGTACGTTGAGCAAACTCCATACAGTACCCCGCGGCCATAACGCCACCGGATAGCTCTTTGACGTTGAACGCGAGTGCGGGATTAATGGTTGCCGTTGCCTTGGCGGCTGCTTCGACCATGTTATAGCTCGCAGTTTGGCCCTTGGCTGTCTGAGGCAGGAGACAATGCATATACTGTGGGAGTGCGGTGGAAGTCGGAGGTGCTGGGCGTGAGGGAGCGGGCGAGTTAGCCATACTGATACCAGTATTCACACTCGGAGTGCCGCTCGCACTGTTGTTTATGGGTGTGGAGTTTGCACTATTGACAGGAGCTATGCTTGCGGGAGAAGGAAGCATGGGTGGTGTGGGCTGTCCGTCCGCTTTCTCAGCATTGCTGCTGAGCATCGCCATCTCGGCCTTCATTTTTGCCCATATGCGGTCCATTTCGGGTTCTATGACCGTCTTTGCTGAAAAAAAGAACTTTCGCCCGTGGATGAATCCTTCAATCATCCAGCTGTGTACGTTAGATGCGTGAGTGGAACGGAAAACCACAATAAGGGGGTGCTTACATCAAGCCCAAGAGGGCTTTTTCACGATCGCCGATCGTATCAAGCTCAGCGATCCATTTATTTTTACACCACCCTAGGAATGCCTCGATGGTAGCCCAAGTCTCACGGAAGCATGATTTCCTGCTGAAATCCTTGCTCCACAATGAGTAGGTGAAGCATACAAGTGCGTCTACGAGCTCGAGCCGCGCTATGAGGCCTCCATGCTTATGATATGGAGAGTTTGGAGGTGGGGGGTTAGCCAGTGGACGGTACTCCTTGTGTGTAGCGGGATATGTCGACCAGAAGCGAGCATCGCCTGAATACTTGAGCATTCTACCATACTTGTGATATATATCATGCATTTCATCAAAGGAGGTGGGTGCTGGACGTCCGCGCCGCGGACGTCGCACAGGCACAGTGGTTGACAGTACTGCAGGCGCCGGACCCCGGGGCGTCACGGCAGTGGTATCTTCTCGTACTTCACCATCCTCTGATGGCTCAGAACGTAAGTTGAATGAAGGAACTGCATTCGAGGACCTGAGCGGTTGCGAAGGAGGTGCAGGGGGAGGTGGTGGCGGGTGATAGTGATGATGGTGATGTGACGAGGGCTTTTCTGGCAGGCCGTTGGTTCTAGAACGCTTGACGACATCATGTTCTTGTGAGGATTCATGCTTTCTCTTAATGGCTGGTGCGGCAGGGGAGTTTGACCGGGATGCGGGGGGTGACGGTGGGAGGTCTGGTGGCAGCGGTGCTGCAAGAGGACCCAAGATCTACAAATTGCCAGCAAGAAAGAATTTAATTATGTTGAATGATTTAGTAAATTGAGATGTTGAATGACCTCAAGATTCTTTAAGAGTTGCTCTCGGGACCATCTACTGAAGAGATAGGATGAGGAAGGGTGAGAATTGAGGAGCATGAGGCAAGAAGTTGACTTACCGTTTCTTCATCTTTTGAAAGGAGGTAGAGGACGAAGCCGTCGAGGAAGACGAATGGGAGGGCATTGAAGAGTGATGGTGTTAGTGGGAAGAGAGAAAGCAGTGGCCAGCGCAACAATGGCTGGTAAGTTTGGGTGACCCGCTAAGACGGAAGCAGAATTTGGTAATGCCTTGCCAGGTCACAGCGCTTAAGCTTTACATTCTTCTCAAACCACCGGTCCTTTTTTTTCATTCCTCGTTACTAGTACTGTTTCATAGCTGTATACATCATGAATCAGTATTACTATTGACTTGTTTCATCCTACATTCATGCACTGCAATCGACGTGTTTAACGGTTGTTGTCCGTGGTGTTCATTGGCATGGGGCCTGGCCAGTTACGCCATGCATAGCCTTCTTGGTTTTATCGGGTCAAGCTTCCAAGCTCCCTGTCCAATATTATCCACTCGGACCCATCAACTATGTACCTAATTCTCTTCGGCATATGGGATTGACATTCACCGACCCCGCCCAACTCCGAGTACAACGTAGGGCATATCTACCTACGCTCTTTACGGCGATAGGGTCATGTGGGTGGAGATGGACAGTGAGAGAGAGTGAACGGCACGTTTATATATCCACAGCTAACACGTTGGTTCAGATTCAGCCGGCTTCCATGACGGGTCTTGCCAAAGTTCGAATTGGAACTGATAATTATCCACACTTTCATATATACATATCTTCTTTCGGTGAATGACCCCGCTCATTCCCAAGTTTCGGCTTTAGGGAAAGACTGAATTCGCAAAGACTCTCAATTACAAGGTTCCATGCTTAGCCAGAACGATGATCTAAATGCCACGCCTTTCGCGGCCCTCCATCTATGGGGTCCGACGTAATCCCCATCAACGTGCACCTATTCATGTACTACAGACGCACATGCCCCCCCTTAAGCTTTTACTTTCCTCACTCACATGTCTACTTATAGCAGGAACATGAGAAATATAGCACGAATTGTCTTGGATATCTAAATTGATCATGAGCATGCGTGCTTGACATACAGTTTAATTTTCCAAGTGCCACATACCAATCACCACTTACGGGAGAACGTTGTCTCCCCCTGGGACTCGGAAGACCATACAAGGTTTCAGTTGTTCCTTCTATGGGGAAAAACGTTACATAAACTTTCCCCATTAACTTACTAACTTTGGCTCCTGAAAAATGTAGTCGCTGGTATGCCTTTCAAAGGGGTTGTTGGCAGCGTGGTTAGTGTAATACAAACAGGAAGCCTGTGATAGGAGCTCGGTGCGACTTATCGTGCCAATCTCATCTAAGCGAATTGATAGAACTTGACATACCGGCGGCGACACCCTTGAATATCCGCCTGGTTCACCGCCCACTAGCAAATCTAGTCACCCTTGGAAAACATAGTCAACAGTGTGTGCATAATACACACCATGCACACAGTTAACCCCGCCAGACGGCTTGAATTGAAGGAGGGACCTTTTATTCGTGATCAGGTAATTGGTTTGCTATTAATATCCAAACCTCGCTATTCTCCCGCGGCGGTAGGTTGATCGAAGACCACTCGATCTCAGCGTGACTTCATATCATGATAAATAGTGCCGACCACACCCGAGTCTAACCTTCCTTGCGGACCAATTCCAAAATGGTCCATAGAATGATTTCGGGAAAATACTTGAGACATCCGCCGGGTAATCCTTGAATGGCCTGCCAGTGTAAGCTACACCAAGCGTGGGCCACCATATATCACCGGTCTAACAACGCTGGCCCATCGGCCTTACGAGGAGGGAATAGTGTTGTTATATTTCTCACAAAGGTTCTTTCTCCGGACCGGGGATTGACAGGCGTACCGTTCCTCAAGAGTCCAGCACGATGGTTTCATCCTAGAAGTAGTTCTTTCAGTCATTGGTAAACGGCGTCTTCAAACATCTCACATGACCGGGGGTCCCGATGGTTTTTGATCGTCAAACACAGCCAACCACGGTGAACTTGGTGAATGCTGGTGAACGCAATCATGAAATATTTATGCCATGTCGTGGGAGCGGTACCGGAAAGCGCGCGAGGTTTGCTGGCGATGCAGTCGTCAATGTCAGCCACCATCGATGGGCCATGAATGTCCGCGTGCAACATCTCTCTTGCCAGTCTCTGAGAACTGATGGGTAATACAACTTGACGTGCGGTGTGCGGAAATTGAAACTGAACAATTTGATATCGGTGAATTTCGACACTCTCAGGGGGGCCGTGGATAGGCTTGTACAAAAATGGTGCGTTAATATGCGTCAGGTTAATTTGGACCCCGGCGGTTGGCGACGGTGACACTGCCGTTCATAACGCCCAGTCAATTCGCTCGCGCTGAGCCGAGCAGTGTGTATTTCTTCCTAAGCTTCGCGAGAGATTAAATTCTCGAGCGTCATACTACGTTGTTATTGCATGTAATTGTGCATGCAAAAGTTACAATAGTCAGTGGGGACTGCCATATCTGTGTACGTTTTGCGTAATAAGTCCAATGGAGCTGTGGCGTGAATGGGGTAGGAACTTATCGTTGTTGCCACCCGCCATTCGGTCCTCGTTTCGCCGGATTGAATGCAAAGTTGACAACGTATATCCTTATCTTCTGCCTTTATCTGAGTCGAGATAAAATGGTATTCGATTCCTTCGCCACTGTGGACCAATGAGGATAAGTAGTATTCAGACTTCCATTCTCCGAAGCATGCGCAACCGAGACGAAGAGACGCATGTCAGCGGTATATCCTGATATGCAAAAACCCGAGGGTTGAATTTGAAACCCGGTCGAGAAAGAGAATCAGTTCAAATTAGACGTAATGCACTCTTCGGGGCTCAGCCGCAGCACGGCGCTTGAAAGTCGTGTCAACGCCGGTTTGTAAGGGACACAACAACGTATAGATGTCAAGGGGAACATATGACAGAATCGGGTGTCCACGTGAATCCAGCTTGGAATAGCGAGAAGCTCGCCCATGGTCCCCGCACCAAACGTAACCTTGATTGCTGGGAACCTTGCCATAAATCGACATGTCGCATGATAATCGAATAACGAGACATTTGGGCCAGAGGTCCAGGTTAAAACGGTAAGAACGTTTGAACGCTACTCCGCCGAACCATAGACAAGGCGAAACGTTTCTTATAAAGTTCGGCGTTGCAATATTATTCCAAACTGAGAGCCGACGTTTTGATAGAAGAACGACGAACGTTTATGAAAGTATTCAGGTTTGCGGAGTCGTTGACGGGAAGGCTGTGTCAGCGGGTTTTGATAATGACGAGAAGTCCAGCAATACAAGAGGTCCTAGGATACCATGGAATGGCTTCATTACGCCCCAGCTTGCGATAACGTTCAGGGACCCAGAGGTATTTCATGTCCGGCGCGATATTGTGACAGGCGGTGGCTGGGATGAGTAATAAAACCAAATCCACGGATATCACGTTCTATGATGTGGCACGGTCGAAGAACTACAGAGCAGTGGACAGAAGCTTTCTGTACGAGCATCTGACGATCGGTCCTATTGTCTTTGCAGCCTTGAGAATGGCTTATGTAGTTAGAATATGCAGCTATGCCATCCGAGGATAAAAATGGGCGCCATGACATCATCGTGGCGATGGGCAGCGGGATACTGATAACCTGAGTATATGCGTGCTGTATGGCATATCGAGAGCGTGATTTCTTTTTCGAGGCATCTTGGCTAATACAAGGCACTTGATGAGGCGGTGATAACACCTGTCACGTCATAGAAGGGTCGTATCCTTCCAAGGCAATGCTAGCATGGAAAGATCCAAAATCTTGAGGAGGTCCGGAATGTAGGATGGCATCCTGTAATTCTTCAAAAGGAGTTCTGCTTCGGGATAGCCAGCGGAATGGAGCGCCACAGCGTCACGAGCTCAAGAAGAAAGTCTTGAGCATACCCCCACACCACCATCTCGAAGCGCATATAACCCTCAGCAAAGCGTTCCATGCTCTCGGTTAGGGAATCAAACAAAGGTGGCTCTTTAAGCCCACCAGACAGGTTCAGAGTCTCCGCGTGGGATCCGGGGATATGTCGGGCACGGCGTCGATGGCCGTCCACCATCCTGGCAGGCATCTTGGTATTTCGTGCGTCGCGTGGACCACTGCATTGATATTGATGATCTACCATGCCGGCGGATATTTCAAATGAGCCGCTAGCGCGTCTCAGTTGTGTAGGACAGTCGCCCAAAATAAACTGCTTCGCCAAGGAGACGTAGCAACCTCAGAGTCAAAAGCTGAATTACATTCCAAATCCACTGTAAAATGTTAGGCTGCGATCAAAGCAACAAATATATGCTTACATTCAAGTGAAAATCCCGGATTAATAGTATCGATGATCAAACGCGAAGGAGGCTTGCAACGTCCAAGTTAATTTAAATGCAGCCTGAAACAAATCAAAGCAAGAGATACAGCCATAATTGCCAATTGGACTCGAGGATCCCGTCAGGTAAATTTTAGCAGTATCAATGAAGTAGATCCGGGAGTGCACGCCCTCTGTTGTGATCGAGATCATCGTGGCCATTTGAGATTTGGTTTTCCGTACGGCAAGTAGGGTCGCAGCCCGTCGCAGCGTGATCGAATATGAATGTACCATTAGCACATTTATGTGTAAATCTCTGACGATCGCAGTTCATGACGACGAAGGCACGCTGAGAGGAGCTTTTGCCAAACGAACGTGACAACAAACTCACACGCACGTGACCCGTCACATCGTGTCTGTCATTGACGCGCCGGCACGACGCGCGAAGCAGATAGTAAGTATCTTGGCACAATATTAACCCACGACGTGAAAATCAAGAAAATATGATATACACCGCTCTCAGCTCTGCAAGCGTGCAACCTAAGCTCCAGCTATCTATAGGTAGCAGTTGTAATAGTACATATAAACCAGTATCATCCCTGCCGCTACAAGGGCGATCCAGCTCGCCATGTACACACCCGCTATATGACGATACACACAGAACAAAGCCAAAAGAAAAAAGAAATCGAGAAAAAATGGTGATAGTGATGGTGACAATGGCAAAAAAAAGAATCGATAGCAGCGCGACAACAAACGATGGGTTCTTGCCCTTGACAAATCCAGTAACTGTGCACCTGAGTGAGAGAAAAGAAATTTGATCGGAAATGAAAAAGGGGAGGGGGAGAAGA